>JAABUX010001693.1_pt1 | contig 32621 bp, 42 predicted proteins | sample 5561851 | NCBI WGS metagenome assembly JAABUX01 (sample SAMN10711883, study PRJNA513361) | rock metagenome | isolation source: Antarctica rocks | place: Antarctica: Victoria Land, Richard Nunatak red sandstone | collected 2016-01-03
AGTTTTCAGAGTCCATATTCAGACAGCCATATCTTGGAGATTCATCACTGCAAAGCGGCCTGGAGTCGAAATTTTCGCAGGCGGTAGCTGTTCCGCGTATGAAGCCTTTGAGAGAGTTCGGAGGTTCATGAAATTTTTCAAGTTAAGTCTAAACCTAAGTGGTTCGCTGGGATCATCAACAGATCAGGTCAACTGGCCTGCGATAGGAGTGCTAGTTGCCTCTAAACGGATATCGGAGATAGCATCTTAGTGCAAATGGTATTTGTAGAAGCTAGTGTCCATCGTTCGGCCATGATTTGTGGTATCGTGAACTATACTCGAGGTCATATCGTGGGTATTGTTAAGAAATAGGGCGATTATTGCATAACTCATCATTCTTCCGACTCCAAGCCACATTCTTCCCTTACCCTTACCTTATGATTATCCAAAGCCTTGCATACTATTCACCTCGAACATGGAATGCTGGAGCCTCCTGGACCTCGAAACACAATATATCAAGCTCAAGCGAATGACATCATACCAATACCGTTTCATCACTGGAATGCCAGCGTTCCGTGGAAGGGATGCGTACGATACCTCACTCTTGAGCTGTCTAGGCCACGGAAAGGTCGAGGGTATTAGCGCGAGATCCGACCATCAATCAGTTGCCTGCTTCCCTCCTCGAGCGCGAAAAAACTCCACTTTCACACCCTCCCATCCGTTCTTGCGCCATAAGTACTCTGCTTCCTTCTTCTTCAATGCATAGTCGTGGTAAAGGTCTCCGAATTCTTGTATGACAAGCCAACGTGGAAATGAAGGGTCGTGTTGTCTAAAGCAGCTGATCCGTAGATATTCATCGAGCGATGTCATGAAGGCGTACTGCCGGTACATTTGGATGAAATCCTCGTCTGATTTCGTTGAGGGAATTTGATAGATCAGGAGTCTGGTGGCTAGCGACAATGATACTGGGAAATGGGGGAAAGATAAGTTGGCGTGGTATGGAAAGCAAGGAAGGATAGGGAGAAGGGAGTGAACATACGGGGTGTCGCAAGGAACGTTTCATGGGCTTCGGAATACGTGGGCGGCGGGTTGTCGTTTGGTATGTCTATGCTTTCGTAGAGTCTTAGAACTGCGCCTTTGGCGCATTCATCCTGGTCTGCCTTGATCCAGGCATTGACCGCGTCATCAGTGAAAAAGTCCATTTCGTGATCATAGTACGGGTCATAATCTGGCAAGTTCTTCAGATCTAATCCATCAAAGTCGAAATCATACCCGTCGTTGATAATCTCTGACTCATCATCTGGAGGGTCAGGTAGACCGGAAGGCATAAGGACTGGTTGCAGCTCAGGTGGTAGATCTGGGCCATCAGGGGTCTCTTCTACCGGAGGCTCATGATATGCTTCCGCTTCGAGTTCAGCATCGATCGAGTCTCTCGATTGGGGTGGCAACGGGTGCAGCTGGGCGGCCTGAGTTCTCGTTTTTGCGAGGTCGTCGAAGAGTGATAGAGCAAGGCCACGTGGCGCGGTTTGCGAGCGGTAGTAGATAATATCGTACAGTTGAAGTTGTCGAGTGGTCTCTCTCATCACTTTCTTCACCGCCAAGCTTGCCGGTGCATTAGGATGCAAATCGAGCGGCCTCGACGATACATACAAGAGGCCAGTTGCCATATTGCGAGACCTCTGGGAATGGGAATGAGAACTGCCAACTTGGAGACGAAAAGGGAGATGAAAGTTGGAGGGATGGGGGGGCACGCCGGCACAGTGACGCAGTAATTTCATTGATTGTACAGGACAGGCAGCATTCCACATGGGTCTAAAAGCAATGAAATGTTTTCAGATCCAGGCAGAAACAGAGGCGCAGGTATAATATCATTTAATAACATTGACAACGAAGATCTCCGCTGTGGCGGGCTCAATCCCTCAGACGTGCGATTGGCTACAATATGGCCGCCAAGTCCCTTCGGGCTAGTCAAGCTAACTCTCCCAAATTAGTTAGCGCGACAGGGACATTTTTGGAGAGGACATACTACCTATGATCTCTGTCACGCTAACAAGTAACCTGCCGGACACACCACCGTGCCACAGTAAGCAAGCGGGTTTCAAAATAATACGGACACATTTCCCTCCCAAAGTGTCCGAATTTCTGAAACCCGGTAAGGTACCTACTACGTTGCAGGGGGTTTGAATGTAACTTTTATATACACACTAATCTAGCCAGATGTATGTTTCATGTAGACTGTGATGATCTAAATAGGAAAATTACAGGAGTGGGCTATATGGGTGGAGAAGCTTCCAGAAATATCGATCGTAATTTTGCTAGCGTCTGCCAAGACGGGACATTTACTATGTACTACTAGTAATTTGGTGGAGACCATAGTAGTCAGTACAGCTAGCCCAAAGCGGCTTAGCCATAAAGATCAGCCTCACGTTTGAGACTGCAATAAACATCAAATGGTTGGGGGAATATATAGGTTCGGGGCGCTGGGTCAATGGTCTCAATCCTGCAGATCTATGTACGAGATTGATGTAACTCAACGGAAGATTCCGCGGAAATGTCTGTCCACTACCAACACCAAGCCTAGTATATGCCAGACCTTCGAAACGTATCAATAACATTGCGCGCCGTTCAGTCAGGGTTTCAACGAACTCAGCATCATGAACATGGGCCCAAAAGCGCAGAAGATGGGGAGGATCGATAACTTGCGCACGCCTGCGCCTCAGACTGGGGCGTCATGCTGCAGGTATACCAGTACAAGGGAGTGCAAATTTGTGTTGTAGGCAAAGGGATTATCATCGTCAGAGTGTTTTTGCTGTCTTCTGATATTGTCGTGCCACTGTAGGAGCTGCCAAGGAGCAAGAAGAAAGGGGGCAAAGGCCCCTGCATGTATTAATTCATGCGCGATTTAATATGCCCCTTATCATCGCGGTGCCACTTCAGCAGCTATATCTGGCCCAGGACATGAGACGGATCGGCTGACGTACATAATCTATTCTTCACAGACAAATGACGAGTTATTCATCCCAATCAAGCAAAGATTCCCAGGAGTCTAAGAACAGGTCGGTGTTTCGTGTGCAGCCTGAACCCCAAACTACTTTAAGATCTTTGGGAAACGATCTATTCCAGGAAATACAATGGTCTGCAGACTCATGACGGGATTCACACGAAGCCAACGAAGCTCTAGGTCTATTCCAAAGGCCGGACTATGTTTCATAACGTTTGTACCTGCCTGCTCTGGATTGCGAGGGTCATGCACAAGCTCGGCGATGCAAAGGAGCAAATAAAAGGATTCTGCAGCATGTATAGGCTTATGTCTATGCTGAGCAGAAGGAACGCTAGTTGATCTTGGTCTTCACTGCCTTCTTCAAAGGTCTCGACACGAGATGTTATTGGTGTTCATTTAGGATCGAATGACCAAGGATCTATAGGAATATTAAGGCTACTAATACGATTCGAAAGGTCTCAAGAATCTGATCACGGCTATATTGATTCACCAGGACATGTTTCGTCCACAGTTGTTGGCATTGGCAGTGCCCACTCCCATGTGGCGAAATCGAAGCACCTGAGGACAGCAGGAGTAGCACTGCCGTCATCTTCTCGAGGTGAATATGTATAAGTATGGATCGGAATCGCTCATTACATCCATCATAAAATCAGAGACTTCGTCTGCGACGAAAGATAGCCCCTTGAACCCTGGATCAGAATCGCTCAACTCATCCATGATACGACTTTGCCTGTGACGAACAACAATCCCTTAAGCCCCTGATCAGAATCGCTCAATTTATCCATCATAAGACCTTGTCTGCGACGAAGAACTACCCCTCGGATCCTGAACAACTTCATCGATAACAATAAAATTTTAATAAAGGTTTCAGCAAGTATATATATATCATTTGACTAAACATGCATATACTTTGGCGAGCATTTCCCGTCCTCGCACTACTGAGCCTTCCACATATGGTTCACCCAACGCCAACCCCGGAGGGCAACACCTTGGCCATTCGCGGAGATCCCGACCTACCAAAAGAACTACAGCCAGTATTGAAGGACGACCATCTACCGGATGGAGATCCTAAGGATGCAATCCAAGATACCGACTTCGATATCACCCTTGATGAATTGAAAGATTGTGAAGACTTTGATCCCGATGGAGGCGATTCTGGGTCCAAATCACGCCTTCGTAAACGGAAAAGCCGCTCAGGCACTGTTAGAGCACTTCGGAATGTATATTATAAAGGTACGGTTCCGTCATCCTCCCTTTTCCCTAATCTTTGATGGGGCCATTGCTCACATCCTGTGTCGAGGTAAGAGATATAAAGAGGCTTTTATAGCGTCACCGGATAAGCGCTTTATCTTTCTCAAGTCGAAAGGCGCTAGAAGCAAGAAGAATCCTGTGGGAACGTATGAGACCTCCAAAGAAATTCCAAAGAATTCCAAAAAGGAGTGGTATCTACAATGGCAGCCTGATCATGTCTGCGACTTGGGAATCTTTACGCAACTTGGCCGTTTGGACACGCCTAAAGGGATCAAAGAAGCAGCATGGACAACGGCACAAGATGGTATATTTGGAGAGACGCCATCAGTATGTCTCAAGCTTTCAAATAATAGCAAGGGTAACGCTAATGCCGAGATTTCGATAGAACGGCGGGAACCCGAGCGCAAACGACAACACCAAGATTCTAGGCCAATTGCTGAGTAAGTTACTACTGTTATCCTCCAAAGCCTCTACTCAATCTTCTTCACAGACAGTCCCCAAAATATTCGAGGAATGTCGGCTGAGATGAACGCGGCGAAGAGCAAATTGATGAGGTGGGTCTACTCTTCCAGCACTGTAAGTAAAATGCGTCCCACAAGGTATACTACCAATTTGACGCGTTGAGCTAGGATACACCGGATTTTTACAAGAAAGTCCACCGCAGCGCTGCTTGGGGAGTGTATAGGCACCTGGTCAGAACCAAGGATCAGTTCGACGATACCATGAAGAAAGCATCCACAGTGATCAAGGACTTTATAAAAGACGACGACGAAAGCGCAAAGGCCATCGAGAAATACTTCAATGAAGAAGGGTCGAAATTTCTGAAAAAGGCCATCGACCAACTGGCAACGGCCTTCAAGGATCCCCCACCCGAAGACTCAGAGAAGAGCATCTTCAAGGTCGACGACTGCTCCAACACCGCCGATTCCCCCGATGATCCCGACGCCAAGACCAACAACGCCCCCAATCCTACACCAGTTGCCGCCACTCCCACACCAGTCGCCCCCACCCCTACACCAGTGACCGACAGCTGCGATGTCTCGTACAAAGTGGCCTTCGACACCTACGAGATCCGCGGCAAGAACTTCGATGAAGCCAAACTGGGCAAGGACGGGTCCGGACTCAAGAAACAGCTCGGAGGCTGTGCCCTTATCACGTTTCATTTCGAACAGACGCCCAATGATCCCAGATTCACATGGTATGCTAGCGGGCGGACCGGCGCTACACAAAAGAAATGTATCGGTCATGCACTTGAGAGTGCTGGCGGCGTTGACGTAGGCAACTGCCATGGTGCTGGCTGAGACGACGGTGCTGAGTACGACTGGTGGCTCCATGGCGAATCTCGGATCACGTCGGCTTTTTGCAAGTCTGGTCGCTACCTCGGTGTTGCTGGGTCTTGTGAGGGCGCTGGCATTATACGATAGGGATAAGTGTCGCGGTGTACTGGCTACGCCTCGGTCGTGCTATACCTGTTATATTTGTCTTGCTTGATTTGTCCAATTTCATCTGTCTTTATCAATCATCTTGTTTTGGATTTCGTTGGAAAGCATGGTGCTGGCAGCCTGTGTAAGATGGCGATGAGTGTCGCGGTGTACTGGCTGCGCCTCGGGTGTGCTATCCCTGTCTTGTTTGACTTTGTCCTGTATTACCTGTCTTGGATTAAACTGGCTTTATCATCGTCTTGTTTTGGTTATCATTGCAAGAGAACGGCTGCTGGCAGCCTATCATGAGCAGGACTGTAAGATAGTGGCATTAAATCCGCGTCAATATAAATCTTGACACTCAAACTCACCAGTTCCTATGCCATAATTTGAGTCCATTCGTGAAATCTAGCATCACCATCACTATCAATCTGCCCCAACAGTTGAAATGCACATATCAATTTCCGAAGCACTCTAACAATCTCATCTCAGTCATAGATGAAAACACGTCTGAATATGGTATGGTGTTGTAAGATCATAGACAAGAGGGGGCAATTGTCGAACAGTATCCCTACGATACAAGAGTGAGGATATAGTAATGTACAATCCTAATCAGAAATCCAAAAATCACATACTCACCCCATAAGCCGCAGACGTAATCCGCCCACTTTACCACGTCGCTATCACCACCTAATACACCCCAAACACATGTCAGCTAATGCAGCCCTTCTACAATAACAGTAAATATCCCTCAGCCAACAGAGATCCCTAATCCCATCCCATCCCCTTCCCTTTCACATCCTCCGCCCTATACCCTCAAATCACTCCGAAACATCCCACACATCACCAACAGACCTACAAATCCTACATCCCTACACCCTTATTCCTCATACAAACCTCCTCAATCCATAAAACCAATTCCCAACATCCAACTCTAAAACCGCCATCTCAACTCCAGGCCCCAACCCTCTCGCTTGGGAAACTCAGTATCTATGTATTCAACAAATTACCCATCTGCACGACAGCGAAGTAAATTAGCATCGCTATCAAGTGTACACAGGTGCATAAATATTTCCTTTAACTTTCAAAAACCCAAGCCCGCAGAGAATTATCTTACTTACTATACTATACACAGCTTCAAGCGAAGTATAGATCAGAGTACCTTACCTATTCCTACTCTAAAACCAAGAAAACCCCATCGTCTATTAACAAAAACAAATCCTGATTCCATACAGAATAATCATCTACCCACCATCCCATAAATTATCTTCCCACACCAAGCCCTCCATCTACCTATCCTTCCATCCTCCCAAGTCACCAAACCCCTTCCACACCCAACACACCTCATCTCCCATCCTTCCCCTCCCAACTTTCCACCCATTCTACACCACCAAACCATGAAAAAAAGCTCATCCCCAATCCACTATTCCGACACCCAATCACAAAAACCCACATCCTTCCCCTTCCACCCATCCACAGACCCACACCCACACCAAGATACCCACACCCACACCAGAGCACCCATTCCCCCATCCTCCAGATCCTCCCCATCCAACACCCGCCCCTTTAACAAATACCCCAGTGCTCTAAAACCCAGTGCTACCCTACCAAACGACAATGCCACCTCCCACCTCACCTCATCCCCCCTACATCCCTACACCCCAAACCCCTTCCCCATAAAATCCCATCCCAATCATATCAAACTACCTCGCCTCCTCAACATTCCAGAACAAAAAAAAATTCGAATCCACAACCAACAAGAACAGAATAGGACAGAACCAGGATGTCGCTCAAATCTCTGTAACACACTTCTTTGCAACCCTCATCCCAGAATCATATCTCAGCCGCTCGCACAGGTCTGAGGATCGTCAACTTCGCTCCACATATTTCTATGTAGATTACAAACATTATATGACATCCTGATCAAGTTCACTGCCATGGAGAGGGAGGGGGAATCAAGAGATCAAGGGTAATATGATAGAAGCGCACAGATTTCACATCATATTCTATAGCATGGCTTGTTCGATGTGGATATTTCAAAATCCGAGTGGTATCTGCCATCAAGCACCTGACGCCTTCTCACAATATGCTCACCTCTCACGGAGTGCCATAGACGGATTCGCGAGGTATTGGAAGTAGACGGTCAGCTTTGAACAATGTACTACGGTGGTTAGTATACTGTTAAAGGCAGTGACTGCACAACAACATAGCGTGAACGAAGGAAAAGATACACGAAAGTGATTCGGTATATGTAAGGTAGCTAGGGAATATACCCATATAATTCGAGCCTAGCGCGCTGACTTTGAGCCATGCTGCGATACTACGCGCCTCGCAAGTTGCACTCATAGAAGTATCCAACGCCGAGGCCGTGATACGAAGAAGTCTAGTTCAATATTTGTTCACCCTTCTTGAATTGTCAAGCTGTTCATGTTCTGGACTGTTTCTTTGCGCTCCCAATGTGTGTGTTATGTACCTGCATTGCTTTATTAGCCAAGATAATCAATTTAACATAGGCTCACTCACTTTCGTAGCGAACTTCAGGCTCGTTAAGGTCTCGCTGAGATGTGCTTGCAACGGGCTGATCATGACAAACATTAGCGTCTTCGAATTTCCTCCCAAGGAAAATTGTAGCAGATAAGTCAGCTAGATAGGGCATTAGCTTCAAACCGTTGGCGTCTACATCGAGCAGTCCATACCTTGCTATTTCGGTAGGGAACATGTCCACCCTCCTTGCCCTGTCCCAGCGCTCCGATGACATCTCCAAGGCAGCTCAAGCTCTTGTTGATGCTCTGAGTCTCCTTCAGCCGGTCACCAGTAGCCCCACTATGACTCAGCCGTTCACTTCCTGCCAGATCGACTAGATTCAGGGTGCCTTCACTCTTCTCGCCGGTCACGCTGTTTTCGCCGATGAGCTTTAGAATGAAGACAGAGTGACTGCGTGATGAACGCTGATTGGCGTTTGTGGACGCCACGGAACGGTTGCTACTCGCTTGGGCAAGCATTGATTCAACCTTGCCTGGGCTGTCTAATTCCACAGTCGTGACATCAGTAATGGTCGTCTTGCCCTTCGCCATGTCGTGCTTGATTTCGTGCTTCTTCTTGTCGAACTCGTCTGCTTTGCCTAAGAGGTCGTTAAGTACTTCATTGTAGACCTCTACGAAAGAGCCCTCCATCGTGTACGTCCAACCTTTTTCTTCCAAGGACTTGGCGGTATCGTAGATCTGATTCACTGCCAGGGGGATCATCCCATCGTTGGCCGACATTGTGTGAGTCTTTCCGGAGCCAGTTTGGCCATAACAGAATATGCAGACGTTGTACCCGTCAAGGGCACTCTGCACCAGCTGGCTGATTTCCCCGAAGACGTCCTGATTGTGCGACGCAGGCCCAAAAACGCGATCAAAAGCAAAAGCGTTGTTCTTGGTGGTAACATTGCCAAGACTGCTCTTTTCCTCTGGACCTAGCACTTCCACTTCCTTCGAATCCGTTTGGTCGTCGGGATACACAATTTTGGCGCTTGTAGTATCACCATCTAGTGTAGGTCTTACACGGCAGAATACCCTGATATTGCCTTTCAGTTCCTGCACTTGATTGTGCAGTTTTCTTCGCAAAGTCTCCTCGGTCCTCAGCTTGTCATTGGCCTCTGCGGCACTTCTGAGAGCATTCTGCATCCGCATCTCTAAGTCAGCAAACGCTTGAGATTGAGACTTGTTGTCCGATTCTAGGAACGTGATATGCCCTTCCAATCGGCGTACTGAAGTTTCAAGGCCTGTGATGGTGTCATTCAGCCGAGATAAGTCTCCTCGTAGTTGCACATTGATATCAAGCTCCCGACCCAGGTCAGCTTGACAGTTGCGACACTCATCCTCCAACTTCTGAAATGCTTCTCGTTGCTTCTGTATTTCCTTTTCTTTCTCCTCCTGAGTCGACGCCCCTTCACTGGTCAATGCTTGGACGTTTCTACAGTGACGAGCCTTTTCGTCTTCTAGTTGATTTGTGAAATCCCGCTTCAGGTCTACCAGCTGGTCAGCGTGGTCCCTCAACAGTCGCCGCTTTTCGGTCTCGGCGTCGTGCTGAATGTCTTCAATCTCTCGGCGCTGCTGTCGTTGCATATCATCAATTCTGATGTTTTGGTAGCGTTTGGAGTCTTCCAAAGCTTCCGAGGACGTCGCGAGCCTGGCTTTTGTTTGATCAAGATCTGCTTGCATGGCAGCATTATTCGAAGCCAGTTGCGTCCTGATAGCCTCCAGTTCGGTAACTACCCCATGTGAGCATCACTAATCTGCAAGTTGGTAGGCTCTGCACGTACTTCTGATTTTGTATACTGCCATCGTTTCTCTTAGACCCCTGCTTTCTGACGTCGCGCCATCAATCTTCTCTTTGAACTGGACAAGAGAATTCTCCATCTCCTCAAGACGGCTATCGGTATCGAACGCTATCGTCGTGTTAGTCGCCCGGTTCAGGAAACGTTGCAACGTTTTGGGGGTTTTCTGGGGGGCTTTGCTCGGGCTTGGGGTCTTTGTAGCCACTGCATTGCGTGTCGACGCAAGCTTTGGGATATGGGACGGAGTTTTGGGTACTTCCCCGTGCAGTGTGTCAGGGATAGGGGGGCGTTCCTCATCTGTCTCTGCTATGGGAACAGGTCGAGCATATGGGGCCACGGGCGAGGGGGAACGGCCATCACTCGCCAATGCTGGGATAGCAGGCTGAAATGTGAGGCGATCAAATCTGATGTTCAAGGAGGCTTCGCGCGCAGAAACAACACGATACGATCTACCATCCTGGGTTGAAGCGGGATTCATCTCAGAAGCACATCGACCTCTGACCTTGGGGGGATGAATGCTCAGGGGATCCAGGGGGTTTGTAGGAAATGGGGTCCTACAGTTTCTCTTTCCACCACGCTTTTCCATATAGGGCTCCTCACCGTGAACCTCTAGTGCCGTTGCCGATCGGCCGCGGGCCGAAAACGGCTTTTGAGTCCTGGGGTAGGACATGGCCGACTGGGGTCTGTTTGCCTGGGTAGAAGGCGGTCGACTACCGGGTCCCACGCTGCTGGCGTACGAGCTGTTCGAGATGTTGCGGGTGGATGCCGAGGACGATTGGCGCGACGATAGGACTGAAGATGCGGAGGACGTTTCGCGTAGGGTTCCCGTAAGGGCTGTAGCTCGAACATATGCATTCGCTGGTCTTAAGCTTGGGGGCACGGGGGCTTCTCTTGCTTGCTCGCCGGCCCGTTCAGCGAGGGTCTTGCGTTTCAATGTGTTGCCAGGTGGATGCATTGCTGTAGAACGAGCGTTGGTCGCAGATGCAGACATTTCGAACAGCTTTCCAGGTGTTGGGATATGACTAGGTGGCCGGAGCCCCGAAGCAAACTGCGCTGAAATCAGTATTTATATCGGAGGTACCTTGAGAGCGACATACGGAGTTTTCCCCATTGTGACTCATGTTGGGAACGAGGTCCAGCCAGTAGCTCGAGCAACACGTTAGCGGAGCGTTCTGTACAGGCTCATACCAGCCGCGAGGATTAGGAAAGTGCGATGAGTACGTCAAGGATGCGAAGAGTAAACACAGAGGGTAGACCACGTGACCTCCAGCGGGGAAGCTATTCCATAAGCGGGCTAACCCTCTCTTGGCAGGTCTCGGTGCTCTTGTGGAAGTAAGTCCATCATCTTCATTCCTTCTACCACGCAATGTGCACGGGTATAATCACGTTGATGCTCCCATGATGCATATAGCGTGCCCCACATACTCTGTATACTGTGCTTTCGTGGATCATCAACCTTAGTAGCGCCAGAAGTGGGGAGCCCAAGCATGGAGAAATACTCACAGTTCCGAGATCGAGGTATCTCTTTCCAAGAATGCCTCTTCTACTTTGGTTATGCTAATACACTGCAGGTTCTGGGATTGCACCCTTCTTTCCGATCAAGACGGATGCTTCCGGAATCTACCTGCCGTTCCACTTGTTCTTATTCCTCATCCGCCTACCGATACTCATCTCAGTAATGTTGAGCTACTTTTTTGTTCTGCAATGGCTGCCGATTGGATCGCTAGGGAAGAAAGCCTCGCTATGGGTGATCCTAGGTGTTCCAGGACTATGGTGGATTGACCTTCAAATCGATGGGGTTCGGAAGGGGTATGAATATCGGGGGCACAGGTCCACTGTTGTGTCAACAAAGCTGACTGTTTCTCCAGCTCTTTGGCCAAACATCACAAGGCACGACTTCCGCAACCTGGATCTATTATTGCATCTTCGCACACGTCACCGATTGACTCTCTGTATCTCGCCGCGATCTTCGACCCAGTATTCACAGCTTCATACCCCTCAACTCGTCTCGTCCAACCCATGTCCCTATTTCACGCAATACTTCGCGCTTTCCAATATCCGCAATATGATCCACCGCCTCGCACCAAATTAGTAGACCTCAAGACTCTGATCGACCAGCATCCACATCAAGCTATTGTTGTCTTTCCCGAGTGCACGACGACCAATGGCCGAGGCCTCCTACCACTGAGTACCTCCCTACTTACCGCTCCATCCTCTGCAAAGATTTTCCCAATAAGCCTTCGCTATACTGCAGCAGATATCACTACACCAGTGCCAGGGACATACATCTCTTTTCTCTGGAATCTGCTCAGCAAACCAACCCATTGCATTGGTGTGAGGATTGCTGAGAGTGTCTACAACATAACTCGGTCACCAGCGGCGAGAAGGTCGACCAGTCCATCTGGATTGATTTATGATGATAGGGTCAGCAGTAGTGAGACCCTGCTAGGCTCCGAGGATACCGATAGCACCGACTCCGCTGAGAGAAGAGTCCTGGATAAGGTGGCTGAGGCGTTGGCGAGGTTAGGCCGGGTTAAAAGGGTGGGTCTTGGTGTGAATGACAAGGTGGCCTTTGTGGAAGCCTATACGAAGGCTAGAGGCCGATGAACATTTGTGTTAGTGGTCGCCGTCTATCATACCGCCCATCACTTCCTTGAGATGGAGGAGCATAGATCGAAATCCACAGCAGCAGCAATTGCACCAGAAGCTTGAGGGCAGGGAGACGGCAAGGACCCAGATGCCTAGTCTGAGCCCCGTTGAGGAAAGCCGACCCTCCATACGATGCAAAATTGCCACAAGATCCGAGTCGCTCGTGTCCTCACTTTGTCTCCACGCTTGGATGGGGGTCCAGGATCTCGCCCGGGGCAACGATGAGAGCAGACCTAGTAAAAATCCACAACCTGATCGGTGTTCACCATGGAGAAGGTTGACCAGGCCACATAGCATCCCAGTCACTTACCATCTCAGTAGTACGACGGCGGTCATTCGGGAATCCTGAGGAGGGATCAAAGGTGGTTCAATCAAGTGTTATAGGGGCTGTTGAAATCATGAACGTCTCCATCTTCCCCAGAAAACCCATATCGAAAATTGTGGTGGATGTGCTTCGATAATTAGCTGCTGGTACCCGACACTTCGCTTTTATCAAGGCTTCGACATTCTGGAGCTACGGAGCTCTGACAAAGGTTACATCACAAATATTGATATCAGATATCGTTCTGATTTATCATACTGCATCGTTTCCTAGTGTACCATATAAAGCCGGACACAATTCAGGACAGGCTTCAGCTTCACCGTTGCTACCCAACGCATCGAATATTCCAAGATTTACTTTCAAGGATGCATAACTACCCGCACAGCCGCTTGATGATTGATAAGATCATTGCAAGAGCACTCCTCCAATAGGAAATCTTTGGGGCTTGCGCCTCAAGTTCGCAGAGTGCTAGACTACGCAGATAAGAAACCAAGCATTCGAGTCATCGTGAATCACCGAAAGCTGCCAGAAGCGACTAAATTCTTCTGTTACTCAGGGAGCGAGGTCAAAATTTGGGAAAATAGATCTTCACCGGCTACCGGCTATGTGACAGGACCCATGTAGCTTCCTCTCTTGCAATATTTTCCCTCACGTACCACACTTTCTACACGTGGTGTTGGTGACAAGCCATATTCTGACGAGAGGGGCGCTTTCCGCGCCTTACAGCGCCTTTGGTCCAGGCTATATCCTGGCATACTCGAGTTGGAAATACCCTCTTCTTGGCCTACCCAAGCCTTCGAATCACACCCTAATTCGATCCATGATCTCGGTCTCTGCACTACTCCCTTCTCACATCTTTGTCATATCCTGAACCCCTGTAGTCGGTACGGTCGATATCCTTGACCAAATGGGCCAATCGAGGTAGTGGAGCATCAATGGTTTGCGAACCTATAGCCGTTTCAGAGGAATTTAGTTCGTTCGAGGTGGTGCAGAGGATCACAGCGCTGTCCATGTTTAATAAATCATGGCTTGGGGTATCCAGGGTCAGTGTAGAAGGAACAGCGAGGTGTATCAGGCTCTCGAGAGGAGTGGTTGCACGGCTGAATGTACCGATGAACCTCACGTCCGGTGATTGAAGGGACTCGAGCTTTGCAAGCGGCCTAGTCAGACGGTGGACGGTTCGGTAAGGGCTCAATGTCGCGGAGAGTGCTTGGCCGGCATAGGTTAATCGGAAGAGACTAAAATGAGCAAAGTGTCAAATGGCTAGAATGGCTCAGAGGCCTCGCCGTGACCTTGATGGCTTGTTTTACGAGAAAACCCATTCTACCCAATACTAATGTAGTGATCCTCTACTCTACATTCTGTGATGTTTTGGAGAAATGCAATATAGACTAAGTTGGGTAATCTGGCCGGGGGTTTGCATGCATTGAACAAGGCTAGCCACTCTCCACACTACTTCTGGAAGTAATGTGCCGGAACACCCTACATATGATATCTTTGTGGTTCTGTGGTATAATGAGAGCTTTCTGAATGAAACATTCGGACAATTTGTGGCAAATGAGGCTAGCGCATTACCTTTTCCCAGCACGTCTGGTCAGCCATAGCTCGCAATCTACTACGGTAATGCATAGAGTATCTGTTGTTCTATCATAGACAAAGATTCAAGGTTTACGTCGTTCACAACACCAGCGTCTTATACTCAATAGTAGCTTCATAGCTTCAACTCATTCCTTTGATTCTGCTCTTGATTGATCGCCAGTTGAGCCGCAAGTGTATGCGCGCAAATGTCAGGCCGCTTCGTGCGCTCGTCGAAGTACCGTAGGCAATCCCAAGAGCATGCACTACACTACAAACTAAGTCGGCATCGCAGGGCACGTATTTGGGCGGTCGACAAGAAAGGTATCGCAGTAATTCTGGCGACGAAGCACGCAACGTGATCGGACTTTGATATTTTAGCAGGAGCAATGCTACGATAATCTGAGAATATCGAAGAATGCATGGGATACGAATTTGGTGAAGGTACTACACATACTGGAGAACGAGCGAGCGAGTCTCTGATATGACCGTAGGCCAATCCAAAATATGTCTCAGTCAACTGGGAAGCCAGCGGAGGGGGGGCATTCGCCGTCATACCTATCAATGAGAAGGGGCGATTACCGGATCAGTTACCATTGTTCCGCGGCCATACTGCTGTTGTCTTGGATACAGATTGGTAGGACGGAGATCAGTCTCACTGACGCACGACTGAGCTGAATTGGCCCACAGGAGCCCTTTCAATGATTCGCTTATAGCTTCAGGGTCGGACGATGGCAAGGTAAGACTGGACTCAGGATTGGGAGCGTCACGTACTCATTGATGCAGGCTTTCATATACAAAGTTCCTAAAGATTTTACATTACGGACCGAGGATGGGGAAGAACCCAAAGACGTAGCGCCAGTGCAGAAGCTTACAGGACACTCAAGGTACCTATTACTGTCTCTCTACTCCCTTACCACCAGAAGTTTCTCACCATAATATAGGAAAATTGGCCATGTCTTGTTCAACCCTGCCGCTGAAAACATTCTCGCGACCTCGTCAGGTGACTATACAGTAAAAGTCTGGGACATTGAGGCCGGGTCCCCACGGCTTACCCTAAAGCATACCGATATCGTACAATCCCTCTCATGGAGTGCCAACGGTTCTCTGTTAGTCACGACATCCCGTGATAAGAAGCTACGGATCTGGGATGTACGGCAAGAGAAGCCAGCACACGTTGTGCCAGGTCATCAAGGCGCGAAGGCTAGTCGTGTGACATGGATGGGCGAGCACGATCGAGTGGCTACAACTGGCTTCTCGAAGATGAGCGATCGACAATTAGGACTTTGGGATATCCGGGATCCAAAAGAGCCAATGGGCGGATTTGAGATGTTGGATGCTATCTCTGGAGTCTGTATGCCATTTTGGGACGACGGAACGCAGTGCCTGTATTTGGCTGGGAAAGGGTAAGTCTGAAGCTCCGCTGGACAAGTCGGGGCTAATGTTCCCCTAAAGTGACGGTAATATACGCTATTTCGAGTATGCGAACGACAAGTTCGAGTATCTGTCCGAATACAAGTCTGGTGACCCGCAGCGAGGAATCGCATTCCTACCCAAGCGTGGCGTCAACATCCACGAGAACGAGGTCATGCGTGGGTTCAAGACCGTAGGCGATTCCTACATTGAACCGATATCATTCCTGGTCCCGCGGAGAGCAGAAGTTTTCCAAGACGACATCTTCCCCCCGACCGTGGGCTTGAAGCCCGCGATGTCCGCTTCGGACTGGTTCGATGGCAAAGAGGGTCTACCACCAAAAATCGACCTTGCGAGTATTTACGCAGGCGAAGAGCCTGCCGAGGTAGCAGCCGACTACAGGCCTGCACGCGCCCCTTCGCCCAAAGCCCCTTCACCCGTCAAGAAACTACAGCAGCCCGAACCTGAATCAACACCAGCAGCAGCAATTCGGTCCCCGCCACCTTCGATGAATCAACAAACCGCCTCAATCAAAGACCTTGCATCCAAGTTTACCGACGACAAAGAAGACGTTGACTCGGATGAGGACAGCTCCTCTTTCGAGGAGATCGCTAAACCCATCGATCGATCCGAAAAACACGCCACGCCAATCGCACCACAACAGAAAACCGAACCAGTGACTACATGGAGAGGCTTCGGTGGCACCCTCTCGCCAGTCAGCAAGCCCGACGATTTCGACCAAGCCAGCCAAATAGCCGCTACCCAGGATACCAAAACGCAGATCCAGAAACAGCAAGGCCCCGCCTCAAATTCCACCGTTCACGAACCCTCCAGTCCGTCCGAAGCTCAACAACCTCCAGCGACCAAATCCACCGTAGGAGAACTTCCCTATCCGTCCACATCGAGCCAGACATTGAAAAGTTCCGAGCAACCGATCCAATCGAGTCTGGCTGAGATCAAATCTCTGCTGGAGACGCAGACGAAGACGATGACGACGCAGAGTCTGGAGATCAGCAAGTTGACGGCGGAGGTGGATCGGTTGAGGACGAAGTTGGGGGAGTGATGGTTTCTTTTCCTTGGGTATGGGGAGTTTTACATAGGGTAGGGTTTCGTCCTATCTTATCAGGTTTTCTATATGGTCATGTCTTGGGAGCGAAGTGGGTAACGATGAGATTCCCTACCAATATATGCAAATCGAGATATCTATCCCTCAGACCACTTGCTCTATCGAAGGTGGGATTTGAAACATTTTATCAGACATGTCCCAATGCTACTACTACTCTTCCTTCTCCACGACTGATTCTGTGCCATTACCCAGCGGCTCTGCACTCTCGACTATTGATCCCTACTTACACAAATACAATACCTCAAGCGGTCTCCCTCCCTTCTTCAGATACCGTAGCTTTTCATCGTGATCATGTTCCACTTTATTGCTTGACCGGATATGACTTCTTGCTATGTGGAACGTATCTTAAGTTGTCTATTCTGGCCAGACATACTACCGATAACCTAATGTGCTCGCTCGCATGTTCAAAGAATTTTTAGAAAGTCCTGGGCCAAGAACGGAGTCGTAATATTCTACCCTCTTCCAACTCCTAGCAAAGCTTTCAAAAGAAAAAGTACCCCCCTTACAGTCAGTCAGTACTTCCCCCATCAAGTTCCAACAAAGCCGTCACAGCGCACACTATGAGCCCTTTCCCCAAAACTGAATCTAACCACCGCTTATCTCCCACATCTTAATTGCACCCTCGATATGCACAATGTAAAGGTGGTTCCTATTCGAGTTCACTATAAATCCAAAAACCTAAGCCAATCCCCACTTGAGTTTATCGCCGTGATATAACATGTAGATCAACATGATATTTGCTTCAGAGCTACGGAGTACAATCTTGATAATCGCGTGGATTCCGGTTATTCAGCTCGCTGGTGGGGACGTCTTGGCGGAGAAAAGGCCGCACGAATTGTTCTCTGGGAAACAGGAACTTTATTAGTATCTATAGGCACAATTTTCTTCCGTTATAACTCAAAGTCGCATGGTCTAATGGTTATGATTTCTCGTTCACATTGTCGTGAGCTTCTTTCCAGATATCCGAGAAGGTTCTGAGTTCGATCCTCAGTGCGACTAATTTGTTTTGGTTCCCCTAGCTCTTCTGTGTATGGTCTGTCGAGTTGTGTCAATAGTTCGCATTTTTGCTACAGTGGACGGATGGAGAACGAGTGAGGTAAGATGTCAAGCCGTGGACCATGGCGGTGGGGTAAATTGACAAATTTAGTGGAGGATTGAGACGAGATCGCCAATAGACTTCATTAGATGCAACCAGATCATCAATCATGTGAATTTGACCTCTCCAAACAAACTTCCCCTAACCTCGACGATTGCCGCTAATTCCAACATGAATTCCTGCAGTATAATGACATTTGTCAGAAGATGGCCGAGACTGATCTCCTTTGCGACTGTATCGGTACCTCGGACTTCCGCCGAGGTAGACTGGCTCCGTATGCTGCTGGTCTCGCTACTTCCAAGGTCTCTCACTTCGAGTCCAGGGGCAGATTCGATCTTCAACTTCTGGTGCAGAGACTGCGCCGGTTCCAACGCTGTCAGGACGCGTTTCGGCGGCGTAAGTTTGGACGGGTCTGCCCGGCGTGGCGATGGCGAGAACGCCCTGGAGGCGGGTTGCGAAGGACTAGGAGATGGAGAAATCCGCAGATGGCTCAGTCGTCCCATGGGGGTTGACGGTAATAGATCGCTGGACTGCCTGCCTCTTGGCGAGCTGGATCGGGAACCATTAGAAGAAGCTGATTCGGATATCAAGCGCCTGGAGATCAAGGTTATGTGGTCGGCCCCTCGAATTTGTGATGCTGTTATTGTAGTTGATTCCCCAGACCTCCGTTCGTTAGACTTCTCAGACTGGGGCGAGTCGTTAGTGACAGCCTTGTCGATATCTTTGCCAACATTGAAGAAACGCCGTCGCTCAGCAAGATCCGTGTCAAAGTCTTTGATATCGTGACGAAACCTCTTAACTTGCTGGACAAGTGAATCGAGAGCAGTGAAAATTGGTGAAGGAGCACGATGATAGTGTGGAGGTTCAGAATCATTGGGAATGGGATTCTCGAGCTCGTTCATATCTGCCGTCTGGGTCTCCGGTTGAGCCTCCTCATGGACAGCTATGGTGTCAATTTTGTTCGAGTCGCCGGACTCACTGACCAAAGCAGCGCTCTGCGCTGAATAGATTTCGGCATGATTCGGATCACCCAGAAGCCAACGATCCAGGCGTGTATTACCGCAAGAAGCCAAAGTTGAGACAGCCTGGGTGAGGCTCAGATTGGTATTAATGTCATTCGTCAGAAAGTCACCGAGCAAAGACACCATGGAGTTCGTCAATGGATCGTCAAGTCTGATCAGATGGGGCTGTACAGTATACTTATGCTCCGTTCTTAATGTTCCCACTTTCGCGTCTCCAATGCTTGACGATGGCAGAGTGAGAAGTGATGCGGAACAGCAGTGCGACTCGACAAGTGTGCGAGCATCCTCGAGATGTGCTTCGTACATTTCTATCAGGTCGCCATGCTCGATCAGATCTTCAGCCATGGAGAATAAGGCTTCGGTGTCCCTGGTGTGCGCGCCAATCGTGCGGGCATGCGTATCATCGCTAGGGGGCTGGGTCTTGATGATAGACAAGACGGCATACTGATGCTGGCTTTGTAGAATGACCGAGATTAGTCGAAGCGTAGCAGCTACTGTTTGCTGGTTGCGAGACTTTAAGCTTGTCAGGATAAGGTCGACAAGCGTGAAGAGATCCGGCATAGGCTTCTCCAGCCCTTTCGCGAGATTCGTTATAAGCATTGATGACTTTCGACGTCGCGCTAAGGTTGTTGGCCTCGCTGGCTTTGACACGTCCTCGGACTTCTCGGAAAGCGCCAGAAGATATTGAAGTGTGATGTATAAAAGCTCAGTATCGTCAATAGACTCGATGATACATCTTAGATATGTTAAGACGGCTACAGAAGATCCACCATCGACGTCTGAAGACTCAATCAGCGAAGGATACCTAGAAAGGATCAGCGTGCCGAGCTCGACCAGGGAGCTTTTTGAATTATCCTACAATAACTGCTGCAGGAAGAGAAGCTTGAAATGGTCAAGAAGGCTCCGCCTCAAATCCTCTGATCTGCAATGCCCTAAAATGTCTTGCCAGAAGACCAAATAGGAAAGGAAGGTCGTGAGATGCGATTGGAAGTCTGGCGAGGTTATCGTATCGGCTTCGTGAGGGATCTGTGGGAGAGTGGCCTCGGAGTAGGTCACAATTGCAGGGACAGAGTCTTCTGGGAATGTTACAACTAGCTTCCGGCTGAGCTGGCTGTACAATGCTCCTAGTCCGCTGGCCATCAATGTTGCTAAATCACTCTCAATAAGCCACCTTTCCAACGCCTCTGAGGTTGCCGCCGACTCGATTACATAGATCAAAGCAGTCCGCACAAAGTCCCCCACCTTACCATCGTGGTGCACATAGGATAATATCAGGTAAAACAGGGGGAAGACATCCTTATCTACATTCCCAATAGTTCCACTTTCTCCGCGCTCGAACGAGTTCTCCGACGTCTTTGTCCTGGGTCTGAACCATGTCGGAAGGATTTGTGGCTGGAGTCGGATTCTTGAAGCAACTCCAAATAAGACCTCTGCGATCTTGTTCTCGGTATCGATGGAGGCTCCAACAGTCGAGAGCTTACCAACAAACCCAACTAAGGCGTCTGCATATCCCGTCTCTTCTAGAAATGCCACCTCTTCGCTGTCGATGAGGATCTTGAAGATATCGAGGGTCTCGTGGATGATAAGTTCGTCGTTATAGTTTGATGACACTTGAACTAAGATCGTATAGGTCTGGAAGGTGGACACATGGCGTGCGCACAGATGAGGAGCCGGCGTATGCACTTCATCCTCCAGAATCTGCTTTATACTCTCTAGGCTGGTCAAAACGGACACTGCTGAGACGAGAAGGTTCGAGGCGTTGGTCTTCCGCCATATCTGCTACTAGATAGGTCGGCATGCTTTCCATATCTGATCTTCAGAAAAGTATACCTGTAGCTGATCGTGGGCTCTCTTGAATCGGATCGAGCGCTGCTGGGCTGTGTCATAACCGGCTTGTCTAGTTGGAGAAGCATTGGACCCTCCTACGAGTCTCGATAGCTACGGGGCTTCTATTAGCTCGAACGAAGGGGACTAATGAGGGATGGGTTGGGCATACATAGTCCATTACCCCAGATGTGTGCTAAGCATCCTGGTGAAGAAGTCGCTGGAGCACTTCATGAGAACGAGTGTAGAAGTCGCGTTGCGCGTCGAGTTTCACCGAGGAATTGCCGATCGGAATCCACCTCATTTCGCCTCGTTCAATTTCAACAGCACAGACAACACAGCGTCATCTACAGCAGCTGTCGACTACGCTCGTAATTCATGTGCATGCGCTTGAGCTAATAGTTGCTGTTAAGACGCATTGGCCGCCTATTTCAAGGTTTCCTCCATGCTATGCCTGCTTAAAATTCATCGTCCTCTTTCTTCTTCCTTTTAGTGCCACTCTTTTTTCGCTTCATCCCTGACCCCTCCTCACTATCCTCCCCCTTCTCCTTTTCCTTCTTTGTAGTAGGTGCATCCGCAACCTTGGACACTATATCCTTCAAGAAATCTAGCTGTTCGTCATCTTCCACGGCTTGCTTCAGATGCGTGGCTGTGACGCGCTTCGCTCCCTTGGCTCGCGCAACGTTGGCCGCTTTTGTGACGACTGAGATCATGAAAAGCTCGAGTGCTTTCGCTGTTTGCAGTCATCAGTACTTGCCTAGACTCTGAAGGTTTCATACAAGAGGGGCGCGGAGAAGGCTTACAAACAGCAGTCGGCGTGACCTGTGCTACCTTTCCAACATCGTCGTCCGCTTGCATGATACGCTTAATGCGTGCGACTGGGAACTTCGTCTTCACTTCAATGCCCTCATCAACACCCGGTGCTGCCTTCTCACAGACTTCATCATCCATCCTCAGCTTTTTCGATTTGCGACCACCGCCCCCCTTTGCCGACGATGGCTCCGGTAGGTATTCATCATCTTCGTGGAGACCTGAATGCTTGGTCCGTCCGATGGTGGACATCATGGGTGGCTGAAAGGAGTTCTGCAATTGTAATGGAGGGGCTTGATCAAAGGCAAATGGGTCGTGGTTTGTTGGTTGTTGATGGTATGATTGTTGAGGTTGATAGGAATGCTGTTGTTGCTGAGGAGGATAATAAGAGTTTTGTGAGAATGGATCAGGATCGTCAAATGTTTGTAAACCGGAAAGATCTGGCGATTGTGGTGCGTATGATGAACCCTGAAAATCGTCCATGATATGAAATAATTTGGTGTATAGCAGGCCTGGAATACCAGTTGATCTATCGTCACTCTTCGGAGCACACCAAGCCTTTTTGCGAGTTTATGACACCCAATATCGAAGTATCACGCTGACATTAGATTTATGCAAGTAGTTACGCGATTATGCGTGTAGTGCCAAGAGTTTTGCACAATCTGGTCTCGAAAAGAAGGCGATCCTTGTCCTTGGGCGCGTTTTCTCGGGGGGACTTTGGAACCTTTATCTCTGCAGCCGCGAAATGACTGGGTCGCGCTACTGCACTAGCGGCCGTCTTAGCTGCATAAAATCTGTCGATCACGAACTGTTGCCTCGACGGGCAACGAACCACCCGTACTTTCCTCAATATTGAATGATGATAGAGCAACGCTTGATGACTGGTATAGAGGCTCAAGCTTCAGCGGCCCTGATATGATAGCATGACTGTCTTTTGGCTGAAGCCTCGGCTTGTCCGATGGTTTTGACAAGGGTATCGGCTTGATTTGATGGGTTTGCTTACGGTCGATGATTGCCAAATTACTTGATCTAATCTGACAACAATGTAGTTTGCACATATATCTGTCGATGTTTGTCTACACTTTCATATGAGGAGCTGTTAGTCTGGCTGCTCCTTGCGAATGTGATCCTAGCGTCGCTGCAAAAGCAGGTGTACAGTACCCATAAGTGAAGTCCATGTCAGGGGCAAATCCTCTGCAATTCTACGGCTCGAACCAAGCAACAGACTATTGACGACCATTCTCACAGCCGATACTGCCTGTTCTAAGCACACTGACCGCATCACAAGCACAGAAGTTGCCATTCCACGGGATAAGGTACAGTCATATTCCACCATTCTGCATCCATCGACCACCAGACATACCACACAACGGGCAAGATCCCCTCATACTAAACCATAGCCGCCCGAGCACCACGACATCAATCCATAAAACCAATATGCTCCTCCGCCCACTTCGCCACCACCCTGTCCGCTTGCTCCGGATCATAAGGATCAAAATAAGGATTACCGTCCTCATCCACCGGCTCACTCACAGGCCCCTCACACCACACCCCCTCCTCACCCACCGACATTTCCCCCCACAGCCCCATCCGCACCCGCTCCCCTTCCAGCCTGCAACAGGCTAGTCTGCGCGTACTCAACACCACTCTCAGCTCCGTATGTCGCAGTAGACCCTTCACCTCTCTCCTACACCAACCATAAGCTCTCACCGACACAATCACCGACACAAAAGTGACATGACATTACCTGCGTCAAAACCGCCACAGGCGTCCCCTTCCCACCCCCTCTAACCATATCAACCAGCTTGCGGTAATCCTCATCGGTGTTCAAGTACACCGAGGCCTTTCTGATCACTTTTCTCAGATCCCGGCTCACGAGCTGATACTTCCATATCCCACCGGGGCCTTGCGCATATCCCTCGCCTGCGACGTGGATGTCCACACTCGTCCTTAGGATCTTCTGTACTTGGTACCAGGTTTCGTTCTGGGGTAGCTTGGCCTCGAACATTTCGGCGAAGCCGGTGGTGGGCGTGGCGTTGACCCATACTTTTATGTCGGTCATGATTGGTGGGGTTGGGTTTGTAGTTTGTTAGGTGCTGGGATGTTTGGAAGTGGTTGGGCGCTTGTATTAGTGATATGTTCACTTGTTCATAACAGTCTTGGGGTTTGTTCGGTGTCTTGCTCTGGTTGTGTTGGGTATGGCCCGTTTCGACACGTCAATGCGTAATACTGGTTGTCACTGCCTGATCAATGAGCAATTAGATGTCTTCACAGCTTGCCTTACCATAGTATCAGGACTCATTGTTATGGGCAATAATCAACATTTGCAATAATAATTAGCTTTGAATACTTGAGTTTTTCAAGTCTCGGGTCTTTGATTCACACAATGGTCAGCTATACGGAAGACTGGGCAAATTTGGACATCTCAAACCCAGTATTAGCAACCAGACTGATGTAGTGATACAGCAATGTTGTCGAGACGCCACGGTGCCCAAGGATTATATACACGCACAGAGGGAAGATTTCAAGCCCACCATCCATGCAGAAGCGCTAACAGCAGTGTAGAAATCCAATTCCGGGATCAGAAAAGAGTCTTTCGCGCGATCTGCAAAGACCTAATATTAGCATCAGGCCACACCTTCGGGTACCCATAATGACTTACTGCCCAAGCCCCCGCAGCACTCGCGACCAGCCCTCCACTTATCATCATAGGTCTGAGTCCCCTGGAGCTCTTGAAAAGCATACCGCTAAGAGCCCCTGCAACGATCCCGTTTGTGCTATCATGCCTGCCCCTGTAATACCCGATAGTTGAATTAATCCCATTGTACACCATCGCAATCATCCCGCCCGAGTTGCCTAAAAACGGTCCTCTCCTCGTCATGCTATTGAGTACCGAGTTCAGCCGAATCTTCGGAGGCGCGGAGGCAGGTGATCTTCGGAACCCTTCTATCATGCCCCATGTTCCCCCAAGGGTGAGCATCGAGAGGTATGTGACACCCGTGCCGTAGCATAGATCTTGCAGGGCATTAGCCTCTTAGTTTGCATTTCCGCATGACCCAGGTTTCTTACCATCTGACCAGCCGCGAGAGGGAAGGGCCGACTGCGACCCGGGGAGGTCTATATATGTGTGAGTTCGGAGCACAATATGGGGGAAGGGGTACACTTACCTGAGAGCGCCGATTCTTCTAATGACAGGTAGTCAAGTGTTTGCCGATCCAGACCAGCTAGTGGGTGCAACTGTGAAGGGTCGGGTAGAGCGGCGTCGCCGAGGAAAGAGGAGACGTCGGCAGCAGTGTTTGGGTCGAAGGTGGTTGATTGGAAGGAGGGGGGCGATGATGATGATGGGTTATGCGGTGGGGACGAGGGCGAGGAGGATGAGGATTGCCTTTGGCCGGTCAGAGTACCCCAAAGCGACATGTTGGCCAACGAAAGAGGACACGGGCGACAGAGCGCGTTAGTGGCGGGCTGGTATAATCTTTGGTCCTCTGCTCATGATACTGCGGAAAAATGATCGAGGTATATTCTAGTTCAATCTCTTGGCAAGACTCTTCGGCCCGACTTTCATCCGAGATCTGGTTCCCCAATATCAAATCTGCTCCTGACATCGAGAAAGGTAAGTCCAAAATTAGGGAGTGTTAGCAGACTGAACGAACACGATGATAGCTACAATATTGCTACATGATGAAGCCCGACAACGAAATGGAGCCTCAAGATTCCCTCAATAGCACCGACAAAGATGGCATCATCCTTCCTGAAGACTCGCTACGGAAGTTGAGCAAGTCTTTGACCAAGATCATACCCAAGGATGGCCGTAACATTGACGGTGCTGGACTGAGGTAAAAGGATGATTCCTCCGCTCTCTTCAACATGCTCAGTGACGAATAGGCGTCTCCAGTCTTTACACAACGACCTATTGCGGACTGCCGGCTCTACGAGGCTCTCGCCGACACACGGTGCTGCTGCCCTGAACTCTCTATGTGGATTTCTGGACCTGTGTAGTGAATGTGCAGATCCAGAAGTCAGCACCCTGCCGTTCTCATTCCATTCCTGGATCACAGCTTTCCAGGTCTTCCTTGCTAGAAATGAGAATACCAAAGCCAAGCCAGTCAGGAGGCTTCTGTTAACTTTGACGAGTCTAATATCGAGGCATCCTGTAGATGATGTGAAGCTTGCGTTAATAGCACATGTCATCCATGTCGCAACCCAGGTAATTTGCGGGCAAGATGAAGTTGGCTCGATCAAAGCTGCAATTCAAGTCTTGGAGCATTTCCTTAGTACAAGAATTGTTGACGCTCTTGATGTCGTCCATGAGATCTCGCCTCGGCAACTGAAGTCAGCTCGGACAAGCTTGACCGCGCGAGTTGTTGACGACACCCCAGAATTCGTCAATATCGTACAGAGCTTTACCTCAAGCGTGCTGCAATGGGTGCAGTACCCTGATTGTGCGCCTGCCGTAGGTCGTTTTCTGTCTGCTTTCTTCGCCTCTCTCGGGATCTCCCGGAGTCAGGAAGTAGCTCATGCCTCTGCAGATTGGTCTTTACCACTGTGGATCTCTCCTGTAAAGCAATCTTTGAATAGACGAAACAATCTTCTGGACGTTTATGAGAACCATGTCCTGCCCGGTTTGCTTCGTCTGAGTTCTGCGGATAGAAAAGCCTTCCTCAGCACGCTGCCGCTCGATCAGACCCATCAAGGAAACAGCGGAGAGCTATCAACTACAGACATTCAACTTTGCATTTTGGTTGCGAAGATAGATCTCGTGACGAAGTTGGACCCTGCCCCTCAAAGTGCCGTTGGGAAGCCCAAGATCACGAATAACGGCGATTGCCTTCAGCCAGGGATCGAAAGCTCAGATGCGGATAAGGACCGTGTCGATATCGATGGAGAACGCCTTGGGTTGAATCTTCTCGCACATTCGTCGCCAGCCGTTCGAATTTCTGCTCTTGCACTCCTAGTATCTTCTCCAGTCTCTACCCGCGCTCTCTCCGAAGAAGCCTTGTTGTGCTTGCGACGTTGCATTCCGTTCTTTCATGTTGAGGTCAGCGCGAAGACCAGAAATGAATTCATATCATTGATGAACAAGCTGTGCTTACGGCTGAGAATTAAAGTAGTTTCACTCATAAGAGATCATCTAGGCTCAATTAATGCCTATCTAGACCAAACAGCAGGTCTATCGTTAGGACACGCATCGAGTAAGGAGCAAAGAGGGAAAACTTTTCCCAAAGAATTACAGAGATATCTAAGCTTCCAATCAGGGTACATGCGTTTCCTAGTACATGAGCTGCGCCCAGCCGCATCGTATCAAAGCCATATATCAGCATTGAGAATATTGCATTCAGTGCTAGAATCAAAGTTATTGTCTCCAGCTTTGAAAGCCAATGAGCTCTACGTCAAGCTGTCTGAAGAAGGATTACCGTCATCCTTGCTCTTACGACCTCTGCTTGACTTGCTGCTTGATCCCTTTGATGATGTTCGTCAGGTGGCCAACATGGTCATCAAAGTACAAATCTCTCTTGGTCAAATCCTATTCCTGCCAAAACTTAACGGCGAAGGCGATGCTGAAGCTGTGAGCCTTGAAAAGGGCGGGAGTTCATGCAACTCTAATCAGGTATTACATGTCGCGCTGGAGAGGGCTGAGTCAAAAGCAGCAGAAACCGGTCGGGCCGATCATGCGGATGGGGTGGGCAGAATACATGATCTCATGTATGGAACCGACGAGGCTGTATCCATTGTTGGTCACTTACTTGATCAGCTGAAGGATGAAGTCGAAGTTGCTAAGAGCAGCTTGATTTCAGCAGTCAATACTGCGCCGCTTCATGGGCATCTGATCGCGCTGAGGTGAGTGATCTGTTCTATCTATCCGAGCCATTGTAGACGCCATTTGACATTTACGCCATGGATAGCTTCTTCTTAAGCTCTAACGGCTCAGAGCGCCCTCGATACTCCAGGTATCGAGAAGATATGGTTCCAAGGCTGATAATTGTGCTCCAGACACATCACTAGCCGTTCCGACTATTGGTCTGTGCTCAGTGCGTCAACAACTTGTGGGCCAGACGTCTGGACTGATTACAATGAGAGAATTATGGCTATTTGCGACGATGTCTGGATAGCTGTCCGAGATGTTCTCTGCTTTGATGCCCCGGAAGGTATTAAAGTTGGAGACGAAGAAGCCGAGGATGTCGATGTAGGCACAAAGGATACCCTATCATACTGTTGGCGAGCTTTGAAAGAGTCTAGGTCTGTTCCCATTTCTGCATGGGCATACCAATGGTTCCTTCACTGACCTCGTGTCCATAGCTCACTAATGCATTCTATGATCTTGAATAAGGCTTATAGTGCGTCCCCTGACGATACATGCATCAACTTTGAAAGGTTTGGCCAACTATCTTTGACACAGTTGGGAGAACTCCGCCATAGGGGAGCTTTCTCGACTGTGTCGCTCACTTTCGCTGCTTGCTGCACTGCCTGCGCCCAATCAGGCAATCCTAGACTTATACAAAAGCAAAAAGAGTGGTATAAGGAAGCTCTGGCATGTATGGCCCAGAATGCTTCAACGCTCACACGGAGGTCTGCAGGTTTGCCAGCGATGATTACTGGGATTTTGGCTCCATATCCAAACGGCGACTTTTTCAATGACGTGATTATGGACCTGCAAGCCATTGCAGATGGCCCTATTACATATGATCCACGTTCTGAGAACGCTCCACTGCCTCAGGTCCATGCTCTGAATTGTTTGAAAGATATATTTACAGATGCACGCTTTGGAACTAGCACTGAGGCTCACATTGCTGACACTATGGGAATTGCAGCTTCCTCTCTTGAAAGCCACATGTATGTCGTCACGTCGTGGGAACGACTGAGACTAACTTAGAGTTTAGATGGGCAGTACGAAATTGTGGTCTGATGCTCTTCAAAGCCTTATTGCGGCGGCTGAATGGTGGCACGGATATAGCATCTACAAAGGTGTCCAGCTCTTGTCGGCGCTCCTCTAACAATACATACGAGAAGTGCGCGAATTTGCCTGACTTGATATCGAGAATGCTCGGTAGCAGGAAGTATTCGGATCCTAAGTTTTCTCAACGAATCCTCGACGAAAATGTGGGCTCTTCAACGACCAAAACTCAGAGTGTCTTTGCCGCTTTCGAGGTGATAGAACAATCTGGAATCCCCCATACCCATGAGGCCGAGATCTTGGACACCTTGTGGCTCTATGCTGGATGCTCCGATTGGTCTCTCAGAAACAAAGCCGCAAAAACTTTGAGCCTTGTCATTGGAGACAATGATATCGAGGGACAAATCAAACGTCTACTCTCGCCTGACTGCGAATCGCAGAACGCATTGCACGGAAGGCTTCTCTGCTTGCGATGTATCCTCCGTCAAAGTCATCCGCCTGTGTTCGGCAGTTCGCTCAGTAAGTAGAAAACCTGACGGAACAGCAGGAGTTGAGCTGTGCTAATCCTACTCGCAGGCGCATACGAGCTATTGCTGCCAATATTTGACGAACACTTTGACAACTTGGTTGTTAGAAATCCATGTCCGATCACCGCAGCAGCTTTCCTTGATTGTTGGGCCGAGCTGATGGTGATCTTGATCAAATCCCGAAGTAAGCATACAGCATCCTTGAACTTTTCCTCCCCGTTGACTTGGACAAAGGTCCGGCAGCAAGTTCAAGCCTCTCTCGCTCCAAATTTCGATTACAGCGGTTAACCGAGTTGCGTCAGTCTGATACCGACATTGCTCTTGCTCTTCGTACCAGAGCAGTGGCACGCTGTCAGCTGCTCAACGTTTTGGTGGTGGACTTACACGTTCAACAGGAGCAGGATGGAATTGTTGGGTCACTGGATCAGCTTCCACAGTGCCATTTGGATGCCATTTCCGTCATGGATGAAACGCAACGATTTGTCTCCGACGAGAATATGTTGGCGACCTTGAGACATACCTCGAGTCACGAACTTAAGTACGCGTCGAGAGCTCTGCTGGGTTGGAATCCCATCCCAAAATCAGTACTACCGAGCAATCCCCGTGAGAGCGACTATGCGCTTGCTTTACTGGGGTACTCACATGGAGTCGCATATACAGGCAGTCCTGGCAAGTCTCTACCAGAGCAGCCGCTAGCAGTGTGGATCCAGATGGTCCAAGTAGCTGGATCTGAGCTTTCAGTTAGTATTCATGAGTGTTGACTCCGTACCCCTATTGATACGTTACTGCAGGAACTTCGAACAAGGTCAGCGGCAGCGTACTCATTGAGAGGGTTCGTGGAAGCGCTGCTCGATCGGAAGGTAAAGCCGACGCGGAGACCTGATTTACTGGGACTATACCTGGCGCTCTATGACACGTTGCTGGATGACGATGAGGATGTCCGTGAACAAGCGGCAACAGCGGTCTCAGCACTGATATCTGCTATCGATTCTGACTCGACAAGCGACTTTGGTTCAAGTCTCTCACTCTCCCCACCAGCTGCTAAACACAAGCTGCTAGACTTCATTGGGGAAGGGTATCACACGTCTACTGAATTGTTTGTGCTTGCGGTGGAAAAACTGATAGGAATGAAGTTGTCTCCTTGCACTTATAGCGAAAGAGGCGGTAGCAATGATGCGTTGAGAGCTCCGACAATGCGCCCGGTCGGCGAAATCTCTCTGGAGGCGCAGATGCCGCAAACCGCTGTCTTCGTTGAGGAAAAGCAAAATCTATATATCGACACTGTCAAAGAGGCAGAGATTTGGGCGGAGGTCTTGATCGGACTTGATGGGAACGCCTGTGTTGTAGAAGTGGCAGACGCTTTGGAGGTATGGACCGTAGATGGGCTTTTGCACCTCCTCGACAATTTGAGACGAAGTAGCGACTTCGCCTATGGTCCAACCTCTTTACCAGATGTTTTCACGTTGTTCATGCGAGTCATCATGTCGGCAAAAGTTATAATGGCTCGGTCGATACTAGCATCAGGTCAAGGGAGAATCACGGAAAATCGTTGCTGGAAGCTCTTGAGTGAGCTCCTGATTCTGGGTAGGGAGCTTGATTTGCATAGTCTGTTGATTGATCGCATGGATAAAATCTTGGAGGCACTTAGATGATCAGTGGCAGGTAAGCCACTACGAGCGAAACATTGCTGGTGGTGGACACAGGAGCGGCGCAGATCATGGTAGATGGAACTTCACTACGCTTGTTGATGTTTACCAAAACCACCCCACTCAACACATCAACTCGAGTTATACACGAATACACTACATCTATCCAAACCATCGTATCACATCAAGAGCAAAAGGCCTTCCTTCTTCCAAAGCCCAAAAAAGATACGACGCCAGCTCTCAAGGCCTCCATGACCACATCGAAGACCTTTCCTCCACCACACCAAGCCAACCCACAATATCAATCGCCCCATCAACTCAACCCTCTCACCATCCCCACCCAAGCTCTCCAAACCGTCCCACCACAAACCCCACGAAATCATCCACCTCGCCTCCACCACCGCCAATGAAAGAAAACATCGCCATCGGCATCCTCCTCCTCATCGTCTTCTTCGGCTCCGCCCTCTTCTACCGCTGCCTAATGGCCTGCTGTATCATCATGGCGTACAAAGATGCGAATGCGATTCGGAGTTGGAGACGGGCGAGGAAGGAGAAAGATGTTGAGATGGGATCGGTGGTTGCGGATGCGGGTGTTGTTGCTGTTTGAGGGGGGAGGGGGGTGTGGGTGTGGGTGTGGGTACTAGAGGGGGTTGAGTGGGTTAGATTGGAAGGGATTAAGTAGGTTTTGAGGTAGGACAGCAAAAGTTTTTTCTTCTATGTTAAGTGCTCAGTGGGGAACGAACCTGACCTTGTAAGTGAATGAATGTTCGAACGCGCCTAACATCTCCATCTCCAGCGATTGGTCCAGTCGATGAATCCGAGTCCGCTACTCGGTTTCCTGCATGTCATTTCCATTCACTTCCCATCACTCCCTCCATCCAGAAAAACATTATCGCCTCGTCACAAAACCTCCGTGCTTTCGACATTCACCATTGTCGTGTAACCCGACCCGAGTCACCCTCATCCCGTCCTTACCTCCATTATCTATTCTACCATCACCCACCTATTCCACCACTGTTCACTGCACCATAAACCACCACCACTCAACTAATCCTACTACCTACCCACCACGTATCCTACCACCACCACTACCACCCACCTATCCCACCACCCACCTATCCCACCACTCACATCTACATTTCCACCCCCCCATTCAGATAAAACAAAAACAAAAACAACCACACACTCCTCCACCTCCTCACCTCCTCTACCTCCAGCTCACCAACCCATCAAAAATGCCGCCCCAACAACCATCCGCCTCCCCCTCCCCCTCCCTTACTACCTCCACCCCAACCTCTACCTCCTCCCCCTCCCTCTCCGCCTCCGCTCCCACCTCCGCCCCAACCCCCAGCACAACCCCAAACCCAAACCCCTCCTCCGACCCCGGCACGAAAATAATCCTCATCCCGCCCTCCACCCACTGGGCTTCTTGGACGTCGGCGCAACGCTCGGGTGTTGTTGGGGCTTGTACGATTGCTGCGTACGTTATGACTTTCGTTCGGGATTTGTGTCGTTCGTGTTACTTTCCGCTAGACAAGTTCTCTCGCTCTTTTATGTTCTGTTACTTCCTACCTACCTCGTCCTCTCTCCGCTTCTTATTCCCCCTCCCTCTCATCTTTCCTGCCTTTATACCACACCATACCATCCCATCCCCCTCTTCCCCTTCTAATTTACACCGCACCACACCACATCTTCCCACCACACTATCCCCTACCTCCCCTATTCCTCCCCACCACCTCCCCCAAC
>JAABUX010001697.1_pt1 | contig 32557 bp, 27 predicted proteins | sample 5561851 | NCBI WGS metagenome assembly JAABUX01 (sample SAMN10711883, study PRJNA513361) | rock metagenome | isolation source: Antarctica rocks | place: Antarctica: Victoria Land, Richard Nunatak red sandstone | collected 2016-01-03
CGAAGCCCGGTTCCAGGTATGGCCCGGTGCTTCGAACAGCTCAGCATAAGCTGTTCGAAGTGATTGAATAGCTTTTAACTCAAGTGCACGCCGTAACGCGTGTACTCTTCGTCCACGCGCGGCGACACCAGACGTGCCCCAGCGAGATCGTCCGCCGACTTGGCCCGCGCACCCTGCTTCGCTTCGATCGCGCCGCGCAGATAAAGGCTTCCCGCCCCGTCGGGCCGCTGATCGAGCGCGGCATTGATGTCGGTCAGCGCGTCGTCCATGCGGCCCATCTTGAAGAAGACGAGCGCGCGGCTGTCGAGCACCGCGCCGGTATCCGCGCCGAGTTCGATCGCCTTGGTGCAATCCTTGAGCGCGGTATCGAGCTGGACCCCTAAAATCGCCTTCGCCCAGCAGCGATTGTTGAGCATCATCGGATCGCCCGGTTTGGCCGCGATCGCGGCATCGATCGCTGCGAGCGCCGGGCCGGTCTGGCCCGCGCGCGTCAGCAGATCCGCCTTGCGTGCGAGCAGCCCCGCCTTGCGCTCGCCACCCGCCGCGATCGCCTCGTCGAGCAGCGCCATCGCCGCCGTCGTCTGGCCGTTCTCAACGAGCATCCGCGCGAGTTCGCCCGTGGTATCGATCGATCCCGGATCGAGCGCGTAAGCCGCACGTGCGTCGGCGAGCGCTCGCGCGTCCTGCCGTTCGCCGAACAGCAGCGTCGCGCGCACGAGCAGCACCTGCGCGGTCGGACGCGTCGCGACGACGCGGTCCAGGTCCGCGATCGCCGCCTGCCAGTCGAAAACGCTGGCGTGGAACATCGCGCGGTTGAGGATCTGCGGCGGCTTCTCGGTCGCGTCCGCGATCGTGGCGGTGAACGCGGCCTCGATCGGCTGCAGGCGGCCGTTGCGGCGCGCGTCGCGCACGATCTTCCAGCGCGCCGGGTAGTCGCGCGGCGCGATCAGCTTAAGCCGCCGCGTCTGCGCCAGCGCGAGCTTGGCGCGCGTGTCCGCGATATCGGCGGGCGCGATCTCGACCGCCGTAGCGTCGGCGCGGTCCTCGACCGTGACCACACCGCCGTCCATCGCCGCGACGCGGTGGACGCCCACCCCCGCGAGCATCTGCGGCAAAGTGCGATCGCCCTCGAGCGCGAAGCCGCGTCCGCCATCGGGCAGTGTCATCTCGAGGCGCGTCATCCGCGAAATGACGCCGCCCGTCGCCACCGGGATCTGTCGCCATTCGGGCCGCCCCCGGTCGCCGTCGAAGTGCATCGCGCTAACCGCGTTGTCGACGATCTCCTCGTATCTCTGGTCTTCGCGCTGCCAGCGGCCGGGCGTAACGCCGGTCACCTTGATCGTCGCGGTCGCGTTCGCGTCATCGAAGCTGATGGCGCGCGTCACCACCAGCACGGGCTGGCCCGCCGCAGCTGCCATGCTGTCGATCAGCTGCTTGCGCCGATCGCCGGTGACTTGCGCGCTCATCGCCTTCAACTGCTCGGCGAACCCGCCCGCGAAGGTGACCGACACCGTGATCGGCGCCGGGATGCCGATCCCCGCCGACTGATCGACGCTGACCCGCGCCACCGCGTTCGGCCGCGCGTTGGCGTGGGCGGGCACCGCCAGCAGTGTCGCGCCCGCCTGTGTAAGCGGCAGCAGGTTCCGGTAATTGCGCGAGTCCCCGATATCGACCAGGCGGTCGCCCGAAGCCGTGCCCTCGAGCAGCAGCGGCCGCCCGTCCACATTCGCGCGCACGATGATATGATTGAACGCCGCCGCCGAGGGCAGCCGCCTGGAGATCATGTCACCCTGGCCCAGATTGGCGAGCGCGGGTTCCGCAGGCACGCCCAGTCCATCGAGCATTGTCAGCAGCAACAGCGTCTTCGCCTTGCAATCGCCGTAGCGCACGCTCCACGTCTTTTCCGCCGTCTGCGGCGTCAGCCCGCCATGATCGAGCGTGATCGCGAAATAGCGCACATTGTCCTGCACCGATCGCAGCGCCAACGCGGTCCGCGTCCGCGCGTCGGGCGCGGCCGCACGGATGCGCGCGATCTCCAAGGCGAGCGGGCTGCCCTCGGCGGGCCGCACCGGGCGAAACAGCGGCGCCATCGTGCGCGACACATCGGGCCAATCGCGAAACGTCGTCGCCTCGATCAGCCCCATCGGCTGGTAGCGCTGCGGCGCGTCGCCGGGCACCTCGACCTGCTTGGGCAGCGGCATCGCAACGGTCAGCTCGTGCTCACCGCCGACATCGCGCTCCTTGACCGCACCCAACTTAACGAGCGCGTGCCACTGCACCTTCGCGCTGGTCGGCCACAGCAGCCGCACACGCGCGAAGCCGACCGCGGTCTGATCGGGGATCAGCCCCGCGACCATATCGAGGCGTCCCTTGAGCTCGGGATCGAGCCGCGTGACCGTGTAGGTCGTCCGCAGCACGTCGCCGACCCGCAGACCTTTGACCGACATCGTCGCGGTCAGCTCGCCGGTGAGCTGAAGCGCTTCCAACCCCAGTTCGCGGCGGATCACGGTCAGCTTCTCGCCGTCGCCAAGCAGATCGATCGTGCGCCCACCCCGCTCGATCTCGACGCGGTGGACGATCAGGTCGCCCTCGTACGGCTCCCACGCGAGATTGATCGTGCCCGATTGGGTGAGCATCTGCTCGGACGCGATGCGCCGCGCGACATCCGAGTAGGAATAAACCCGCCCGTCCTTGAACCGCTGCTGCTCGTCGAAGATCAGGAATGCGCTCGCCTCGCCCTTGTCGGGCGCGGGCGGCGGCGCGGGGATCACCCACGCGGGCGCGGGCTGATACAGCGGCGTCTCTCCCGCACAGGCGGACCCCTGGGCCGCTCCCAAGATCGCGCACGCAACCAGCAACCGACGCATCTGAAATCTCCCGCCCCTGTCAAAAGGGTCTTACAGGCGCACGGCGCGGCGACAAGCGGCTTGTGCGTCGCGCGCCGGACAAGCGGCATTGACACACTCGCGTGTTCCGCTGCAATCGTCGCCCAAGGGCCCGATGGCGGAGTGGTTACGTAGCGGCCTGCAAAGCCGCGCACGCCGGTTCGATTCCGGCTCGGGCCTCCACGCGTATCAATTGTACACGCCGCCGCGAGGACCGTTGAACCCGACCATCGCCCTCGTCGATGACGACCGCAACATCCTCGCCTCGGTGACGATCGCGCTCGAGTGCGAGGGGTTCGCGGTGCGCGCCTTTCCGGACAGCGTCGAGGCGCTCGCCGCGCTCAGCGCCGATCCGCCCGATCTCGCCGTGCTCGACATCAAGATGCCGCGCCTCGACGGCATCGCGCTGCTCGCCAAACTGCGCGCCGCGCACCCGATCCCGGTCATCTTCCTGACCAGCAAGGACGAGGAGGCGGACGAGGCGGCAGGGCTCGGGGCGGGGGCGGACGATTACATCGTCAAGCCGTTCAGTCAGCGCTTGCTGATCGCGCGCATCCGCGCGGTGCTGCGGCGTGCGTCGGCGCGGGCCGAAGCCACGCCCGAAACCGCGACGTCGATGACCCTGCGCGGGCGGCTCGCGATCGATCCCGCGCGCCACCGCGTCGCATGGGACGGTCACGACATCGCGCTCACCGTCACCGAGTTCCTGATCCTCGAAACGCTCGCCACCCGCCCCGGCCTCGTCAAATCGCGCGACCAGCTCATGGACGCGGCTTACAAGGACGACGTGTACGTCGATGATCGAACCATCGACAGCCATATCAAGCGACTGCGCAAGAAATTCCGCGCAGTCGATCCTCAGTTCAAGGCGATCGATACACTCTATGGCGTCGGCTACCGCTTCAACGCCGATTGAGCCACAGCGGTCCTTCCTTGGCCGCTGGTCGCTCGTCGCGCGCATTCTCGCGGTCAACCTGATCGCCATCGTCGCGCTTGCGGGCGGGATCATCTACCTCGACAGTTTCCGCGGTCGCCAGATTGACGCGCGCCAGACGCAGATGCGCGTTCAACTTGCATTGATCGCGGCGGGACTTGCGTCGGGTCCCGACAATCCGCCCGATCTGATCGCGCGAGTCGGTCGCGCCACGCGTGCACGCCTGCTGATATTCGCACCCGATGGCCACCTCGACACCGACAGCTGGACGCTGACCGGCCCAGACTTCGCGCTCGCCGATCCCGGCGGCAACCCGCTACGTCTGCGCATCGCGCGCGGGATCGACGCCACGATCGATGCGATCACAGGTGTGCGCCCGCTCCCCGTCGTCACCGATCTCGGCGCGGGCACGCTCGCGCGCTGGCCCGAGGCGCGCGCCGCGCTCGCCACGGGACGCCCCCGGTCGGCACTCCGCCGAGTGTCCGATGGAGCGCCGATATTATCCGTCGCGCTGCGGCTGCAATCAGGCGGCGTCCTTCTCATGCAGGCGGACGCGCGCGACATCACCTACGCGATCCGCAATGAACGCCTCGACGCCTTCCTCATCTTCCTCGCCGTTCTCGCCTTCTCGCTCCTCCTCTCCACCTTTCTCGCGCGCACGATCGCCACGCCGCTGCGCACGCTCGCCCGCTCGGCGACGCTTGTGCGCGCCGGGCGCGAGCGCGCCGTTGTCGTGCCGCGTCTGCCGGGTCGCCGCGACGAGATCGGGCGATTGGCGCGCGCGGTTTCGGACATGACGTCCGCGCTCCGCGAACGCATCGACGCGACCGAGGCCTTCGCCGCCGACGTCGCGCACGAACTTAAGAACCCGCTCGCCTCGCTCCGCAGCGCGCTGGAGACTTTCACGCGCGTTGAAGACGAAACGGTGCGCGCGCGCCTGCTCGGGCTGATGAACGAAGATGTGGTCCGGCTCGATCGGCTGATCTCGGACATTTCGGAGGCTTCGCGTCTCGAGGCTGAGATCAGCCGCGCGCGCTTCATGCGCGTCGATCTGGGCGCGTTGGCGCGCGAGGTGGCCGGAGACGTGCGCGGCGTGCGCGTCGACGCCTATGGCGAGGGCGCGACCTTGGGGGACGCCGCGCGGCTGCGACAGGTCGTCGGCAATCTGGTCGACAACGCTGTTTCCTTCTCGCCCGAAAGCGGCCGCGTGCGCGTCGGCGTCGAGCGGCGCGCGCGCGAAACCCGCCTGTTGGTCGAGGACCAGGGTCCGGGCGTGCCCCCCGAACAGCGCGAGGCGATTTTCCAGCGCTTCTACTCGGCGCGGCCCGGGGGCGAGCGCTTCGGCAAGCATTCCGGCCTCGGTCTCGCCATCGCGCGCGCCATCGTCGAGGCGCATGGCGGCGCGATCGAGGTCGACAACCGCGCCGGGGGCGGCGCGCGTTTCACTGTGACGCTCCCCGCCGCGTGACGCTGCTGCACGCGACCGGCGTCGTGCGTGACGGCGCGGCGGTGCTGCTGACCGGACCACCAGGGGCGGGCAAGTCCGATCTCGCGCTGAGACTGATCGATCGCGGCTGGCGTCTCCTCGCCGACGATCAGGTCAGCCTGAGCGTCGAAGCGGACGTCCTCATTGCGCGCGCGCCGCCCACCACGCGCGGTATGATCGAGGTGCGAGGGGTCGGCATCGTCGCGCTGAATGCGATCGACACCGCTCCCGTAGCGCTCATCGTCGCGCTCGGCTCCGAGTCCGAGCGACTTCCCGAACCCGCGACGCAAACCGTGCTCGGCGTCGCGGTGCCGAGCCTTACGCTAGACCCTTGGACCGCGTCGGCCGCGCTCAAACTGGAGTATGCTTTCGCGCGCGCCCGCATCGCGCTACAGCCCGGCCAGACATGAGCGAAACGCCCGCCCCGCCAACCGCCCCGCAGTCCGCCCCGCAATCCGCCTCGGCACGCATCCTGCTCGTGACCGGCATGTCGGGCGCGGGCAAGACGACGGTGCTCAAAGCACTCGAAGACCTCGATTACGAGACGATCGATAGTCTCCCGCTGAGCCTGCTCCAGTTGCTGATGGCCACCCCGGCGCGCTCGCTCGGACGCGGCGGCGACGATCGCCCGCTCGCGTTCGGCATGGACAGCCGCACGCGCGCCTTCGACGCCGAGGAGATCGTGCAGACGATCAAGCACCACCGCGACGCGGGCGATCTGGTCGTGCGCGTGCTGTTCCTCGATTGCGCCGGGGACGAGCTGATCCGCCGCTACTCCGAAACCCGCCGCCGCCACCCGCTCGCGCTCGACCGCGCCGCGAGCGACGGCATCGCGCGCGAGCGCGAGTTGCTCGCGCCGCTCCGGCGCTGGGCGGACGTGATCATCGACACCACCGATTACAGCACCAACGATCTCCGGCGCGTCATCCGCGAGAAGTTCGGGCGCGGCGACCAGGATCACCTCACCCTCACGCTGACCAGCTTCGGCTTCGCGCGCGGCATCCCGCGCGACGCCGACCTCGTCTTCGACCTGCGCTTTCTCAGCAACCCGCACTGGAAGCCCGAGCTGCGCGCCATGACCGGCCTCGACGCGGCCGTGGGCGAGTACATCCGCCAGGACCCCGATTACGATGCGGCGTTCGCCAAGATCGCCGACCTGCTCGTCACGCTGTTGCCGCGCTACCGTCACGAAGGCAAAGCCTATCTCACGGTCGCGTTCGGCTGCACCGGCGGCAAACACCGCTCTGTGTACGTCACCGAACAAATGGCGAGACATTTGCGCATAGCCGGCTACTTACCCTGCGTTACCCACCGCGACCTCAAAGGCCAAAGCGTCGACGCCGACGAATTCCGTCCCAAAGAGGAACCCCCAATCCAACGGATGGAGCCCGCATGATCGGCCTCGTCCTCGTCACCCACGGCCACCTCGCGCACGAATTCGTTGCAGCGATGGAGCATGTCGTCGGCCCGCAGGAAGCCGTCGTTGCGATCTGCATCGGCGCGGACGACGACATGGAGGCACGGCGACAGGACATCGCTGCTGCCGCTAAAGCTGTGGATAGCGGCCACGGTGTGATCCTGCTGACCGATATGTTCGGCGGCACGCCGTCCAACCTCGCCATCAGCCTGATGGGCCATGGCACACCCGTCGAGGTGATCGCCGGTGTGAACCTGCCCATGCTGATCCGGCTCGCCACGTCACGGCGCGGCGCGAGCGTGGCGGACGCGGTAGCCGCCGCGCAGGAGGCCGGGCGCAAATATATCTCGGTCGCGAGCAAGATCCTCGAAGGTGCGGCGTGAGCGGCGTATTCGCGGCGGACGTTCTCATCACTAACAAGCGCGGCCTGCACGCGCGAGCCTCGGCCCGCTTCGTCACGCTGGCGAGCGACTTCGATTCTGTGGTCACCGTCAGCCACGACGGCGCGAGCGTCACGGGCACGTCGATCATGGGTCTGATGATGCTCGCGGCAGGGCCGGGCGATACGATCCACATCAGCGCGGAGGGGGCCGAGGCCGAGACCGCGCTGGCGGCGTTGAAAGCTCTTGTCGAGACGCGCTTCGGGGAAGATCGATGAACACCGTGGGCGCGCTGCTCGATGGCTATCGATCGGGCACGCTCGACCCGGCTTCGGTGCTGGCTGGGTTAGGCGTGAATGCGGGTATAGCCGCCGAAGCGGCTCGGCGCTGGACGGCGGGTGACGCGCGCGCCCTTGAGGGCGTTCCCGTGTTTGTGCGCGACGATGCCGCGCGCGTCTTCGCGCAGGCGAACGGTGCAGTAGCGGTTGATGCGGTAAGCGCGCCGCTGATTTTGGGCGGCACGGCGACCGACGCGATCGGCGCAGCGAAGGCCGGCGGCGTGGCGCTGATCACCGCCGATAGACCAACGATGGTCGTACCGCGCGTGGACGATCTTGCCGCGGTGCTCGGCGCGCTCGGAACCAAAACGTCGGGAAGCGCCACGCGGGTCGCGCGCATCGAAGGCCTGCGCGCGGCCACCGATGCCGCGCGCCGCGCCGACGATCTCGCCGCGAGCCTGCTCAAAGGCCTCGGCCTCACCGTCGAAACGCTGCGCGTGTCGGGTCCAACCCGCTTCGGCGCGGCCTCGACGGATACAGACGCGCTGCTCGTGCCCGCAACCGTGGCGATGATCGAGGAGGCGCGCGTAGCCGAGCTCGCCGCGCTCGCGTTGCCCGGCGTGTGGGATAAAGGCGGCCACCTCGGCGTGCTGATTGTGGGTATCTCCCCGTTAGCACTAACCCTTTTGGGCTCCCGGCTCTCCCGCGCGATGGGCGGCTGAAGGACCGACCATCCGGTCGAAATCGGTATCGCAATTTTTGACCGTGCCCGATCACGTGACTATGCCCGATGCGATCTCAGGGTTCGTCCCACCCGGCGACCGGAGTTGCCGGCCGCGCGCCCTGCCAAGGAGCCATGATGACCACGCCGAAAATCGATCTCGCCGCACAGGGCTTCGATACATCCGTCGCGCGCGTCCACTATAACCTGCCCGCCGCGCCGTTGGTCGAACAGGCGGTGGCGCGCGACGAGGGCGTGCTCGCCGAGCACGGCGCGCTGGTGGTCGAGACCGGCAAATATACGGGTCGGTCGCCCGCCGACAAATTTACCGTGCGCGATGCGCAGACTGAAGATCAGGTCGCTTGGGGCGCGGTCAACAAGTCGATGTCGCCCGAGCATTTCGCCGCGCTGAAGCATGATTTCCTGACACATCTGGGCACATGCGAGGCGTTGTGGGTACAGGACCTCTTCGGCGGATCACAGCCCGAATACCGCGTCAACGTGCGCGTCGTCACAGAGTTCGCCTGGCACTCGCTCTTTATTCGCACGCTCCTCGTGCGTCCCACCGCGCAGCAACTCACCGATTTCGCTCCCGAGTTCACCATCATCGACCTGCCCAGCTTCCGCGCGGATCCCGAACGCCATGGCTGTCGCACCGAGACCGTGATCGCGGTCGACTTCACCCATAAGCTTATCCTCATCGGCGGCACGCGCTACGCGGGCGAGATGAAAAAAAGCGTCTTCACCGTCCTCAACTACCTGCTGCCCCCCAAGGGCGTGATGCCGATGCACTGCTCGGCCAACATCGGCCCCGACGGCCACACCGCGATCTTCTTCGGCCTCAGCGGCACCGGCAAGACCACGCTTTCCGCCGATCCCACCCGCCAGCTGATCGGCGACGACGAGCATGGCTGGTCCGACACCAACGTCTTCAATTTCGAAGGCGGTTGCTACGCCAAGGCCATCCGCCTCAGCGCGCAGGCCGAGCCCGTGATCTACGCCACCACGCGCATGTTCGGCACCGTCCTTGAAAACGTCGTGATCGACCGCGACACGCGCGTGCTCGATTTCGACGACTCCAGCGTCGCCGAGAACACCCGCGCGGCCTACTCGCTCGATTGCATTCCCAACACCACCGCTGACAATCTCGGCCCGCCGCCGCGCAACATCATCATGCTCACCGCCGACGCGTTCGGCGTCTTGCCGCCGATCGCCAAACTCACTCCCGACCAAGCGATGTATCATTTCCTCAGCGGCTACACCGCCAAAGTCGCAGGGACCGAGATCGGCGTCGTCGAACCGCAGGCGACTTTCTCCACCTGCTTCGGCGCTCCCTTCATGCCGCGCCACCCATCTGTCTACGGCAATCTCCTCAAGGAACGTATCGCGCGCGGCCACGTCGATTGTTGGCTCGTCAACACCGGCTGGACCGGCGGTGCGTTCGGCACGGGCAAGCGGATGCCGATCAAGGTGACGCGCGCGCTGCTCAATGCCGCTTTGGACGGCAGCCTCGCGCAAGCCGGGTTTCGCCGTGACCCTTGGTTCGGTTTCCAGGTGCCCGTGAGCGTGCCGGGCGTCGACCCCGCGATCCTCGATCCGCGCGCTACTTGGGCGGACCCCGCTGCCTACGACGCGCAGGCCGCCCGACTGGTCACGCTCTTCATCAAAAATTTCGCACAATTCGAGGCATACGTCGACGCCGGCGTGCGCGAGGCGGCGCCCAACGCCGCCTAGCCCTTATCGCGGGCTATCATCGCCCTTGCCGCTACCTCGATCCGTCCATGATCTTGCGATCGTCAGTCGTTTTGTCGACGTGCCGATGCCGCGCGCCTCAAATGCCACTTCGACGCCACGGGCTTCGGGCCATTTGCCGAAGATGGCGAAGTTCACGAAGTTCACGGCGCTATGGGTGTGTGTCGCAAACGCATGTTCTTGCCTGTGCAACCAAATAGGATACACATAAGCTGCTCGGGTCAAGTATAATGGTGGCCCGGGCAGCCGCGCAGTCGCCCGGCGCAGCGCCTCGCGCGCGGTCGGCGGTCTCGACCGACCGGGCGGAACGGGAAGATGTTCCTGAAACGCGTTCGGGATGACGGTTCCATCGCGATGGATCGGACGCTAGGCCGAGATGGCCCGGCGAATGTCCGTCACCTCGGCTTCGGGATTGCGCATGACATAACCGCGACCCCAGATCGTCTCGATGTAGTTTTCACCGCATGCGGTCTGAATCTTCTTCCTTAGCTTGCAGATGAACACGTCGATGATTTTCATCACTGGCTCATAAGCGCCGCCATAAAGATGATCGAGGAACATGCCCTTGGTAACCGTCTGTCCTTGACGGGTTGCGAGGAGTTCCAGCATCTGGAATTCTTTTCCCGTCAGATGCACGCGCTCGCCGTTCACATGCAACATGCGGCGCTCGACATCGATCTTGAGCTTGCCGACGCGCAGTACCGGACGGATGCGGGCACTGTGCTCCCGGCTCATCTGGAAAAGTCTTTTGACGAAGGCTTCGGTGTCAAGGGGCAGCGTCATATAATCGTCCGCTCCCGCCGAGAGTGACCGAACGACTTCGACCAGACGATCGGCGGGAGCAATTAGCAGGATCGGCGTTCGTACTTTGGCGAGGCGCAGGCGCTGCACCAGGTCGGCCGCCTGCGTATCGCGACCGATATCGATCACGATCGCATCGAAATCCTGGTCGCGCGCGATCGCGGGAGCATTGGCAACGTCCGTACTGACGCTGTCGATCAGACTGCCCGCGATGCCGACAAGGCTGCTCGCAGCGAACGAGGGATGAGATTGAACGGTCAGAGCACGCATGAAAGCCTCCCCGGCAAGTAAACGAGCGAAAACAATAATTCCAATTCCGCATCGCCATAGAACCACATAACTACAATTTTGACAATTGGTTAGTGCTGGAACTCTTGCAGTAAATAAGGCGGAAATGGACGATTATCGACGTTTAGAGGCCTGTTCTTAACTAAGGGTGAAACGTAAATATGGTTAACCATACTCCGCCAAGTGGAACGAATCAACGTGTAGCTGTCGCAATGTCTGGCGCAATCGACCTAGCGGTCGCGACAGCGCTGGTCGTGACAGCGCTGTTTGCGGCGGCGCTGGTTGCAGCACGAGGGTATGACGTCGTCGGATTGACGTGGTCTCGTCTCGCAGGGCACCAGGATGCTGGGCGGCGGCTTCATCGCACACAGCTTTACGCGCGCTGACGAGGCAGTCGCGGCCTAAGCCGTCAAGCGAGGTGGAAGGTCCCATCGATGACGCTTACGCAGCCCGCTTCAAGATAGACGCGGTCGGCGGTCACGTCGCAGGTCATGTGGCCACCCCGCGCGCTCGCCTGGTAAGCCGTGAAGCGCGGACGGCCCAACCGTTCGGCCCACATCGGCGCGATTACCGCGTGGGCGGAGCCGGTGACGGGGTCTTCGTCGATCCCCGCGGACGCCGCGAACACCCGGCTGACGACGTCGGCAGTGTTACCAGGCGCTGTGGAGATCGCGAGTATGTCGTCCATCCGACGCAGCGCGCTGAAATCGGGCGTGAGCGCGCGCACATCGGCTTCCGACGCGTAGAGGACGACCGCATATCCGTTCGAGTGTTGGAAAAGTGCTTTGGCTTCACCGCCAAGCGCGCGCGCGATGCGGCGATCCTCCGACGGGGCGGGCGCATAGGCGGGAAGCGCCATGCGATAGCCGTGAGCCGTGCGTGCCACTTCGAGCACGCCCGCCTGCCGGGTACGGAAACGCACGCGCGCGCGGTCGATCTCGCGGGACAGGATGACGTGGCCGCTCGCCAGCGTCGCGTGTCCGCATAGCGCCACCTCGACAGTGGGGGTGAACCAGCGAAGTGCGAACTCGGCGTCGGCGTCGTCCGGGGTGGCGACGAGGAAGGCGGTTTCGCTCAAATTGTTCTCGTTGGCGATCTGCTGGAGCGTCGCGTCTGGAAGCCAAGCGTCGAGTGGCATGACGGCGGCCGGATTGCCCTCGAAGGGTTTGGCGGCGAACGCGTCGACTTGGGTGAAGGGCAGGCGCATCGTTTTGTCCTAACCGTGCGGTGGGCGCTGATCGCGGTGACCGGTGGGATCGACATGCACCAGCACGCCAACACCGGGAAAGGCTTCGCGGATGCGCACCTCGACCGCGTCGACGACCTCGTGCGCCGCACCCACGCTCATCTGCGGATCGACCCAGATGTGGAACTGCGCGAAATGGTGCAGGCCGGTGCCGCGTGTGCGAAGATCGTGGACGCCGCAGACGAGCGGATGTTGCGCGGCGAGCGCGACCAGACGCTGCCGCTCGGGCTCGGGCCACTCCCTATCCATCAGCAGATCGACCGCCGCGCGGCCCGCGCGCGCGCCGCTGACGCCCAGATATGCCGCGATGCCCAAGCCGAAAAGCGCGTCCGCGCCGCGCATGAGACCGAGGAACTCGAGACCGAGCGCGACGATAACCGCCACGTTGACGCTAAGATCGGCTTGGTGATGCAGTCGGTCGGCGTTGATCGCCACCGAACCGCTACGGCGGATCGCGCGGCGCTGAACGGCGAGCAACGCGAACGTGGCGAGCGTTGCCACAAGGCTGACCGCGATGCCGATCTCGGGCCGGGTGGGCGAGACCGGATCGGCGAGGCGCACGGCCGCATCCCAGGCGATCACCGCCATCGAGCCAAGCATCAGCGCGCCTTGCGCGAGCGCGGCCAAGGCTTCGGCTTTGCCGTGACCGAAGCGATGATCCTCGTCGGCGGGTTGTAAAGCCCATGTAACCGCACCGAGCGTGATCAGCGCGGCGATGAGATCGAGACCGCTGTCGGCGAGGCTGGCGAGCAGCGAGACCGATCCCGTGGCGAGAACACCCGCGAACTTGAGCAGCCCGAGCGCGGCGGCGACGGCGACCGACGCATAGGCCGCCGTGCGCGCGCTACGACCGCCACGCGCGCGTGCGTCGGACAGCGGCGGGATGGGCGCGCCTAGGGGTAGAGGCGCTGAACTCGCCATTGTCCATCCGGGGTGGGATCGTAGGTCCAGCGTTCGTGTTGGCGGAAGGCGCGTTCCTCCCAGAACTCGAAACGATCGGGCACGATGCGCAGGCCGGTCCAGTGCGGTGGACGCGGCGGATCGCCGGGGAACTTCGCTTCATAGATGGCGACACGCTCGTCGAGACTCGCGCGCGTGGGCATCGGGCGTGACTGGAGCGATGCCCACGCGCCAATACGGCTGCCGCGCGGGCGTTTGTCGAAGTAGGCGTCGGCTTCATCGTCGGAGACGCGTTCGACCGGGCCGCCGACGCGGATCTGGCGTTCAGAGGACTTCCAGTAGAACAGCGCCTCGGCCTGGCCGGTGGCTGCGATCGCGCTGCTCTTCGCGCCTTCCAGATTGGTGTAGAAGACGAAGCCGCGTTCGTCCCAACCTTTCAACAGCACGGTGCGGACCGTGGGACGCGCGCGGGCATCAATCGCCGCCACCGAGAAGGATTCGGGATAGGAGGGCTCGGTAGTTTTCGCCTCGGCAAACCAGGTGGCGAAGAGCGCGAAAGGATCGGCGGGCAGGGGATCGTCCATCATTGACGCGTGTAGCGCGAACGTGCGTCCCGCCCAACCCTCCCGCACGCTCGCTTCCCGCGGTCGCCTCTCCTCTCCCGCTCGCGCGCGAGCGGGAGAGGAGAGGCGCGGAGCGCGAGGGTGAGGAAGGGCGCGCGCTTAAGCGGCCGCGTTGCCCCCGGTCGCCGCGAACACATTGCCCAACGTATAACTGAATGCCGGGTCCGCGAGCGCCACGTAGATGCCCGCGATTTCGGCGGGCTGACCGGGGCGGCCGATGGGCGCATCGCCGCCGAAGTTTTGCAGCTTCTGGTCGGTCGCGCCGCCCGAAACCTGGAGCGGGGTCCAGAACGGGCCTGGCGCGACCGCGTTGACTCGGATGCCCTGCTTGGCGAGGTTCTTGGCGAGACCCTTGGAGAAATTGGCGATCGCGGCCTTGGTGGAGGCGTAAACAAGAATGTCCTTGCTCGGATCGTAAGCCTGCTCGGACGCGGTGTTGATGATGACCGCGCCGGGCCGGAGATGCGGTAGCGCCGCGTGGCAGACCCAAAACATCGCGTAGCAGTTGGTTTTGTAGATATCGTCGAACAATTGCGTGGTGTAATCCTTGAACTCGGGCACAGCCTGCTGGCGACCCGCGACGTTCACCACGATATCCAAGCCGCCGAGACCGCGTGCTGCGCGATCGACCATACCGCGCGTGAACTGCTCGTCCCTCAGATCGCCCGGGAGAGCTACGCCCTTGCGGCCAGCGGCGTGGATGAGCTCGATCACCTCGCGCGCGTCCGCCTCCTCCTGGGGCAGGTAGTTGATCGCCACGTCCGCTCCCTCGCGCGCGTAAGCAATCGCGGCGGCGCGACCGATACCGCTATCGCCGCCCGTGACCAGCGCCTTGCGGCCTTTAAGCCGCCCGGTGCCCTTGTAGCTCGTTTCGCCGTGATCCGGGCGGGGGCGCATGTCCCGGGCGAGGCCCGGGAAGGGCTGGTGCTGCACCTCGAACGGCGGTTTGGGATAAGTTTCCACACGCGCTTCCGCTTGGGCGAGCGTCGGGGCACCGCTGCGCTGGCCCGCGGCGAGCGCGGGAGCGGCGGCGGTGGCTGCGATCGTCGCGCCAACGGCGACGCCGCCCAGCACCTGACGCCGCGAGGGGCCGGTATCTTCGTCCATCATGTTCTCCATTGTCCGGGGACGCGAGCGCGCCGCTAGGTGGGGAAAAACGCTGAACCGGCCTTAGTTGCTTTCGGGCACGAAACAATCGCTTCACGATAAGCGCATCGTGACCTTTACACCCGCGCCGTGCGCTCGCATCTAGCGTGGCAAATCCGCAACAGCAGGATCGCACCGCACGATGCCCGATCTCTACAGCACGCTTGGCGTCAAGCGCGAGGCGAGCGAGGCCGAGATCAAGAGCGCCTATCGCAAGCTCGCCAAGCAACTGCATCCCGATCGCAACAAGGACAACCTAAAAGCGTCCGAGCGGTTCAAGCAAGTCAGCGCGGCGAACGCGATCCTGTCCGATGTCGACAAGCGCGGCCAGTACAATCGCGGCGAGATCGACGACGAGGGCAACCCCAAGATCCCCGCCGGCTTCACGCGCGGCGGTGGGGGAGGGGGCTTCCAGGGCTTTCGCGCCGCGCCGGGTGGAGCGACGACGAGCACCTTCGAGTTCGGCGGCGATCCGAGCGAGCTGTTTTCCGAGCTGTTTGGGCGCACGCAGGCGGGTGGCAGGAGTTCGCCTTTCGAGGGCGCAGGCGGCTTCCGTGCGGCAAGCAAGGGTGCCGACCGGGCGTACCGGTTGGCGGTGCCGTTCGAGGAAGCGGCGCGTCTGCTGGCGCAGCGGGTGCAACTGGCGAATGGGCGCACGCTCGACGTCAAGCTGCCGCCGGGGTTCGAGAGCGGCGCGCAAATCCGGCTGAGCGGGCAGGGCGACACCGGCACGGGCGGCACCGGGGACGCGCTGGTGACGCTCGACATCGAAGCGCATCCGTTCTTCATGCGCGACGGTGACGATGTGCGGCTGAACCTGCCCGTGCGCCTCGACGAGGCGGTGCTCGGCGCGAAGGTGCGTACGCCAACGGTCGACGGGCCGGTGACGCTGACCGTGCCAGCGGGCGCGACCTCGGGTCGCGTGCTCAGGCTCAAGGGCAAGGGGTTCACGCGCAAGGGAGGCGAGCGCGGCGACCAGTATGTGACCCTGATGATCGACCTGCCCACCGCCGACGCCGAGCTGACCGCCTTTGTCGAGGGCTGGGAGGGCGACCGGCAACGGAACCCGAGGGCGGCGCTGGGCGTGGAATAGCCATGACGATCGGCGGCAGGGTGAAGCGGATCGGGCTGACCGCGTGGCGGATCCTCGAACGAAGTTTCGACGAGGGGTCGGTGCAGGCGGGCAACCTCGCCTACCTCTCGTTGACCACGCTGTTCTCGGTGACGGTGATCGTGGCGACGATCGCGGGGTCTCTCGGCCGCACGCGCGACGGGCTGCGCGCGCTCAAGCAATTTCTCGCTGCGCTACCGCCCGACGTGGCGACGCTGCTCGGACATCCGATCGCCAATCTGGTCGAGCGGCGCTCGCATAGCGGCATCCTGGGGTTCGGCATCGTGGTCGGGCTATGGTCGGCGGCGAGCTATATCGAGACGATCCGCGAGATCGTGCGCAACGCCTATGGAACGATCGAAGCCGAGCCGTTCTGGCGGCGGCGGTTAGCGTCGGTGGGGGCGATTGTCGCCGCCGTGCTCCTGATCCTGATCGCCTTCGCGCTCCAGTTCGTGCTGACCGGCGCGGCAAGTTTCGTAGCGCACCTGCTGCCGCTCGCGGACAAGGCGGCGCAGGTGATCGGCATCGGGCGCATCCTGCAGGCGGTCGTGCTGTTCGGCGCGCTGTACTTGATCTTCGTGCTGCTGACGCCGCATCTGTATCGCAAGAAGTTTCCCGAATGGCCGGGCGCGCTGCTCACTTCATTAGTTTGGATCGGCGCGACCGCGCTACTGCCACCGATCATCGCGGGGGTGGCGAACTACCAAGGGACCTATGGTCCGTTGGCGGGCGTCATGATTTCGCTGCTATTCTTCTATGTGGTGGGGCTAGGGCTGGTGACGGGCGCAAACCTCAATGCGACGCTCGCGGAGGCCGAGCCGACCAAGGACAAGGAACTGCGCGGCGTCGCGCCGACGAAGGACATTAAATGACTGGATTGCTGGCCGGAAAACGCGGCCTTATCATGGGCTTGGCGAACGAGCGCAGCCTCGCTTGGGGCATCGCCAAGGCGTGCCGCGCGGCGGGGGCGGAGCTGGCGTTCAGCTATCAGGGCGAGGCGCTGGGAAAGCGCGTTCGGCCGTTGGCGGCCGAGCTGGGGAGTGATCTGCTGGTCGAATGCGACGTGTCCGACGGCGCGCAGATAGACCGCGCGTTCGGCGAACTCGGCGCGCGGTGGGACGGGCTCGACTTCGTGCTCCACGCGATCGGCTTCTCGGACAAGAACGAGCTGCGCGGACGGTATGTCGACACCTCGCTCGATAATTTCCTGATGACGATGAACATAAGCGCGTTCAGTTTCACCGCGGTCGCCAAACGCGCGCTGCCGATGATGAAGGCGGGCGGCTCGCTGCTGACGCTAACCTATTACGGGGCGGAGAAGGTGGTGCCGCACTATAACGTGATGGGGCTGGCGAAGGCGGCGCTCGAGGCGAGCGTGCGCTATCTGGCGGTCGATCTGGGGCGCGAAGGGGTGCGGGTCAACGCGATTTCGGCGGGGCCCATCCGGACCCTGGCGGCTTCGGGGATCGGCGACTTCCGTTATATTCTGAAGTGGAATGAGCTGAATGCGCCCCTGAAGCGCAATGTGACGATCGAGGATGTGGGTGGCGCGGGGCTTTATCTGCTCAGCGATCTCTCGTCGGGAGTGACGGGCGAGGTGCACCATGTCGACGCCGGTTACCACACGGTGGGCATGAAGGCTGAGGACGCGCCCGACATCGCGCTGGAGAAGTAATCTACGCGGTGACGCTGACGCCCTTCCAGAACGCGACGCGGCCCTTGATGTTGGCGGCTTTCTCGAGCGGGTCGGCGTAGTACCACGCGGCATCTACGTTCTCGCGCCCGCCCGCGACGAGTGTATAGTAGTTGGCCAACCCCTTCCAGCTACAGCGTGAAGTGGTTGCGCTCGGCTTGAGCATCGCCGGAGTGATCGCTGCGATCGGGAAATAGTGATTGTTCTCGACCACAACCGTGTCGTCCGACTGCGCGATCGTCACGCCGTTCCAAACCGCCTTCATGTCTGTCTCCTCATAGCAACGCCGACCGCCGTGCCTTCAGCCGATCGACCACCTTCTTCACATCCTGCGCGTGTCCGCGCCGGACTACTAGCACCGCGTCCGGGGTTGCGACGATCGTGACATTCTTCAGCCCGACCGCCGCCACCAGCGGACCTTCGGAGCGGATCAGGCAGTCGTGGCTGTCGATCATGATCGCCTCGCCGCGCGCGGCGTTGCCATGCTCGTCGGTCTCGGCGATGTCATACAGCGCGTCCCACGAGCCGACGTCGCTCCACCCCATGTCGATGGGTACGACCGCGACGCGCGCCGCCTTCTCCATGACCGCGTAGTCGATCGAATCGGACGGGGACGCGGCGAAGTGCGTCGGTTCGGGACGCACCGTCGGACCGTCGGTCGAGGCTTCGGCGAGCGCCGCCCGGGTTGCTTGCGAGATGGCGGGCGCGTGTTGCTTTAGCTCTTCGAGGAACCGGTCGGCGCGCATCAGGAAGATGCCGCCGTTCCACGCATGATGCCCACCGCGCACATACGCCTGCGCTGTCTCGAGCGCTGGCTTTTCAACGAACGCCTCGACCCGACGCACGCCGTTGCCGAGCGCCTCGCCCAGATGGATATAGCCATAGCCCGTCTCGGGCGTGCGCGCGTGAATGCCGAAAGTGACCAACCACCCTTCGACTGCGGGTGCGCGCGCGGCCTCGACCGCGCGCATGAAGGCGGCGGTGTCCACGATCACATGGTCCGAAGGCATGACCAGCATCAGCCCGTCACCTTCGCCGCGTGCCGCCAGCCAGTACGCGGCGAGCGCGATCGCGGGCGCGGTGTTGCGCCCCTCGGGCTCGAGGAGGAGCGCGGCGGGGGTGCGGCCGACCGCACCCAGTTGCGCGAGGATCGCGGCCTCGTGCGCGTCGCCCGCCACCACGATCGGCGGGTGGAAGCGGCGCGTGTCGGCGGCGCGCAGCGCGGTCGCCTGGATCATCGTCTCGGGCGCGACGAGCGGCAGCAGCTGCTTGGGGCTGGCAGCGCGGCTGAGCGGCCACAACCGCGAACCGACACCGCCGGACAGGATCACAGGCCAAAGCAGGGGATCGGACATCGGGGCGTCTCCGGGCGGGGCCGCGTGTTTATGGCGCGGCGCGCCGCGTGCCAAGCCGGACGACTGTTCAGCCGACCGTTAATCGACTGTTTATTCGACGCTTCCGCTTCCTCTCACACAGCGGCTATATCACGTTTACACGCATTCGCCGCCGTGCCCGCAAGGGCATCGGTGCGCGCCAGCCCAAGGCCGACGAGCACCGCTATGATCCGTCTCTTCCGCCAGCATCTACCCACCCCGCTCTTCGCGCTCGGCATGATCGAGCTCGTGCTGTTGTTCGCGTCCGCCGAACTCGCATGGATCGTGCGATCGGCGCAGATCGGCATGAAGCAGCAACCGATCGCCGCGCGGATGGGCGGGCTGCTCACCTTCACCGCCGTCACTTGGCTCTCGATGCTCGCGGTCGGCGTCTATCACGCCGCCTCGTACCGCTCGTCGCGAGTCGCGGTCACGCGCATGTCGGTGGCGATCGCCGCCGCCGTCATCGTGCTCGCGGTCGTGTTCTTCTTCTTTCCCAACGTCGCCCTGTGGCGCTCGATCTCGCTCTACGCGGTCATCTTCGCGTTCGTGAGCGTGCTGCTCGCGCGTATGGTGTTCCTGCGCGTCGTCGGCTGGAAGAGCTTTCGCCGCCGCGTTCTCGTCATCGGCGCGGGCAGCCGTGCCGCCAAGCTCGAACGCCTCGCCGCCTCGCCCGAGGCCAGCTTTCTCGTCACCCGGTTTGTCCGCATGACCGACAACGAGCCCGAGGTTCAGAATTGGCAGGCGCGCGCGGCGATCCCATCCGCAGCCGATGTCGTCGAGGCGGACGGGGTAAGCGAGGTCGTGGTCGCGGTCGAGGAGCGGCGCGGCGCGCTGCCGTTGGACGATCTGCTGCAAATCCGCATGACGGGCGTGCGCGTCACCGACATATCCAGCTTCGTCGAGCAGGAAACGGGCCGCGTCGACCTCGATTCGGTCCGCCCCTCGTGGCTGATCTTCACCGATGGCTACGGCGCGGGCAGCCAGCTTTCACTCATCGGCAAGCGGCTGTTCGATGTGGGAGCGAGCGTGATCCTGCTCGTGCTCGCGGCAATTCCGATGCTGATCACCGCCGTGCTCGTCAAGACGACGAGCACGGGTACCACCTTCTACCGCCAGAGCCGCGTCGGCCGCTTCGGCACGCCCTTCGACGTGATCAAGTTCCGCTCGATGCGCGCCGACGCCGAGAAGGAGGGCAAGCCCATCTGGGCGCAAAAATCCGATCCGCGCGTGACCGGGGTGGGCAAGATCATTCGCCTGACGCGTCTCGACGAGCTACCGCAGCTGTTCTGCGTCCTCAAGGGCGACATGAGCTTCGTCGGGCCGCGTCCCGAGCGTCCCTTCTTCGTCGAGGACCTCGCGCGCCAGATTCCTTTCTACAACGAGCGTCACGTGGTAAAACCCGGCATCACCGGCTGGGCGCAAATCAACTATCCCTACGGAGCGAGCGTCGACGACGCGCGCTCCAAGCTCGAATACGACCTTTACTACATCAAGAATTACAGTCTCTTCCTCGACCTGCTGATCCTGATACAAACGGTACGCGTGGTGCTGTGGCAGGACGGATCGCGCTAGGGCGACCGCCGGGGAGCGGGAAGGAGCGCGCGTGCTGACACAGGCCGGCCTATTCGCTCATGCCGTCGCGTGCCTCGCGTTCGCCGCGCTCGAGATCCGCTCGGTGCGGCGCGGCGCTGCGGTGGACGCGCCCGGACGTTGGCTAATCGCGGCGGCGGCGACGACCGCGCTATGGGCATTCATCTTCGTCGTCGCGAGCGCGCGCGGTGAATGGTGGCTGGCGCTGCTCTCGCCCATGGAAACGTTGCGGACCGCCGCCTGGGCCGCGTTCATCGTCACCCTCCTCGCGCCGTCATGGGCAGCGCGTGAGCGCCACCCTTTCTCGCAGCCGATCGTCCTCGTGCTCGCGGCGGCGGTGAGCCTGCTGCTGGCGCTCGATATCGTCGTCATCGTCGCCCCGCCGAGCGGCAGGTCCAACCTGCTCGGCCTCGCCTTCATATTGGCGCGCATGGGGGCTGCGATCGGCGGGCTGGTCCTCGTCCACAATCTTTACGTGAACACCGCGAACTCATCACGCTGGAGTGTGCGGTTGCTCTGCATCGCCCTCGGCGGATTGTTCGGATACGATCTCAATCTCTACACCATCACGCTGCTGGGCGGCTCGTTACCTCTCGATCTGTTCAACATCCGCGGCTTGGCGGACGCGCTCATCGTGATGCTGATCTGGCTGTCGGCGGATCGCAGCGAGCAGTGGCGCATCCGCCTCTCGCGCCAGGTCGTGTTCCAGAGCTTCAGCTTGGTCGGCATCGGCGGCTATCTCGTGCTCATGTCCGTGCTCGGCTACGGCCTGCGCGCGGTCGGCGGCGATTGGGGCCGATTGCTCGAGATCAGCTTCATCTTCGGTGCGGTGATCCTGGCGGCGGTGGTGGTGTTCTCGGGCAAGTTCCGCGCGTGGGCGCGGGTGCAGGTCAACAAGAACTTTTTCGCGTCCAAATATGATTATCGCGCCGAGCAGCTGCGCTTCATCGCCACGCTGTCGGACGCGGGGGAGGGGACGCTGCCCGAACGCGTCGTGCGCGCGGTGTGCCAGCTCGTCGACAGCCCGGCGGGCGCTTTGTTCACGCGCGAAGGCGAGGGGGCGTTCGCGCTCGCGGCGCGCTGGAACCCGCTTGTGCCCGAGTTCGAGGTGTCCGCCGACGGTCCGCTCGCGCGCTATCTTGGGGACGAGGGCCGGATCGCAAACCTCGACGAGCTGCGCGCGGGCAGGGGCCATGGCGACCTTGCAGCGCCCGACTGGGCGGCGGACCGTCGGCTATGGCTCGTCGTGCCGCTGATCCATCTCGATCATCTCGGCGGTTTCATCGTCATCGGTCGCAGCCTCGCGCCGCGCACGCTCAATTGGGAGGATTACGATCTGCTGCGCACCGCCGGACGCCAGGCGGCGAGCTATATCGCGGAGAACGCCGGACAGCGCGCGCTGAGCGAAGCGCGCAAGTTCGACGAATTCAACCGTAGATTCGCCTTCATCCTGCACGACATCAAGAATGTCGTCAGCCAACTCAGCCTCGTCGCGCGTAATGCGGAGAAGCATGGGGCGAACCCGGAGTTTCAAGCGGACATGGCGGTGACGCTCAACAACTCGGTGGGACGCATGAACGATCTGCTCGCGCGGTTGGGCGCGCGCGGCGGCGAACGCGCCGAACGGCCCGAGCGCGTCGATCTGGCCGCGCTCGTCGAACGGGTTGGGTTGCGGATGCGGCGCGCTCATGCGTGCATGAAGCTGCCCGGGCAAACGGGTCCGATCTGGATCGAGGCGGACGGCGCGCGGCTCGAAGTCGCGCTCGAACATCTGACGCAGAATGCCGTAGACGCGAGTGCGCCCTCGGCTCCGATCGCGCTCGATCTGGCGAAGGACGGAGACATGGCGCGCATCGATATCGTCGATCACGGGCACGGAATGACCGCGGCCTTCGTGCGTGACGGGCTGTTCGAGCCGTTTCACTCGACCAAGACGGACGGCTTCGGCGTCGGCGCGTACGAGGCGCGCGAGATCGTTCGCGCCGCGCGCGGTCGGCTGAGCGTCGTCTCCCGGCCTGATGAGGGCAGCACCTTCACGATCTTGCTGCCGCTCGCGGATGTGGCGCGCCAACGGGGCGAGGCCTGATGGTTTCGGATCCGCGCCCCAAGCTTCTCGTCGTCGAGGATGATGAAGGTCTCGCGCGGCAGCTGCGCTGGTCCTACGAGGATTACGACGTGCTCGTCGCGCCCGACCGCGTCACCGCGATCGACATGTTGCGCCAGTACGAGCCCGATGTCGCGACGCTCGACCTTGGGTTGCCCCCCGATCCCGACGGAACCAGCGAGGGCTTTGCCGCGCTCGCCGAACTACTGCGATTGAAGCGCGATATGAAGGTGGTTGTGGCGAGCGGCCACGGCGCGCGCGAGAGTGCGCTGCGTGCGATCGCGATGGGTGCCTACGATTTTTACCAGAAGCCCGTCGACTTCGACGAGTTGGGTCTGATCGTGCGGCGCGCGTTCAAGTTGGTCGGCATCGAAGCCGAGAACCGCAAGCTCCAGGCGCGCGCCGACTCAGCGGTGCTAGGTGGGCTGATCACCGCCGCGCCCGAGATGCTCAAGGTCACGCGCATGATCGAGCGCGTCGCGGACACAAGCGTCTCGGTGATGCTGCTCGGCGCGTCGGGCACCGGCAAGGAGGTGCTCGCGCGCGCGCTTCACGCGCAAAGCGGGCGCGCCGACAAGCCGTTCGTCGCGATCAATTGCGCGGCGATCCCCGACACGCTCCTGGAATCCGAGCTGTTCGGCTATGAGAAGGGCGCGTTCACCGGCGCGATCAAGACGACCGAGGGCAAAATCGAACTCGCCAACGGCGGCACGCTGTTCATCGACGAGGTCGGCGACATCCCGCTCTCGATCCAGGTCAAGCTGCTGCGCTTCCTCCAGGAGCGCACCGTCGAGCGCATCGGCGGCCGCAAACCGATCCCGGTCGACACGCGGATCGTCGCCGCCACGCACCGCGACATCGATCAGATGGTCAAGGCCGAGACGTTCCGTGAGGATCTCTACTACCGACTGGCCGAGATCGTCATTCGTATCCCGGCGCTCGCCGAGCGCGTGGGCGATTCGACGTTGCTCGCGCATCATTTCGTCAAGCGCTTCAGCCAACAGATGGGCCGGCAAACCAAGACCTTCTCGGCGGACGCCCTGTCCGCGCTCACCCACTGGCACTGGCCGGGCAACGTGCGCGAGCTGGAAAACCGCGTGAAGCGCGCGATCGTCATGTCGGATGAGCGGCGCATTACCGCGACCGATCTCGATCTGGCGGAGAACGGCAATGGCGAGAAGCTCAACCTGAAAGCGGTGCGTGAGACCGCCGACCGTGTAGCGATCCGCGCCGCGCTGGCGCGGTCGGAGGGCAATGTCTCGAACGCAGCCAAGCTGCTCGGTATTTCGCGGCCGACCCTCTACGATCTTCTGCGCCAATATGGCCTGGACACCTAAGCATCGACACTTGCACAACCGCCTCCCGGCGTGACAAGCGCGACTGCGGGGTGCCGAAACAACATGTCCCCGGGGAGAAGCCATTTGGCTAAGACGATCACGTTCGCCACCGGCGCGCTTGCCGCGCTCACACTGACCGCCGCGCCGACCCGCGCCGATCCGGCGGCGAGCGAGGCTGCGTTCACCCAAGCGCTCGAGCGTTTCCAGGCAGGCGACATCAAGGTCGCGCGTGTCGATTTGCTCAACGCGCTCAAGGAAAATCCAAAAAACGGCGTCGCGCGGCTATTGTTCGCACGCATCCAGCTCGCGCGCGGCAACGGCGTTGCCGCGCAAACCGAAATCGAGCGGGCGATCACCGCAGGCATCCCGCGCTCGAAGACGTATCATCTGCTTGCGAACGCGCTGCTGCTGCAGAATCAGGCGCGGCAGGCGATACAGATGGCGAGCAATCCGACGATCGAGCCACCATTCGCCTCCTACGCGGCGCGAATGCGCGGGCGCGCGGAGATCGCGCTCGCCAACCTGCCTGCGGCGGGTCGCGACTTCGACGAAGCGGTGCGCCTCGCGCCCGCGAGCCCGCTCGCGTTGACCGATCTGGCGCGCTACCAGGCGGGAACGAACGACATCGCGGGGGCGACGCGCTCGATCGACCGCGCGCTGGCGATCGCGCCGAACAGTGTCGAGGTGCTGCTCGTCAAGGGCTCGTTCGTGCGCGTGACGCAGGGCCTCGCGCAGGCGCTGCCCTTTTACGATCGCGCGCTCGAGACCGACGTCAACAGCACCGAGGCTCTGCTCGATCGCGCGCAGACGCTCGCGGACCTGAATCGAATGGACGCCGCGCGCGCCGACATCAAGCGCGTGCTCGGCCTCACCCCCGGGCAACCGATCGCCCTTTTCATGTCGGCGGTCATTTCGGCGCGTCAGGGCAAGTTCCAGGAGGCGCAGCAGGAGATCGATCGGACGAAGGGTGTCCTCGACAGGTACCCGCCCGCGCAGATGCTGCGCGCCGATCTCGCGATGCGCCAGAACAATCTCGGACTCGCGTTCGAAGATCTGACCGCGGTTCTGCAGGCCGCGCCCGCCAACGGCGCCGCGCGCCGGATGATGGCGCAGGTGCAGCTGCAGCGCGGCGATCCCCGAGGCGCGCTGACCACGCTCGAGCCGCTCGTCAAGCAGCCCGATCTCGACGCGCAAACGCTCGCCATGCTAGGCTCGGCGCACGCGCAAACCGGGGATTTCGCAGGCGCGCAGGGCTTCTACCAGCGCGCGGTCAAGCTCGCGCCCAACTTGACGGGCCTCGGCACGCAGATCGCGATGACGCGCATGGCCCAAGGCGACGCCAAGGGCGCGGTCGCGGGCTTGACGCAAGCGTTGAAGGCCGATCCCAAATCGTTGCAGGCGCTAGTCAGCCTCACCTACGTGCAACTGCGCCAGCAGGATTATCGCGGCAGCCTCGCCACCGCCGATCGTCTCGTCGCGGCCTACCCCGACAATCCGCTCGGCTACAATCTGCGCGGCACCGCCGCGCTCGGCTTGGGCGACGCCAAGCGCGCCGAGGCGGAGTTCCGCGCGGCGACCGCCAAGGATCCCAAATTCCTCGATGCGCGGCGTAACCTCGCGCAGCTTTTCATCCAGACCAACCGCGAGGTGGCGGGCAAGCGCGAATTGCAGGCGATCGTCGCGACGAACCCCAACGATACGCGCTCGCTGTTGTTGCTCGCCGATGCGGCTGGCCGGGCGAAGGCGTGGCCCGAGCGGATCGACTTGCTGCGGCGCGCCATCACCAGCAACCCGCAGGACGTGCAGCCGCGCGCCGGGCTGATCCAGACATACGTGCTCGCGGGCAACCCGAGCCAGGCCTTGACCGAGGCGGACGCGCTCGCACGTGACCAGCCAAAGGATTTTGTCGCGCTGCAAATCCTCGCCGCCGCGCAGGCCGCGAACAACAAGCCCGCCGCCGCGATCGCAACGATCAAGCGCATCGTCGATCTGGCGCCGCAATCGACCGAGGCGAAAGTATTGCTTGCGCGTGCACAAGCGGCGCAAGGCGCGACGGGTTTGACGGACGCGCGCGCCACGCTCGAAAATGCGATCCGCCAGGGCGGACCGCGCGTCGATCAGGCGTATATCGGGCTGATCCAGCTCGAGCTTGGCGCCAAAAACCCCGATGCCGCGCTCGCCGCCGCACAGCGGCTCAAGCTCAAGGCTCCGCCCGCGCAGCAATTGGCGGCGGACAAGCTGATCGGCGACGTGAACATGGCGGCGGGGCGCGCTCCGGCCGCGCTCGCGGCGTACGAGCGCGTGCGCGCCAGGGTGAACAACGCGAGCTCCACCACGCTCGTCGCGGGCGCGCAGCGCGCCATGGGTCAGCCCGAAGTCGCGCTCAAGACGTTGAAGGATTATCACGCGCAGCATCCCACCGATGTCGGCGGCGCGGAAGCGATGGCGGAGGCGTATATCGCGCGCAAGGACTGGCGGGCGGCGGTCGACACGTATTTATCGATGCGCAATACGCCTGCCGCCGCCAACGCGGGCGTGCTCAACAACCTCGCGGTCGCCTATGGCGAGATCGGTGACCCACGCGCGGTCGCCGCGGCCGCGCGCGCCAACCAGCTCGCGCCCAACGAGCCGACCGTCGAGGACACTTACGGCTGGATCCTCGTCAAGCGCGGCGCGGACGTGAAACGCGGGCTGACGATGCTCGAAGCGGCGGCGAAGGGAATGCCGAGCGATCCCGGCGTGCGCTATCATTTGGGCATGGCCTACAAGGCCAATGGCCGCAAGAGCGACGCGGCGCGCGAACTCAAGGCCGCGATCGCGACCCCGGGCTTTGCCGACGCGGCTGCCGCGCGCGGCGCGTTGGCCTCGGTCGGCGGATAGGCTGGTTTCGCTGGCGCAGGCGCGTCGGGTACAAATTCGCGCGAACGACGTCGGATGCGACGGCGTCCCGTCTTGCCCTCCCCCCGCGCGCCCGCCACATTGCGCGCACGGGAGAGAAGGACCCGGCGCCGATGATCAAGCGTAACTCCCTGCTATTCGCCTCGGGCGCGGTAAGCGCGCTGGCGCTACTCACCGCCGCCAAGCTCGCCTCGCCCGCCGCGACCGACACCTATCAGGAACTCGGGACGCTCATGAACGTGTTCGAGACCGTGCGCGCCAACTATGTCGACAAGGTCGATGACAAGACGCTGCTCAACGGCGCGGTCAACGGCATGCTCGCCAGTCTCGATCCGCACTCGGGCTATCTCGACAAGCAGGATTACGAGCAGATCAAGAACCTGACCGACGGCGAATATGGCGGCCTCGGCCTCTCGGTGACGATGGAGGACGGCGCGGTCAAAGTCATCGCGCCGACCGACGGCACGCCAGCGGCGCGCGCCGGGGTCAAGGCGGGGGACTACATCACCCACATCAACGGCGAGCTGCTTTACGGCGTCACCCTGTCCGAGGCGGTCGACAAGATGCGCGGCGCGGCGGGCACGCCGATCAAGATCACCGTCGTTCGCCAGGGCGCGGTCAAGCCGATCGATTTCAAGATCGTCCGCGAAGTCATCAAGATCAACCCGGTCAAGTCCGAGATCAAGGGCAGTGTCGGCGTGATCCGCATCAGCTCCTTCTCCAAGAACGCCGGCGTCGATACCGTCGCGGCGCTGCACGATATCGAGAAGAAACTTGGCAACAAGCTGACCGGCTTCATACTCGACCTGCGCTCGAACCCCGGCGGCGTGCTCGACGAGGGCGTGGACGTGTCCGCCGCCTTCCTCACGCACGGCGAAGTGGTCAGCCAGCGCGGCCGCGACCCGCACGACATCAAGCGTTTCAACGCGCCCGACCGCGCGCAGGACGATGCGCTCGCCAAGCCGTTGATCGTGCTGATCGACGAAGGCTCGGCGAGCGCGGCCGAGATTGTCGCGGGCGCGCTCCAGGATCACCGGCGCGCGCTGGTCATCGGCGAGCGCAGCTTCGGCAAAGGCTCGGTGCAGAGCGTCATTCCGCTGACCCCCGATACCGGGCTGCGGCTGACCGTGGCGCGTTATTACACGCCGTCCAACCGCAGCGTGCAAACAGCGGGAATCGAGCCCGATATCGTCGTGCCGCAATTGAGCGACGCCGATCGCGCCGACCGTCAGCGCGTCCACGAAAGCGATCTGCGGCGACACCTGATCAACGAGATCAAGCTCGACAACTCGGCGATCGAGGAGGACGGCAAGCCCGATCCCCGCTTCGCAGGCGTGACGGCGGCAACGCTCAAGACCGCGAAGGTCGATGATTACCAGATGGACTATGCGGTCAGGACGATCGCGCGGCTGACAGGTGCGGCGTTGGTACCCACGACGGTGGCCGCGCGGTGATCGCGGACGCGGCGCTCGTCCCACGGGTGAGCGCGACCAGTTTGAGGGTGGCATCGGCCAACCTGCTGCTGATCGCGGTTCCCGCCGCGCTTCTGCTCGGCGCGCTCGGTTTCCAGTATTTAGGCGGCCTCGCGCCGTGCGAGATGTGCTTGTGGCAGCGCTGGCCGCATCTGGCCGCGCTCGTGCTCGCGGGGGCGGCGCTGGTCGCCCCCGCCGCAGTACGGCGACCGCTGCTGATCGTGGCGGCGGGCGCGGTGCTTACCAGCGGTGCGATCGGAGCCTTCCACATGGGCGTCGAACAGCATTGGTGGGCGGGACCGTCGCACTGCACGCCAACGATCGGCAGCGGCGGCGATTTCCTGCGCGCCATGCTCACCGCGCCGATCGTGCGCTGCGACGCGGCGGCGTGGAGTCTCGCGGGCGTGTCGATGGCGGGCTGGAACGCGCTCGTCTCGGTCGCCGCGAGCGTCGGCGCGCTCACCCTGCTCAGGCGCGCGTCATGAGCGCGGGCCGACCCTCACGGCTGCCGGGCGATCCGCGACCATCGACGCGCGCGATGATCAAGGTCGATCACGCGGGCGAGTACGGCGCGGCGCGCATCTACGCGGGGCAGTTGGCGGCGATGGGCGAGCGCCACCCGCACGCGCATCTGATCCGCCATATGGCGGCGCAGGAAGCGCGCCATCTGCAGACCTTCGAGCGGCTGCTCGGCGAACGCCGCGTCCAGCCGACGCTTCTGCATCCCCTGTGGCACGTCGCGGGCTACGCGCTCGGTGCCGTGACCGCGCTGATGGGGCCGCAGGCCGCGATGGCATGCACGGCGGCGGTCGAGCAGGAGATCGATCGCCACTACGCCGTTCAGCGCGCCGAACTCGGCCCGCGCGGCGACCCCGAACTCGCCGCGCATATCGAGGACTTCCAGGCGGAGGAAGTCGAACACCGCGAGACCGCGCTCGCACACGATGCCGAGCAGGCGGCGGGCTACGGTGTGATGAGCGCGATCATTCGCGCGGGATGCCGGGTGGCGATCGCGGTCAGCTCGCGGGTTTGATGCGCGTCGGCATGCCGCGAGGGGAACATCGGCCACTCGCGGCAAGTTGCGACGCGCGCACTGACGACCTGATCGGACGCGGCAGACACCACTACCCGCGCTAAACCAATCGCCCCTCCCCCTGACCGGGGAAGGGGTACGCCTACTCGATCAGGCCCTTCAACTTCGCCAAGAACCCCGTCGATTTGGGAAAGGCGTGTTCCTGCTCGGTCGCATGGAACTGCTCGAGCAGCTCGCGCTGCTTCTTGGTCAGCTTGACCGGCGTCTCGACCTCGACCTGCACCACCAGATCGCCCATGCCGCCGCCCTGCAGCGAGGGCATTCCCTTGCCGCGCACGCGGAACTGCTTGCCCGGTTGCGTGCCCGCCGGGATCTTGATCGGCGCATCCTCGCCGTCGAGGCATGGCACGTCGAGCGTCCCGCCGAGCGCCGCGGTGGTGAACGATAGCGGCACCTCGGCGAACAAGGTGGTCGCGTCGCGCTTGAAGATCGCGTGCGGCTTCAGATGGACGAACAGGTAGAGATCGCCCGCCGGTCCGCCGCGCAGCCCCGCTTCGCCCTCGCCCGCCAGCCGGATGCGCGTGCCATCATCGACCCCGCGCGGGATCGTCACGTCCAGGGACTTGTCGCGCTCGACCCGGCCGACACCCCGGCACGCCTTGCACGGATCGGCGATCGTCTGTCCCGCGCCGTGGCAGGTGGGGCAAGTGCGTTCGACGACGAAAAAGCCCTGCTGCGCGCGTACTTGCCCGCGCCCGGCGCACATCGCGCAGGTCTTGGCCGACGTCCCCGGGGTGGCGCCCGATCCCGCGCAAGGCTCGCACACCGCCGAGACGCTGACCTCGATCTTCGCCTCTTTGCCCGAATACGCCTCCCCCAGCGTCATCTCCAGATCGTAGCGCAGGTCTTGGCCACGATGGACGGTGCGCCCGCCGCGCTGTTGCCTGCCCGACATGAAATCGCCGAAGATGCCTTCGAAGATATCGCTGAAGCCGCCCATGTCGGCTTGGGCCTGGCCGCCGCCGTTCTGGAAGGCCGCCTTGCCGAAGCGATCGTACGCGGCGCGCTTTTGCGGATCCTTGAGCACGTCATGCGCTTCGTTCAGCGCCTTGAACCGCTCCGCGGCATCCTCGCAACCGCCGTTGCGGTCGGGATGGCAGTCCATCGCCAGCTTGCGATATGACGCCTTGATCGCCGCGCCGTCGGCGTCGCGTTCGACGCCGAGCACTTCGTAATAAGATGTTTCGACGGTCGCCATTGCGTGTTCGCTCATCCCAATTTCGAAACCCGTCATCCTGAACTCGTTTCAGGATCTATCTTTCCTCGGTTCGACGGAGGCGGCACGAGGAAGGTGGATCCTGAAACGAGTTCAGGATGACGGCATCGAAAGCTCTAAGCCTTGCCCTCGTCGACTTCGCTGAACTCGGCGTCGACCACGCCATCGTCCTTCGCAGCCGCCCCGGCATCCGCACCCGGCGCGCTCTGCGCCGCGTAGATCGCCTCGCCCAGCCGCTGCGCGCTCGTCGAGAGCGTCGCGGTCTTCGCCTGGATGTCGGCGACATCCTCCTTGGCAGTCGCAGCCTTGGCATCGGCGAGCGCGGTCTCGATCGCGGTCTTCACATCCGCGGGCACCTTGTCCGCGTGCTCGCTAAGCTGCCGCTCGGTCGTGTGAATCAGGCCCTCGGCCTGGTTTCTCGCCTCGACCAGCTCGCGGCGCTTCTTGTCCTCGCCCGCGAACTGCTCGGCCTCGCGCACCATGCGTTTGATGTCGTCGTCGCTCAGACCGCCCGACGCCTGGATGCGGATCTGCTGCTCCTTGCCGGTGCCCTTGTCCTTCGCCGACACATTGACGATGCCGTTCGCGTCGATGTCGAACGTCACCTCGATCTGCGGCACGCCGCGCGGCGCGGGGGGGATGCCCTCCAGATTGAACTGGCCGAGCGATTTGTTGTCGCGCGCCATCTCGCGCTCGCCCTGGTAGACGCTGATCGTCACCGCGTTCTGGTTGTCGTCCGCGGTCGAGTAGGTCTGCGTCTTCTTGGTCGGAATCGTCGTGTTGCGGTCGATCATGCGCGTGAACACGCCGCCCAGCGTCTCGATGCCGAGCGACAGCGGCGTCACATCCAACAGCAGCACGTCCTTGACGTCGCCCTGGAGCACGCCCGCCTGGATCGCCGCACCGATTGCGACGACCTCGTCGGGGTTGACGCCGGTGTGGCCTTCCTTGCCGAAGACCTCCTTCACGAAGTCGCGCACGCGCGGCATCCGCGTCTGGCCACCGACCAGCACCACCTCGGCAATATCGGCGGGTTTCAGCCCCGCATCGTCCAATGCCTTCTGGCACGGCCCGCGCGTCCGATCGATCAGGTCGTGCACCAGCTCTTCCAGCTTCGCGCGGGTGAGCGTGATAACCAGATGCTTCGGCCCGGTCGCGTCCGCCGTGATGAAAGGCAGGTTGATCTCGGTCGACGCCGCCGCCGACAGCTCGATCTTGGCGCGCTCGGCACCTTCTTTCAGACGCTGCAACGCGAGGCGGTCGCCGCGCAAATCGATGCCCTGATCCTTCTTGAAGCTGTCCGCCAACCACTCGACGATTTTCGCGTCGAAATCCTCACCGCCAAGGAACGTGTCGCCATTGGTCGACTTCACCTCGAACACGCCGTCGCCGATCTCGAGGATCGACACGTCGAACGTACCGCCGCCCAGATCGTAGACCGCGATCGTCTTGTTGGTGTTCTTGTCCAGCCCATAGGCCAACGCCGCCGCCGTCGGCTCGTTGATGATGCGCAGCACTTCGAGGCCCGCGATCTGGCCCGCATCCTTGGTCGCCTGGCGCTGCGCGTCGTTGAAGTACGCGGGGACGGTGATCACCGCCTGCGTCACCTTCTCGCCCAGATACGCCTCGGCGGTCTCCTTCATCTTCTGCAGGATGAACGCCGAAATCTGCGACGGCGAATAATCCTGCCCGCCCGCCGAAACCCACGCATCGCCGTTCGGCCCGCGCGTGATCTTGTAGGGCACCAGCCCCATGTCCTTTTGCGTCATCGGATCGTCGAACCGCCGCCCGATCAGCCGCTTGACCGCGA
>JAABUX010001699.1_pt1 | contig 32522 bp, 26 predicted proteins | sample 5561851 | NCBI WGS metagenome assembly JAABUX01 (sample SAMN10711883, study PRJNA513361) | rock metagenome | isolation source: Antarctica rocks | place: Antarctica: Victoria Land, Richard Nunatak red sandstone | collected 2016-01-03
TGAGAGACTCGGCGGCCTCGATGAGGAGGGGGATCGTCTCGGGGGAGGGCCGCATCTCCGTCGCTCCTGAGGTTCCTGGTGCGAAGCTCACAAGATACAGGACGGTTTTCTCCGTTCAAGTCCCTTACCAGCAGTCCTACGGGCTGAACTCCTGCACCGACGGGTCGTCGAATACCATCGCGTTCGCCGAGGCGGTGGTCGGCAACCAGAGCCAGAAGATCGGCCAGAAATTCAGCGGGTTGCAGAACATCGGCGGCCTCTCGACGTTCGAGACGATGGATGCGTCGGCCAACCAGGGCGCCAACGCGTTGGCCGCCATCCAGGTCTGCCAGGCCGCCTTCACGTCCAAGAGCGGCTCGGTCGACGTCCAGCGCGGCGAGAACTGGGCCCACGGATGCATGGCGATGACCATGTTCAACACGATCGCCACGCCCAACCTCTACAACGGCTCGTTCACGCATTGCAGCCGGATCGGCTCGGGCGCCCGGTCGGACATCAGCAACGCCGACAGCTATCACCCCGGCGGGGTCAACGTCGCGATGGCCGACGGCAGCGTCAAGTTCATCAAGAACTCGGTCAACCCCATGACCTGGTACGGCCTCGGCACCAAGGGCGGCGGCGAGGTCATCTCCGCCGATAGCTACTGATCGATCCGATCGATCGGCTGACATACCCCGGGCAAATCGCCCCGGCCGCATCCCCGCCCCGGAACCGGGAGGGGGCCGGCCGGGGCTTTTTCCACCCCTCATCGGGGGCCGGGCGCCACCTTGACAACCCCGGCCCCGGTCGACGAAAGTCGGGGCCAAGACGGGGCGGAGTGTGATCGGGGATTCTGGTGGTGCCACGGTCTCGGCCACCCACCCCAGCCCTCCCCCACGAGAGGGGAGGGAGGCTGCCGTCGGCGGATCAGTCACGCAAGGGGGTCTCTCCCCATCGGGTCCCCTCCCCCCTGGTGGGGGGTTAGGGTGGGGGGGCCGCGTGACCCCACCAGAAAACCCGGGCTTACCCGGCGGACCGGGCTCAAGACCACCTTGCCACGGCGCCTCGAAGTCGGGTCGGCCGCCCCGTCTCCCTCCCTCCTCGGGGCGTCGTGCATGGGCTTCCTCCGCGACCTGGTCCAGCGGCTCCTCGGCGGTGGCGGCGGTAAGCCCACCCAGGGACCAACCCCGGAAAGCCCGGCCCCACGCGAGCAGCCCCCCGGACCTCGGCCGCCGGCGCCCTCGCCCGAATCCGAGCCCGAGGCGGCCCCCGCGCCCCCGATGATCGAGCCGACGCGGGGGCTCGGGCTCGACGCGGGCAACTTCCTGCCGGTCGCGCGCGAGGAGCTGACGGCGACGGCCCGGGCCTCGGGCTCGCGGTGGTTCCGCGACGTCCGGGCCGGCCGACGCGACCTGATCCCGCCGGCCGACGACGAGCGGACCCGGCTGATCGACCGGGCGATGGTGACCCGCGGGCTCCTCACGGCCGAGCAGCTCGCCGAGATCCACCGAGTCGGCGCGGAGATGGACCGCGCCCGGCCAACGGCCGAGTCGATCGGGGCCCGGGCCGGGCTGGCCGGCGAGGCGGCCGTCCTGGCCGATCGCGACGAGCGGGCGCGGGTCAAGGCGGCGAAGAAGGCCGAGGCGGCCGGGCGGCGGCGGCTCCGGGCTGAGGGGATCGCGCACTGGCATGCGACCGACATCGTCTATCTCGGCCGGGGGGTCTCCCGGCCGCTCGGCGACCGCCGGGGCGACCTCGCGGCCCTCGAAGCCGCCGGGCTCCCCACGCCGTCCACCCCGGCCGAGCTCGCCGAGGCCCTCGGCCTGACGATCCCCCGGCTCCGCTGGCTCGCCTTCCACGCCGAGGCGGCCACGCGGGTCCATTACGTCAACTTCGAGGTCCCCAAGAAGGGCGGCGGGACCCGGACCCTGAGCGCCCCGCATCGGACGATGGCCGCGGCCCAGCGGTGGATCTTCGACCGGATCGTCGCCACGCTCGCGGCCGAGCCCGAGGCGCACGGGTTCCTGCCGGGCCGGAGCATCCTCACCAACGCCGCGCCCCACTCGGGCCGGACGGTGGTGGTGAACCTCGACCTGGAGGGGTTCTTCCCCGGCGTCGGCTTCCCCCGGGTCCGCGGCGTCTTCCGCCGATCGGGCTACTCGCCGGCCGTCGCCACGATCCTGGCCCTGCTCTGCACCGAGTGCCCGAGGCGCCCGGTCGTCTACGACGGGACGATTTACCACGTCGCGACCGGCCCCCGGGGGCTCCCGCAGGGGGCGTGCACCAGCCCCGGGCTCTCGAACCAGGTGGCGCGGCGGCTCGACCGGAGGCTCGCCGGGCTCGCCGCGAAGCTGGGGGCGACCTACACCCGCTACGCCGACGACCTGACCTTCTCCGGCGACGCCGACCTCGACGCCCGGGTCGGCTACCTCATGGCCCAGGCCCGCCACATCGCCCGGGCCGAGGGGTTCGCGGTCAACGAGGCCAAGACCCGGGTCCTCCGCCGGAACGCCGCGCAGGTCGTCACCGGCCTGGTCGTCAACGACCGACCGGGCGTCCCCCGCGCCGAGGTCCGCCGCCTCCGGGCCATCCTCCACCGCGCCCGGCTCGAAGGGCTCGACGCCCAGAACCGAGCCGGCCACCCCGACTTCCGGGCCTGGCTCCGCGGCAAGATCGCCTACGTCGCCATGGCCCGCCCCGACGTCGGCGGGCGGCTCCTGGCGGAGCTGGAGGCGATCGAGCCGATCTTGTAGGGCGGATGAAATCCACCAACCCTTCGGCGCGGCCCGAGCCCCGATCCCCGTCGGCGGGCGGCGACCGCCCCTCAATCGAACCGGATCACGACCTTGCCGAAGTGCGAGCCGCTTTCGAGGTGCTTGTAGGCCTCGACGGCCCGGTCGAAGGGGAAGACGCGGTCGATGACGGGCCGGAGCTTGGCGAGGGCGACGGCCCGGTTCATGTTCTCGAACATGGCCCGGGAGCCGACGAAGATCCCCTGGAGGCGGACGCTCTTCATCAGGACCGGCCGGGGGTCGACCTCGCCGCCGGTGAGGACGCCGATCAGGGCGATGTGGCCGCCCTGGCGGACCGCCTTGATCGATCGCGGCAGGGTCCCCGCGCCGCCGACCTCGACGACGTGGTCGACGCCCACCCCTTCGGTCAGGTTGCGGGCGGCCACGTCCCAGTCGGGGGTGGTCCTGTAGTTGATCCCGTCGGAGGCGCCCAGCTCGCGGGCCCGGGCCAGCTTGGCGTCGCTGCTGGAGGTGGCGATCACCCGGGCGCCGGCGAGCCGGGCGAACTGGAGCGCGAACATCGAGACGCCGCCGGTGCCCTGGACCAGGACCGTCTCGCCCGCCTTCAGGCCGCCCCCCTCGAACAGGGCGTGCCAGGCCGTCACCGCGGCGCAGGGGAGGGTGGCCGCCTCCTCGTCGCCGAGGTGGTCGGGGCTCCGGACGACGCCGCCCTCGGGCAGGACGACGTGCTCGGCCAGCATCCCGTCGATCGCCCCGCCCATCGCCGACTTCGCGGCCAGGTCGGTCGGCGGGCCGTCGGTCCAGGCGGTCATGAAGCAGCCGGCCACGCGGTCGCCCGGCTTGAACCTCGTCACCCCCGGCCCCACCTCCGCCACCTCCCCGGCGCCGTCGGAGAGCGGGACCAGCGGCAGCGGGAGGTTCCGGCTGTACGTCCCCTTCAGGATCATCAGGTCCCGATAGTTCAGCGACGTGGCGCGGACCCGGACGAGGACCTGGCCGGGGCCCGGCTTCGGTCCCGGCAAGTCTTCCCGCCTCAGCCCGTCCGGGCCGACCATCTCGTGAATCCGGTACGCTTTCATGGGAGACTCCCCGGGGATGACGGGTCCGATCGGCCCGGCCGACCGCCGCCCGTGTGCTCGTATTGTGGCGGCCGGTCAACCGGGGGCCGACCCGGGCCTGGACGCGCGTCGGGCCGTCGTGCGATCATCGGGACCGACCCGGACGGCGGCCGATCCGCCTCCGTCGCCATCCGTTCGAACGAGGGGGAGGGGTCCAGCGATGCGAGACGCCAGGGCGTGGTTCGCCGCGGTCGGCCTGCTGGGGATGCTCGTCGCGCCGGGGCGGGCGATGGCGCAGGGCGCGGTGGCCTTCGCCCCGCAGGTGGGGTCGGTCGCCGACGGGATCGGGATGGGCGTCACGCCCGTCGTCTCGGCCGACCGCCGGTACGTCCGGCTCTCGATCGGCGTCGGGTCCTCGACGGTCGACGGCTTCCAGAGCATCGGCATCCCCGCCGCCGTGGGCGGGGGCGGCGGCGTCGCGGGCGGTGGCGGTGGCGGCGGGTTGCGGAGCGTCTTGACCGGGATGAACGGGCCGATCGGCCTCGGCGGCGGCACCCCCTCGCCCTCGCCGATGGGGCCGGACGGCTACGTTTATGGCTATGGCGTCGATCCCTTCGGGGAGATGTACGCCCCGGACTTCGGGCCCCGGAGGCAGGCGGCTCGCCGCCCCAAGGCCCCGCGCCCCGGGGCCGGCCGGGCGAAGAAGCCGGTCGCGGGGCCGACGATCGCCCCGGCCAAGGATCGGCCTCGGGCCGCCGCGGCCCCGAGAGGTTGAGGGGGTCGGCACCCGGCCCTCGGGAGAGGGCCGGGGCGGGGGATGAAGGCTCGTCGATAGCGAACGAGCCGATTCTCGGCGGGCCCGGGGGCCCGGGGGCCTGGGCGGGCGCGACCCGACGTCGGGCGGGTCAGTCGACCAGCCGGGCCCTGATGCTGGAGAAGGCGGCCAGGGTGTTCGGGTTCGGGCAGCGGCGGAGCAGGGTCTCCATCGCACGCCGCTCGGTCCCGGGGTTGTAGGTGAAGCGGGCCTGCTCCAGGATCGCCTCGTGGAGCACGCGGCTGAAGTCGGCCGGCAGGGTGAGCGGCCTGGTGGCGCGGACCCGGCCGCCCCGGGCCTCCATCAGGATCAGGTCGAGCCGCGAGCCGGCCACGGTGTCGACCCCCGACGGCGGCAAGATCCGGTCCGAGCGGCGGACGCGGTGCCAGTGGTACGCCGCCCCCGCCCAGGGGATTGTCTCGCCCACCCGGGAGCAGAGCACGACGAGCGGGCCGTCGATGAGCAGGGCGAGCTCGACCGGCCCCCCCGTCACGTCGGCGACCATGGCCTCGTCGACCCCATCGACGACCCGGAGCAGCTCGTGGCCGCCGCGGTCGTAGCGGTAGATCGCCCCCTCCGGCCAGTCGCGGTGGCCGTCGATGAAGGGGTAGGTCGACAGGACCTCCGACTGCGTCAACATATCCAACATGACGGGCCCCTCCTCCGGGATGCCGCCGATGGCCGCCCGTTCCGAGGGGGCGGCCCGGCATCCATCTCCCTTCGCCGAGGCCGGCCGCCCGTTCCGCAGGCGATCCGGCCGGGATCAGCAACGAGCGTAAGGGCCGTGTCAGGCCCTTGTCAATGGCATGGGCCGGGCTCCCGGCCATATTCAGGCGCAATTATTGCCGGGGGTCGACGACCGGGCCGGTCTCCCCTTCTCCGGGTCCGTCCCGCTCGGATAGGATGGCGGACGGTCGTCGGCCCGGGGCCCGGGGAAGTCGGGGATTCGAGCACGACGGCCCGGCCATCCTTCGGGGAAGGAAGGGCCGACCGGGGGAGGCCGCGGGTCGCCCCGGCACGCCGGGCCGGACGGCCTCGCGACCAGGACATGCCGATGCCCGGACACGATATCATCACGATCGGCGCCTCCGCCGGGGGGGTGGAGGCGCTGAGCGAAGTGGTCCGGCACCTGCCGGAAGACCTCCCGGCCTCGGTGCTCGTCGCCCTGCACGTGCCGTCGCACGGGCTGAGCGCCCTGCCGCAGATCCTCGGCCGGAGCGGGCCGCTCCCGGCCCGGCACGCCGAGGACGGCGAGGCGATCGAGCCCGGCCGGATTTACGTCGCGCCGCCGGACCACCACCTCCTGGTCCAGCGGGGGCGGGCCCGGCTCTCCCGGGGCCCGAGGGAGAACGGCGTCCGGCCGGCGATCGACCCGCTGTTCCGCTCGGCCGCGCGGTGGTACGGGCCCCGGACGATCGGCGTGGTCCTCTCCGGGACGCTCGACGACGGCAGCGCCGGCCTGCTCGCGATCCGCGAGCGGGGCGGCGAGGCGATCGTCCAGGACCCCGACGACGCCCTCTTTTCCGGGATGCCCCGCAGCGCCCTCGAAGGGGTCCCGACCGCCCGCGTCGCGCCCGCCGCGGCGATCGCGGGCCTGCTCGATCAACTCTCCCGCCGGGACGCGGGCGGCCAAGGCGACCCCCCGATGCCCGAGGATATGGACCTCGAATCCGAGATCGCCGGGTTCGACCTGGGGGCCATCCAGCGCGACGAGCGGCCGGGCAAGCCCTCGGGCTTCGCCTGCCCCGACTGCGCGGGGGTCCTCTGGGAACTCCAGGAGGGCGAGATGGTCCGCTACCGCTGCCGGGTCGGCCACGCCTGGTCGCCGACGAGCCTGCTGGCCGAGCAGTCGCACTCGCTGGAGGTGGCCCTCTGGACCGCGTTGCGGGCCCTGGAGGAGCGGGCGGCCCTGGCGGCCCGGCTGGCCGAGCGGCTCCGCGAGAAGGGCCGGGCCCAGGCCGCCGGCCGGTTCGTCGCCCAGGCGAGGGAGGCCAAGCAGCGGTCGGCCCTGATCCGCCAGGTCCTCCTCAAGGACGACCCCGAGGCCGAGCACGAGCCGGGGCCCGGCATGTCCGGCGGTGGCGGTGGCGGTGGCGGTGGCGGTGGCGGTGGCTCGTCGCCGCGTCGGGAGCAGGGCCCGGACCTCGGGGCCGGGCCGGCGGGCGGGCCGGGATGAACGGCCCGATCCCGACGCATCCCCGGTTCGAGGTGGTCGCCCTGGCGGCCTCGGCCGGCGGGCTGGCCGCGCTGTCGGAGATCCTCTCGGCGCTGCCGGCCGACTTCCGGGCGGCGATCGTCCTGGTCCAGCACCTCGACCCCCGGCACCGCAGCCTGATGGCCGAGATCCTCGACCGCCGGACCCCCCTGCGGGTCCGCCAGGCCGCCCACGGCGACAGGATCGCCGCCGGCGGGGTCTGGATCGCCCCGCCCGCCCATCACCTCCTGATCAACGGCGACGGCACGCTCGCGCTGACCGAGACCGAGCAGGTCCACTTCGTCCGCCCCTCGGCCGACCTGATGTTCGAGTCGATGGCGGCCGGCTTCGGCGACCGCTCGATCGCCGTGGTCCTCACCGGGACCGGCGTCGACGGCGTGATGGGAGTCCAGGCCGTCAAGCAGAGGGGCGGCACCGTGATCGCGCAGGACCGGGCGACCTCGGACTATTTCGGGATGCCCGGCGCGGCCATCGAGACCGGCTGCGTCGACTTCGTCCTGCGCCTGGGCGAGATCGCCCCGGCCCTGGTGGCGCTGGTGATGCGCGGAGACGCCCCATGACCGACCCCGGGACGACGGCCGACCCCGACTTCGAGGGGCTCCTGGATCACCTCCACCTCACCCGGGGCTTCGACTTCACCGGCTACAAGCAGTCCAGCCTGGTCCGGCGGGTGACCAAGCGGATGCAGCGGGTCGGGATCGAGGGGTTCGGGCCGTACCTCGACTACCTGGAGGTCCACCCCGAGGAGTTCCGGTCGCTCTTCGACACGATCCTGATCAACGTCACCGGGTTCTTCCGCGACCCCGAGGCGTGGGAGGCGATCTCCGGCGAGATCATCCCCCGGCTGGTCGCGGCGAAGCGGCCCGAGGAGCCGATCCGGGCCTGGAGCGCCGGCTGCGCCTCCGGCGAGGAGGCGTACAGCCTGGCGATCGCCCTGGCCGAGGCGCTGGGCCAGCCCGCCTTCCGCGACCGCGTCAAGATCTACGCCACCGACGTCGACCATGAGGCCCTGGCCAAGGCCCGATCGGCCCAGTACGACGAGAAGGAACTCCAGGGGGTGCCCCCAGACCTCCTGGAGAAATACTTCGAGCCGGCCGTGGGCACCCGCCGGGCGTTCCAGAAGGACCTCCGCCGCTGCGTGATCTTCGGCCGCCACGACCTGATCCAGGACGCGCCGATCTCGCGGATCGACCTGCTCTCCTGCCGCAATACGATGATGTACTTCAACACCGAGACCCAGGCCCGGATCCTCGACCGCTTCCACTACGCCCTGGCCGACCGCGGGACCCTGTTCCTGGGCAAGGCCGAGACCCTGATGACGTACAACGAGATGTTCGTCCCGGTCGACCTCAAGCGGCGGATCTTCGCCAAGGTCCCGCGGGCGAACCACCTCCGCGACCGCCTGATGGGAACGTCCCGCGCCGGGGGCGAGGAGTCGGCCTGGCCGCCGGCCGCCCATCCCAAGCTCCGCGAGGCCGCCTTCGAGGCCGCCGCCGTGGCCCAACTCGTCGTCGAGTTCAGCGGCCTGCTCGCCCTGGCCAACGACCGGGCTCGGGCGATCTTCGGGATCGCCCCGGGCGACCTCGGCCGGCCGTTCCAGGACTTGCAGGTCTCCTACCGGCCGGCCGACCTCCGCTCCTGCCTTGACCGCGTCTATAATGAGCGGAAGGCGGTCACGCTCGCCGAGGTCGAGTGGTCATCCAGGCCCGGCGAGGTCGGCTACCTGGACATCCATGTCGTCCCGCTGACCGACCCCGGCGGCTCGCTGTTGGGCGCCGGCATCACCTTCGTCGACGCCACCGTCAACCGCCGGCTCCAGGAGGAACTCCAGACCTCGCACAAGGAACTGGAGGTCGCCTACGAGGAGCTCCAGTCGACCGTCGAGGAGCTGGAGACCACCAACGAGGAGCTCCAGTCGACCGTCGAGGAGCTGGAGACCACCAACGAGGAGTTGCAGTCGACCAACGAGGAATTGGAGACTACCAACGAGGAATTGCAGTCCACCAACGAGGAGATCGAGACGGTCAACGCGGAGCTGCGGCTCCGGGGCGAGGAGCGGGACAGGGTCAACGCCTTCCTCCAGTCGATCCTCGCCAGCCTGGGCAGCGGCGTCGTCGTGGTCGACCGGGGGATGCTCGTGCAGGTCTGGAACGCGAAATGTGAAGACCTCTGGGGGCTCCGCCTCGACGAGGTCCGCGGCAAGAACCTGCTGACCCTCGACATCGGCCTGCCGCTGGACCAGGTCCGCCAATCGCTCCGGGCCTGTCTGGCGGGCGAGTCGCTCGTCGGCGAGCTCGACCTCGACGCCACCAACCGCCGGGGCAAGGCCATCCGCTGCCGGGTCCGCTGCTCGCCGATGGTCGAGGGCGGCGGCGAGATCGGCGGGGCGGTCCTCCTGATGGAAGAAGACGAGAAGGGCACCACCGCGGCATGATCAAGACCAACCACGGCGCCGACCCCGACGGGCCCGGCCCCGACCTCAACGACGCGGGCCCGACCGGACGACGCTCGGGCGACGACGACGGCACGAGCCCCCCCGACGCCGAGGCGTTCGATCGCCAGATCAAGAACATGGAATGGCGGCTCGACGGCCTCCGGCCCGACCCGGATTCCCCGCAGGCGGCGGCCTTCGAGGCGCTCGAGACCACCATGGAAGAGCTCCGGGTGGCCGTCGAGCAGCTCCGCCAGTCCAACGACGCCCTCCGCGACTCCCGGGCCGAGGTCGAGGCCGAGCGGAGGCGGTACCGCGACCTCTTCGACCTCTCCCCCGACGCCCACATCGTCACCGACCTCGGCGGGGTCGTCCGCGAGGCCAACCGCGCCACCTCCGCCCTCCTGAACATCGACCCCAGCTTCCTGCCCGGCAAGCCCCTGGCCGTGTTCGTCCCCGAGGACGGGCGGTCGGCCTTCCGGTCCGAGCTGCCCCGGCTCCGCGACCTCGCCGCGGTCGCCGAGTACGACCTCCGGTTCCAGCCCCGCAGGCTCGCCCCGTTCGACGCGGCGGTCCGCGTCGGCGCCGTCCACGACGCCTCGGGCCGGCCCGTCGGCCTCCGCTGGACCCTCCGCGACATCTCGCCGAGGAAGCGCGCCGAGGAGAAGATCCGCGGCCTCAACGACCAGCTCGAACGCCTGGTCGCCGAGCGTTCCGAGCAGCTCGAGTCGGCCCTCCAGACCAACGAGTCCTGGCTGATCCGGGCCCACGCCGCCGACTCCGCCTCGCACGCCGACGGCCGGCTCTTCCACGACCTCGTCCAGGAGGTCGACGCGATCCTCTGGCGGGCCGACGCCGCCACCGGCCGCTTCACCTTCGTCAGCCGACGCGCCGAGGAGCTGCTGGGCTACCCCGTCGCCCGATGGCTCGACGACCCCGGGTTCTGGCCCGACCGCGTCCACCCCGAGGACCGCGACTGGCTCGCCGCCTATCGCCGCAAGCACCTCCGCGACGGTCGCGACCACGAGGCCGAATACCGCGTCGTCGCCGCCGACGGCCACGCCGTCTGGTTCCGCGAGAGCGTCCGCTTCCTCGAAGCCGGGCCGGGCCGGCCGGGCGTGCTCTGCGGCCTGATGGTCAACATCTCCAAGCGCAAGAAGGTCGAGCGCCAGCTCTACACCGCCAAGGGGGAGCTGGCCGAGCGGCTCCGCGACATGACCTACCTCCACGAGCTGGGCGGCCGGCTCGTCGCGGCCCGCGACCCGGCCTCCGCCACCGACGAGGTCCTCGCCGCCGTCACCTCGCTGCTCGGCGCCGAGATGGCCGTGGTCCTGCTCCTCGACCGCGACGGCCGGCGCGAGGGCGGGGCGGCCACGGCCGTCGTCGCCTCCTCCGGCCTGCCCGCCGGGTTCGCGGATCGGGTCGGCCGCGGGCCCCGCACGCCGGGCGGCCTCGGCGCCCTGCTCGCCTCGCGCGAGCCGTTCGCCGTCGAGGACGTCGAGGCCGAGCCCGAGCTGGCCGGCTGCCGCGACGACGCCCGGGCCGGCGGCTTCCGCGGCCTCTTCGGCGTCCCCCTCTTCACCCGCGACGGCGAGCCCCTCGGCACCATCGCCGCCTTCTTCCGGACCCCGCACCGGCCGCCCGAGCGCCAGGCCCGCCTCGTCGAGATGTACGCCGAGCAGGCCGCCGACGCGATCGAGAACGCCCGCCTGCTCGGCCTGGTCGACGCCGCCGGCCGCCGCCGGGGCCGCGACCTCGCCCTGGTCGCCGGCGAGCTCAAGGGCCCCCTCGACGCCATCCTCGCCGCCGCCCACCGCCTCGCCCCCGCCGCCGGCCGCGACGCGATCGAGCGCCACGCCCTCGTCATGGCCGGCCTCGTCGACCGCCTGGCCGTCGCCCCCGCCGCGGAGTGGGACGGTACGGGACGGGCAATTTCATGAAATTATCAATGCAATCATTCTACCGAGCACGGCGGGAAAGTTCATAATTTCAAGTCCCGGATCTCGGATTGCAAAGCGAGATTCCGAAATGACTTGCAATCTCAAATCTGCCATCCAAGATCCCGAACAGGATGACCGGGACCCGCATCAGGCCAGGATCTCCCGGACCACCCGGCCGGCGACGTCGGTCAGGCGGAAGTCGCGGCCGTTGTGCCGGTAGGTCAGCCGCTCGTGGTCGATCCCCAGGAGGTGGAGGATCGTCGCGTGCAGGTCGTTGACGCCCACCCGGTCCTCGACCGCCTTGTGGCCGATCTCGTCGGTCCGGCCGTGGCGGGCCCCCCCCTTGACGCCGCCGCCGGCCATCCAGGTGGTGAAGGCGTGCGGGTTGTGGTCGCGCCCGGTGCCCCCCTTCTGGACGATCGGCAGCCGGCCGAACTCGCCGTTGCAGATCACCAGGGTCGAGTCGAGCAGCCCGCTCGCCTTCAGGTCGGCGTGCAGGCCGGCGATCGGCCGGTCGGTCTCGCCGGCGAAGCCCGAGTGGTTCTTGGCGATGTCGGCGTGGCCGTCCCAGCTCCGCTCGTTCTCCATCCCGCCGCTGTAGATCTGCACGAACCGGACCCCGCGCTCCACCAGCCGGCGGGCCATCAGGCATTGCTTGGCGAAGTGCGAGCACCGAGGGTCGTCCACCCCGTACAGCTTGCGGACCGACTCGGGCTCGCGGCCCACGTCGAGCGCCTCGGGGGCGGACATCTGCATCCGGTAGGCCAGCTCGAAGCTCTCGATCCGCGCGGCGAGGTCGGCCTCGTGGGGGTGCCGGTCGCGGTGCCGCCGGTTGAGCCGGTTGATCAGGTCGATCTGCGCCCGCTGCTCGCCGTCGGTCCGGCCCGGGCCCCGGTCGAGGTTGTCCATCGGCGCCCCCTGGGCATTGAGCGCCGTGCCCTGGAACACCCCCGGCAGGAAGCCCGAGCCCCAGTTCTGCGCGTGCCCCTTGGGGACGCCCCGGCCCAGGGTGTCGTACATCGCCACGAACGCCGGGAGGTCCTGGCTCTCCGAGCCCAGCCCGTAGGTCACCCACGAACCGACGCACGGGAAGCCCATCCGGCTCATCCCCGTGTTGATCTCGAACAGCGCGGGCGAGTGATTATTCGTGTGCGTGTAGCACGAATAGATCATCGCCATCTCATCCACGTGCTCCGCCAGGTTCGGGAAGATCTCCGACGCCCACGTGCCCGACTGCCCGTGCCGGGCGAACCGGAACGGCGACTTCATCAGCGGGCCGACCTGGTTGGTGAAGAACCCGGTGTCCTTGTCGAACCCCTTCAGCTCCTGGCCGTCCCTCCTGGCTAGCTCCGGCTTGTAGTCCCACGTATCCACCTGGCTCGGGCCGCCGTTCATGAACAGCCAGATGACCGACTTCGCCCTGGCCGGGAAGTGCCCGGGATGGCTCGCCAGCGGGTTGATCGGCCGCTTGCCCGCGTCGGCCCGCGCCCGATCCCCGAGCAGGGCGGCGAGGGCCAGCCCCCCGAACCCCAACCCGGTCCGGCTGAGGAATTCCCGGCGCGACGGGAAGGCCCGGTGGGGCGACGCGATCAGGTGAGGGTGTTCGGGCATGGCCGGGAACCTCCTGGCAAAGTGGCTTCGTTTCGTCGTCGGGGGTCACGGGCGGGGGACGGCTCGCGGGCCGGTTGACGGTGGGCGGTCGATCGCCTCCAGGGCCGACGCGGCGGCCGCGCGAAGGGCGGAATCCCGGCTGTCCTTGAATCCGAGGAGCCTGGGGACCGCGGGCGCGGCCGCCGGGCCGAACCGGGCCAGGGCCTTCGCGGCCCTCAGGCTGGTCCACTCGTACGGGCCGAGGGCGTCGGTCAGAGCCGCGACGGCCTCGCCGGCCGACGCCGTGCCCGGCGCGAGCAGGCCCAGGGCCTCGACGACCGAATCGGGAGACCAGGCCAGCCCGCGCTTCATGGCGGCGGCGGCGGCGGCGTTGAAGCGGCGGAGGGCCGCGACCAGGGCGGGGGCGGCCGGCGTGGCGTCGACCCCCAGGCGGATCAGGGCCCGCGCCGCCGCATCGCACCGCTCGTCGTCGTGGCCGAGGGCGTCGGTCAACGCCGCGACCGCCTCGCCGGCCGACGCCGTGCCCGGGGCGATCGCGCCCAAAGCCTCGGCGGCCATGGACTGATCCCACCGCCAGACGGACACCCGCCCCCACGGGTCGTCGATCGATTCCGGGTCGACCGGCTCCTTCAGCATCGCGACGAGGTCGGGCACGGCCGCGACGGCGTCGGGGCCGATCCGGCCCAGGAGCGGCGGGATCATCGCCCGGACCCGACGGTCGCGATGGTGCAGGGCCCCGATCAGAGAGGGGGCGAGGGCCTTCGACGGGCGTGAGGAGAACAACGTGTCCCGGCACGCATGGACGACCACGGGGTCGTCACGCCCCGCGATCCGGAGGAGCGTCGGGATCAGCGAGTCGTCGGGCCGGAAGCTGCCCAGGACCTTGACCGCATGCGCCCGGACGTCGACATCGCCGTCCGTCAGGCACGCCAGGAGCCCCGGCGGCGGACCGCCCCCGGCGAAAGGGCTGACCGAAGCCAGGGCCGACAAGGCCTCGATTCGCACGGCGCGGTCCCGATCCCTGGTCGCCCTGTCCAGCGCGGCGATGGGCTCCCGGGCGTCGAAGCCGGGCGTCGGGCCGGACCCGGCCTTCGTCGAGCCGCCGAGGGGGGGGACCTTCGAGTGGAACTGGGAGCTGAGGGACAGGGCCGCCAGGCCGCGGACCTTGGCATCCTCGTCTTCGAGGGCGGCGATCAGGGCCGGCACCGCCGCGCCGACCTCTTCCGGCCCGACCATGCCGAGCGCGATGGCGGCGACCTTGCGATCCTCGACCGACCCGGACCGGAGCTGCCGGAGCCTGGATCTCGTCGGGTTGCTGTCCCGGACGACGCGGAGGCTCCAGAAGATCACGCCGCAGCAGGCGACCAGCGCGATCAGATTCGCGACGCTGGCCCGCGGGCGCCCCGGAGATCGAACGCTCATGCGATCCCCCCCACCCGGCGCCGGAAAGACGGACCCAACCGCCATGCCGAAGGGTTGGTGGATTTCATCCACCCCACAAGAGGAGAGGTCTCATAGGATGGATGAAATCCACCACGGCTCGGGCCACGCCGGAGCGATTGGTCGATCTCGCCGGGGCACGGTCGACGCGACGATCGGGGTCGGTCCCGGATCGGACGTGGTGCTGGCTCGCGTAAAATCGGCATGTCTCGCTTTCGGTGATCTCCCGCCTTCGTGGATATTATCGCGTCCGGCGGATCGGGCGAGCATACCTTTCCGGTCCCGCCCCGAGATTCCGCCCCGGCCCCGCGCCCCTCGGGCCGATCACGCCGCCGGTTCGGGCGGCAGCGGATATACACTCATTGTCCATCGACCATGCATCGAGGGCTCATCCATGCCGGTTGATCGGGCCCATCAACCCTCGGCAGGGGGCTTCCAGGACGGGACCACAAGGTACCATCAGAGCCGACCTCGGAGAGCATGTCGGTGTCGAGCAGGGCTTTATTCACCGGGGACGGCCCGCCAGGTTTCCTCGCGACGGCGCCTCATCGCGTCCTCGACGATCTCATCCAACTCGTCGGCGGCATCCCGGAGGACGCCGAGCACGGGGTCGGCCCCGGGCCCCGGCGATCCTTGTTGCCGCCCGCCGAGCAGGAGTCGGACGGCCTCGGCTCGGCGATGGCCTCATCCGCCGACGCGAAGCGCCCGCGGCAGACCTCCGCGTGGGGCGATTCTTCGAGGGCTTCGGGCAGATTCAGGGTCATGACTCGTCACCTCCGCTTCGCCTATTCGACGAAGATGAACTCATTCAAGCCCATCAGCGCCTGGCAGAAGTCCGCCAGGGCCGGGGGGTCGGCATCGGCCCGACCGGCGACGCGGTAGGCTTGGGCTTGGGCGTCGAGGAAGTCGAGGGCGTCGGCCAGCTCGTCGGGCGCGGGGGGGCGGGCGAGGGCCAGGCGATAGGCGCGGTCGACGGCGTGGGGCCGGGGGGTCGAGGCGTCGGGCCGGACCCGGCGGGCGAAGGCTTGGGCGTGCTCGCGGACCCGGGGGTTGTTCAGGAGGGCGAGGGCCTGGGGGGCGACGGTGGTGGCGGACCTCCGGCCGAGCCCCTGGAGGGCGTCGGGGGCGTCGAAGAGGGTCATCGTCGGGATCAGGTGGCTGCGCTTGACGGTGAAGTAGAGGCTCCGCCGCCTCATGGCCTCGTCGAGGGTCCCGGGCCCGAACGGGCGATCGTCGAGGGTCCCGGAGACGGCGAGGATGGCGTCGCGGATCGCCTCGGCTTCGAGGCGGCGGGGGGCCTGGCGCCACCGGAGCAGGTTCTCGGGATCGAGCCGGGCCTTGGACTCGTCGAAGGTCGAGGATTGCTGGTAGGCGGCGCTGGCCATCATCAGGCGGTGGATCGGCTTGAGCCGCCAGCCGTGGCGGATCAGCTCGGTGGCCAGGAAGTCGAGCAGCTCGGGGTGGGTCGGCGGGTCGCCCTGGGTCCCGAAGTCGCTGGGGGTGGCGACGAGGCCGCGGCCGAAGTGGTGCTGCCAGAGGCGGTTGACGATCACCCGGGCCAGCAGCGCCCCGGCCCCCGCGTCGACGTCGGTGAGCCACCTCGCCAGGCTCGTCCGGCGGTACGACTGCCGCGACCCCGGCGGCGGCGGGGTCCGCCAGCGGCCCTCGCCCTCGGGGGCGGTGGTGAGGACCTGCAAGAACCCGCTCGACGTCTCGGCCTGCTTCTGGGCGAGGTCGCCGCGTTTGAGGAGATAGGTCTTCTCGAAGAAGTCGGCCCCCTGGGTGTGGAGCCGGAGCGGCTTGACGCCCTCGCCGGCGATCAGGACCTTGGTCGTGACGGCCTTCGGGGCGAGCCTCGCATGGACCCGGACGATGGGGTCGAGGCAGCCCCGCAACCGCCCGGCTTCGAGCCGGTCGCGCGCGGCGACGAGGGCCGCGTGGCGGGCCTCGTACTCGGCCCGGGCCCGCCGGTTCGCCTCGGGCTGGAGGTCGAGGTCGACCTCGGCCCGGACGGTGGTGGTGAAGGTGGCCAGGAGGCGGTAGTAGTCGGCGGTGGGGATCGGGTCGAACTTGTGGTCGTGGCAGCGGGCGCAGCCGACGGTCAGGCCGAGCATGGAGGTCCCGAGGGTGGCGGCCATGTCGTCCAGCTCGTCGTACCGCTCCTTCTCGGCGGTGTTGGCGGTGATCTGCGTGCTGTGGACGCCCGCGGCGAGGAAGCCGGTGGCCATGAGGGCCTGCGGGTTGGCCGGCTCCAGCTCGTCGCCGGCGACCTGGAGCCTGACGAACCGGTCGTAGGGCATGTCCTCGTTGAGGGCCCGGACGACGAAGTCGCGGTAGTGGTAGGCGGTGGGACGGTCGTAGTCGTGCTCATAGCCGTGGCTCTCGGCGAACCGGGCCAGGTCGAGCCAGTGCCGCGCCCACCGCTCGCCGTGGGCGCGGCCGGCCAGGAGGCGGTCGACGGCGTGCTCGAAGGCCCCGGGGGCGGGGTCGAGCACGAACGCCTCGACGTCCTCGGGCGACGGCGGCAGGCCGAGGAGGTCGAACGAGGCCCGGCGGATCAGGGTCCGGCGATCGGCCGGGGGGTTGGGCGCGACCCCCCTGGCGTCGAGCCCGGCGCGGAGCAGGCGGTCGATCGAGGCCCCGCCCGGTGCGGTCGCGGCCAGGGGCCGGAACGACCGGAACCGGCGGTCGGCGGCGGTGACGACGGCGTGGGGGGCGGCGGGCTTCGAGGCGTCGACGAGCGGGCGGTCGTAGGGGGCGCCGGCGTCGATCCAGGCGGCGATCTTGGCGATGGCGTCGTCGGGGAGCCTGGCCGCCTTGTCGGGCATCCGGGGCTTCTCGGAGTGGGCGACCATCCGGTAGAGGCGGCTGCCCTGGGCATTGCCGGGGACGACGACGGGGCCCTCCCCCTTGTCTTCGAGCAGGGCCTCGCGGGTGGCCAGGTCGAACTCCCCCTTCGTCGCGGCGCCGCCGTGGCAGTCGAGGCAGTGCTCGACGAGGAGGGCGCGGACCTCCCCCTTGAAGAGGTCCAGGCCGCGGGCCATCGCGGCGGCGTGGTCGGCCGCCGCGGGCTTGCCGTCGCCCAGGGCCGGGCTCGCGACCAGCAGGAGGGCGGCCAGGGCGGCGAGCCGGGAGGGGGCCGTCGACGGCGTGGGGCGTCGACGGGCGGGTCCGTTCTCGGTCATTCCGGGCTTCTCCGTGGTGCGGCGACGGCGGCGGCGAGGGTCCGGCGGGCGGGCTCTCCCCACTATAGCAGGAAGGGCGCCCGGCGCGTCGAGCGATCCGGGGCGGGTCCGGGGGCATCGTCGTCGACCGCGATTTGCCGGGCCCCGGGGGCGTGACCTAGCGTTGGGTTGTGCCCCGGACTCGTCGATGTCCGGGGCCGGACCCGCCGTCGCAGGCGGGGCACGACACCCGGGAGGGATCGCCCCAATGACCGTCGAGCGTCCGCATCGGGCCCCCCGCCGCGCCGGGGGGTTCACCCTGGTCGAGCTGGCCGTCGTCGTCGTCGCCATCGGCGTGCTGGCCGCCTTCGGAGTGCCCCGCTTCGTCCGATCCGTCGAGCAGGCCCGGGCCGCCGAGGCCTTCGAGTACCTCGCCTCGATCCGGACCGCCCAGGAGCGGCATCGGGCCCAGTACGACGCCTACGCCCCGGCCGTCGCCGAACTCGACGTCAAGGCGCCGCCGCCGCGGTATTTCACGATGCCCGCGACCTTCTCGGCGGGCGCGACGTCCACGCTCCGCGACTCCTGGGCCTTGACGCTGACGAGGGCCGGGGCGTCGGCCGGCTACGGGGCCTACACGGTGGCGTTCACCGAGGCCGGCTTCGACCCCGCCGCCAGCACCATCGCCCGGGGCCCTGCCGCCATCGCCATCAACCCGATCGGCGACTGACCCGGCCCGGCCGAGTCGGAGGCCGGCGCCGCGATCACCTGGCCGGCGGCTCGCCGATGGCGACGATTGCGTCGGCCCCGGTCTTCTTGAACGAGTTGGCCCGGACGCTGGCGAAGACCAGGCGGCCGTCGGTGCAGGGGGAGGAGGTCACCTCCGACCCCTCGACCGGCTTCACCTTCCACTTCACCTCGCCGGTGTCGAGCTTGAGGGCGTAGACGAAGCCGTCGAAGGAGCCGAAGCAGACGAGTCCGGCCGAGGCGATCGGCGAGGAGTAGATCGGGAAGTGCTTGCCGTCGTCCCCCTTGGGAGTCTCGAACGACCAGGCGGCCTTGCCGGTCCGGGCGTCGACCCGGTAGAAGAAGCCGTCGCACGAGCCGAAATAGACCGCGCCGTCGCGGACGGCGACGCCCGACTCGACCCGCCATTTCGTCGGGAAGTCCCACCGAGGCTTGCCCGTGGCCTTGTCCAGGCAGTAGAGCTTCTTGTCCTGGCTGGTGAAGAACAGGTCGTCGCCCGCGACGGTCGGCTCGCCGTAGATCCACCCCTTGGCCTGGAACGACCAGCGGCGTTTGCCGGTGGCGGCGTCGACGGCCACGACCCGCGACTGGTCGAAGATCGGCACGAAGACGGTCGAGCCGTCGCTGGCCGCGGTCCTGGGCCGGGCGGCGTTGTCGCCGATCACGGCCTGCTTTTGAACGAAGCCGGGGGGGGCCTCGGGGGCATCGCCGGCGATGTCGTGCTTCCAGGCGACCGCGCCGGTCGCGGCGTCGACCGCGTGGAGGAAGCCGTCGTAGCCCGCGACCACGACCTTGCCCCCGACGGGGAGCGGCGACGATTCCCCGGCGCCGCCGGCGATCGCGTAGTCCCAGGCGAGGCTCCCGTCGGCCCGCGAATACGCCGAGAGGCCCTGATCGGTCGCGATCAGGACCCGGTCGCCGACGACCAGCGGGGCTTGGCTGGAGCGTCGCCCCGGCCGGTCGTCCTGCCAGAGGATGGCCGACCCGTCCGCCTTGATCGCGAACAGGGAGCTGCCGCCGCCGGCGACGTAGACGACCCCGTCGGCGACCACGGGATCGCCGGCGCCGCGCTCGATGTCGACCCGCCAGAGGACCTCGGCGCGGCCCGGGAGCCCGGCCTCGCCCAGGTGGCCGGCCCGGGTCGGGCCGCCCCGGAAGACGGCGGCGTCGTACCGCCCCGGCCCCGCGCCGGGCGGAGTGTCGGCGGCCGAGCCCGGCGCGACGAGGACGACGATCGCCAGCACCAGGGACGCCGCCCTCGAAGTCCGCGTCATCACATCAGCCCCCATTGCCGGGTCAGTCGATCTTGGGGGCCGGCGATGGTCGGCCCGCCGGGGCCGATGATAACCGGCCGGCGCGGGGCAGGCCCCGGGAAAGATCCCCGACCGACCCGATTCGGCCCGGCCCGGCTGCACGCCGACGGAATCCGACCTAGGGTAGAACTCGGGCGGGCGACCGGGCGCCGGCCCCCCCTCGGCCCCGGCGTGCCACGACCAATGAACCCGCGAACCTCGCCCGATCATCGCCACCAGACCGACCGGCGACGCCGGCCGACCGGCCCCCGGGACGCCTTCCGGCTCGGGGGCCGGCGGGCCCGCCCCCGCCGCGACCGGGAACGACGGGAGGACCACTTCACCGACCGCTTCGGCGCCGGGACGTTCGCCCTGGTCCTCCTGCTCCTGGTCCTGACCATCGTCGACGGGGCCCTGACGCTGACGCTCCTGGGCCTCGGCTTCGAGGAGGCCAACCCCGCCATGCGGTTCCTGCTCCGGCAGGGCCCGGTCCACTTCGTGCTCGGCAAGTACGCCCTGACCGCGGCCGGCCTGCCGTTCCTGCTGATCTACCGGGATTTCTCCCTGTTCGGCACCCGGTTCCGGGTCGGCCACCTGATCCCGGTGTTCATCGCCCTCTACATCGCCCTCCTCGGCTATCAGGTCGCGCTGATCCGGGCCGACGCCCCCCGGCCCGCGGGCCATACGCTCGTCCTCTAACGGGCGGGCGACTCGAAAGGGGCCGATTTGGGCAGGGCTTACGCAATGGATGGAACGTAAGCTAGCGAAACCACCTCATTGAGACGCGAAGGTCGTCTCATCGACGTTAAATATCGCGTCTGCCGCAGGCTGGGAGGCGAACATCCTTGCTGCGAACCTCGACCGGGCCATCCCTGTCCGACCCGATGTCCCGGCCGAAAGCGGTGGCTTGCCGCCGGGGCGGGGCTGTCCGCCGAATTCCCTAATATTCGCGGGCGAGGGGCGAAATCCCCACCAAAGGAGCCGAATAACGGCCTGTTTCGGGAGGAATCTATGATGATCGGTCGACTCCGCTTCCCCTATCGACAACGCACCGCCGAGGCGGTGCTCAGCGAGGATGGCCGCTGGCACTGCCCCGAGGTCCCGGCCTTGGTCCGCGTCCTCGACACCCTCTACAGCCCCCGCCGCGACGGCCTCGACGCCGAGGGCCAGTTCGGCCGCCGCCACCTCGACGACGCCGCCCGCTGGCTCAAGGGCACCGTCGAGACCGAAACCGCCGCCACCGTCGCCGCCGACCGGAACTGATCCGGCCGGGCCCGGCGTCTCGGGTCGAGGCCGTCGGGACGACCCCGCCAAGCTTGGCCGGGTCGGCGAACCCGAACGGGCGATCTGGTCGGCGTCCGAAATCGATCCGGGCCCCCATCGGCCGGGCGGCTCGCGTGAGCCGGCAACACCTTTGCTCCACCCCAACCGCGTCGGGCATGGTCGGCGCCTCTTGACCTCCCGACGATCCCGGCCCGGGCGATCGGACCCGTATCGACCGAGGATGGTCGAGCGGATGGACTTCGGTCCGACCTTTTGGCTGCGTCGCCATCGAACTCTACCGGATGGGCGTCGTCGCGCTTACCGGCCAACTTTCCTTAAAACCTCATCTCCGCCAATTCCCCGGGAACATCGCGGCGCTCTTGCCTTGCCAGCTCAGGCCGGTCGTCTGCGTGCCGCGGAAGTTGCGCCGGATTGGGGTGCCGCCCCGGCGGAGGCGGGCGACCGCGGCGGCCACGGCCACGCCGGCGATCAGCTCGGGGCCGATGCCCGCCAGCGAATTATGATGTTCTTCCTCGGCCATCGGGCCGACGGAGTCGACCGGGGCGGGCCGGGCCAGGGCCAGGGCCACCGCGTCGGACGCCGGGATCGCCCGGTCCGGCGCGGCGATCGTGGCCAGGCGGTCGAGCCAGGAGTCTCCGGCGAGCGCCGCTTCGTCGTCGGCCAGCCCCTCGGCCGACGCGAGCAGGGCCGGGCTCGGGCTTGGGCTCAAGCTTGGGTTCAAGTTCAGGGCGTCGGCCGCCTCGTCGGCCCGGGGCAAGGCGGCGTAGGCGAGCCCTTCCGGGAGGCCGTCGCCGGCATAGGCCAGGGCGGTCGAGCCGTGACGGGTGGTCGGCCCGACGGGCGCGACCGGCGCGACGAGGGCGGGACGGCCCACCGGCCCGGCCACCGCCGCCACGGTCGAGACCGAGGCCGACGCCGACGCCGAGATGTCCGCGTGCGTCGCCGGGGCCGAGGTCGGGCCCGGCGGCAGGGCGAAGGACGAGGCCGAAGTTGACGTCGTCGACGCCCCCGCCGCGGCCGACTGGCCGACCCCGGTGTTGAGCAGCAACTCCCAGTCGACGAACACCGGGCGTCCGCCCCGGGCCGACGCGGTGACCTCGTACGTGGCCGCATCCAACGTCAGCGGGACGACCGAGAACGGGCCCGGCGGCCCCGGCCGGATCGACGTCGGGCCCGCGGGCCCCTTCGCCACCAGGTCCAGCCCATCGCCGGTGTAGCGGACCAGGAGCGTGTAATGGCCGGCGGCCTCCGCCTCGAACCGGAACGTCACCGCCCCCCCCGGGGCGATCGTCGCCGTCGCCTCGACCCCCGCCGCCGCCGCCGCGTGCGAGACCGCGCCCAGCTCGCGGAGCACGTCGGCCCCGCCGCCGGCCAGCCCCCCGGTGCGCAGGCACCGCGGCTCCAATCCCTCCGGGAGCCAGGGGCGACGCCCCGTCGGATGATGCGGTCGTTTCAAGGGTCGGGACTCCCGGTGACATAAGACGATTGATGGACACCTACCAGACCCTAGGCCACGCCCGCAAAGTCGGTCATCCCACGCCCGGAATTCCCGGCGGTGTCGATCCGATGCCACAACCCGCGTCCTTTCGAAACACGCGATCCTTCGTCGTTGGGGGTTGGTGGACTCCACCGCCCACCCAGCAATCGGTGCCGGGGTCCGGCCGCGCCGGCGGATTGGTGGATTTCCTCCACCCGACGAGGCGCCTTCGGCGACTTCCCCGGGCGAATCCCGCCTCAGCGGGCCCGACCGACCACGATCGTCGAGGCGTCCCGGGGCCGGGCCGGGCCGGCATGGTCGAGCCGCGCGGGGGTCGTCGGCCGGGCCTGGGAATGGGCCTGGGCCTGGACGGGGTCGGGCCGTCGCTTCTCGGCCGGGCGAGGCGGGAGGAAGCCGCTCGCCTCCGCGGCGCGGAACGAAGCCAACAGGTCGGCCGTGGCGGTGGCGGCGAGGGCGGCCGGGGTGGTGGTCGGGTTGAGGTCGTAGGCGGGGTCGGCGACCGGAAGCCGGCGCAGCTCGCGGAGCGCCCGGTAGAAGCCGCGCTCGGCCGCGGCCTCGTACCGTCGGGCGAGCTGGGCCTCCTTCGAGCCGTCGAACAAGGCCCGCGACGCCGCCCCCGCACGCGACCGATCGATCGCCTCCAGGTCCAGCGTCGCGCGATGGGCCCGGAGCGCCTCGACTTCGGAGTCGATCAGCTCGCCCATCCGCTCGCGGGCCCAGACGGCGCGGGCCCGGTCGTCGAGCCCGGCCCCCTCGCCCGACGTCAGGTGGGTGAAGTCGCCCCGGATCGCCCGCGCGAGGGCCTCGACGCGGCCGATCCCGAAGTCGCCGGGCCGACGGCCGCTCAGGTTCTCGGCCATCAGCCGGTGGGCGGGCCGCCAGCGGTCCTCGGCCGTGCAGGTCAGATCCGCCTTGAGGGCCAGCCAGATGGCGATCAGGCGGTCGACCCCCTCGGGCATCCGCCGGAGCTGGCGGAGGTGGGCGGCCGGGTCGGCGTCGATGTCTTCGATCAGGCGGGCGACCTCGGCGGTCCGGGCCTCGTCGAAATCGCCTTCGGCCGAGCGGACGCGATCCGAAATCGCGGCGGATTCGTGGACGACGCACCGCTCCATCCGGATCGAGAGCAGGGCGACCCGGCGGGCCAGGGCGTGGGCGACCGCGCCGTCCGGCCGTAGCTCGGCCTCGATCTCCAGGAACCGGCGTTCGACCTCGGCGGCGTCCTCGGCGGGTAACGCGATCCCCTCGCCCGCCAGGCCGTGCTTGAGGGCGTTGCCACGCGAGGCGGCCTTGCCCTCCTCGGTCCTCGGCCCGGTCGACTTCGAGGCGTTGATCCGGTTGGCGGCGAGGCGGGCGGGGGAGCAGTTCATGGTCGAAGTCTCGCGATGGTCCGTCAAGGGCCGCCCGGTCGGGCCGTTCGCCCCTAACTATCGCGAGTTGCACGGCCCGATTATGACAGAACCCGGAAAAGACCCGGCCGTTGACAGGGCGAGGGCCGACGCCCATCCTCGGGGCGAAGCGAAGCCGGCGACGGCCCGGCCCGATCGGGTCGCGTCGCGTCGCGTCGCACTCAACTTCCCGACGAGGCGGCACGATGCCCGACGATCCGAGCCGGCCCGGCGTGGAAGCCGCGCCACGGCCCGAGCCCCGGGGCAGCACGATGGCCGACCTCCTGGCCCTGACGGCCGGGGTGGCGCTGGCGGCGTCGCTGGACTGGTACAGCACGTGGACCCAGTTGAGGACGATCAACGGCGCGACGGCCCCGGGGTGGTACATCGCCGAGTCGTTCCTCCGCGAGTCGCTCCAGAAGGGATGCGCGGCGCTCCTGCCGGTGATCGTGGCGCGCCGGGTCCGGTACGGCGGCCCGATCCGCCCGGCCGAGTTCCTGGCGCTGACGCTCGGGTTCCCGCGGCTCCTCCTCTCGCTGGAGCGGCTCCCCGGCCTGGGCCTGGTCTACGAACAGCCGGGCCGCCCGGGATTTTACACGGTCAACCCCGACACCTACGACCTCTGGGAGCAGATCCAGGCCGCCGTGGGCGTGCTGGCGGCCGTGCTGTTCGTCCTCCGCCGCCGCCGGCCGCCCCCCTGGGTCGCGGGCCTCCTGCTGGTGGTCGCCTGGCACGGGGCGTTCGACGGCGGCAGCCACTTCCTCCAGAAGGGGATCAACGAGCGACTGATAGCGATGACGGACGTGGTCCAGACCCGGCGCCTGATCGGAATCCTGGCGAGCTTCCCCAACGCGGCGATCAGCTTCCTCCCCTTCGCCGCGGCGGCCTTCGACCTCCGCCGGTCGGGCCGGCGGGCCTGGACGTGGGTGGAATGGGCCGCGATGGGTCAGGCCGTCGGCTTCATGGCCCTAGCGCGGGCCCACTACCTCATCCGGTCGTACCTCGAAGGCCCTCGGGCAACCTTCCTGGAGGTCCGGGGACCCGGGATTACCCAGACCATCGCCGCGATCGGCCTGGCCCTGGCGATCGTCCGGCGGTTCGGCCCGGCGTGGCGTCGCTGGATGGGACGGCCGGCGAAAACGGAGGTCGAGCCCGCCCATCTGTGAGCGAGCGAACGGCGTCGCCTTCGAAGACGGTTATGCGACTGGGGACCTCGGATTGGGCTATCGTGATCCTCGCGCCGATGGCGACATCGAGGATTTCCGTATCAATCTCGATCGGAGATCCGTCGCCGGGCGAATCCGTGAAACAGGGCGGGCACGGATTCCGTAAACATCGCCGCATTGGTTGTTTAGAGTCTTCGGTGCCGCGGATTTCTGACCGCATCAGCAATCAGGTTAGATGATTGCATCATCGGCGTCTTCACGTCTATTGCTTCGCGACGAGAGTTCGATCATGCTGCCCTACGGGAGGGGTTGGCTTGCCTCCGATGCTCGCGGAAGCCCCCCTTCAGGGCCTCGACAAATCATCGGAGTGTCCAGATATGCAAAACTTCATCGATCGCCGGCGCTTCCTCGCGAGCGGGGTCGCCGTAGCAGGGCTCGCGAACGTCTCGGCACCTGGAGCCACGCCGGAGCCCAAGGCGACGCAAGCCGGACCCGCGCGAATCCGATACAGTGCGTTCGACTCCAGGGCTAATCTCGACTCCTACCGGAAGGGAGTCACCAAGATGAAGGAGTGGGGCCTTGCAGATCCGAACGACCCAAGGGGTTGGGATTTCCAGGCGGCGATCCACGGCAGCCAAACCCGAACGGGTGTCCCGTTCAACCAATGCGAGCACAAGAGTTGGTGGTTCTTCCCTTGGCATAGGGCTTACTTGCATTTCTTCGAACGGATTGTTCGTGCAGCTTCGGAAGACCCGAATTTCACGCTCCCGTACTGGGATTGGGATACCCCCAACCGCACCCTCTTCCCGAAAGAGTTCCGCGACCCGGCCAGCAGCCTCTACGACGGGACGCGCAGGAAATGGGCAAACACCGGACTTGGCTTCAACGTCCAGGATCTTAACCTCGGGGGGACGATGGCATCCCGCAATTTCCTCGGGAGCAGGCAGGCCCAAGGCTTCGGTGGGGTCGCTTATCCGGTCAGGCTCAAGGGGGCGATGGAACTCCAGACCCACGATAAGGTACACGGGTTGATCAGCGGCAATATGGGTGACTCGAACACGGCCGCGCAGGACCCGATTTTCTGGATGCACCACTGCAACGTCGATCGCCTCTGGGACACCTGGCTTGCCAAGGGACACTCCAACCCACCGGATTCCGCCTGGCTCGAAAACCTGATCGACGGCCATCCATCGCTTTGGACGCTCTACGATGAGAACAAGACCAAGGTGGAAGTCAAGACATCGGAATTCCTGCAGGGTGGCCCGCGATTGGACTACCAGTACGACAGCTTGAATGGCAACATCCATTCGCTGCTCGTCAACACTCAGATCCGCAATCAAATTCGTCAAGACCGCATGGTGATGATGGCGCCGCCCCCGGGCGCCGAAGGGAACAACCGGATGGCAACTGATATCTTCGGCGATCAAACTCGAATCGTGGTCACCACCAACGACAGTCGGACGGTGATCGGTGCCGCACCGGTCAAGGTCCAAGCGGCAATCCAACCGGACAAGAATCTCAAGTTCATGCAGGCGCTCCCACTCGCGACGACCGCCGAGCCGAACGCCCCGTCCATCTTGCTGAACATCGAGGATGTACGCAGCACGGCGGCACCCGGGGTCGTCTTCAGGGTGTTCCTGAATGAACCGAAGGCCGGCGCCACGACGAACCCCGACGAGGCCAATTATGTCGGCAGTATCGCGATCTTCCAAAGTTCGAGCCCGCACCATCGCATGAAACCCGCGGGGCGAGATCGACGCGGCGAGGATTTCTCGTTCGACATCAGCAAACTCGTGCAGAGTCTGACCCAACGAGGCCACTGGAACCCGGACAAGATCGACGTCACGCTCGTTAGCAAGGGCGTCGGTGGCGAGGACAACCCTCAAGCCGAGGTGAGCTTCGACCGGGTGTCGATCTCCATCGAGAGGTGAGTCGAGAATTCGCTCATTTGCTACGCAGAGCCGTGCCCGGCTCGAAACCGGCCGGATTGCGGTACGATATCCGGCCTGCGGGGGAATACCGGGGGCTATCGACGATCCCCGCTTTTGTCGGTCGCGACCCGGGGCGGCGGACGGTTCAGGAGCCCATGATCGTGGACAGGTCGATCCTCGACGAGATCGTCGAGACCAAGCGTCGCGAGGTGGCCGCATCGCGGGTCCGGCTGCCGATGGAGGAGTTGGAGACGCAGGCGGCGGAGGCCCCCCCGGTCCGCAACTTCCGCGGGGCCCTGGCGGGCCCGGGGCCGATCCAGTTGATCGCGGAGGTGAAGAAGGCCAGCCCGTCGGCCCGGGTGATCCGGGCGGACTTCGACCCGATCGCCATCGCCCGGGCGTACCAGGCCCACGGCGCGGCCTGCCTGAGCGTCCTGACCGACGCCCCCTACTTCCAGGGGCACCTATCTTACCTCGCCCGAATCCGGGCCTCGGTCGCCATCCCGTTGCTCCGCAAAGACTTCCTGATCGACGAGTACCAGGTCGTCGAGGCCCGGATGGCCGGGGCCGACGCCGTCCTCCTGATCGCCGAGATCCTCGACGACGACCGGCTCGAGTCGCTCCTGGCCCTGGCCCGGCGGTGGGGGATGGCGGCCCTGGTCGAGTTCCACGACCCGGCCAACCTCCCCCGCGTCCTCGCCTCGGGCGCCGACCTCGTCGGGATCAACAACCGCGACCTCCGCCGGTTCACCACCGACCTCGACCTGACCCTCCGGCTCCGCGACCAGATCCCGCCCGAAGTCGTCCTCGTCGCCGAGAGCGGCATCCGGACCCGGCGCGACGTCGAGCGACTCGAAGCCGCCGGCGTCGCCGCCATCCTCGTCGGCGAGACCCTGATGCGGGCCCCCGACATCGGCCTGGCCGTCGAACGCCTCCTCGGACTCGCCCCCGAAGAGGGAGCCGACGCCCCGGGCTGAACTGACGGCCGGCCGCCGCTCAGTCCCCCGACGACACCTCGGGGACCACCGCCGCGGCCCGATGCAACCCCCGCAACGCCGGTCCGACCCTCGCCCTCCGCCGCTTCCGGGCGACGAGCATCAAGTTGCGCACGTAGACGACCAATCCCATGCCTTGGCCGACGACGAACACGGGATCGCGGCGGTGGATCGCGTACGCGAGCAGGCTGACGCCGCCCGCGAGGCTCAGCCACCAGAACGCGACCGGGACCACCGAGTCGCGCTTCTTCTCCGACGCAATCCACTGGACCACGAACCGCGCGGTGAACACCCCCTGGCCGACGAACCCGAAGACCTGCCAGGATATCGGACCCGTCATCGCGCCGCCTCCCGCCCGGCCATCAGCCGGACCTGCGCCGGGCGGTCGGGCGCTGCGGTTCCCGGGACCACGACCTCGTACCGGATCGGCCGCCGGAGCAACCAGGCGACGCCGAGCAAGTCGACGACCACCCGGACCGACCGATTGCCGAAGTGGTAGTGCGACTTCCCGCGAGCCCTCGGCCGGTGCGCGACCGGCATCTGGACGATCCGGCAGCCCTCGCGAAGCAGGAGCGGGCCGAGGAATCGGTGTCCGCCGTGGAACATCGGCAGCCGCAACGCCAGGTCCCGCGCGATGATCCGGACCGAGCAACCCGTGTCCCGGATCGCCTGGCCGAGCACGAGGTTTCGCAACCCGTTGGCCAGCCGGCTCAACACCCGCCGCGACCATTTGTCCTGCCGGTCCTGCCGCCATCCCAATGCCGCGTCGAACCCCGGCAAGGCATCCCACATCGCCGCGAGGTCGGCCGGCGGGTTCTGGAGGTCCGCGTCGAGCAGGCCAATCCAGTCGCCCCGGCTCGCCCGGAACCCTGCCACCGTCGCCGTCGACTGGCCGACGTTGCTCGCCAGCAAGACCGGCCGCAGCTCGGGATAGACCCGGGCCATCCGCTCGACGACCTCGGCCGTCCCGTCGGTCGAGCCGTCGTCGACGATCACGACTTCGAAGCCATCGAGCTTGTGCGGGCCGCCGGGCCGGGCAGCCAGCGGTCGGAACGCCCGGACGATCTCGTTCACCAGTTGCGGCAGGTTGGCCGCCTCGTCCTTGGCGGGGACGACGATCGACAGCAAGCCCCCTCGGGCCGACGCCCCTTCCGGGATCGGATGGGATGGTCGATTTTCGCGATGGAGATGGAGCGGATGGGCGTAATCGCGGCGGACAGTGGACATCGGGCAGGCCTCCTTGCCAACACCGAGTCGTTCCGAGAATCTCCTCCGATTCCGGTCGTCATTCTCTCAAAATTCCGGCTTGCGCCCACCCCAACCGACCTCGATCCTCGTCCCCGAAGACCCGCGATCGATCCTGGACAGCTTCCGGCCCCCCTGCTAACCTGAATCCCAGCCAGGAAGGCCTGCTAGGCCCCCTCGCCGATGACCGCGGATCAGGATCGCGCCGGATGACCACACTCGCCAGCTTGTCCACCCGAATCGCTACCGAAAAAATCAAACCAAACTCTTTCAGCGTATCGATTTATGGCGAACCAGGTGCGGAGATCGGCGGGCTGATCGACGGCATTCGGACCCACGGGGTGCTCGTCCCCTTGGTCGTGGTACCTGCGGGTGATGCCTGGGAGGTCATTTCTGGCCATCGCCGCCTCGCCTGCGCCCGGCTGCTCCACCTGACCGACCTCCCCTGCGAGGTCCGCCCGGTCGCCGATGGCGACGACCGCCGCCGCGCCGTCCTCGAATACAACCGTCAGCGGGTTAAGACTTTCAGCCAATCGATGCGTGAGGCAGATGCCCTCGAATCGTTCGTGATGGGCGAGGCGAAGGACCGGAGCCTCGCCAACCTCCGCCAGAGTCGCGATTCTCCCGATTCGATCGATCGTCGGAATTCCGACGATCGGGCCGGTCGCACCGATTCCACCATCGCCGCCGCAATTAGTCTCGGCGGCAAGGATCTCTATCGTCAGGCCCGAGCTATCTGGCGAGTCGCCCAGGCCGGCGACCCTCGCGCCCGGAGCGGCGTCGACCAGCTCGACGCCGGGACCAAGACGATCCACGCCGCTTACAAAGACCTGCGGCGACGCGACCGCTTCACCGCCGGCTTCCGCCCCACCCCGTACGACGTCTGGTCGTTCAAGCACGACCGGGCGTTCGGAATCCCCCACCCCGGCTCGATCCCGCCGTCCATCGTCGCCCATACGCTCCACTACTTCACTCAGCCGGGCGACCTCGTCGTCGACCCGATGGCCGGGGGCGGCACGACGCTCGACGTCTGTGAGTCGATGGGACGTCGTTGCTTGGCGTATGATATTGAACCCGCCAGAGCAGACGTTGCGAAACGCGACGTACGCCTCTCATTCCCGCCCGAGTCGAGCGGGTGCAGCCTGATTTTCTGCGACCCGCCCTATCATACCATGCTCGCCCGCCGTTATTCCGCGGACGGCGTCGCGAGCGTCCCGCTCTCCGCCTGGCTAGAGTTCCTGGACGCGATCGCGCGCGACGCATTCGCAACCCTACGCCCCGGCGGACGCCTGGCGTTGCTGCTCGCCAACCAGACCGAGAAGGATCTCCCGGCCGGCCACGGCTATCTCGATCACGCTTTCTATGGATACAACGCCGTCATCGCCGCCGGCTTCCTGCCCGAGCGGCGGATCAGTTGCCCGATGGACGGGTCGTATCTCCCCCAACACGTACGCCGGGCCCGGCTCGACGGTCGGATGCTAGGTCAGGTCCGCGACCTCATCGTCGCGCGCAAACCCTTGCCGTAACCGAGAGGATCAGGGCAGAGGGTCGCCGCACGCCAGCTCGTAAACCTTGCCGCGTACGAAGGGATTGCTGAGGGTGGGATTGCGGCGGATGATCGGCTCGGGCAGGAGCGAGATCGCCCGCCGGACCAGTTCGTCGACCTCCTGCGGGCGGAGGCTCTCGATCACCAGGGCGATTGCCGCCTCCTCGGCCTCCCTCGCCTCCTCCTGCTTCGCCTTTTCCCGCTTCACCTCGACGACTTTCATCTGGGCTTCCAGCTCCCGGCGTCGGCTTTCGAGCCGGTTGGCGACCTGCGGGAGCAGGTCGTACCCGTCCTCGATCCCCGCCCGGATGTAGCCCGGGCCGTTCTGGAGCTTCCCCTGGCTCTGGAGATAGAGCGCGTTGAGCAGGACCTTCGCGACGTCCTCCGGGTCCTTCTGCGCCGCAAGACGCTCGGCGAGCCGGCGCGGGATTCCCTGATCCGTGAGCAGTTCCTGCAAATCCACAGCAACCAGCAAGCGACCTTCGGCCGACAGGCGGAACGGCGTTCCCGGAATCGGGATGCTGGTGCTGTCTTCTCTCGTTCTTGGTTCTCGTTTGGGCCCACCCTCGGGGCCGCTCGGGCCGAGGAATTGGGCCAGCGCCTCTAAAGCAATTTGACCAGTAGAAGGGGTGACCTCTAAAGAAAGTGGGACGGTTTCCTCCACTCCCTCTAAGAAATCCAGGACAGCCGGCGATCGTTCCTGGGACGGTTGGCCCTTCTTCTTCGCCCCCGGTCGGTCCGGCGCCTGGCGGATGACCTTGTACGCGGTCGACCGCCCCTTCGACTTGCTCGTCGCCAGCAGCCCCAACCGCGCCAGGTCCTCGATCGCCGCCAGGACCGTCTGCCGGCTCAACCCCGCCTGCCGCGCGATCGTCCGGATGCTCGGATAGGCCCAGCCCGACCCGAAGTCCGCGTACAGCCCGATCGTCAAATAGACCTTGATCGCCGAGCCCCCGAGCGTCTTGAACGACTCAGAGCGCAACAGGTCGTGCTCGACTCGGAAGAAGAAAGGGTCCATGGCCGGCGGTCACCCTCCCTGGGACCGGACGACTATCAGATGGCCGACAGGCCATCTTGTTCGGCCAGATTAAGCCTGGTCGCTCGACGGCGGGTCCGGCACGTAGTAAGTCTTCACCTTGCCGCGCTCGTGGGTCGTGGAGACGACCAGGCCGAGCGCCTCGAGCCTGGTGAGGTTCTCGATCACGGTCGGGCAGGACAGGCGGGTCTTCGCCTGGAGCTGGCTGAGGCTCATCGTCACGCTCTGGTCGGGGATTCCCCCGCACGCCTCGAGCATGACGAGGTAGACCTTGATCCCCTCCCCCTTGATCCGGGCCAGGTAACCGCGGTCGATGAGCACGCTCCTCAGCCAATCGGTCTGGATGGGCATGGCGACGGGCACGATCAACCCCCCTCCCTGGTAGCGGCCGATCAACGGCCCGAATCCGATCCGAAGGCCGCACGCATCGCGGTCGCGACGCCGCCGGGGGTCTCCCTACCCCATATGGAGTAGAGGGAGTGCAACCCGCCTCATGCTTGTTATCGTTCCGTCCCGCTCAATGACTTCAGCCCAAATCAAAGGCCTCACCCGGAGAATCGCCCACTCGGTCTCCCCACGACGAGGAAGGAGAAGTTGAGTCGGACCGGAAAAATTCCGGAGTGGGTTGTTGACCTGCTCCGGAGATCCGGTAATATAGCCCTTGTCGCCGATGGAGACGCCGCCGCGAGACGCGGCGGGAGACCTGTCGGCGACGCAGTTTCCCGGACGCACGGAGCGGTCGCCGGCCCCCCGGGCCGGTCGGTCGCCTGCGAGTTTCGACGGAGACATGAGGCCGGAGCTTCCTCCTTTCCAGGGTGGACTGCTCCGGCCGATCGCATCGGGGGTGCAACCACCCTCCCGGTGACCTTTGACAATCCGGTCGATCGTCTGCGTACACGCGAGTGTGTTGAGCGACCCGCGAGGGGAGCCGGCGTGGATGCGGCCCGTTCCCGGTCGTGACGTCGCGAGGCGTCGAGGCCGGGCCGGGCGGT
>JAABUX010001705.1_pt1 | contig 32466 bp, 36 predicted proteins | sample 5561851 | NCBI WGS metagenome assembly JAABUX01 (sample SAMN10711883, study PRJNA513361) | rock metagenome | isolation source: Antarctica rocks | place: Antarctica: Victoria Land, Richard Nunatak red sandstone | collected 2016-01-03
ACTCGCGGGTCCCAACCCGCGAGTGCCGCGATGTCGTCTTTGGTGACGCTACGACCGTCTTCGAAACGCACGAGATTTTCGAGCAAAATCTTCAGACTGAACGGCAGCCGCGACACATCGTAGCCCGACGTCGCGAGCGCGTCGAGCTTGAAGATCGTATACGACGTGCCGTCGACGTCGAGTGTGCCTTTAGCGCCGAAACTATCCGGATGTACGTGTTGCATAGCGGAACTTTTGTTCGCTACGGAGCGTCGGTGCCCCCCGGCGAGTGCGTCGCTTGCGTGAACGCGATGCGCGGCGAACCGCGCTCCGCATCGACGATGGTGAGTGCGACGTCGCCGGCTAACAACGCGAACAACGGCGCTGCAACCAAACCGGCGCGCCACGCGCTCGCATCGAGGACGCGTGCGACTTCGGTCGCACTCTTGGGCAGTTCGCGTGCGATACGTTCGAGGGCCGCGCGCGTGACGAGCAGCCCCGGCGGAAGTTCGTTCTCCGCCGCGATCGCGCTCGCGAGCACCGCCAGGGTCGCGACGATCGCTTCACGTTCGGCACCCGGCGGTCGCGACGGTTTTTTCGGGAGCGCGTCGTCGGGTAGCGCGACACCACGCGCGACCGCCTCGACGATGCGGTCGCCGAACGCTTTGCGCGCGCCCGCATCGAGGCGTCGCAATTGAGCGAGATCGTCGCGCGACGCCGGTCGCAACGACACGATGCCCGCCATCACGTCGTCGGGAATGATGTATTTCAGGGGAACGTCGCGTTCGCGCGCGAGCGCGTCGCGTACGGTCGCAACCTCGCGCAAGATCCCGAGCTCTCGGCGGTTCATCCGCATCGCTCCCGGTACGCGAAGATACAGTCGTTCGGGATCGGGCCGGTACCGCGCGATGTCGACGAGCGCGCGCGCCTCGTCTTCGAACCACGCGAGGCGACCAGCCTTTTCGAGCCGCGCGCCGAGCGCATCCGCCATCGGTATGAGATGCTTGACGTCGTCGACGAGATACTCGATCTGGGCGCTCGTGAGCGGACGCGAACTCCAATCGCTGACCGTCTGCGATTTACGCAGACGTATGCCGACGAGATCCGCGACGAGATCGGCGAGCGAGATCGACATACCGTAGCCGCAGAACGCCGCGGCGAGTTGCGTATCGAACGCGGCGCCGGGCAGCCGATCGAAACGATCGGCGAGGATCTTCAGATCACTTTGGAGCGCGTGCCCCACGATGGTCTTGCTCGCGAGCGCCTCGGCCAACGGCTCGAGATCGCGCACGCGTAACGGATCGACGATCGCAACGCGTTCGCCGGCGACGAGCTGCACGACCATCAGGCGCGCCGCGTACGATTTCTCGTTGTGGAATTCGGTATCGAGTGCGACGCGGTCGACGGTCGCGATGTGGGCGCAGAAAGCGGCGAGCGCCGCCGGATCTTCGATGAGTTCGACGTTCACGTTGGCTCCACGCGCGGCGTCGCGTGCGGGCCGTGCTCGTGCTGGAAAAGATGCTGGAAGTGCGGCATGTGGATGTGCGGCCGATGCGCTTGATAGTATGCCTCGACCGAGAACGCGACGCGATCGCCGAAGATAGCCAGGAGCGTGCAGATCGGGACCGCGATCGCGCACATCGTCCACACGTGCACGAACATCGGGATCTTGTACGCCGCCGCGATCTGCGTCGCGAGCGTCCCACCCAGCCCCGGAATGATCCGTAGCGTCAGCAAGAACGCAGGCGAGCCGACCTTGAAGCGCTTGATCCAATGCGGCAGCCGTTCGATATTGTTGTGCAGGTCGAGCAGATGCGAGGTCCGGCGGGCGATGAGGTACCCGACCATCGCCGCAAACACGAGCCCGATCGCATTGACGACCGACCCCCACAGGGGGCCGAAGATGACGCCGTTCATGATCGCGAGCGCGTCGGTCACGGAGAACGGCGCGGACGCGACGACGGTGAAGAGCAAAATCGCCAGTGGATAGGCTACGAACGGCCCGATCGTCGACAGCATCGATTCGACGTTCGTCCTATAGCGCACGACGAACGCGGCTAAGAAAAACGACGTCAGGAAAACCAGTACCGCTTCAGCGCGCCGTAACGCGACGCTCACGCGGCGCGATGCTTGCGAGTCACGGTCCACTTGCTTTGCGGCGTGGGCCGGTTTGCCTCCGCCGAGCCGCCCGCCGGCGGGGTGGTGGGGAAGAAAAAAGCGGGCGTCACCTGCGTGACGTCCGCTCGCCGGAACGACGGTGGTTTAGAGAGCGTAGACGGCCTTGAGGTCCTTCATGACCTGAAGCAGCGCGATATGGTACGTTGCGTCGGCCTTCGCGCCGTACTTCGCATCGATATCTGTCATGACTTGCATGTGGACCGGATGCGTCACGAGATGGTCGAGCATGTACTCGGCGTTGAACTCGCCGGACTTCGCATCGACACCGTCGGTATAGAGGGCAGCCGCAAGCGCCTTGCCGTCGGTCGGATCGGGATCGGGCTTCGCAGGCAGCTTGACGCCGGCTTTGGTGACGATCTTGAGCGAGTCCGCAATCACGAAGTCGAACGTCTTGATGAAGAGCGCGACGTTAGCTTTTCCGAATTTCTTCGTCAGCGACGCGACTTCGGCCGACGCCTTGTCGCCAGCGAGCACGCCGACGAGCGTCACGGTGCTGAATTTGGTCGGGCCGCCGCCGGCGACGACGAGTGACAGCGTGTTCCCGAGCTTGGGTTTATTCGTGTACATGGAGCCGCCGAAGCGCGCACCGCTGCCCGACATCATGGAGCCCTTCATCGAGGACATCTTTTCGGCTGCGAACGCCGGCGTCGTCGCCAGCATCGATGCGATGGCGGCACACGCCGCGATCGAACGAATACGAATCATATACGTGCGTAATCCTCTGGAAATCGGCGCGCCTGACGGCACGCACGCTCCTCTAACGACTCCGCGTCAAATCCGGATGCCGGCTCGACGTGCGAGCGCTACTGCTTGATCGTGATGACGTTCGCATCAATCGAGCCGTCGGATTGGGAGACGCCGCTCACGTCGACGTTCTGCCCGACCTGGAGCGACTCGCCGCGCGGGTTGATGACCGTCCCTTGATGCAGCCGGATCGACCGGTAACCGTTGAGCCCCGTCTTTACCTGCATGTCGAAATGCTTGAAATACGAGACTTGGCCGGTCGTCGAATTCTGCTGATTCGTGATCGTCTGACGGATGACGCCCGTGAGGATGTCGATGCCCATCTTCGCATAGGGATCGATATTCTTCGCAGGCGGAAGCGTCGGCAGATTGACCGGCGTCGGCGTGGGTGCTGGGCCCGCGATTGCGACGGCCCGCCCGCCGGCCGTGGCGACGGCGATGGAAAGGACGGCCGCGCCGATGGCGACAAAACGCGTGTTCATACTTGCAGAACGTACCCGCGCCTCCGCCCGTTCCGCGCCTCGCCGCGACCGTGATGCTCGTTCGTGAAGGGGGCGCGGGACCCGAAGTCTACCTGACGAGGCGCGCTTCGCGCAGCCGCTTCATGCCCGACGCCTTCGTCTTTCCCGGGGGTTCGGTCGATGCGACCGATCGTGACGACGCGCGCGTGCTCCTGGCGACGTCGGCACCCCGCACGAGCGAGCGTCGCGTCGGCAACGAGACCCTCGACGATCTGACGCTCCGCATCGCCGCGATCCGGGAGACCTTCGAGGAAGCGGGAATTCTGCTCGCACGCGATGCTGCAGGGGCCGTCAATGCCAGCGCCTCGGCGCTCGCGGCGCTGCGCCGGGAAGCGATGGCGGGCGCCGGCTTCGGCGCGCTGCTCGCTTCGCGCACCCTGCGCCCCGACACGGGCGCGCTCGCATACTATTCGAATTGGATCACCCCCGCGAGCGAACCGATCCGCTTCGACGCGCATTTCTTTCTCGCGCGCGCGCCAGCCGGCCAGATCGCGCTCGCCGATGCGATCGAGGTGCACGACGGGAAATGGCTCGCGCCCGCAGCCGCACTCGCGGCGAGCGACGCCGGGGAACTCACGATTCGTTTTCCGACGCGCAAGCATCTCGAACGGCTCGCACGTTACGCGGACCTCGGCGCGCTCTTCGCGCACGCGCACGACCGCAGCGTCGCACCCGTGCGTCCCGTCGAGCGAAGCGACGGCACATTCGTCTTCGATGACGAGGCGTGGTAGGCCCATGACGTCGTCGTCACCGTCGCGCGTGCTGCGTGTCCTCGCACCAAATCCCTCGCCGATGACGCTGACGGGAACCAATAGTTATCTCGTCTTCGCCGGTGCTCGTGCCATCGCGATCGATCCGGGACCGCCGATCGAAGCGCACGTCGAGGCGCTGATTGCGGCGGCGCGCGCGCGCGGCGCGGAGATCGCGGCGATCGCTGTGACCCACGGGCACCCCGATCACGCGCCGGGAGCCGCGCTGCTGCATGCGCGCACGCATGCGCCCGTCCACGGACACGCGCGCGCGACGTTTCCGGTCGATGCCGTCGTCGGAGAGGGAGACCGCATCGCGATCGACGCGGGCGGCGCGTCCGTTGCGCTCGGCGTCCTCGACGCACCGGGGCACGCGCGCGATCATCTCGTGTTCGTCTTCGACGAGGAAGCAGCACTCTTCACCGGAGACGTCGTCATCGGAGCGGGCACGATCGTGATCGCGCCTCCGAACGGGGACATGCGTGCGTATCAGGCGACGCTCGCGCGCTTGCGACGCGACTACGCGCACGCACGCACGATCTACGGCGGCCACGGCGAAGCCATCGCGGATCCGCGCGCAAAGCTCGACGAGTATCTCGCGCATCGCGAGCGTCGTGAAGCCGAACTTCTTGCGGCTCTCGCGTCTGGAGAACGGACGATACCCGAACTCGTACGCGAGGTGTACGCCACCGTGTCGCCCGTGCTCTGGCCTGCCGCGGCCCGTCAAATCCTCGCGTACCTCATCGCGCTCGAACGTGAGGGCTGCGTCGTCGCGCGCCCGCTCGATCGCGCGCCGACGCCGGATGAGGCCGCCATCCTCAATCCCGATCTCTCGCGCATCGTCGATGCCGAATCGGCAGCGGTCGCAGCTGCGGAACTCGGCTTCGACCGCGAACTCGCGAGCATCGATGGGTACGCACTTCGGCTCGTCCGGTAGACGCGCGGGCTCGCGCCGTTAGCGCGGATCGAAGACGACGTTACGCGGGCGCGCGTCGTCGCAGCGCTCGATCGTCTCGCCGCGCGTACCGTCCTCGTGCAGGAGCGTGCAGCGATAGCCGAGCGTCGCCATCTGGGCGATGTAGGCGTCGGCCGAACTGCCGCTGACCGCGCGCAGTTGCGCGTCGTGCACTTCGGAAAGCACGATCGGCCGACTCACTGCCAGCGTCGCCAGCGCGCCGCGCATCACGCGCGGCTCCGCGCCTTCCACGTCGATCTTCACGAAACGCAGCGCCGCCCGGCGGCGATCGCATCGAGCGTCACGGTCGGCACGATCTCGTCGGCGTGCCCCGGCGGCGGCACGCGCGTGGAGGCGAAGTGCGCGCCACCGAAATTTGCCGTCATCGGCGCGTGTCGCAAACGCAACTCGCCCGCGACGTCGTCGAGCGCCGCGCGTCGCACCGTGGCGCGGTGCGCGAACCCGTTCTCCGCCAGGCTCGCGCAGAGGGCGTCGGCGAGATACCCGAGCGGCTCGAAGGCTTCGACGTGGCCGCCGTCGCCGACCAATCGCGCGAGATGGACCGCATGGAAACCGATGTTCGCACCCGCATCGACGACGAAGTCACCGGCGCGGACGTTTGCGGCGATGAAGCGAGACTCGGCAGGTTCGTACGCGTCGAGGAGGACGGGGCGGCTGATCGCACGTTCGTCGAGCGAACACCACACGCGCGTTCCGAACGCGGTCTCTTTGATGACCCACGTCGAGCGATCGAAGGCGTGCACGCCGTACGGCATGATGTCCTGGACGAGCAGGTCGTCGCGCCGGATGCGCGAGAGGACCCGGCGTGCGAGCGCGGCGAGCGGCGCCTGCCGCATCGCCGCGCGTGCGGCACGTGCGAAAAGCGTCATCAGCTTACACGATCGCGAGGACGACTTTGCCGAATTGCTCGCCCGCGAGCACGCGATTTGCCGCGGCGACGACCTCGCCCATCGGGAACACGCGATCGATCGCGGGCCGTAAACCGCCCTCGAAAAGCGCGAGCATCGACGCAAAATCCTCGGGACTGCCCATCGACGTCCCGAGCACGTCCAGATGCTTCCAGAATAAACTAAAGGGCTTGATCTTCGCATCGCCCTGCGTGCCGCCGTACACGACGACGCGGCCGCCCGGGCGCGCGATGTCGAGACATTTCGCGAGCGTTTCGCCGCCGGTCGAATCGACCGTGAGCGTCGGGCCGCCGCCGGTCGCCTTGCGCGCGGTCTTGTGCCAATCGGGATCGGTCTTGTAGTTGATGATTTCGTCGGCACCGAGCGCCTTCGCGCGCGCCAACTTCTCGTCGCTGCCCGACGTCACCACGGTCAGCGCGCCGACGTGTTTGGCATAGAGCAATACGAACGTCTGAACGCCGCTGCCGACGCCGGGAATCAGGACGACGTCGTCCTTGGTGATGCGACCGCGCGTAAACGTCGCGCGGTATGCGGTGAGCCCGGCGAGCGGGATCGCCGCGGCTTCGTCCATCGACAGCGCAGCGGGTTTGGCATGGACGTTTGCCGCCGGGACGAGAACGTACTCGGCAAACGTGCCGTCGCTCGGCATCCCGAGGATCACGCTCGGATTCGCGAACAATTCGCCCGGCTTCCAGCCGAGTTCGGGATTGATGACGACCGGTGCGCCGACCGTATGGCCCGTGACGCCCTCGCCGCACGCGGCGATCGTCCCGGCGCCGTCGGACCCGAGCGTCCGCGGCAACACGATGCCCGGATACAGGCCCTGCGTGATGAAAACGTCGCGACGATTGAAGGCAGCTCGTTCGACCTTCACGGCGATCTCGCCCGGCCCGGCCATTGGCTGCTCGATGTCCTCGAGGTGCAGTTTGTCGGGTCCGCCTTGTTCGTTGAGTCGTACGGCTTGCATGACGCCCGGAGTACGCCGACCGCCCGGTGACGGCCCGCCGTCGCGCGCTTACTGGACGACGGCGCTCGGAATCGGCGCGGGCGTCGAGACGATGGCACTCGGCACGGAGGTCGACGACGCATGCGGGGCGAGCAGCGCCGTCGCAGCGAGCGGCGCGACCGCGCGCGCGATGATGCCCGGCGCGTAATCCGCGGTCTCCGCGACCACGCCGACCGCCGACGTCAACCCGCCGCCCAAGACGACCTGCGCATACACGGCGCCCACCAGGGCGATGAGGCCGAGAACCGGTGCGAACGGCCCGATCCGACTACGCGAGACGACCGTCCCGCCCAGAAAATCGCCGATGCGTTGGTGCCGCGGCGTAACGAGTGCGAGCAGCGGGCCGATCACGAGCAGATCGATCGGCCGCAGCATATAGCGCACGAAGACACGCACGGCGCCGGCGTGCCGGCCGTTACCTCGCCGCGTATGCAGCATGAAAACGAGCTTGCCGAGCGTCGTCCCGAACACGGCCTCGCAAAGGAACGCGAAGGCGAGCGCGATGCCGAGTGCGCCCCCTGCGAGCGTCGCGAACCCGCCCGGGTCGTGGCCGGCGACGAAAAAACTGAAGCCGATGTCTGTCGCCTGATAGCCGAAAGTCGCGAGGATGAAGCCGACGCCGAAAATGTCGATCGCGAAGGCGGCGAACCGCGCGAGCAGATACGTCGGAATGCTCCCGAAGCGGTGGACGTACCGCGTCGGCACGGGCACGGACACGGTTGCCGCGGCTGCTGGCGGTACCGCGATCGCCGCCTGCGGTCCGGCGAGCGTCGGTTGCGGCCGGGCTTCCGCCGCTTGCGATCGGACGACGCCCTCAGGCGGAACCGTTGTGATGACGGGAATCGGTTGCGTTAACGCGCTCGGGTCGGGACCATCGTGCGGGCCGTTCATGGGCCTGCCGTACCCGGCTCGGGGCCTTTCGTTACGCCGAGGCGGCGACGCGAGCAGCGATCACACGAACCCGCTCGCGGCGGTGGCGCCTTTTTTCGCGAGTTCCGCCTGCCGTAATTCCACGCGGCGAATCTTGCCCGAACGCGTCTTGGGCAACTCGGCGACGAATTCGATTTCGCGCGGATACTTGTACGGCGCGGTCACGCGTTTACAATGATCCTGAAGCTCTTTTGCGAGCGTGGCCGACGGTGGATTGCCCGGGCGGAGCACGACGTAGGCTTTGACGATATTGCCGCGATCGGGATCGGGGCTGCCGACGACGGCCGATTCGAGCACCGCGGGATGTTCGAGTAGCGCGCTCTCGACCTCGAAGGGGCCGATGCGATACGCACCCGACGAGATGACGTCGTCGGCGCGGCCGACGAACCAGAAATACCCGTCGGCATCCTTGCGCGCGCGATCGCCCGTGAGATACCATTCGCCGCGCCGCGACGCGTGCGTCTCGGCGTCGTTTTTGTAGTAGCCGCGATACAACGTGGGCGGGTCGCCGCGCAAGCCGATATCGCCGACGGTATCGACCGCGCACGGCTGGCCGTCTTCGTCGACCACCTCGACGTCGTGGCCGGGTGTTGGCTTGCCCATCGAGCCGGGTCGCACCGCGAGGTCCGGCCGATTCGCGACGAGCAGCGAATTCTCGGTTTGGCCGTAACCGTCGAAAATCGTCTGGCCGAACGCATCGTGCCAGCGGGCGAGGACTTCGGGATTGAGCGGTTCGCCCGCCGAGACGACGTGTCGCAACTTCGGCAACTTCCAGCGCGTGCCGAGATCGGGAAGCTTCGCTTCTAAACGATATTCCGTCGGCGCCTGACACAGCACCGTCACATCCAAGTCGCGAATCAGATCCATGCGCGCCGCCGGTTCGAATCCGCCTTCATCGAGCACGATCGCCGCACCGCACGACCACGGTCCGAGCAGCACGTTCCAGAGCGACTTCGCCCAGCCCGTTCCCGCCGTGCTCCACACGAGATCGTCCCGTTTGACGTCGAGCCAGACCGCGGCTTGCATGCGTTTGGCGAACGTATAGGCGTGCACATGCACGACGCCTTTAGGATCTTTCGTCGTACCGCTCGTGTAGACGATGTATGCGAGATCGTCGCTCGCGGTGGGGTTGCCGAGAAACGGCTCTGCGGCGGTCACGCGAGCGTCGAGCGACGTCCAACCGTCGCGCTCTCCGCCGACGAGCAGGAAGCCCGTGACGCCCGGTGCCGTCTCGCGCAACAGGTCGACTTCGGCAGCATTGCTCGCGTGCGCGACGATCGTCGTCGCTTCGCTGTGGTTCGCGCGGAACGCGAGGTCTTTCGCACGCAACTGCTCCGAGCACGGAACCACGACCGCCCCGATGCGCAAGAGCGCCGTCATCGCGTACAACCACGCCGGAATCTTTGGCAACAGCACGACGACGCGCTCGCCCTTCGCAAGCCCGAGTTCGCCGAACACGCCGGCCCATCGCTGTGTCGCTTGGGCGATCTGCGGAAAGGAAACGTCGTTGCGCGCCCCGTCGGCGGCGACGAAGAGCAAGCCGCGGCGCTCCTCGCGCCCTAGAACGTCGATCACGTCGCGAGCGAAATTGAACGCGGGCGGGACGTTCCAGGCGAAAGCGGATTCCATGGACTCTGCTACGGCTTCGCGTGCGGCGCTTCCTCAAGGGCAGTTCGCACCCAGAGGCGTACCGCGCGCGCATGGCCCAACACGCAGCCGCGCTCGTTCGCGCGACCTTCAAGCCGCTCGTGGCCACGAGTCGCCTCCGATTGGGCCCGCTCGACACGCGTGGAACGGCCTCCATCCTGCTTGGCGCGAGCGCGATCGTGCTCGCCTACGGTGCGACGAGCGCCCTCGCGCGCGCGACAACGGCGCTCCCGGAAAGTTTGCGCGAAGCGCGGCTCTTCTGGCTCACGGTGCGCGCCCCGCGCGCGGAGATCGCTCCGACGGCAGATGCACGCTAAGCCGGAACCCGTCTCTTAATCGCGAACGTCGGCTCCCCGTATGATCGACAACCACGCGATGACCGCGCTGATCCGCGCCACGATGCCGGACGCGCAGGTCGAAATCGTCGACCTAACCGGCACCATGGACCACTTCAACGTGTTGGTACGGTCGGGCGCCTTCCGCGGCGTGCCGCTCGTGGACCGTCACCGCATGGTCGAGGGGGCACTCTCAGCGGCCCGCGCCGACGGCCGCATCCACGCGATGTCCATTCGCACCGAGATCTTGGAGTAACCCGATGTCAGACACGCTCAACAGCGAAATCGAAAACGAAATCAAGGCCAACACGATCCTCGTGTACGGCAAGGGCACCAAAGACATGCCGCGTTGCGGCTTCACGGCCGAGACGATCCAGTTCTTCAACCACTTCGGCTACCCGTACCAAGTCGTCGACGTGCTCGAGAACATGCCCAAGCGCGAGGCGCTCGCGCAGATGACCAACTGGCCGACGTTGCCCAAAGTCTTCATCGGCGGCAAATTCTACGGCGACACCGACATTCTCGCGCCGATGGCGGAGAACGGCGAACTCAAGACCGTGCTCGCGGAAGCGTTCCCGGGGCGCCCGGAGCCGACGCCCGTCATCAACCTGCACTAAACGTTGCTCGCGCTCTACGAACCGGGAAACGAGGCGGCATGGCTCGCCTCGTTTTCGTTTGCCGTCGACGTGCGGCCGCGTTACTGCGAATGCGACGCACAAGGGCACGTCTCCAACGTCGTCTATCCGGCGTATCTCGAACTCTCGCGCCTGCAGTATTTCAAAGCGGCGAACGATCCGGAGCCACTGCGAAGCTTCGCTTTCCAGCACGTAACGGCGGAGTTGCGGCTACGCTATCTCGCGGCCGCTCACTACGACGAGCCGCTGCGCGTTTTTTCGAAGCTCGACACGGTGGGACGATCCAGCGCGACGATGCATCAGGCGATCGTCGGAGCCGGCAGTGTCATGCACGCAGTCGCGCAGATCAACGTCGCCCGCGCAAATCCGAACGGTGTCGGAAGCGCGCCGTGGACCGACGCTCAGCGCGCGGCACTCGAAGCCTTCGAAGGCCGCACGCTCCGCGCGCCGTCCGGAACGCAAAGGGCGCCCGCGTAGGCGCGGCCTGTCGGAACATGGTATTACGTTCACTTATCCAAAGCCATTAGGACTTATGGACTACCCGATTCGAGTCAGATCCGAACCGGGCGATGTTGTTTTGGACTTCTTTGCTGGCTTAGGCACCACGGGCAAAAGCGCCGTGAGGCTCGGGCAGAGACTTATTCTGGGTCAATTGCTGACATAGCTCAGCGACGAATCCGCACGATGGATCCGCACTCGGCGTCGGAAGATAAGGATGCCCCTATGATCATGCCGGGCATGGAAGCGGTATCCGACGTCGGCTTCCGAGTCTTTAGGCTCGCTCAATCGAACGTTCGCGAGTGGGACGTTTCCGTACCGCATGATCCGGAAAGTCTGCAAACACAATGCGCTCGGTGTCGAACACTTGCGATCAGATCGCACCGATCTCGACGTTGTGTACGAAGTCTCCTCAAAGCGGCTACACGCTTTCCGAAACCGTCAAGACCGAAACGATTGCCGGGCACACGGTGCATTCCGTCGCTGACGGAGCCTTTCTTATTTGCCTCGAGCGTTCACTAACGCTCGATCTCATTCGCGCTATTGCCGAGCGTAAACCCGAGCGCGTACTCGTTCTCGACGGCGGCTTCGCCGGCAATGATCAGCTCAAGACAAACGCAGCTCAGACGTTCAAAGACAAGAGTATCGTCTTTCGGACCCTTTGAGTCTACGACGCGTGCGCGAGTCCGAGCGGTTTGACCGCCGTCACACGAAGGTTCGAAACGCTTTCGACCGCCGCGACGGCGGACGTCAAGGCTTGCGAGAAGGTGTCTGCTTCTCGATGAAACTCGGCGAACGCGACCCTGTCGACCGTACCAAAGCTCGCGTCGTCGCACCCAGCCCGGAACAGACGATCGAGGGTGTCTTCGTCGATCGTGCCATCGAGGATTAGCGTAAACTCATGCTTCATCGCTGCGCCCTCACGGTAGGTGCCGACATCGGCTCAGGAATCGAACGAAATCTCGGGCATGGTCTTCTGGGTGTTTCGGGGTCGACCATATCCAGAATTGGCAACCGCCAGGCTCTCGGCACCGAACTCGCCCCCACGCATGCCCGTTCGATATCGTTACGTTCCAGCCTCGCTCTTCGGCGGCTCGTATGGCGGCCTCGATATGCTTGTTCGTGTGTTTCGGGCGCATCTGATGCACGGAATAGTGCCCGATTAAACTGCAATTCGACCCCAACCAAAGCTTTCAGCTCGATGCGGTCGCCGCGATCGCCGATCTCTTCGACGGCCAACCGCAGAGCGAGCCGAATCCCCAGCGCTTTATGGATGCCGTTGCAGCGTGCATGCGCCACGAGCTTCACCAGCTCGTCGTCGACGGCATCAAGTACGAACGCCTGGAAGGCGAGCACGCCGTCTGGGAAATGGCGCGATTCCTCGATGACGACGAGCAATTCGTCGACTATCTCAGCGCCCTTGCCGTTACGAAATCCATATTCGAGTACGTTTCGTACGACTCCGAAGTCGAACGTCGCTTCGCAACGCAACTGGATTCACGGACCGACGTGAAGGTGTTCGCGAAGCTCCCCCGCTGGTTCACGATCGACACGCCAGTCGGCACGTACAATCCTGACTGGGCGATCGTTCTCGAGGACGGAGCGCTCGTCTACATGATTCGCGAAACGAAGGGAACGCGCGACTTTCTCAAGCTGCGAACCTCTGAGCCCGAGAAGGTGCGATGTGGCAAACGCCACTTCGAGACCCTCGGGGTCGGGTTCGATGTCGTCGTCGAAGCGAGCGACGTCACGAGTAAGGGCCGATCGTTGTAATCTACGCCGTGACGGCCGGACGCTTGCGGGGCGGCGGAGCGCCATGTGGGTCCGCGTAGGCGCCGGCGGGTGAGGCCATGATCGCCGCGAGTTCGTCACCCGTGACTTCCTGGGAATGATCGCGTTCCGCCGAGACCATGCAGAAAAAACCGAACGTCGCATCGCCGCGGTTGACGAATTGGTGCGGCACGAGCGGCGCGACGTACACGACGTCGTGCTGCCGGACTTCGCGGACCGTCTCGCCGACGATCGCGTGACCCACGCCCTCGCCCACGATCACATAATGCTCGTGCTCGTGCTTTTCCAGCCGCGAGACGGTACAGGGCGGCAACGCGAAATAGCGGACTTCGTTCGAGGGCCCGACATCAGTCGCGGCGTCCTTGCGGCCGCCGACGAGCGTGTGACGGACGACGTTCGTGCGGGTGCCGGCCACGTAGCCCTCGTGCTCTACGCCCGACCAGCCGCCCGGGACTTTTTCTATAAACGCGCGTTGCATCGTCGTTTGATCATACGCCACGCGCGAACTTAAACCACCCTTAAAGTCGCTCGACTACAATTCGGCGTGGCTCGCACCTTGCTCGGTGGGCCTCTTTTCCATGAAAGGAATCGCGTGCGCTTTTCACGTCACGCCGCGATCGCATTGCTCGTCTCGATCTCGACGTTCGGCGGACCCATCAGCGCGGCGCCGACCGCCCAGCTCGAAGCGCAAACGATCGCGCAAACCGCCCCCGCGGCGAAGGCGACCCTTACGGGCACCGTCGTCGATGCATCAACCAACAAGCCCCTCCCGGGCGTCGTCGTCGTTGCGACGGGCAACGCCAGCAACTTCTCCGTCACGACGGCTGGAGACGGAACCTTCACGCTCTCGTTGCCCGAGGGCATCTACGATATCAACGCCAACACGGGCGGCTTCCAAGCCGGCGTCGTCTCCGCGTTCGCGGTCACGTCGGGCGCGACGTCGACGATCCGCATTCCACTCATCGAAGCGAATTCCAATTCGTTGCGCACGATCGGCCGCGTCTCGGTCACGCGTCGCAACTCGATCAACCTGTCGTCGTCCGCGATCGCGACGCTCGATAGCGGCACGATCTTCCAGCGCGACCTGCTCAACCTCAGCGACACCGTTCCCGAATTGCCGGGCGTGACGCTGCTTCGCACGACGGGTGCGACGGCGAATTCGTTCTTCGTCGTTCGCGGCGGCGACATCGAGACGCGCGTCAACATCGACGGTCATCCCGTCAGCGTCGGAACGTTCGGCAACTACAATACGAACTACGCGATCGCATCGATCTTCGATCAAGTCGAAGTGCTCAAAGGCACGGGCCTGGGCGGTCCGACCGCGGGTGAATCCGCCTTCGGCACCGTCAACTTGCGCACGCGCGATTTCTCGCCCACGAATTACGCCGACGTCAAGATCGGCGACGACAACTATTCGGGCTCGATCTACAGCGCGTTCGGCAACGTCAACCTCTTCAACAACAAGCTCTCGATTCTCGCGGGCAGAGCCTTCAGCGGCTATCGCGGACCACAAGATCAATACGTAGCGAACCGCATCGGCGCGAATACCGGCATCCCGCTCGCGACCTATCAAGAGCCGACGTTCCCGGGCCTCATCCAGTGGCAGGGAGACCTCAGCAACCGGTACGGACTCGAAGGCGAACTCGCAAAGATGCGTTACCGCTTCTCGAACTCGACCTCGGTCACGCTTGAGTATCTCGGCCTGCAAGGCCAGTATGTGCCGCAGGGCGGGTCGTACGCGAGCTACGAGGGTCAAGCCACCGTCGCGCCGTGTTACAACGGCCGCACGCCAGCGACCGATGCGACGCAGTGTAACGGCGCGTCGCTCTACAACGCGCCCTACGCGTCGAACCTCGTCGGACAGACGGTGCCGACGTACTTCTTCTTCCCGAGTTCATACATCCAGAACAACGAGCCGCAATTCTCAGCCGAATTGCGCACGACGATCAAGAACGATACGTTGCTCCTGCGCCCTTACACGGCGCTGGTCAATCGCTTCATCAGCGGCGATCGGGAGAATCGCTATCCCGGCAATGCCGGCGGCTGGTATCAAGTGACCGACTCAACGCGTTGTCAGGCGCAATTCGTCGGACCCGATACGAAGAATCCCAACGCCGGAGCCGCGGGTCCGTGTTTTGCCGGAAACTTCGCAGGCCCGACGGGTCCCGCGTACGTCGGCGCTTCGGTCCCAAACTCCGTCGTGTACTCCACGACGAACGTCGCGCCCGCGTGCTCGGTCGCCGCGCCATGCTATACGACGCCGACCGGGCAGCAGAACAACGGCAAGATCGGCTTCGGAACGCCGTTCAGCCAGCCGGAAGTCGATCGCCTACGCGGCGCAACCTTCCAGTATCTGCACCCCGTGCACGAAAATCTCTACAGTTTGAGTTACGACTACAGCTCCGACGATACGAGTTCGAGCTCGGGCGATACCACGCGTATCGCCGACGGCTGTACGGCGACCCTCGGCGGCCCGTCCAACGTGCTCAACGGCGTCTACCAGCAGCCGAATTGCCCGCTCATCAATCTCGCGTCGACCGCAATCGCGATTCCGCCGACGATCATTCGCAAGAACGACTTCGCCGCAACCGCGTAGCTGCAGCTCACGCCGAGCCTGCAGTCCTCGATCGGTTTGTACTTCACGAACTACCGTTCGGCGGCGCAAATCGAAGATCCGAACGTGCTCGCTGCGTTCACGGGCACGCCGGCCAATCCGGGACCCGGCACCGCGTACGCGCCCGTCGCGCTCGTGTCGCGAACGAACACGGTCAACCACCTCGATCCGCACATCGGCTTCAACTACCGCGTCGATCAGAATCTCGCGCTACGTCTGAGCGGTGGATCGTCGGTCACGTTGCCGTACGCATCGGTGATCTCGGGGCTCGGCTCCGTCGATCGTCCCAACGGTGCGAACAATCTAGCCTACACGCTCTCGCTCGCCAATTCGTCGCTACGTCCCGAGACGACCGTCTCGTACGATTTCGGCTTCGACTATCGCTTGCCGGATTCGTCGATCTTCGCGGTCGACGCATTCGACAACACGGTGCACAACATCTTCGCAGGCGTCACCGTTCCGACGGCGCCGGTTGCAAATATCGTCGCGCCGGGCGGATCTTTCGTCAATCAGACCATCAACGGCCCGATCGGTCGTTACTACGGTCTCGAACTCGCCCTCAACAAGACCGTACCGGTCGGTTTCGGCTACACGTTCCAGGGCTCGTTCGAACGCGCGTACCTCGATCAATTGCCGACCTCAATCTATACGGGCCCGATCAATTTGATCAACGGTAAGCAACTCGACGGTTCGGTCAACGGTCAGGGTTCGATTCCGTACGCCAAGGGCTACGGTGAGATCCGCTACGGCGGCATTCGCAATTCGCTCGTGTCGCTCGGCGCCGATTACGAAGGCGCAAACAACTCCACGTACGGTCCCGCGTACGTGCTGTACAACTCGACCGTTCGTTTCGAAGTCGCGCCGCAAGTCACGTTCCAGATGGCCGTCGACAATCTCGGAAATCTCAGCACGGGCACGAATCTCGGACGCGCGCTCTTCTCACAGGGCAACGGGACGCTACGCCTCGGCCCGGGCCCGAACGGCACCGTCGTCAACGCTCCCATCCGCGCGAAGTCGCTTCAAGAGGTTAATCCGCGGACGTTCCGCTTCTCCTTGCAGCACCGCTTCTAAGCACGCACCAATCCATCGACGAGCCCGATGCAATGCATCGGGCTCGTTTTGTTTTTAGGCGCTACGCGGCCGCCCGAGGAAATGGCCAATGCTCGTCGTACGGCATGCCATGCCATCGTCGGAACGCATGCTCTCGGCCGGGCTCAGCATCCTCATCTTTGTCGCCGCGACTTCCGCGTTCTTTGCACTTAACAGCCGCCAAAATGGCCATGCTGCCTTCGAGATCCTCATGCTGATAGCACTCGTCGTCCTTGTCGTTCGGCGTCGTGTCGCCAGTCGTCGTTGAGCGCTCCGCGAAACGCGGCAAGCTATTGGCTGTGGAAGAGCGAGCCCGACACGTTCGGTTTCGATCGTCTCGAACGCGAAGGCCGCACCGAGTGGAGCGGCGTGCGCAATTTTCAAGCACGCAATCTCATGAAGGCGATGCGGCTCGGCGATCTGGGATTTTTCTATCACAGCAGCACCAAGGAACCCGGGATCGCGGGCATCGGACGCGTCGTGCGCGAGGCCTATCCCGACTTCACGGCGCTCGATCCCAAAAGCGACTATTACGATCGCAAAGCTTCGCCGGAGAAGCCAATTTGGGAAATGGTCGACGTCGCGTTCGAGCGGCGCTTGCCGCGCTATGTGACGCTCGCGGAACTGCGACAGAACCTCGAACTCGCGACGACGATGGCGTTGCTGCGCAAAGGTCAACGCCTGTCGGTGCTGCCCGTTACCAAGCGTGAGTGGGGGATCGTCCTCGACATCGCAGAACGCACGCCCTCGCGATGATCGACCCGACGTACGCGCCGCCCGATCCCGATTGGAACGCCCGCGTCCGCGCGAGTTTTGCGAAGCAAGGTGCGATGCGCTATCTCGGTGCCGAGATCGCCGAACTGTCGCCGGGCAACTGCGCGATCGCGCTGCCGTTTCGCGACGAACTCGCGCAACAGCACGGCTACTTTCACGCCGGTATCACGAGCGCGATCGCCGACAGCGCGGGCGGCTACGCGGCGCTCACGCTCTTTCCGCCGCTATCGGAAGTGCTCACGGTCGAATTCAAATTAAATTTGATCGCGCCCGCACAGATCGGCACGCTCGTCGCCGAGGCGAGCGTCGTACGCAGCGGGCGCACGCTTACGATCTGCACCGTCGACGTCTGCGTCGAACGCGACGGCGAACGCGTACCCTGCGCGCTCATGCAGCAGACGCTGATCCGCATCGACCCGAAGTAGATGTGGGCGACGACATTCGAGCGTCACATTTCATGATCGGAATGAAGTACGTTTAATTCCTTCGGGCGCGACGCGCCGTAGCACCCAGGCGCAGGATTCGTACTTTCCGGCGTTTGGTTCGGCTGATAATAGACATTGCAACCCTCATTTAGTACGGAATAACCTCCATTGGGATTGTTGCAAGGCCCATCAACTGCGTCGTATATGAGAAATTCCGTTCTATGGTGGATGAAAACGAAACGCAAACGTTGCGAGCGAGAAAATTGGCGTACGATGCGAGCGACTCTCAGATCATGTTCGCTCAACCGAGGCACGCCAAACGTTCCAAGTTGAGACAGGCTATATGTGACCGGCGCCTTCGTAAACGGCTGACAGACGATACCGCCCTTCGTCCGAATTTCGTCAGCCCTGACCTGCGCCTGACATATCGCTGTAAGCGCAAAGCAATTGCTTGCGGTAGCAGCAATCAACAGGCAGCAATACAAAGACTTGGGTACTCGAGTCGGAAGCCTCATCGGAACGCCGATTTCGCAACGAAAAACACAACAAAAACGATCGAGATTAGGGCGCTCGCGAGGAGGAGCGCGAGGAACGCGAACCACGGCCCCGCCGCGAGCAACGCGAATGCTTCGATGAGCGTGGGACGACGTCGCATACGGCCCGTTATGCTCGAGCGAACGGGCTCAACGCGCGCGTAGCGCTTCGAGCAGCGTTTCCTGCGCGTTGAACGGCGCTTCGCGGTCCTTTGGTGCGCGACGGACGTAGGTCCCGTCGGAGCGTAACCAACGTGTCTTGCAGTTGTCGCGTTGGAGCGTCTCGAGGATGCCGTGCACGATCGTGTAGCGGATTCCGGGATCGAGGACGGGGACCATCGTTTCGACGCGCCGGTCGAGATTACGACCCATCCAATCGGCGCTACCGATGAAGACGGCCGGATCGCCGTCGCTCGCGAAGGCGAAGATGCGCGAGTGCTCGAGGAAACGGCCGACGATGCTGCGCACGCGGATCGTCTCGCTCACGCCGGGAACGCCCGGCCGTAGCTCGCACATCCCGCGCACGATCAGATCGATCGGAACGCCGGCTTGCGACGCGCGATAGAGCGACTGAACGAGGCGCCGATCGCTCACGGCATTGAGTTTCGCGACGATGCCCGACGGCCGCCCCGCTCGCGCGTTCTCCGCCTCGCGATCGATGAGTTCCACGAATCCGGAGCGCAGGCTCGTCGGCGCGACGTACAGCTTCTCGTAAGTCGTCGCTTTGGAAAAACCGGTGAGGCGGTTGAAGAGGTTCGTGACGTCGGCGCCGAGTTCGGTGCGGCACGTGAAGAGCGAGAGATCGGTGTACACCTTCGCCGTCTTGTCGTTGTAATTGCCCGTGCCGAAATGCATGTAACGCCGGATGCCGTCGGGCTCGTCGCGCACGACGAGGATCACCTTCGCGTGCACCTTGAGCCCCGGCAGACCGTAGACGACGTGCGCGCCGACGCGCTCCAGATTACGCGCCCAATGGATGTTGTTCTCTTCATCGAAGCGCGCTTTGAGCTCGATGAGCGTCGCGACTTGTTTGCCGTTCTCGACCGCTTCCACGAGCGCTCCGACGATCGGCGAATTGCCGGACGTTCGGTACAGCGTCTGTTTGATCGCGAGGACCTGCGGATCTGCCGCGGCCTGTTTGAGAAACTGCACGACCGGATCGAACGAGTCGTAGGGATGATGCAAGAGGAGATCGCCTTCACGCATGGCGGCGAACATGTCGGTCTCGCCCAAGAGTCGCTTCGGAATCGTTGGCGTGAACGGCGGATCGTGCAGTTCGGGGCGCTCGAGGTTGACGATCGTCCACAGATCGTTCGCACCGAGCATCGCGTCGCTCTCGTAGAGGTCGACCGCTTCGATTGCGAGCGCCTCGAGGAGCATCGCACGTAGATGCTCCGGCATCGCGGCCTCGACTTCGAGTCGCACGGGTTCGCCGAAGCGACGCTTGCGCAACTCCGATTCGATCGCGCGCAGCAGATCGTCGGCTTCGTCTTCCTGCAAATCGAGATCGGCGTCGCGGGTGACGCGAAAACAATACGATGCGCGAATGTCGAGCCCGGGAAAGAGCGCGCCGAGGTTGTGCGCGATCACGTCCTCGAGCATCACGTAGTGCGACTCGCCGTCGCCCGCGGCAACGGGCACGAGCCGCGGCAACGACTGCGGGACCTTCACGCGCGCGAAGCGCATGATCGGCCCGTCTGCGGTCGCCTCGTACATCTCGACGCCGAGCGACAACGTCAGATTCGAAATGTACGGGAACGGATGGCCCCGGTCGACTGCGAGCGGGGTGAGCACCGGAAAGACGCGGTCGAAGAAAAAACGCTCGAGATCCGCGCGACGCGGCGCTTCGAGGTCTGCGTAGCGCCGGATCGCGATGCCCTCGCGTGCGAGCGCGGGCAGCAAGACGCCGGCGAGCAAGTGGGCGTAGCGCGCGAGCGAGGGGCGCAACCGTTCGGAGATCGCCGCGACTTGCTCGGCGGGGAGCCGCCCGTCGTTCGATCGTTTGACGATCTCCGCTTCGATCTGCTGCTTGAGCGCCGCGACGCGGATCATGAAATACTCGTCGAGGTTGGTCGCGAAGATCGCCATGAATTTGAGCCGCTCGAGCAGCGGGTTACGCTCGTCCTCGGCTTCCTCGAGCACGCGATCGTTGAACGCGAGCCACGAGAGCTCGCGGCTATAGAACAGCGCGGGATCGTCGAGCGGGGTCGTCGATGCATCATCGGCATCGACGGCCGCGTCGACCGGGGGATCCGATGGGACGATCACCCGGAAGCGGATTCGTCGTTCGGCCGTGAAAATCCACGCAACCGCCCCATGCTCGATTTCATGCTCCATCTGCGCGACCATATCGGACTCGCGCTCGTCGCACTCGGCGCGGCACTCGCGTTCGGCATTCCGCTCGGCGCGTTCGCGGCGCGTACGCCGGGTGCACGCGCGATCACGCTCGGCGCCGTCGGCGTCGGGCGCGTCGTGCCGAGCCTCGCCGTGCTCGCGCTGATGCTCCCGCTCGTCGGCGTCGGCTTCGCTCCCGCCGCGATCGCGCTCGCGCTCCTGGCGATCCCACCGATCGCGCTGAACACGGATCTCGGTTTGCGCGGCGTCCCCGCGACCGTGCGCGACGCGGCACGCGGCCTCGGTATGAGCGAGCGCGACATTCGCACGCGTGTCGACTGGCCGCTCGCGCTCCCCGTCGTGTTCTCCGGCATTCGCACGGCAGCGGTCGAAGTGGTCGCGAGCGCGACCCTCGCCGCATTTATTGGCGGCGGAGGCCTCGGCGAGTACATCGTCAACGGCATCGCCCTCAACGACACGGGGCTGTTGCTCGAGGGTGCCGTGGCCGTGGGCGGTCTCGCGCTTGCGGTGCAGGCCGCGCTCGCGCTCGTCGAGCGTCGGCTCTCGCGCGACGCGCGGGCGGCGTGACCTCACTCGCAGCGCATGAGGCGGACCGCCGCACGCGGAACGGCCGCGCATGACGATCACGCGCGCACGCGCCCTCGGCCTCATCGGCGCGACCACCGCGCTCGCCGCTTGCGGCGGCTCTTCCGGCGGCGCCGACGGCAAACATCCGATCGCCGTCGGCTCCAAGGACTTCACCGAGGAACTGATCCTCGGCGAGATGTATGCGCTGATCCTCGAGCAGAACGGATTCAGCGTCGCTCGCAAACTCGACCTCGGCGGGACGCAAGTCGCGATGGCGGCGCTGCAGCGCGGCGACATCGATCTCTATCCCGAATACACGGGCACGGCGTTGCTCACGCAACTCAAGGCGAAGCCTTCCAAAGATGCCGCCGCGAATTACAAGACGGTCAAGAATTACTACGCGTCGCATTACAAACTCACGTGGCTGGATGCGGCGCCCTTCAACGACACGCAGGCACTCGCGACGACGCCGGCCGTCGCGCAGAAGTACGCGATCAAGACGCTCAGCGACCTCAGCAAGGCCGCACCGCAATTGCGCTTGGGCGCGATTCCCGAATTCGTCAAACGCGAAGACGCGTTGCCGGGATTGCGCAAAGCGTACGGCGGCTTCGCGTTCAAAGATATCAAGCTTTTCGATATCGGTTTGAAGTACAAGGCGCTCGAGACGGGACAGGTCGACGTCGTCGTCGCCTTCGGGACCGACGGTCAGATCGATGTCGACAAGCTCGTCGTGTTCGACGACGACAAGCACTTTTGGCCGAGCTATCAGGTCGCACCGGTGGTGCGCGCGGAACTTCTCAAAACGTATCCCGCCATCGCGACGCATCTCGATAAACTCGCCCCGTTGCTAACCGACGGCGTCATGCGCGGTCTCAACGCGCAGGTCGACGGGGCGAAGAAAGATCCCAAAGACGTCGCGACGGAGTTTTTGAAGACGCACGGATTCGCCTAGTGCAGCCGGCGACCGTAGCGCCCGCGGGCGGCGCCGCCGTCACGATCCGCGGCGTGACGGTAACGTATCCGAGTGCCGACCGGCCGGCGGTCGACGACGTGTCCCTCGACGTCGCTGCCGGCGAATTCATCGTGCTCCTGGGGCCGTCGGGGTGCGGCAAGAGTACGCTGTTGCGCACGATCAATCGCCTCGTCACGCCGAGCGCAGGCGAGATCTTCGTCGACGGCACGAACGTGCGGGACGCGTCGCCGGAAACGCTGCGTCGCGGCATCGGCTACGTGATCCAAGCCGTCGGGCTCTTTCCACACATGTCCGTCGCGCGCAACGTCGGCATCGTGCCCGAGTTGCTGGGCTGGGCGCCCGCGCGAATCGCCGCACGCGTGGACGATCTGCTCGCACTCGTCGCGCTGGAACCCGCGCGATATCGCGCGCGCCTGCCGCGCGAACTCTCCGGCGGCGAAGCGCAACGCGTCGGCGTCGCGCGTGCGCTCGCCGCACAGCCGCGCGTCCTGCTCATGGACGAACCGTTCGGTGCGGTCGATGCGATCGTGCGCGGATCGCTTCAGGACGAAACCAAACGCATCCACGACGCGCTCGGCACGACGATCTTCTTCGTGACGCACGACGTCGACGAGGCACTCCGCATCGCGGATCGCATCGTCGTGATGAACGCGGGCCGCATCGTGCAAGCCGACACGCCGCTGCGCATCCTGGGTGCGCCCGCGACGCCGTACGTCGAGGCGCTGCTCGACACGCGTGACACCGTCCGGCGCCTCGGATTACTGCGCGCAACCGACGCCCTCGCCGCGCTCGTAACGGCACGACTCGCCGCCCCCGCGTCACCGAGCGCGTCGCAGTCCACGGCGACGCTCGCGCCGGAGGGGACGTTGCGTGAAGCGCTCGGCCTCTTTCTCGCAGGCGCCGATCGTATCGCGATCGCCGGCACGCGCGACACCTTCGACTTCGACGACGTGCGTCGCGCCCTCGCCGCGACCGCGCGCGACGCCGCGTGACCTACCTCGTGGCGCATCCCGACGTCGTCGCGATGCGGCTCGCGCAGCATCTCGGGATCGTCGCGCTCGCGCTCGCGATCGCGTTCGCGCTCGCGCTGCCACTGGGAATCGTCGCCGCGCGTAACGCGCGCGTTCGCGGCCCGTTGCTCGCCGTGCTCGGCGTCGTCTATACGTTGCCGAGCCTCGCCGTCTTCGCGCTGCTCATTCCGTTCTTCGGGCTCGGCCTCGTCACGACGGAGATCGCGCTCGTCGCCTACGCGCAGATGATCCTCGTGCGCAACATCGTCGCGGGACTGCAATCCGTGCCCGAACCGATGCGCGAAGCCGCGCGTGGTCTGGGCATGACTTCGGTGCAAATTTTCCGGCGCGTCGATCTGCCGCTCGCGCTTCCGCTCATCGTCGGCGGGACGCGGCTCGCCGCCATCGCGACGATCTCGATCGCGACGCTCGCGGGGAAGATCGACGCCGGAGGACTCGGCGCGCTGCTCTTCGCAGGCTTGGACAACGACGACCCCGGCCGCATCGTCGCCGGCAGCCTCGCCGCCGCCGCGCTCGCGATCGGCAGCGATGCGGCGCTCCGGCGCGCGGAGCGCTTCGCCCTCGCGCGCACGCGCTGACGTCGTCGCCGAGGCGCCCCGCCGACTTTTGGGGTAACCGGGCCGCATGAGCGTATCGAACGATCTCTCCGGCACCGTCGTGCTCGTTACCGGAGCGAGTTCGGGGATCGGGGAGGCGACCGCGCGTGCGATGGCCGCGCACGGCGCCCACGTCGCGCTCGTGGCGCGGCGTGCCGATCGCCTCGAAGCGCTCGCGATGTCGATCCGCGGCAATTACGGTTCGGCGCTCGTCATCGAAGCCGACATCGCCGACGAAGTACACGCGCGACGCGCCGTGGCGCGCACCGTCGAAGAGTTCGGCCGCCTCGACACGCTGGTCAACAACGCGGGGCTCATGCTCTTGGGCCCGATCGCCGACGCCGATTCCGCCGACTGGACGCGCATGATCGATATCAACGTGCGCGCGCTCATGCACTGCACGCACGCGGCGCTACCGCACTTACGAACGGCGGCAGGCGACGGCAGCCGCCGCGTCGCCGACGTCGTGAATATCAGCTCCGTTGCGGGTCGCGTCGCGCGAGCGGGCGCGGGCGCGTACAACGCGACGAAATTCGCGGTTGGTGCCTTTTCCGAGGCGCTGCGGCAAGAAGTGACGTCGGCGCACGTCCGCGTCTCGCTCGTCGAACCTGGCGCCGTCGATACCGAATTGCTCGACCAGAACCCCGCGGCGATGCAAGAGGCGCTGCGGGCACGGCTCGGCGATCTCGAACGACTGCAGGCGGGCGACGTCGCGCATGCGGTCGCCTACATCGTCACGCGACCGCGCCACGTGGCGATCAACGAACTCCTCATCCGCCCGACGGAACAGGTCCCGTAAGCGTCACGCGACGTCGCTCCATCCGTGCATCGTGCGCGGCCGCAACGAGGCCGCCAAAAAGCGCGGCGGTGACGGCATCGTCCAATTCTTCGGGATGCCACTGCACCGCGTAGAAAAATCGATGTGGGAACGTCGCCTCGGCGGCCTCGATGACGCCGTCACTCGTTCGGGCGACCGCGGCGAGTCCATCGCCGAGCGCGCGTATCGCTTGATGATGCATCGAGTTCGCCGAGAACGATTCGCGCCCGATCAGCCGCGCGAACGCCGTGCCCGACGCGATCGTCACGACGTGCCCGGGCGCGTAGTCGCTGCGAGCGATACCCGCGTCGTTCGTCTGCCGGTGATCGATCGGCGACGGCGGCACGAGCGTTTCGACGAGATCTTCGATCAACGTTCCGCCGAAGGCGACGTTCGCGATCTGCAACCCGCGACAGATGCCGCGTCGGCAGTTGCGTCTCGCGCAAGCGACGCACGAGCGCGATTTCGAATGCATCGCGATCCGCGCGATAGCTGCCGCGTTCGCTTCGCGAATGTTCGACCGCGCCGGCATAACGCGCCGGATCGACGTCGACGCCGCCAGAGATCACGACGCCGTCGAGGTTCGCGAGCGCCGCATCGACGCGGGCGGCGTCGTTCGCAAGGACGATCGCTTCACCACCGAAGCGTTCGATCGCGCGCACGTAGGGCCGCACGTCGGAATGCGGCGCGCCCGCGGCATCGCACGCATCCGATGCGGTCAGCCCGACGCGCGGCCGGACGCTACCGGCACGCGCCTCGATCACGTGATGACCAGCAACGACACCGCGAAGCGCTCCGCATCGTCGGTCCAACGGCGCTCGACGCGGAAGCCGCTCGCTGTCGCGAGACGCGCGATATCGGCTTCGTCGAATTTGTGCGACGATTCCGTGTGGATCGATTCCGCCGCGGAAAAGCGCACGTCGATACCCAGCGCTTCGATCGGCACGTTACAGCCGCGCTGCGCGACGAGAAAGGAATCGACGCTGCCGCGTGCGGCGTCGTAACGCGACGCGTGCGCGAAGGCGTCGAGATCAAAGCGCCCACCGAGTTCCCGATTGATCCGTGCGAGCACGTTCTTGTTGAACGAGGCGGTGACGCCCGTGGGATCGTTGTACGCGCGCTCGAGCACCGCGGCGTCCTTCTTGAGATCGGCGCCGAGTAAGAGACCGTCGCCGGGTTTGAAAGCCGCCGACATCGCCCGCAGGAGCGTGCGCGCCTCGCTCGGATCGTAATTGCCGATATTCGAACCCAGAAACAGCGCCATCACGCGTTTCGAGGTACGCAGTTGGGCGGATTCCAGCACGTCGAAATAATCGCTCGCATACGCGGTGACGTGCAGCCGTTCGAATTCGGCGACGAGTGCGAGCGACGAATCTTCGAGCGCGGCGGGCGAGATGTCGATCGGATGGTATGCGACGTCGTCTTGATGGCGAAGCGCCGCTTCCAGCAACGCGCGCGTCTTGCGCGCGCTCCCGCTGCCGAACTCGACGAATTCGATCGGGCCGCCGAGCGCGGTCACCATTTCGTCCGCGCGACGGTCCAAGATCGCGGCTTCGGTTCGCGTCAGATAGTATTCCGGCAGGGCGCAGATCGATTCGAAGATCGCGCTTCCGAGTTCGTCGTAAAAATATTTGGGCGGGAGATACTTTCGCGCCGCCGTAAGCCCGGCTCGCACGTCATCGCCGAAGCTCACCGTCCGAGCACGCTCCGGCGCTCGATACAGTTGATATCGCTCGGTGACTCGCATCGGTGACTTGCGTTCCGGACTGATCACTCGTAATCAATGCCCACTAGGAGAAGAGTTTGAACACTATGGACCTCTCGATCCCCGTCGACGGGAACGCGATGCCGAGCTTCCTCGCGCGCCCCGACGGCGACGAACCGCGCGGGGCCGTCATCGTGTTACAGGAGATATTCGGCGTCAATGCCGAGGTGCGCCGCATCGCGGAACTGTTTGCAAGCGCTGGGTACGTCGCCCTGGCGCTCAACTATTACCACCGCACGCATCCGAACCTCAATGAACCCTACACGAACGAAGGGTTGCAAAACGGCTTCGCGGCAGCCGGTAAGACCTCGCGCGCGACCATGCGGGCCGATGTCGGCGCCGCGATCGCCTATTTACAGGGCCAACCCTTCGTCGATAAGGCGCGCATCTTCACGTGCGGCTTCTGCTTCGGCGGATCGGTCGCGTTCGTGACGGCCACGCTGCCCGGCCTCAAAGGTGCGATCCCGTTTTACGGTGGCTCGATCGCCGCGGGCTTTCCGAACGGCGAACCCGAGGGAATCGCCGACGCCGCGGAGATCGGCGTGCCGCTGTTGCTCTTCTTCGGCGGCAAAGACGAGTACATCACGCACGAAGCGATCGCGCGCACGGAGAAAGCCTTGACCGATGCGGGCAAGGAACACGAGATCGTCGTGTACCCCGAGGTCGGGCACGCGTTCTTCCGCGAGAGTTCGGCCGGCATGTCGCAACACGAAGTTGCGGACGCGTGGGCGAAGGTCCAGGCGTTTCTCGGGGCCGCTTAACCCGGAGTGTCGAGCGCGACGCCGAGTTGCGTCGCGATGAAGCACCAGCGATCGGCTAGCTCCGCCACGACTTTGTGACGGGGCTTGCCGACTCCGTGACCGGCGTTGGGCTCGACGTACACGAAGATCGGTGCGTTGCTCGCCGTCGCCGACTGCACGCGCGCGCCGAATTTGCGCGCGTGCATCGGATCGACGCGGCCGTCGGATTCTGCGGTCGCGATCAGCATCGCGGGATAGGCGACGCCGACGCGCACGTTGTGATACGGCGAGTACGCTCGTAAGATCGCGGCTTCGCTCGGAACGTCGGGATTGCCATATTCGCTGATCCACAACCGCGCGATGAGAAATTCGTGGAACCGTAACATATCGCACAGCGGTACCAGGCACACGACCGCGCGCGCGAGATCGGGCCGCTGCGTGGCAAACGCCGCGACGAGCAAACCGCCGTTGCTACCGCCCATCACGGCGAGTCGAGCGGGGTCCGCGATGCGCTCGGTTACGAGGAATTCCGCCGCCGCGATGAAGTCGTCGAAGACGTTTTGCTTTTGGGCACGCATGCCGGCCGCGTGCCACGCTTCGCCGAACTCTCCGCCGCCGCGCAGGTTCGCGACCGCGTACACGCCGCCCGCATCGAGCCACGGAACGAGATGCGGCGCGAACGCCGGAACGAGCGAAACGTTGAAGCCGCCGTACCCGTAGAGCACCGTCGGCGCCGTCCCGTCGAAGGCCGTATCGCGGTGCGCGACGATCGACATCGGGACGCGCGTGCCGTCGGGCGAGCGGTACCAGCGCTGCTCGACGCGATACGCGCTCGCATCGAACGGCGTGGCGATGCGATCCCACGACGCGAGCGTCGCGGGCGTGCCGCCGCGCAGGTGCACGCGCACGATCTCCGGCGCCTCGACGTAGGACGCGAGTTGCAGATACGCTTCGCCGCCGTCGCCCGCCGCGTTTGCGGTCAGCGCGACGGCGCTGCGGCCGCGCGTGCCCGCGAGCGTTTCGATCCGTCCGTCCGCGTAGCGCACGCGCACGACCGACCGCACGTCCTCGAGGTAGTGCAAGACGAGGGCGTCGCCCGCAACCGCAATCCCTTCCAGCGTGCCCGCCGCCTCCGGGACGATCTCGACCCAGGCGTCGCGCGACGGGGTGCGCGGATCGACGCGAAACACACGGAAGCGCGGCGCGCCCTCGTCGGTGCGAACGTACACCGCACCCGTGCCCGCGTGCGCGTCGTATTGCGCGGCAAGGCCCTCGGCGAGCGGCGCGAAGTGCAACGGCAGGACGTGCGTGTCGGCGACGTACGCGTCGCCGCGGGCCCAGCCGTCGGCGACGACGACGACGAGCCACCGGCCGTCCGGCGAACGATCGAGGCTCAACATGTCCTCGCGCTTGCGACCCGCGCCGAAGACGACGGCGTCGTCTTCGTGCGGCGTGCCGAGCACGTGTCGGAAAACGCGCACGTCGTAAGTTCCCCCGGCGGGATACCGCGTGTAGAAAAACGCCGTTTCATCTGCGTCCCACGCGACGCTCGCGTAGCGCGTGTCGGGGATCGCTTCGCCGCGCACGACGCCGGTCGCGACCTCGACGACAGACAGCGTGCTGCGTTCGTCGCCGTTACGCGAGAGGCCGTAGGCGACGAGCGCGCCGCTCGGGCTCGGGTACCACCAGTCGATCGCGGTCAACCCTGCGGCATCGATCGCGACGGGATCGACCACGGCACGCTCTGTGCCGCCCTCGCGGACGCACAGCGATGCCTGGAGCGCGTCGCCCCTTCGCACGATCGCGAACGCGCGACCGCGGCGCACGACCGGTACGCTCACGACGTCGGTTTGCAGGAGCGCGTCGAGGCGCACCGTCAGCCGCTCGCGGCCCGGCACCGCATCGAGCGCGGCGCGCGTCCGCGCGTTCTGATCCAGCGTCCACGCCGCGGTGCGCTGATCGGTTGCGTCTTCGAGGTAGGCGAAGGGGTCGCCCGCAGCGGTCGTCGTCATCGTCGCCCTGCATTCCGGCGGCCGCGGCGAGAACCCGTCAGCCGCGACGGCGCCGTCGCAGGCCCGTTGCGTCGCGTTCGATGCGCGACCAACGGTCGTAGATGTCGAGAATGTAATCGCGCGTCTCGGGATAGGGCGGGACGCCGTGATAGTGCGCGACGGCGCCGGGTCCGGCATTGTAGGCCGCGAGCGCCGCCGCGTACGGATCGGGATACACCCCGTCGTAGGCATTGACGAAACCGCCCAAAAGATCGGCCGAGCCGCGCATCGCGTCCGCCCAATCGAAGGGGTTCACGCCCGCGCCGTCCGCCGTCTCGAGCGTGAACTGCGCGATGCCGACCGCGCCCGCCGACGACATGGCGTCGGGATCGAACCCCGACTCCTGCAGAAGCGTCGCGCAAAAGAAGCCGCTATCCAGCCGATGGGCGGCCGCGAATCCGCGTGCGCGCGTCACGAAGACAAGCGCGTCGAAGGGATCGAGCCGGTGGTTCGCCCGCACGGCGGACCGCACGACGGCCAGTGTTGGGCCGCCAGGAACCGGGGTATCGTAGAGCAACCGAAGGCCTCGCAAATCAGCCGACGGCGGTGGAACGCGCCAACTCGCGACGCGATCCACAAGTGAGTCCAGCCGGACGGTCGGGTCCGTCACGAGCATCAGGTCGGGCCGGGGCGCCGGTCCCGGAGACGCGCAACCGACGAGGACCGCGACGATGCCGCACGCCAGCACGGGCAGGTACGCATGCATGGTCGGCCCAAGAGCAAAACGCAAAGGCGAGATCATATCCACATGGGATTGGGGTTCGGAAGGTAACGTATGGTCGGCGGCGTCGTGATGTTCTTCTTCTCGCTCGTATTCGTGCTGGTCGTCGGCGACCTCGCGTCGACGTTCTTGTACCATCTGCCGCAGCATCTCTGGTTTAAATTGCACCTCAAGACCCATCACGATCGCAGCCGTTCGTATTGGGATCACGCCGTGCTCTCGAAGGACCCCGAAGTGCTGCTCGACGGCCTGCTTGGCGCGGTTCCCTATCTCGCGGTTGCCGCGCCCCTCTTCTTTTTGGGACCGTGGGCGTTCGTCGGTGCCGTAACGGCGCTCGTGCTCGGTCAGCTTCACGTTTGGTGGCGCCATACGAACGATCTCGGTTGGTCCACGCCGGCGCCGATCGTTCGCATGTGCCGGGCGTTCGCGATCGTGTTGCCCGAAGACCACGACGGGCATCATCGCAATCCCGACATCGAATTCGGCGACATCTTTCGTTTCTACGATGCGCCGGCACGCGCGGTGCTCACGTACGTGCGCGCGGTGCAACGTCGCCGCCGCACCGCGATGAAGCGATTGCAGCGGATCCGCGCAATTCGCGTCCTACGTACGACGCAGCGAGCGTAAAGAGCGCGGAGTGCTGAGGGTAGATTGATCAAGCGCGTCCTTCTCTTGATCTCCGATACCGGTGGCGGGCATCGCAGTGCGGCCGACGCCATCGTCGCGGGGCTCGAGAGCGTCGATACGGGTCCGCACGGTGAGGCATTCACCTTCGAATCTCGCATCGAAGACGTCGCCGCTCACTGCAGTTTCCCACTCTCGCAACTGGGCCCCGCGTATAGCGCGGCCCTTCGTTTCGCCCCTCCGGTCTACGGCGCGCTCTTCCATGCAACCAACGGCCGGCGCCGTTTCCGCAACGTGATTCGCATGCTCGAGCCGCTCTATCGCGAGCGTTTACGTAATCTCTTCCTCACGTATCGACCCGACGTCATCGTCTCGGTGCACCCGCTGCTCAATCACGCCGCACTCCGCGCGCGCGCCGATGCGAAGATGCTCCAGATTCCCGTCATCACCGTCGTGACCGATCTCGGCCGGGTGCACGAGGGGTGGCTCGTTCCGGACGTCGATGCGGTCGTGGTTCCGGCGCGCGAAGTCTACAATCGCGCCCGCGAGAAGGGCATCCCGTCCAACCGCATCTACCAACTCGGTCACCCCGTCCATCCGAAATTCGAAGACGTCAGCGATACGAAAGCGCAGATCCGTCTCGCGCTCGGACTTCCGGCCGACAAGACGATCGCGCTCCTGATGGCCGGCGGCGAGGGTGGGGGTAAATTGTTGCCCACCACGCTCGCACTCGCAAAATCGAAGCTGCCGCTCCACATGGTCGTGGTCACCGGCCGCAATGCCGCGTTGCGCACGAAACTCGACGAACTCGCGCACACGCTGCCCACGCCGATGACGGTGCTCGGCTACTGCGATAATATTCCGGAATTGATGCGCGCCGCCGACCTGCTGGTGACCAAGGCGGGCCCCGGTGCGATCGCCGAAGCGAGTCTCGCGGAAGTGCCGGTCGTCGTGTACGACTTCATCCCCGGCCAAGAGTACGGTAACCTCAAATACGTGGAAAATAACGGCATCGGCGTGGTCGCGCTCTCGGGTGCCGACGTCGTGCGTCGCGTACGCAGCATCGTCGGGAACGTCGCCCGCATGCAGACGATGCGCGACTGTCAGGCCACCGTCGCGCCACGCGGCAGTGCGCGACGCATCGCCGAGTTGATCGCCAACGTCGCCTTCGGCGAACTCTCCGACGCCCCGCCGCCGCTACCGCCCGCGCGCCGCGCGGCCGCAGTCGCGCTCTAGGTCACTACTTTGGGGCCTCGAGAAAGCCGAACTTAAGGGATAACGGCGACGGCTCGACGGCCGTTTACCGCGCTCTCACGAGGCGTACCCTGACCGCTCAAGAACCGTCCCGCACGAACGTGCCCCACCCCGATGGTCGACGGACCGCCGCGCTTCTGGATGAGCTCGTGCAAGCGCAACAACGCTTCCCGGCGCTTTTCGCCGGACCCGACGCCCGCGCGCTCTTCGCACTCGACGGCACCCTGGTCCGCACGAACGAAGTGGCCTTTTCACTCTTGGCCTGCGACCCCGACGATCCGCTCGGTAGCGCGCGTCACGCGATCACGCCCGCATGCATCGACGACCGCGTCCGTTCGGCGTTCATGCGTGCGACGCGCGGGGAGACGACGGGTGCCCAGGCACGCGTCGCTCCGCGCGACGGGCGGGCACCGATCGACCTCAGCGTCTCCTTCGCGCCCGCACGCGTCGCCGATACGATCGTCGGCGTCTATGCGATCGGCCGCGACACCACGGCCGAACGCGCGGAAGCACGCGTCGCGGCACGCCAGATTTCGGAGCTCTCATCGCTGTTCGAGCTCCATGCGGACGCCATGATCGCCCTCGATGCCCGCGGCTCTCTTCGCTCGGTCAACGCGGCGTTCGTCGCACTCACTGGCAC
>JAABUX010001706.1_pt1 | contig 32456 bp, 32 predicted proteins | sample 5561851 | NCBI WGS metagenome assembly JAABUX01 (sample SAMN10711883, study PRJNA513361) | rock metagenome | isolation source: Antarctica rocks | place: Antarctica: Victoria Land, Richard Nunatak red sandstone | collected 2016-01-03
TCGCCATGTATACTCCGTCCACGTGAGAACCCGGAAACTTCGCACCTCCGAAATGCCGTTGATATCAGGGTCGACTCGCCAGTCGATTTTCGGGTTCTCACGTGGACGGAGTATAGTTCCGATCCCGGCCTTTATAGCCGAAAATGATGGCAAAAACGGCTCAGCCTGTCCCTAAAAACATTGATGATGCGCTGCGCATGGCCTCAAGGGTTTAACCCTCGGCATGTTGCCGATAGTCTATCGGTGCCACCACGCCAGGACGCAGCATGTTTCGGAACACCGCAATTGGACTCGCAGCGGCAGCATTGATCGCCGCGCCCGGCCTTGCAGCCCCGGCTGAAGATCCCGCAGGCATCTTCACTGTCCAAGTCGAGAACGACGCGGCATCGACGCTGAAGGGCACCTCCGACCAGTACTACACCAGCGGGCTGCGGCTCGGATACACGTCGGGCACCAATGCGGTTCCGGATGCGCTGGCAGGGCTGGGCCGCGCCGTGTGGGGCGACGGGGTGCAGCGGATCAGCCTGGACATCAGCCAATCCATCTTCACGCCCCGCAACACGCAGATCAACCCGCCGAACCCGCGGGACCGGCCCTATGCCGGATACCTGAACGCGACCTTCGGGCTGTTGCACGACAGCGACAACGCCCGCAGTCTGCTGGCGCTGACGCTCGGCGTGGTCGGGCCGTCGGCGCTGGGGCGGCAGGTGCAGAACGGGTTCCACGACATCATCGGCGACACGCCCAACCGCGGCTGGTCGTCGCAGCTCAAGGACGAGCCGGCCATCGAGATCCTGGCGGACCGGACATACCGCCTGCCCATCGCGCAGTTCTACGGCGTCGAGACCGATGCGCTGCCGGACCTCGCGGTCGGGGTGGGAACCGTTCGGGACTATGTCCAGGCGGGCTTCAACCTGCGGCTCGGCCAAGGACTCGGCAGCGACTTCGGCGCGCCGCGCATCCGGCCCGGCCTGAGCGGGTCGGATGCCTACACGCCCACGCGCCCCTTGGCCTGGTACGTGTTCGCCGGCGCCGACGGCCAAGCCATTGCCCGCGACGTGTTCCTGGACGGCAGCACGTTCCGCGCCCGCGGCCCTTCGGTCGATAAGCGGGCCTTCGTAGGGGAGATGCAGGCCGGCCTCGGCGCCATGTTCTACGGCGTGCGCGTGACCTATACGCAGACCTGGCAAACCGAGTCGTTCAAGGGGCAGAAGAGCGGGCTGTTCAACTTCGGCTCGCTGGCGCTGTCGGCACGGTTCTAGAGCGTAAGCGGTGCAGGTAGATGCACCGCTCACGCTCTAGCCTTTGTTTTTGCAAGCATGTTCACCGATCAGGTGAGTCCACCTGATGCGGTCATGCTCTAGCCGGCCGTCTCCGGCACCAAGTCGGCGGCCACGCCTGCGGACTGGCCCGCTTCGCCGTCCGTCAGCATGCGCCAGGTGCCCTGCACCAGGATTTCGCACGGTCGGAACCGGGCCTTGTAGGCCATCTTGCGGCTTTCCGGCACCCAGTAGCCCAAGTACACGTAAGGCAGCTTCTGCGCCAGGGCACGCTCGATCAGCCACAGGATCGCGTAGGTGCCAAGCGACTGCTTCTCGCATTCTGGGGCGAAGAAGCTGTACACCGCCGAAAGCCCGTCGCCGAGCCGGTCGGTGAGGCAGCCGCCGATCAATCGCTCGCCGGGGCCGCGGAACTCGGTGATGGTGGTCTCGATCGGCGTGTCCTCGATCATGGCGCGGTAGTCGTAGAAGCTCATGGTCGCCATGTCGCCGTCGCTGTGCCGCGCCTGCTGGTAGCGTTGGAACAACTGGAACTGCTCCGCCGTGGCACGGGCGGGCATGCTGTAGCCCTCGACCCCTGCGTTGGCCCGGCCGATGCGGCGCAAACCGCGGTCGGGCACGAAGGCCGCGACCGGAATCCGGATCGGCACGCAAGCCTGGCAAGACGGGCAGACCGGGGCATAGGCGATGTTGTGGCTGCGGCGGAACCCGGCCCGGGACAGCCGGTCGTGCAGGTTGTCGGCGTCCGGCCCGGTGATCTCCGTCACCACCTTGCGCTCGGTCCGGCCCGACACGTAGGGGCAGGGAAGCGGAGCTGTGGTGTAGAAGAACTGCGGTCGGCGCGGCGGCTTGTAAGTCATGCGTATCCGGATCCCCGGCGCATGTTCCCGAAATCGGCGGGCGCGGTCAACGCCCCGTCCAAGGCCTGGGCACGCACGACGACGAGACCGGAGGCCAGGTCATGCAGCGTCCGGTGCCGCGTGGTCAGCAACGCCGCCGCCAGCCAGACCACCCCGGCGCCCAGCGTCAGCCACAGCCCGGCGGTGAACAGGACCGCCTGCAGCAGCGACGGCCGGCCCAAATCCTGGTCCCGCCGCACAGTCAGGTCCATCATCGCCTGGCCCGGCGTGGCGCTGCGCGGGCTGGCCACGAACAGGACGTGATAGGCAAGCGGCACGACTGGCAGCAACCCAAGCAGCGGCAGTCCCAACCCGAGGGTCAGCAGCCCGAAACCGAACAGCACCACCCACAGCACCGCAACGATGCCGCCCGCCAGCAGCAGGTCGATCAGCCAGGCGCACACGCGGCGGAACAGCACCCCTTCCAGCAACGGGGCGTCGTCCATAATCTGTCCGGCGGAGTAGGCGCTCATGGGACCAATCCTATGCGATCCGAAACGGCGGCGGGCTGGGGGCCGATGGTGATGGATGTGCCGTCGCGCCAGCGCGCCATCAAGGAGCTGGCCATGCGGCGGAACGGGTTGCCGGATTGCCCCGGCGTCAAGGCGAACAGGCTGCCGTCAAGGTTATCCAAGTCATACACTCCGCGATACCCGGCACCGTGCACCGAGGCCCAGGAATCCCCGCGCATCGCGCCCCGGTATATGGTGGTGTCATCGCCGGGCTGAACGATGCGGGACGTGGTGAGCCGGCCAAGCACGGGCAATGTTCCCAGCAGCGGATGCGCGAAAATAGCCTGGTGCACGCGGCCCCAGCGCCAATCATCCGGTTGCGGGCCATGGGCGGCGGCAAGGCCGGCCATCGCGGTTTTCAGCGACTCGGCGAGCATCGGCCCGCAATCGCCGTCGCACCAGCTTGCGCCGCCCGGCGACAACGCCCGGGCGACCAGTTCCGCGCTTCCGCCTGCGGCAGCGGCGGGCACCTCGGCGCGTGCCAGCATAACCGACTCGAACTGCCGGACCCAGGCGTTGAAGATGAGCGGCTGCGGCAGGTCGGGCCGCATGCCGCCGTCCCAACGGGACAGCAGGGCCAGGGCGCGTCCGGATGCCTCGCCGGCCGGACGGGTGGCGAGCAGCGTCGGCAGGATCTGCACGGCAAAGCTGCTGACCGCGTCCACCTGCATGGCGGCGAAGCTTCCCGCATCGTGCTTGGCCGTCGCCGCCAGCATCTGGCGGATGCGCCGCGCCCGCCAGTCGCCGAACCAGTCGGCGCCCATGAACACCGGGAAGTCCGGCCCGGCCACGCGCTCGTTGGCATTCACCAGCCGCCCGGCCGCAGGCGCTACGACGCGGGGCAGGGCGCCGCCCCCCGCGTAGCCCGTCCAGTCGTAGGCATCATCTGCGCCCTCCACCGGCACCGTGCCGTCGCCGCCCCGCCGGATCGGCACGCGCCCCGTGGTGAACTGCGCGATGGCCGTCCGGTCCGCCGCCAGCAGGTTCTGCACGGGCGATGTGACCAGCTCGGACGCGCGCCCGGCGCCCGCCACATCCGACGCGCGGTTGAGCGCGAGCAGCCCGGTCGCCGTGGTGTCCCCGGGCAGGAGGTTGGCCATGGCGACGGCCAGCACCGGCCCGCCGGGCGCGTCCCCGCTGGTTGCATCCAGGTCGCTGAGCACCGGGCCGTGCCGCGTTTCCCGGACGACCAGGCGCTCGTCCGGCGCGCCGCGCACCCGGATGCGCTCCGCGTGCTCGACGAAGAGTTGGGGGCCGTCCGGCGTCTGGTAGCGGCCGTCCGGGAGCACGGTTTCGACGAACACGTCCTGCGTGTCGGCGCCGGTGGTGGTGAAGGTCCAGGCAATGCGCCCGTTATGCCCGATCACGAGGAACGGCACCCCTGGCGCCGTGGCGCCGGCCAGCACCCCGCCCGGCGTCTCGATCCGCGCCAAGTACCAGATGGCTGGCAGGCTGAACCCGAGGTGCGGGTCGCCGGCCAGCAACGGGTGGCCGGTGGTCGTCCGGCTGCCGTCCACCGCCCACTCGTTGCTGGCCGAATGGGGCCAGGTGAACGGCTCGGGGAAGTCCGGCACCGCTGCTGCGAGCCGCGTGGCCCAATCGCTCAGGTTTTCGGGCAGGACGCGGGCGTCCGGAGGCGGCGTGTCGTCCTGCGGCGGCCACAGCTCCCGCATGCGCGCGGCGGGCAAGCGGGCCTGCACCGCCGCCCGCGCCAGCTCGGACCGCCAGTTGCCCGACAAGTACAGGCCCATGGTCTTGCCCCACAGCAGGCTGTCCACCGCCGTCCAGGGTTCCGGGGCGCCGAGCGGGATGAACTCCGGCGCCGCGAGCCGCCCGCGCGCCGCGATCCAGGCGTTCACCCCCGCGGCGTAGGCGTCCAGCATCGCCCGCGTGTCGGCGTCGAGCGCCGGCAGGTCGGCCTCCGCCCGCCGGCGCAATCCGAGCACCCGCATCGTCCGGTCCAGCCGCAGGGTCACGCCGCCGGCGATCTCCGACAGGCGCCCGGACGCGGCCCGGCGCATCAGCTCCATCTGGAACATGCGGTCCCGGGCATGCACGAAGCCGAGCGCCGCCGCGGCGTCGAGGTCCGACCCCGCCGCGATGCGCGGAATGCCGTCACCATCCAAGGTGATCGCGACCGGCTGCGCGAGGCCCGGGATGCGGGCCTGCATGGCGGTGGGCGGCAAGGACAGCCAGAACGAGCCCGCCACCATGACGCTCGCCAAGGCGAGCAGCCCAAGCAGCACGGCAAACACGAAGGCGAGGGCGCGTGCCGCCACGCGCAGCAGGACCGGCCCTATGCCGCGCCGCGGCAGCCGCGCGCCGCGCATCCGCGGCCTAATGCAGCCGGGGCGATTTCAAGTGGTTGGTACGGTCGGTCGAGGTCACGGTGACGGCGGCGGTCTTGCTGCCGCGGCCGAGCCTGACCTGCACCGGCGTGCCGGCCGGGCCGGATGCCCAAACCGCCCGCCACAGCCCTGGGAGATCCGGCACGTCCTCCCCGTTCACCGACAGGATGCGGTCCCCAGTCCGGACCCCGGCCTGATCCGCCGGCCCGTTGTCCGCAAGCCCACCGACGACCAGCGCCGAGTCGTCTTCCATGGCATACAGGCCCAGCCACGGCCGGGGCGGCCGGTTGACCCGGCCATACGACAGCAGGTCGTCAAGGATAGGCCGCAGCAACTGCACCGGCACGACCATGTTCATGTCCGTCCGTTTGCCTCCCTGGCCCTGCTGCAGGACCAGCGAGCCGATGCCCAGCAGCCGCCCGTCCTGCCCCACCAGGCCGGCGCCGCCCCAGAACGGGTGCGACGGCGCGGTGAAGATGGCGTCGTCCAGCAGGTACTCCCAGTAGCCCGCGAACTCCTGCCGCCCGGCCACCTTCGCCGCGACGCATTGCCGGCGCCCGCCGGCGGCGGCGAAGATCACCGGCGTGCCCACCCGCGCCTTCTCGCTGTCGCCCAGCTCCATCACCGGCAGGTCGAGCTTGCCGAGCGCCTGCACCACGCCGAACCCGGTGTCCTGGTCGTAGGCCATTGGATACCCGGCGACCGCGCGCCCATCGGCGGCGGACAGCCAAACCGTCTCGGCCTCCGTGATCAGGTAGCCGATGGTGAGGAACAGGCCGGGCCGGATGTGCACGGCGCTGCCCGCCCGCTCCGTTCCGAGCGTGGATGCGGTGAACGCATCCTCCGGCACGGTCGCGCGCAGCGACACGATCGAGCGCAGCGCATGTTCAAGGTCGAAGGAGTACTCGGCGGCCTTGGGCTGCAAGCTCGCCGGAATGGTCTGGTCGGTTTTGGGCATCGGTCCCCGTCCGTTGGATCAGCCGTAATTCACCATGATCGTCTTTTTGTGCATGAAGTGTTCCAGCATCGATTCCAGGCTGGCCTCCTTGCCCAAGCCGCTGCTCTTCACGCCGCCATAGGACAGGTTGGCCTGCACGACCAGGTTCTGGTTGATCTGCACCAGCCCGGCCTCCAGCCGGTGCGCCAGATCAAGGCCGACCCGCAGGTTGTTGGTCCACAAGGACGCCGCAAGCCCATACTCGGTGCCGTTGGCCGCCGCCAAAGCCTTCTCCGCGTCGTCGAACGGGAACACGCAGGTGACGGGGCCGAAAATCTCCTCCTGCACCAGCCGGCTGTCGTCCGGCAGGTCGGAAAAAATGTACGGCCGGATGAACAGGCCCTTCTGCATGGCCGGGTCGGACGGCATGGCGCTGCACGCGCGGCCGGTGGCACCCGGCGTCGCCAAGCCCTCCGCGATGAAGCCCTCGACCTTCTTGAACTGGTCCGGGCTGATGAGGGTGCCGATGTCGGTCGCCTCGTCGAGCGGGTCGCCCATCACCATGGCATCCACCTTGGCGGCCAGCGCGTCCACGAACCGCTGGAAGATCGGGCGCTCTACGTAGATGCGGCTCGCCGCGGTGCAGCTTTGGCCTTGCCGGGTGAAGCGCATGGAGGTGACGGCGCCCATCACCGTCTTCTCGAAGTCGCAGTCGGCGAACACGACCATGGGACTCTTGCCGCCCAGCTCCAGGGTCACGGGCACGAGCTTCTCGGCAGCGGCCTTGGACACGATGCGCCCGACCTCGACGCTGCCGGTGAACGTCACCTTGCGCACCAGCGGATGCGCCACCAGCGGGCCGCCGCACTCCGGCCCGAAGCCGGACAGCATGTTGAAGCAGCCCGGCGGCAGCACGCGGTTCATCAGCTCGCAGATGCGCAGCACCGCGAGCGCCGCCTCTTCGGCCGACTTCACCACCACCGTGTTGCCCGCGACCAGGGCCGGCGCCACCTTCAGCGCCATCAGCAGCATCGGCACGTTCCACGGGATGATCGCGCCGACGACGCCCAGCGGCTCGCGCACCGTGACGGACAGCACGTTGGGGGCGAACGGCACCGTCTCCCCCTTCAGCTCGCCGCCGAGGCCGCCGTAGAACTCGAAGATGTCGGCGACGGTCTGCGCCTCCACCCGGCTTTCGGTGCGGAGCGCCTTGCCGGATTCCAGCGCGATCAGCCGCGCCAACTCCTCCACGTGGTCCCGCAGCAAGGCGGCGCAGGCCGCCACCATCGCGCCGCGCTTGCGGGCCGGGACCTTGGCCCAGGCTTTCTGTGCTGTATCCGCATCCTGCACCGCGGCTTCCACGTCGGCGGCGTCGCCCTCCGCCGCGTGCGCGACCTCAAGCCCGGTGGCCGGGTTCACGACGGCGAAGGTCTTGCCTGAGCGCGAGGGCACGAAGCGCCCGCCGACCAAGTGCTGGCCCGACAGCGCGGTCGCCAGGGCCTGCTGATCCAGCGTGGGCGCATGGGCGGCGGGATGGGGCCGGTCGAGCATCGGGTTTGCCTCGGGATGCAGGGTGCATATAACGCTCTGCCGAGAATGGACCCACCCATGGGCCTGAACAAGGGCGCGGAGACCGATCCAGCATGACCAACTTCCCAAGCTCTGGTTCCCCACCCTCCGGCCCGCTCGCGGGCTTGACCGTGTTCGACCTCACCCGCGTCCTAGCCGGGCCGACCTGCGTGCAGATGCTGGCGGACCTCGGCGCCGACGTGATCAAAATTGAAAAACCCGGCTCCGGCGACGACACGCGCGGCTTCGCGCCGCCCTTCATGCCGGGCACCGGGGAGAGCGCGTACTTCGTCGGCGTGAACCGCAACAAGCGCTCGGTCACGCTCGACATCGCCAAGCCCGAGGGCCAGGCCATCGCGCTCGACCTGATCGCGCAAAGCGACATCCTGGTGGAGAACTTCAAGGTCGGCGCGCTGGCCAAGTACGGGCTGGGCTACGAGCGGTTGCACGAGCGGTTCCCGGGCCTCGTGTATTGCTCGATCACCGGCTTCGGGCAGACCGGGCCGTATGCGCCGCGCCCGGGCTATGACAGCCTGATCCAGGCGATGGGCGGGGTGATGAGCCTGACCGGAGAGCCGGACGGCCTGCCGCAGAAGGTGGGCGTGCCGGTCGCCGACCTGTTCGCCGGGCTGTACGGCTGCATCGGCGTGCTGGCGGCGCTGCGCCACCGGGAAGCGACGGGGCAGGGGCAGCAGGTGGACATCGGCATGTTGGACACGCATGTCGCGTGGCTGGCCAACCAGGGCATGAACTACCTGGCGACCGGGGAGAACCCGGCGCGGCTCGGCAACCAGCATCCAAACATCGTGCCCTACCAGGTGTTCCCGACCACCGACGGCTACCTTGTATTGTCAATCGGCAACGACCCGACGTTCAAGCGCTTCTGCGACGGCTACGGCTTGTCGCACCTGCTGGACGACCCGCGCTTCGCGACCAACGCCGCCCGCGTCGGCAACCGCGCGCTGGTGACGGAAACGCTGGCCCCCGTGCTGCGCCAACACCCGACGGCCCGCTGGGTCGAGGAGCTTGAGGCCTTGAAGATCGGCTGCGGCCCGATCAACACATTGGAAGAGGTGTTCGCCGACCCGCAGGTTCAGGCGCGCGGCGCGGTGACGACGATGCCGCACCCGTCCAATCCGGATGGCGTGAAGGTGATCGCCAACCCGGTGCGCCTGTCGGAAACTCCGGTCGACTACCGCATGGCCCCGCCGACGCTCGGCCAGCATACCGACGAGGTGCTGGGCGCCCGCCTGCAGCTGGCGCCGGAGCAGTTGGCGGAGTTGCGTGCTAAAGGCGTGATATAACTGGCGGCAAGCCCTAAATACAGGGGCAAGCCGCGGCCCCGGACCCAAGCAGGACCCCCATGAACGAACAGACCCCGCCCGCCAGCCTTACCCGCTTCTTCTCGGCCAGCCTTGCCGAGACCGACCCGGACCTTGCCGCCGCCATCGGCGCCGAGCTGGCACGCCAGCAGGACGGCATCGAGCTGATCGCCAGCGAGAACATCGTCTCCGCCGCCGTGCTGGAAGCGCAAGGCTCGGTGCTGACCAACAAGTACGCGGAGGGCTACCCCGGACGCCGCTACTACGGCGGCTGCTTCGAGGTGGACCGTGCGGAAACCCTGGCCATCGACCGGGCCAAGGCACTGTTCGGCTGCACCTACGCCAACGTGCAGCCGCATTCCGGGGCGCAGGCCAACCAGGCGGTGTTCCTCGCCTTGCTCCAGCCCGGCGACACCATCCTGGGCATGACCCTTGCCGCCGGCGGGCACCTGACGCACGGCGCAGCACCCAACCTGTCGGGCAAGTGGTTCCGCGCCGTCCAGTACGGCGTGCGGCAGGAGGACGGCCTGCTGGACTATGAGGAATTGGAGCGCCTGGCCCGCGCCGAAAAGCCGCGCATGATCATCGCCGGCGGCTCGGCCTACCCGCGCGCCATCGACTTCGCCCGCATCCGCAAGGTGGCGGACGAGGTCGGCGCCTGGTTCCTGGTGGACATGGCGCATTACGCCGGGCTGGTGGCGGCGGGCGCATACCCGACGCCGCTGCCGCACGCCCACGTGGTCACGACGACCACGCACAAGACGCTGCGCGGCCCGCGCGGCGGCATGATCCTGTCGAACGACCTGGACCTCGGCAAGAAGTTCAACTCGGCGGTGTTCCCGGGCCTGCAGGGCGGCCCCTTGATGCACGTGATCGCCGCCAAGGCGGTGGCGTTCGGCGAGGCGCTGCGCCCGGAGTTCCGCACCTACCAGCGCGCCGTGATCGACAACGCCCGCATGCTGGCGGAAACCCTGATGCAGCAGGGCTGCGACATCGTGACCGGCGGCACCGACAGCCATTTGATATTGGTGGATTTACGGCCCAAAGGCGTGACCGGCAAGGCGGCGGACGCGAGCCTGGAGCGCGCCCACATCACCGCGAACAAGAACGCCATCCCCTTCGACCCGGCCAAGCCCGCCGTCACCTCCGGCATCCGCCTCGGCACTCCCGCCGCCACCACCCGCGGCTTCGGCCCGGCGGAGTTCCGGGAGATCGGCCTGATGATCAACGAGGTGCTGGACGGCCTGTCCCGCTCCAACGACGGCAGCAACGACCTGGCGGAGCAGGCCGTGGCAGTGCGGGTGCAGGCGATGTGCGCGCGCTTCCCGATCTACCCGGGCCTGTTGGCAGGCCACGCCGGACCCTAAGCGCCATGCGCTGCCCGTTCTGCGGCAACGACGACACGCAGGTGAAGGACAGCCGGCCCACGGATGACGGGTCGGCCATCCGCCGCCGGCGGTTCTGCGGCGGCTGCGGGCAGCGGTTCACCACCATCGAGCGGGTGCAGCTCCGCGAGCTGACGGTGCTGAAGGCCGATGGCCGCCGGGTGCCGTTCGACCGGGAGAAGCTCGGCCGTTCCATCCGCATCGCGCTGCGCAAGCGCCCGGTGCAGGAGGAACGGCTGGAGCGCATTGTCAACGGCATCGTGCGCCAGTTGGAGGCCACGGGGGAGAACGACATCCCGAGCAAGCAGTTGGGCGAGCTGGTGATGGAAACGCTGAAGGACGTGGACGCGGTGGCCTACGTCCGCTTCGCCAGCGTGTACCGCGACTTCCGCGAAGCAAAGGACTTCGAGGCCTTCCTGGGGTCGCTTGAGGAGCCTACATAGCGCGGATGGGTGATGCGGGCACCATCGATGGGGACGCGGCGGCCGGAGAAGCGACGGCCGGAAAAGCGGCAGACACGGAGCATATGCGCGCCGCCCTGGCGCTCGCCCGGCGCGGCCTTGGCAACACCTGGCCGAACCCGGCTGTGGGGTGCGTGCTGGTGCGGGATGGCCGGGTGGTCGGTCGCGGCACGACCGCGCCGGGCGGGCGGCCCCATGCGGAAACCGTGGCGCTGGCGCAGGCCGGCGATTTCGCACGCGGCGCCGCGGCCTACGTGACTCTGGAGCCGTGCAGTCATCACGGACGCACCCCGCCCTGCGCCGATGCGTTGATTGCGGCCGGGGTGGCGCGGGTCGTCGTGGCGTGTGGCGATCCGGACCCGCGGGTGGATGGCCGCGGCGTCGCGATGCTGCGGGCGGCGGGGATCGAGGTCGCTGTCGGGTTGATGGCGGAGGAGGCAGAGGCGCTGCAGGCCGGGTTCCTGACCCGGGCTCGCCTGGGGCGTCCCATGGTGACGCTGAAGCTGGCCAGCACGCTCGACGGCCGCATCGCGACGCGCACCGGGGAAAGCCAGTGGATCACCGGACCCGAGGCCCGCCGGGCGGCGCACGCGCTGCGCGGGCAGCACGACGCGGTGCTGGCGGGCATCGGCACCGTGCTGGCGGACGACCCGGAGCTGACCTGCCGCATTCCCGGATATCGCAAGAACCCCGACCTGCGCATCGTGGTGGACAGCCGGCTCCGCATCCCTCCCACGGCGCGCGTCGTGGCGACCGCAATGGCCGTGCCGACCTGGTTCCTGCACCACGCCGATGCGGGGCGGGCGAGGGCGTTGCAGGACGCCGGGGCGCGGCTGATCGAGGTCCCAGGCGCAGAGCAGGGCGTGGACCTCGCGGCTGGCCTGCAAGCTTTGGGCGCCGCCGGGCTGACCCGGGTGCTGGTGGAGGGCGGGGCGCAGATCGCGGGCGGGCTGCTGCGCGCCGGGCTGGTGGACCGCATCGCCTGGTTCCATGCGCCCGGCGTGATGGGCGGCGACGGCTGGCCGGCGGCGCAGGCGTTCGGCACTATGGCGCTGGACGGGATGCCGCGCTTCCGGCGGGTGGACGTGCGGCCAGTGGGGGACGACATGCTTACAGAACTCAGCCGGGCTGCCTGATGTTCACCGGGATCGTGACCGGCATGGGCGAGGTGCGGAGCCTGCGGCCCATCGGCGGCGGCCAGGACATGCGCCTGGTGATCGGCGCGCCCTGGCCCGACACCGGCAGCATCGCCCTGGGCGCGTCCATCGCCTGCGGCGGCTGCTGCCTCACCGCGGTCGAGGTCGGGCCGGACTGGTTCGCGGTCGAAGTGTCCGGCGAAACGCTGTCGAAGACCAAGCTGGGCGGCTGGGCCGCTGGCACCCGCATGAACCTGGAACGCTCCCTGCGTGTCGGCGACGAGCTGGGCGGCCACATCGTCTCCGGCCACGTCGATGGCCTGGGCCAGGTGCGGTCGGTGCTGCCGGAGAACGGCTCCTGGCGCGTGCAGGTCGAGGCGCCGCGCGAGCTGTCCCGCTTCATCGCCGCCAAGGGCAGCGTGTCGCTCGACGGGGTGTCGCTGACGGTGAACGAGGTGATGGGAAACGAAGTGGCGGGCAGCCTGTTCGGCGTCAACGTCATCCCGCATACCTGGGACGTGACGACGCTGGGCCAGCTCCAGCCCGGCCATGCCGTCCACATCGAGATTGACATGCTGGCGCGCTACGTCGCCCGCCTGGCGGAGGTCCCATGAAGTCTGCCATCCTGTCCGACTACCTGTGCAGCGCCGAAGAGCTGATCGAGGAGGCGCGGGCCGGGCGCATGTTCGTCCTGGTGGACGACGAGGACCGGGAGAACGAGGGCGACCTGGTCATTCCCGCCCAGTTCGCGACGCCCGACGCCATCAACTTCATGGCCCGGCACGCCCGTGGATTGATCTGCCTGGCGCTCACCCGCGCCCGGGTGGAGCAGCTCGGCCTGCCGCTGATGAGCCAGTCGAACAACAGCCGGCACTACACGGCGTTCACGGTCTCCATCGAGGCGCGGGACGGGGTGACGACCGGCATCTCGGCCGCGGACCGGGCGCTGACGGTCGGCGTCGCGATCAACCCGGAGGCCAGCCGCGACCAGATCGTGACGCCAGGCCACGTGTTCCCGCTGATGGCGCGGGAGGGCGGCACGCTGGTGCGCGCCGGGCACACGGAGGCGGCGGTGGACATCGCGCGCCTGGCCGGCCTGACGCCTGCCGGCGTGATCTGCGAGATCATGAACGACGACGGCACGATGGCCCGCCTGCCGGACCTCGTCGCCTTCGCGCAGCACCACAACCTCAAGCTCGGCACCATCGCCGACCTCATTGGCCACCGCCGCCGCACCGAGCGCCTGGTGCGCCGGGTCCAGCAGGGCGCGACACAGCACGCCGAGGGCGGGGAGTGGAAGCTGAGCGTCTATGCCAACACGCTTGATTATGCGGAACACCTGGTGCTGACCAAGGGCGACCTCGCTGGGCCGCAGCCGGCGATGGTGCGGATGCACGCGGTGGACCTGGTGAGCGACACGCTGGGCGGGCCGCACTCTTCGGCGCTGCATGCGTCGATGCGGATGATCGCGGCCGAGGGCCGGGGCGCCGTCGTGCTGATCCGCGACCCAAGGCCGACCGCGTTGTCCGAGCGGGTGGGCGCGCTGACGGCTGACACCCGGCCCCAGCCGGTCCTGCGGGATTACGGCATCGGGGCGCAGATCCTGAGCGACCTGGGCGTGCGGGACATGATCCTGCTGTCCAACACGCCGCGCACCCTGATCGGCCTTGAGGGCTACGGCTTGAACATCGTCGAGCATCGGCCGATTGCCGGCGTTCCCGCGGAATAAAGGACTGCCCCATGAGTACCATCGACGCGCCCCTGCCCGCGGCCCCGGCCGTGCCGGGTCCGGCGCCCCGTCTGCTGGTGGTGCGCGCGCCCTATTATCGCGAAGTCGTCGATGGCATGACGCGCGGCGCCCAGCGTATCCTGTCGGAGGCCGGCGCCACGCATGACATCCTGGACGTGGCCGGCGCGTTCGAGCTGGCCCAGGCGATCCGACTGGTGCTGCGCGGGTCCCAGCGTTTCGACGGTTTCGTCGCGCTGGGCTGCATCGTCCGAGGGGAAACCGACCATTACGACCATATTTGCCGCGAAAGCATGTCCGGCCTGATGCAGGTGGCGCTGCAATACGGGCTGGCGATGGGCACCGGGCTGCTCACCGTGCACGACATCGGCCAGGCGGTCGCCCGGTCCGGCGCGGACGGCCACAACAAGGGGGCCGAGGCCGCCTCGGCGGCGCTGCGGCAGATCGCCGTCGCGCGCCAGATGGGAGCCGCCTGATGGCCCGTCCAGCGCGCCCGCCCAGCCGTCCCCGCACCGCCTCCCGCGTCGCAGCAGTCCAGGCATTGTTCCAAAGCGAGCAGGGCGGCGAAACGGCGGAAACGGTGATCGAGCAGTTCGTGCGCCACCGCTTGGGCGAGATGCCCGGCCCCGAGCACCTGGGCGGCGGCGGCTTCGAGGAAGGCCGGGTGCCCGACGCGCACGTGCCGCTGTTCCAGCAGATCGTCCGCTCCGCGGTGCTGCAGCAGGACCGGCTGGACGCCCTGATCGCCGACGCCTTGCCGCCGGACTGGCCCATGGTGCGTCTTGACCCGGTGCTGCGCGCCCTGTTGCGCGCCGGGGGGGCGGAGCTGTCGATGGCCAACGGCCCGCCCGCCCGCGTGGTGATCAACGAGTACCTGGACGTGGCGCACGGCTTCTTCACCGGGGAGGAGCCGCGCATGGTCAACGGGATGCTCGACCGGCTGGCGCGCGAGCTGCGGCCTGGCGATTTCCCGGCGGAGCCGGCCCCTACCCACTGATGGCCCGCCCATGACGCCCGACCCGCCGGCCGAGTTCGGGCTGATCGCCCGGCACTTCCGGCCGCTGGCCGGCCCGGGGGCGCTCGATTTGCTGGACGACGCGGCCTTGCTGCGTCCGCCGCCGGGCCGGGAGCTGGTGTTCACGGCGGACGCCATGGTGGCCGGGGTGCATTTCCTTCCCGACGACCCGGCGGACACCGTGGGCGCCAAGCTGCTGCGGGTGAGCCTGTCCGACCTGGCCGCCATGGGTGCCGTGCCGCTGGCCTACCTGATGACCGTTTCCGCGCCGCAGGACACGGGCGATGCCTGGTTCGCGGCCTTTGCGGCAGGGCTGGCGCGCGACCAGGCGCGGTTCGGGATCACGCTGCTGGGCGGGGACACCACGGCGACGCCCGGCCCGATGACGCTGTCGCTCACCGCCATCGGCCATGTCGCGCCCGGCGCCGCGCTGCGCCGCCGGGGCGCCGCCGCGGGCGACGAGGTGTGGGTGACAGGCACGATTGGCGACGGGGCGCTCGGCCTGCTGGCGCTTCAGGGCCGGGTTGCGGACCCGGACGGCTGGCTGGCCGGCCGCTACCGCCTGCCGCAGCCGCGGCTCGGCTTGGCGCTGCACGGGATCGTCTCGGCCTGCATGGACGTGTCGGATGGCCTGGTGCAGGACCTGGGCCACCTGTGCCGCGCCGCCGGGCTGGGCGCCGCCATCGAGGCGGCGTTGGTGCCGCGCTCCCCGGCGGCGCGGGCGGCGGGGGAGGCTTGGCTCAAGACCTGCCTGACCGGAGGCGACGATTACGAGCTGCTGATGGCGGTGCCGCCGGAGCATGCCGGCGCTCTCAAGGCAGAAGCGGCGGCTCAAGGAATGGATGTGGCCCGGATCGGGCGGTTCGAGGCCGGAGGCCAGGTGCGGGTCCTTGACGGGGCGGGCGGCGCGATCAGCCTGGACCGGCCAGGCTGGAGCCACTTCTAGCCTAAAGCCCCGGACTGGTGGTGGCGCCGCTGCCGCCCGGCGTGGTCCTGCTGCTGCCCGGCGCGCCGCCCGTGCTGAACTTGCCCACGTTGCCCAGCAACTGCTGGAGGAACGACGCCTCGCTGCCCGGGGAGGGCGTGGCGCGGCCCACGACGGACACGTCCCGGCCGTCATCCTGGTTCAGGTGCTTCACGTCGCGGAGCACGCCGCCTTGATCGAACGTCAGCATCGTCACGTCCTGCGCCGTGATGCCCGGCAGCCGCCCGACCCGGGTGCGCGTGGTCTCGCTGATGTAGATCCAGGTGTTGTCGTCGAAGGCGCCCTTCGTGGTCGGCGAGCCGAGCAGGGAGGTGGCGTCGGACCGGGTCGATGTGCCGGGCACCAGCTCCTTGATGAGGTCGGCCTCGACATGGTTGCCGCGCAACTGATGCGGCGTCTCCACGGCGCTGCATGCGGACACGGCCAGCAGGAACAGGACGGGAAGCAGGCGCACTTGCGGGTCCAGTCTGGTTCAGGGACGCGGCCGAGACGCGAGGAGGCGGCATCGCCCGGCCCGCATTGATCGATCCCGGCAGGAAACCTATCTGGGGCGGTGGGTGTCATGCCCGCCCGGTTGTGTCAATCGGGCGGCGCCGGACCGGACACGGTGGGGGGATCAGATGGCACTCTTGGGTCTGCTGGGGCGTAAGCGGCATGAGCGCGCCGGGTTCGAGCTTTACACCGCCGCCGTCGGCGCCGCCCGCGATCCCTACATCTTCGAGACCCTGGGCGTGCCGGACACGCTGGACGGGCGGTTCGACGTGATCGGGCTTTACGTGTTCCTCGTGGTGCACCGGCTGCATGCGGCTTCGAAGGAGGGGAAGGATTTGGCGCAGGCCGTGTTCGACGCGATGTTCTCCGACATGGACATCAACCTGCGGGAAATCGGCGTGGGCGACATGACGGTCGGCAAGCGGGTGCGCGCGATGTGGGAAGCGTTCAACGGACGCTCCGCCGCCTACGCAGCCGCGCTCGACAGCGGCGACGTGATGGCGCTGGCGGGCGCGGTCGCCCGCAACGTTTGGCGCGGCCAGGCGCCTCCGGACTCCGCGCACGCCCTGGCGGCTTTGGCGATGGAGCAGTCGAAGCACCTGGCGGAACAGCCGGTCGAGGCGCTGCTGGCAGGCCGGGTCAGCTTCCGGCCGGCGCGGGCCACGGAATGATCCCCGAACTGCATCGTCCCGTTGCGCTGGACCGCGTCGGGCCGCGCGGTTTGACGGTGGAGGTCGAGGCGAGACCGGAGGAGCTGCCGGCCATTGCCGCCCGGCTGCGCATCCTGGCGCTCGCAAGCCTGCATTGCGCGTTCAAGCTGCGCCGGGTCGGCGCGTCCACGGTGGAGGCGGAGGGCATGCTGCGCGCCCAAGTGACCGAGACCTGCGTCGTCTCGCTCGATCCGTTCAGCCATGACGTGCGGGAAGCGTTCACCGTCCATTTCGTCCCGCCCGGCGCCGAGGACGACAACCCGGACCCGGAGGCGGTTGACCAAATCTCCTACGCGGGCGGCGCGGCCGACCTCGGCGAGGCAGCGGTGGAACAGCTTGCCTTGGCGCTCGACCCGTTCCCGCGCAAGCCCGGCGCCGCGCTGCCGGACGAGGCGACGGAGGAAACGCCCAGCCCGTTCGCCGTGTTGCGTGCGCGGCAGGTGCGGGAATAGGCTGTCGCTTGCAGCCCGGGTGCGGCTCTGCTAAATCGCGCGGCTCGTTATCGACCTTATGATCCCGGCGCGTCGCTTCCTTGCCGCGCGCCCTTTAGCCCGGAGGCGCGTTGTCCCATGGCTGTTCCCAAGAAGAAGACATCCCCGTCCCGCCGCGGCATGCGCCGCAGCCACGATGCGCTGCGGGTCGAGGCCCATGCCGAGTGCTCCAACTGCGGCGAGCTGAAGCGCCCGCATCACCTTTGCAGCCATTGCGGCCATTATGACGGCCGCGAGGTCGTGGCCGCCGGCAAGGCGCTCAAAGGGGCCGTTCGCGCCTGAGAGCGCCGGGCTGGGACGCCCAGCGATGACGGAACCCTTCAATCTCGCCATCGACGCCATGGGCGGCGACCATGCGCCCGAAGCGGTGCTGGACGGCATCGCGATTGCGGCCGAACGGCATCCGTCGGCCCGCTTCCTGCTGGTAGGCGACCAGGCAAGGCTCAGCCCCTTGGTGGCGTGCCGCAAGCGTGTCCAGGCGTCTTGCACGATCCGCCATGCCCCCGAGGCCATCCCCAGCGAGATGAAGCCGACCGCGGCTCTGCGGGTGCGCGCATCCTCCATGCGGGTGGCCATCGACGCGGTGGCGAGCGGCGAGGCGTCGGGCGTGGTGTCGGCCGGCAACACCGGGGCGCTGCTGGCGCTCGCAAAGATCGTAATCAAGGCTTTGCCCGGCATCGACCGCCCGGCCATGGCCGCCATCGGGCCTTCGGCCCGAGGCGACGTGGTGATGCTCGACCTTGGCGCCAACGTGCAGTGCGACGTGCGCAACCTTGTCGAGTTCGCGGTCATGGGCGACGTGTTTGCCCGCACCGTGCTCGGCCTGCCGGCGCCCACCATCGGCTTGCTGAACGTGGGATCGGAAGAGTTGAAGGGCGACGAGCGCGTGCGCCAGGCGGCCGAGATCCTGCGGGCCAGCCACATCGCCCCGCAGTTCCACGGCTTCGTGGAAGGCCATGACATCGCCGCCGGGACCACGGACGTGATCGTGACCGACGGTTTCACCGGCAACGTGGCGCTGAAGACCGGGGAAGGCGCGCTCAAGCTGGTGGGAGACTTGCTGAAGCAGATCTTCCGGAGCAGCCTGGCGGCGCGGCTTGCCTACCTGCTCGCCCGGCCCGGGCTGGACCGCATGCGCCTCTGGCTCGACCCGCGGCGCTACAACGGCGCGGTGATGCTCGGCCTGAACGGCGTGGTGGTGAAGTCGCATGGCGGCGCCGACGCGGAGGGGTTCGCGCATGCGCTCGATGTGGCGATGGACATGGTGGTGCACCGCTTCAACGAGCAGATCCGCGACGGCCTGGGACGGATCGAGGCGATGAAGCCGGACAAGGGCGCCCCGCCGCTCCTGGCGGCCGTTTAAGCGCGATGGCGGCGCGCAGCGTGATCGCCGGGGTGGGCGGCTACCTGCCGAAGCGGATCGTCTCCAACGACGAGCTGTCCCGCACCCTCGACACGACCGACGAGTGGATTCAGGAACGCACCGGCATCAAGCAGCGCCACATCGCCGGGCCGACCGAGACCTGCGCCTTCATGGGCGCGCGGGCGGCGGCGGCGGCGCTGGCCGATGCCGGGTGCAGGACGGAGGACGTCGATGCGGTGATCCTGGCGACGGCGACGCCGGACCAGGCGTTTCCCGCCTCGGCGCTGCGGGTGCAGGCGGAGCTTGGCATCGCCCGCGGGTTTGGCTTCGACATCTCGGCGGCGTGCAGCGGGTTCATCTATGCGCTGGCGATGGCCGACGCCACCATCCGCACCGGGCAGGCCTCGGGCGTGCTGGTGATCGGCAGCGAGGTGTATTCCCGCATCATGAACTGGGCGGACCGCGGCACCTGCGTGCTGTTCGGCGACGGCGCCGGGGCAGCGTTCGTGCGGCCCGGCACGGAGCAGGACGGGGCGCGCGGCATTTTGTCCACCCACCTGCATGCCCAAGGGTCGCTGGGCGACCTGCTGTATGTCGATGGCGCCGTCGGGCGCCCGGACCGGTCGGGCCACTTGGTGATGAACGGGCGCGAGGTGTTCCGCCACGCGGTCGCCAAGCTCGCCGCCGTGGTGGACGAGGCATTGGCGGCGAACGGCCTGGGCCATGCGGACATCGACTGGCTGGTACCGCACCAGGCGAACCGCCGCATCATCGACGCGATGGGCCGCAAGCTCGACCTGCCGTCCGGGCAGGTGGTGGTCACGGTGGACCGCCACGCCAATACCTCTGCTGCCTCGGTGCCCTTGGCGCTGGCGGAGGCGTGCGGCGACGGGCGGATCAAGCGGGGCGACCTGGTGGTCATGGAAGCCTTGGGCGGCGGCATGACCTGGGGGTCCGCGCTCGTCCGCTTTTGAGGCGTGGGCGCAACAGCCTCGACGAAAATTGTTTAAGGTCAGCATGTTCGCTTGACGCCTATGCGTCAGATGCATAGCCTGGCGCAATGAACACGGTGACGCGGGCGCAGTTGGCCGAAACGATCTATGCGCAGGTCGGGCTGTCGCGCAACGACTCGGCGGACCTGCTTGAGACGGTGCTGGAGCGAATGTCGCGGGCGTTGGAAGCCGGCGACTCCGTGAAGATCAGCGGGTTCGGGACGTTCTCGGTCCGGCAGAAGGGCCGGCGCATCGGCCGCAACCCGAAGACCGGGGTGGAGGTGCCGATCCTGCCGCGCCGCGTGCTGACGTTCCGGCCTAGCCAAGTGCTCAAGGCGCACGTGAACGGCATGGCCATTCCGGCGGGCGACGACGTATGAGCGGCCCCGACGACCTGCCGCCGGACGAGGCGGCGCCTGACGAGGCCACCCTGGCCATCCCGGGCGAAGCGGGCACGGACGACAGCCGGCCGCGCGCCAAGAAGGCGCCCAACGCCTTCCGCACGATCAGCGAGGTGGCGGACGAGCTTCACATCCCGCAGCACGTCCTCCGGTTCTGGGAGACCAAGTTCCCGCAGATCAAGCCGCTCAAGCGCGGCGGCGGGCGGCGCTACTACCGTCCCGACGACATCCAACTGCTGCGCCGCATTTCCGATTTGCTGTATATCCAGGGCTACACGATCAAGGGCGTACAACGCCTGTTACGGGAGGGTGGGGGCCAATTGTCCGACAACATTCCGCCGGCGACCGCCGCCGAGCGCGCCGCCGCCGAAGCCGAACGGGCCAGCGTCGCCGCACCGGAGCCGTCCGAGCCTACGTCCCGCCCCGATACGGACGAGGTCGCCCGGCTTCGTGCCCTGCTGAAACACAGCCTCGACGAGCTGACGGCGCTCCGGGCCATGCTGGATTGATACCGAGTTCCAGGATTCGGCGGCGCCACGGCGTTGCGGCCTGCGCGGCACCCTGCTAGACCAGAGCCGTGTCGGAGCGTAGCGCAGCCTGGTAGCGCATCAGTCTGGGGGACTGGGGGTCGTGGGTTCGAATCCCGCCGCTCCGACCATATTGCCGGCAAGCATTATGCTGGAAGCAGCACCGTCGCCACGGCTTGCGCCGCAATGCCTTCGCCCCGCCCGGCAAACCCCAGCCGCTCGGTCGTCGTCGCCTTCACGGAAATGAGGCCGGGTCCAACGCCCAGAAGTTCAGCCAGCCGGGCCTGCATGGTTGCGGCGTGCGGCGTGATCTTCGGCTGCTCGCAGATCAACGTAATGTCGGCGTTGGCCAGCCGCCCCCCGCGCCCTGCGATCCGCCCTGCGGCGTGCGCCAGGAAGCGGGCGCTGTCGGCATCCTTCCAGGCCGCCTCGCTCGGCGGAAAGTGGCGGCCGATGTCGCCCTCTGCCAGCGCGCCATAGATCGCATCGCACAGCGCATGGATGCCGACATCCGCGTCGGAGTGCCCGGCCAGCCCGAGCGTGTGCGGCACCACCACCCCGCACAGCACCAAGGCACGGCCCGGCGCCAGCACATGCACGTCGAACCCGGTGCCGACCCGCGGCACCATCGCCGGCGCCAACGCCTGTTCCAGCCGCATGAGGTCCTCCGGATAGGTGAGCTTGATGTTGTCCTCGGCACCGGGCACGAGGTCCACGGGGAGGCCCGCCCGCTCCAGCAGCGCGGCGTCGTCCGTGAGGCCGGGTGCAGCATGTTCGCGGTGCAGGCGGAGCAGGGTGGAGTAGTCGAAGGCCTGCGGGGTCTGCGCGCGGAACAGCCCGGCCCGTTCGACCGTGCCCTCGATGCGCCCGCCTGCGGCGCGCTTCAGCGTGTCGGCAACCGGCAAGGCCGGAATGGCGCCCGGCACGCGGGCGAGGGCGGCAAGCAGGGCCGGGACGACGTGCCCGGGCACGCAAGGGCGCGCGGCGTCATGGACCAGCACGGCGTCCGGCGCAAGCGGCGCCAAGGCCTCCAGCCCGGCGCGCACGCTGTCCTGCCGGGCCGCGCCGCCGGGTATCGCTGGCAAGCAGCCCAGGCCGGCCAGCGCCGGGCCGAGCAGCGCCGGGTCCCCCACCGGCTGCAGGTGCGCCACATGGGGCAGCAGGCATTCCGCCGCCCAGCGCACGACGGGCTTGCCGGCGACCACAGCGTATTGCTTCGGCTGGCCCGCCCCGAACCGGGTGCCGGAACCGGCGGCGACGAGGATGGCGGCAACACGCATGGCGCCACCCAATGCCGCCCGCCCGCCGCGGCGTCAACCTGTGCAGCCCACTGCGGTCGGCGATTGCGTCAGGCGCGGCGCGGCATTAGTTTGCCCAAATCATGGGCAACCCAAATACCACAGGCCTGATCGGCCCCATCACCCTGGGATCGGGACGCCATGCCGTCACACTCGACAGTCCGGTGATCCTGGCGCCGATGTCGGGGGTGACGGACCTGCCGTTCCGGCGCCTGGCGAAGCGGCAGGGCGCCGGCCTCGTCGTGTCCGAGATGATCGCCTCCTGGGCCATGGTGCGGGAGAACCGGGTCACGCTGCGCATGGCGGAGGTCGATGGGGGCGGCGGACCCAGCGCGGTGCAGCTTGCCGGCTGCGACCCGGCCGCCATGGCGGAGGCGGCGCGCATCGCGGTCGGCCACGGCGCGGACCTGATCGACATCAACTTCGGCTGCCCGGTGAAGAAGGTCGCGGTCGGCCAGGCCGCCGGGTCCGCGCTGATGCGCGACGAGGCCGCGGCCGCGCGCCTGCTGGAAGCGACGGTGCGGGCCGTGCCGGTGCCGGTCACGCTCAAGATGCGCATGGGCTGGGACCACGCCAGCCTCAACGCGCCCAGCCTGGCCCGCATCGCCGAGGCCTGCGGCATCCAAATGGTCACGGTGCACGGGCGCACCCGGCAGCAGTTCTACACCGGGTCGGCCGACTGGCGCTTCGTGGCGAAGGTCAAGCAGGCGGTCCGCCTGCCGGTGATCGTCAACGGCGACATCCTGACGGAGGACGACGCGGCGGAGGCGCTGCGCCAGTCCGGCGCGGACGGCGTGATGATCGGCCGTGGCTGCTACGGCCGGCCCTGGTTCCCGGCGCTCGTTGCACGCTTCTTGGCGACGGGCGAGCGCCAGGCCGAGCCGACGCTGGCCGAGCAGAAGGCCACCATGCTGGAGCACTACGACGCCATGCTGCGGCATTTCGGCGAGGACGCCGGGGTGCGGGTCGCCCGCAAGCACCTGTCCTGGTACTCGCGCGGCCTGTTCGGATCGACCGAGTTCCGCTCTGCCATCAACAAGCTGTCGAGCCGTGCGGCGGTGGAGACGCTGATCGACACCTTCTTCGATCCGCTGATCGACCGCGATGCCGCCCGCGCGCCGGAGGCGCTCGCCGCATGAATGACATATTGACCCGGGGGCGCCTGGCCTTGGTGGAACGATTGACGCCGCGACCTCTGCCGGCCCCGTTTGGCGACGCCGAGATCGACGCGCAGGCGATATTGAGCGCGCTGCCCGTCCCCGTCGTGCTGCTCGACGCGGCGAACCGCTTCCGCTTTGCCAACCAGGCTGCCGAGCAGTTCCTCGGCGTCTCGCTGATGCAATTGCGCCAGATGACGCTGGCCTCCCTGCTGCCAAAGGACAATCCGCTGTTCGCGCTGCTGACGCAGGTGCGGCAGCAAGGCTCCACGATCTTCGACCACGACCTGACGCTCGAAGGCCCGCGGCTCTACAAGCGCGGCACCGCGGTGCAGGCGACGGCGCTGCTGGATGACCCGGGCTGCGTGCTGCTGACGCTGCAGGACAGCTCCGCCGCCCGGGCGCTGGACCGCCAGATCCAGTTCCGCGGGGCGGCGCGCAGCGTCACCGGCATGTCGGCGGTGCTGGCGCACGAGGTGAAGAACCCGCTGTCCGGCATCCGCGGCGCGGCGCAGCTTCTGGAAGCCAGCGTGACCGACGGCGACCGCGAGCTGACGGTGCTGATCCGCGACGAGGCGGACCGCATCCGGGACCTGGTGGACCGCATGGAAATCTTCGGCGAGAAGCCGATCGAGCGCCGGGCCGTGAACATCCACCGCGTGCTGGAGCATGTGCGGCGCTTGGCCGGCACCGGGTTCGCGGCGCATGTGCGGCTGACCGAGGTGTATGACCCGTCGCTGCCGCCCACCTGGGCCAACCGGGACCAGCTCATCCAGGTGATGCTGAACCTCGTGAAGAACGCGGCCGAGGCGATCATCGGCGACCCGGCGCTCATGGAGCGCGGCACCGGGGAGATCGTGCTGACCACGGCGTACCAGCACGGCATGCGGCTGGCCGTCGCCGGCAGCGACCACCGGCTGCACCTGCCGCTGGTGGTGACGGTGCGCGACAACGGGCCGGGCATCCCGGAGGACATCCGGTCCCACCTGTTCGAGGCGTTCGTGACCAGCAAGCCGTCCGGCAGCGGCCTGGGCCTGGCCCTGGTCGCCAAGATCGTCGGCGACCATGGCGGGCTGATCGAGGTGGACAGCCGTCCCGGCCGGACGGAGTTCCGCCTGTTCCTGCCGGTGATCATCGAGGCCGAGGCGGACGTACCCTGAAAGACTCCCCATGACCCCCCCCACCGTACTCGTGGCCGATGACGACCGGTCGATCCGCACGGTCCTGACCCAGGCGCTGGGCCGGTCCGGCTACCAGGTGCGCTGCACCGGCAATGCCGCAACGCTCTGGCGCTGGGTGGAGGACGGCGAAGGCGACCTGGTCATCACCGACGTGGTGATGCCGGACGAGAACGGCCTCGACCTGATCCCGCGCATCAAGCGCATCCGTCCGGAGCTGCGCATCATCGTCATGAGCGCGCAGTCCACCCTGATGACCGCGGTGAAGGCGGCGCAGCGCGGGGCGTTCGAATACCTGCCCAAGCCCTTCGACCTCAAGGAACTGCTGGCCGTCGTCGGGCGGGCGCTGCAAACGCCCGCCCCGGCATCGGACACGCCGCCCAGCGAGCCGCGCGACGCGGAGGAGCGCCTGCCGCTGATCGGACGCAGCGTCGCGATGCAGGAGATCTACCGCAGCATCGCCCGGCTCACCACGACCGACCTGACCGTGATGGTGAACGGGGAAAGCGGCACCGGCAAGGAGCTGGTGGCACGGGCGCTGCACGACTACGGGCGCCGCCGCACCGGGCCGTTCGTCGCCATCAACATGGCCGCCATCCCGCGCGAGCTGATCGAGAGCGAGCTGTTCGGGCATGAGCGCGGCGCCTTCACCGGGGCGCTGAACCGCGCCCAGGGCCGCTTCGAGCAGGCCGCCGGCGGCACGCTGTTCCTGGACGAGATCGGCGACATGCCGGCGGAGGCGCAGACCCGGCTGCTGCGCGTCTTGCAAGAAGGCGAGTTCACCACCGTCGGCGGGCGGCAGCCAATCCGCGCCAACGTCCGCATCGTCGCCGCAACGCATCGCGACCTGCGCCAGGCGATCCGCGCCGGGCAGTTCCGCGAGGACCTGTTCTACCGGCTGAACGTCGTGCCGATCCGCCTGCCGCCGCTGCGCGAACGGCTGGAGGATATCCCGGTGCTCGCCCGGCACTTCCTGGAGAAGGCGCGGGACAGCGGCCTGCCGGCGAAGTCGCTCGACCAGTCCGCCATCGAGCGCCTCCGCCAGCACCGCTGGCCTGGCAACGTGCGCGAGCTGGAAAACCTCATGCGGCGGCTCGCGGCGCTTTACGCGCAGGAGATGATCACCGACGAGGTAATCGGCACCGAGCTGCTGGAAAGCGGCATCGACGCCGAGCCGCTGCACGGCACCGGCAGCCCCGAGCCGCTGGCGCTCGCGGTGGAGCGGCACATCCGGCAGTTCCTGGCCGCGAGCCGCGACGGGATGCCGATGCGCGACATCTACGACCAGGTGATCGCCGAGGTGGAGCGCCCGCTGATCCAGATGACGCTCTCGGCGACCCGCGGCAACCAGATCAAGGCGGCCTCCATGCTCGGCCTCAACCGCAACACGCTGCGGAAGAAAATCCGCGACCTGGACATCCCGGTCGTGCGCGGGATCGGCTGAGGGTGAACGCGTCCAGCAAACGCTCGGCGCTTCGGGCGGCAGCGGCGCCGCCGCGCCGTTCGCTGCCGCGGCGGGTGGCGGACGCGCTGCTGGGCAAGATCGTGACCCTGCTGCTGGCGGCGTTCGCGCTGGCGCTGGGCATCTCGACGTTCGTCATGCTGTCTGGCGGCGTGGCGCTCACGCCCAACCTGATGTTCGCGCTGGTGCTGGCGAACCTCGTGGTGCTGCTGCTGCTGGGCGCGGTGCTGGCCGGGCGGATCACCCGGATCTGGGTGGAGCAGCGCCGCGGATCGGCCGGGTCGCGCCTGCATGTCCGGCTGGTGCTGCTGTTCAGCGTCGTGGCGGTGACGCCCGCTATCGTCGTCGCGGTGTTCGCGACCGCGTTCTTCAACCTGGGCATCCAGTCCTGGTTCAACGACTCGGTCCGCATCGCGCTGAACGAGGGGCTGGAGGCGTCGCGCGGCTACCTGGAGGAGCACCGCAACAACATCCGCGCCGACGTGCTCGGCATGGCCAACGACATCGCGCGCGACGGGCAGTTCGTGGCGAGCGACCCCTACGCCCTCGGCCAGATCCTGCAAACCCAGACCGTGCTGCGCGGCCTGAGCGAGGCCATCATCTACGAGCCTGTCACCGGCTCGGTGTTCGCAGGCGTCGGCCCGATGTCCGGCTTCGGCGTGGAGCCGGCGCCGCCGGAGGCGACGGAGCAGGCCAAGAACGGCGAGGTTGCGGTGCTGGGGTCGCCCGACGACAACCAGGTGCGCGCCGTCGTCCAGCTCAACATCAAGCCGAGCCTGATGCTGCTGATCGGCCGTCCGGTCGATCCGCAGATCCTCAGCCACATGTCGCGGACCGAGCGCGCGGTCGCCGAGTACAGGCAGCTCGACGAGAACCGGTCCGGGCTGCAGGTGATGTTCGCGCTGATCTTCGCCCTCGTCGCCATGCTGGTGCTGTGCGCCGCCATCCTAATCGGGCTGGTGCTCGCCAACCAGATCGCGCGCCCGGTCGGGCGGCTGATCCTGGCGGCCGAGCGGGTCCGGGCGGGGGACCTGTCGGTGCGGGTGCCGGAAATCCAGAGCGAGGACGACGTGGCCGGGCTGTCCCGCGCCTTCAACCGCATGACGGGGCAGCTCGCGTCGCAGCGCACCGAGCTGATGGACGCCTACAGCCAGATCGACGGGCGGCGGCGGTTCACCGAGACGGTGCTGGCGGGCGTGTCCGCCGGCGTCATCGGGCTGGACGCCGCGGCCAACGTCGAGCTGCCGAACCGGGCGGCAAGCGAACTGCTCGGCATGGACCTGATGGCGGCCATCGGCCTGCCGCTGGGCCATGTGGCGCCGGAGTTCGCGCCCCTCCTGGAACAGGCCGCCGCCCAGCCGGAGCGCGCGCGGACTGCGGAAGTCCAGATCGGCCCGCCGTCGCGGCGCCGCACGCTGCTGGTGCGGATCGGCGCCGACCTGCACGGCGGGCGTCCGGACGGCTACGTCGTGACCTTCGACGACATCACCGAGCTGCAATCGGCGCAGCGCAAGGCGGCCTGGGCGGACGTCGCCCGGCGCATCGCGCACGAGATCAAGAACCCGCTGACCCCGATCCAGCTTTCGGCGGAGCGGCTGAAGCGGCGGTTCACCAAGGAAATCACGTCGGACCCCGAAACCTTCGCGCAATGCGCCGACACCATCGTGCGCCACGTCGGCGACATCGGCCGCATGGTGGACGAGTTCTCGGCCTTTGCCCGGATGCCGCAGCCGGTGCTGCGGCCCGAGGACGCCGGGCGCATCGCGCGGGAGGCGCTGATCCTGCAACGCAGCGCCCGTCCGGAGATCACCTGGTCCACCGATATCCCGGAGCGCGGCCCCATGGCGCTGTGCGACCGCCGGCTGGTCGGCCAGGCGCTGACCAACCTGCTGCAGAACGCGGCCGACGCCGTCGCCATGCGCCCGCGCGGCCCCGGCGAGCCGGCCGGGCATATCAGCCTGTCCGTCCACGCGGACGCCGGCACCGTGACAATCCAGGTACGCGACGACGGGGTGGGATTTCCGGACGAGGACCGCGAGCGGCTCACCGAGCCGTATGTCACGCATAAGCCAAAGGGCACTGGGCTGGGCTTGGCAATCGTGAAGAAAATCATGGAGGACCATGGCGGCAGCCTCGCGCTGGACGACTGCACGGACGGACCCGGTGCGGTCGCCACGCTGTCCCTGCCGCTCTTGGTGGCCGAACCAGTGAAGGCTTAGCAATGGCGAACGAGATCCTGATCGTCGATGACGAACCCGACATCCGCATGCTGATCGAGGGCATCCTCGAAGACGAAGGCTACGCGGTCCGCCAGGCCGGCGATTCCGACGCGGCGCTCGCGGCCTTCCGGATGCGCCGGCCGTCGCTGGTGATCCTCGACATCTGGCTGCAAGGGTCGCGGCTCGACGGCCTCGGCATCCTCAAGGCGCTGCTGACGGAGGAGCCGCATGTCCCCATCGTGATGATCTCCGGCCACGGCACCATCGAGACCGCGGTTTCGGCGATCCAGTTCGGCGCCTACGACTTCATCGAGAAGCCGTTCAAGTCGGACCGGCTGCTGCTGATCATCCGCCGGGCGCTGGAAGCGGCGCGGCTGGCGCGGGAGAATGCGGAGCTGCGGCTGCGCGCCGGGTTCGAGTCGAACCTGACGGGGCACAGCGCCGCGATCACCGCCCTCCGCGCCGCCGTGGAGCGGGTGGCGCCGACCGGCTCCCGCGTGCTGATCAGCGGCCCCGCCGGGTCCGGCAAGGAGGTCGCGGCGCGGATGGTGCACACGCGGTCGCGCCGGGCGGACGGGCCGTTCATCGCGCTGAACTGCGCCACGCTGAACCCGGCCCGCTTCGAGGAGGAGCTGTTCGGCGTGGAGGCCGGCAGCGACCCCGTCGCCGCCCCGCGCCGGGCCGGCGTGCTGGAGCGCGCGCACGGCGGGACGCTGCTGCTGGACGAGGTGTCGGACATGCCGCTGGAAACTCAGGGCAAGATCGTCCGCGCGCTTCAGGACCAGACGTTCGAACGGCTCGGCGGCTCCTTCCGGGTCAAGGTCGATGTCCGCGTGCTGGCCACCACCAACCGGGATCTGCAGGTGGAGATCGGCCACGCGCGGTTCCGCGAGGATCTGTATTACCGCCTCGCCGTCGTGCCGATCCGCATGCCGAGCCTGAAGGAGCGGCGGGAGGACGTGCCGGACCTTGCCCGCTATTTCCTCGAACGCTCCGCCGAAACGTCCGGGATGCCAGGGCGCGAGCTGTCGACCGACGCGCTCACGGCGCTGCAGGCCTATGACTGGCCCGGCAACGTCCGGCAGCTCCGCAACCTCATGGACTGGCTGCTCATCATGGCGCCGGGCACCGCGAACGACAGCATCCGGGCGGAGATGCTGCCCGCGGAGATCAGCCAGGGCGCCCCGGCGCTGCTGAACTTCGACCCCAGCGCCGATCTGATGGGCCTGCCGCTGCGGGAAGCGCGGGACCTGTTCGAGACGCAGTACCTGCAGGCGCAACTGCTGCGCTTCGGCGGCAACATCAGCCGCACCGCCGGGTTCGTCGGCATGGAGCGCAGCGCGCTGCACCGCAAGCTCAAGCAGTTGGGCGTCAACTCCGACGACCGCGGGGCCGCATGAGCCGGATCGCCTACGTCAACGGGCGCTACCTGCCGCAGCGCGACGCCTCTGTGAACGTGGAGGACCGCGGCTACCAGTTCGCCGATGGGATCTACGAGGTCGTCCACCTTTGCCGCGGCCGGTTCATCGACAGCGACCGCCATCTGGCGCGGCTGGAACGCTCCCTGGCCGAGGTGCGGATCGCCATGCCGATGGGCCGGGGCGCCCTGCTCCGCGTGCTGGCCGAGGTCGCGCGGCGCAACCGGGTGCAGGACGGGCTGCTCTACATGCAGGTGACGCGCGGCGTCGCCCGGCGCGACCACGCTTTCCCCACCCATGCGGTGAAGCCGGCGCTGGTGGCGACGGTGCGCCGCATCCCGCCGTATCCCACCGACATCGAGCGTTGGACGGCCCGCGCCATCACCCACCCGGACCAGCGCTGGGCGCGGTGCGACATCAAGTCGACAGGCCTGCTGCCCAACGTGCTGGCCCGGCAGGCGGCCGCCGAGCAGGGCGCGGCCGAAGCCATCCTGATCGACGCGGCCGGCATGGTCACGGAGGGCGCCGCGACGAGCTTCTGGATCGTGGATGCCGAGGGCAGGCTGCGCACCCGGCATCTGGACCACAACATCTTGCCGGGCTGCACCCGCGGCGCGCTGCTGGCTGTCATGCAGGATGCAGGCGTCGCCTTTGCCGAGCAGGCGTTCGGCGAGGCCGAGCTGCGCACGGCGCGGGAGGCGTTCCTGACCAGCGCCACCAGCTTCGTGAAGCCCATCGTGGCGATCGACGGCCGGCCGGTCGGCGATGGCCGGGTCGGCCCGGTGGCCCGCAACCTGTTCGCGTTGTTCGCCCGACACGTCCACGGCATGTCCAACGCTGCTTAGGGTTGTTTCGGCAGGCGGCATTGCTAGGTCTGCACTGCCGGTCCATATCCGGGCTTGCGGCAGCTCCCTTGTGACGTCTGGCTTCTGGCCGGAGCCACACAACAAATAGGACACGAACGTGGCCACTGAGAAATCGCAGAATGTTCAAGACGTGTTCTTGAACCATGTGCGCAAGTCCAAAACTCCCGTCACCGTCTTTCTCGTCAACGGCGTCAAGCTGCAGGGCATCATCACCTGGTTTGACAACTTCTCGGTGCTGCTGCGCCGGGATGGCCATACGCAGCTTGTCTATAAGCATGCGATCAGCACCGTGATGCCGGGCGCGCCGATCCAGCTTTTCGACGCCAGCAAGGTCGAAGCCGCGGTGCAGGAGGCGGGTTCTGGCAGCGGCGTCGGCTGAGACCGCCACGGTGCCGACCCGCGCGGCGGTTGTCCTGCCTTGGGCAAAGCCCTCCCGGCAGGACGCCTCCCGTGCGGCGGAGGCCCAGGTGGCCGAAGCGGTGGGACTGGCCGCGTCGATCGGACTCGTGGTGGTGCATTCCGCCGTTGTTCCGTTGCGGACCCGACGGTCGGCGACCCTGTTGGGCCAGGGCCAGGTCGCAACCATCGGCGAGGCGATCCATGCCGAGGAGGTCACGGTCGCGGTGGTGGATGCGCAGCTCAGCCCGGTGCAGCAGCGCAACCTGGAGCGGGCCTGGGAGTGCAAGGTCATCGACCGCACCGGCCTGATCCTGGACATCTTCGGGGAGCGCGCGCGCACCAAGGAAGGCGCCCTGCAAGTCGAGCTGGCTCACCTTGATTACCAGCGCAGCCGGCTCGTGCGCTCCTGGACCCACTTGGAGCGGCAGCGCGGCGGCTTCGGCTTCCTAGGCGGACCCGGCGAAACCCAGATCGAGGCCGACCGGCGGCTGATCGGCGACCGGATCGTGCGGGTCAAGAAGGAGCTGGAGCAGGTAAGGCGCACCCGCGGCCTGCACCGCAGCGCCCGGCAGCGCGTGCCCTATCCCATCGCCGCCCTGGTCGGATACACCAACGCCGGCAAGAGCACGCTGTTCAACACCCTGACCGGCGCCGAGGTGCATGCGCAGGACCAGCTCTTCGCGACGCTCGACCCGACCATGCGCGGCCTGCAACTGCCGTCGCACCGCCGGGTCATCCTGTCGGACACCGTGGGCTTCATCAGCGACCTGCCGACCGAGTTGGTCGCGGCGTTCCGGGCGACGCTGGAGGAGGTGAGCGAGGCCGACGTCATCCTGCACGTGCGCGATGTCGCCCACCCCGACAGCGCGGCGCAGCGCGCCGACGTGGTCCGCGTGCTGGACGGCATGGTGAAGGACGGCGTGCTGGACGCCGACTGGCCATCCCGCACCATCGAGGTGCTGAACAAGGCGGACCTGATGGGCGGCATCGAGGCCGTGCCGGCCCGGGATGGCTGCATCGCCGTTTCCGCCATCACCGGCGACGGCCTGCCCACGCTGTCTCGGGCGATTGACGACCGGATCTCGGCAGGCATGGAGGTGGCCGACTATCACCTGCCGGCATCCGACGGCGCGCGGATGGCTTGGCTCTACGAGCACGGCGAGGTCATGGAGCGGCGGGACGAGGAGGACGGCGTCCATATCGTCGTCCGCATGCTTGCCGCCAACCGCGCACGGTTCGAGCGCGGCGCGTGAGCGCCGCAGGGGAGTTGGCCGAGGTCGTGCAGTTGGTCCGGGCCGTCGCCCGGGCCGAAATTATGCCGCGGTTCCGTCACCTGGCGCCCGGCGACGTTCACGCGAAGACCGGGCCGCTCGATTTGGTGACGGCCGCTGACGAGCAGGCCGAGTTGCGCTTGACGGCGGGCTTGGGCCGGCTGTTCCCCGGCTGCGTCGTGGTCGGAGAAGAAGCCGCGTCGCGCGACCCGGCGCTGCTCGGCATGATTGCCGACGCGGATCTCTGCTTCGTGGTGGACCCGGTGGACGGGACGGCAAACTTCTGCGCCGGGCTGCCGCTGTTCGGCACGATGGTGGCGGCGGTACGTCGGGGCGCGGTGGTCGGCGCGGTGATCCATGATCCCGTCGGCGACGACACGGCGGTGGCCGTGGCGGGGCAGGGGGCCTGGTTGGAGACCGCATCGGGAGACCGTGTTGCCTTGAGCATCGCGGCGCCCGTGCCGCTCGCCATGATGGCCGGCTCCCTTTCGTGGAAATATATGCCGGAGCCGCCGCAATCCCGAGTATGCCGCAACCTGCCGAGGCTTGGCGCAGCGTGGGACTATCGTTGCGCCGCGCACCAATACCGCATGTTGGCGGCAGGGCATTGCCATTT
>JAABUX010001707.1_pt1 | contig 32455 bp, 33 predicted proteins | sample 5561851 | NCBI WGS metagenome assembly JAABUX01 (sample SAMN10711883, study PRJNA513361) | rock metagenome | isolation source: Antarctica rocks | place: Antarctica: Victoria Land, Richard Nunatak red sandstone | collected 2016-01-03
TGGCGCGCTTGCCGATAGTGCGCGGGCGCTATGGGCGCGGATGGACGCGACCGAGCGCTTCGCGGCCGACGTGGCGCACGAGATCAAGAATCCGCTGACCTCGATCCAGTCGGCGATCGAGACGCTGCGCCGGGTCGAGGATGCGGGCGCGCAAAAGCGGCTCCTCGCCATCATCGGCGACGACGTGCAGCGGCTCGACCGCCTCATCAGCGACATTAGCGACGCGAGCCGGGTCGACGCCGAGCTCTCCCGGACCGCGCCCACGAGCTTCGATATTGTGCCGTTGCTCATGACTCTTGCCGAAATCCACGACGCGACCCGGCAGGAGGACGACCCGCGCCTCTTCGTCGAGGTCGCCGACCCGCCGCTGTTCGTGCAAGCCGTGGAGGGCCGGCTCGTCCAAGTGCTGCGCAACCTGCTCGGCAACGCGCGCAGCTTTTCCCCCGCGAACGGCCACATCACGCTGCGCGGCCATGCTGCGGGCGGCCTGGTCGAGTTGCAGGTCGAGGATGAGGGCCCTGGTATCCCGGAAGCCCGGCTCGAGCACATCTTCGACCGCTTCTACACCGAGCGTCCCGAAGGCGAGCGCTTCGGCACCCATAGCGGCCTTGGCCTCTCGATCAGCCGCCAGATTGTCGAGGCGCTGAAAGGCACGATTTCCGCCGAGAATGCGCGCGATGCCGCAGGCCGCGTTACCGGCGCGCGATTCGTCGTGAGACTGCCGGCTGGTTAAGCGGCGCTGCGTCCCATATAGCAGCGCATGCGCTCGTTCCTTTGGCTGCTGGCCTTGCTCGCGCTTCTCGCCGAACCCGGGCTCGGGCAGGCGGCTACCGGTCCCTGGGTGCAGGACCACGCCGTTCGTGCTCGGCTGGTCACGGCAGGAGATGCAGCCAGCCGCGGCGATGTCCAGGCGGGCCTGCAAGTGGCCTTGGCGCCGGGCTGGGATACCTACTGGCGCTCGCCGGGCGAGGCCGGCGCGCCGCCACAGCTCGATTGGTCCGCCTCGGCCAATGTCGCCGGCGTCACGCTCCGGTATCCCGCCCCGTCCCGCTTCCTGCTGTTCGGCATCGGCACCTTCGGTTACTTGCACGAGGTCGTCTTTCCGCTGACGATCCACCCGAAGCAGCCGGGCGGCGCGTTGCGGTTGCGGGTCACCGCGGAGCTGCTGGTGTGCAGCACCGTCTGCGTGCCCAAGACCCTGGCCTTATCGCTCGACGTGCCGGCCGGCCCGGCCGGCACGGACGCGGCCACCGCCAACCTGCTCGCCCGCTACGAGGTGCAGGTGCCCCGGCCGGACCCGGGTTTCGCGCCCGAACGCGTTACCGTCCATCCTGGCGCCGCGCCGACCCTTGCGGTCCAGATCGCGTCCCGCACGCCGATGAGCGCGCCCGACGTGATCGTGGAGAGCCCGCGCTGGAGTTTCGGCAAGCCAGGCTTCGACTTCAGCCCGGATCGCCGGCACGCGACCGCCCTGCTGCCGGTGACCGCCGGGCCGGAGGCGGTGACGATGGCGGGCCAGCCGGTCGTGGTGACGCTGCTCGACGGCGCTCGCGCCTCCGAGACGAAAGCGGCCGTCGCTCCCGGCAAGGCAGGCGGCGGAGCATTGCTCGGCGGGTTGCTGCCGGTGCTCGCGGTGGCCCTGCTAGGCGGCCTTATTCTTAACGCGATGCCGTGCGTGCTGCCCGTGCTCGGGCTCAAGCTGCTGACGGTGCTGGGCCAGCAAGGCGCTTCCCGCGCCCGGGTGCGGCTCGGATTTCTCGCGACCGCGGCCGGGATCATGGCCTCGATGCTGGCGCTCGGCGGGGTGATCGCGACACTGAAGGCGGCCGGCGCCACGGTCGGGTGGGGGCTGCAATTCCAGCAGCCAGGATTCCTCATCGTGATGACGGCGGCGTTGGTGCTGTTCGGTGCGAGCCTTGCCGGGCTGATCGAAATACCGCTGCCGTCTCGGCTGGCAACGGCCATGAGCCGGACCGGGAACGGGCTCGGCGGCAATTTCGTGGCTGGTGCGTTCACGACGGCGCTGGCGACGCCTTGCTCCGCGCCGTTCGTGGGGACGGCGGTGGCGTTCGCCTTGGCGCGCGGGCCGGGGGAGATCATGGCCGTGTTTGGAGCGCTTGGGCTCGGGCTCGCGGTGCCGCATTTGGGCGTGGCGGCGTTTCCCGGGCTGGTGCGGCTGCTGCCGCGGCCGGGGCGGTGGATGCTGGCGCTCCGGCGCGTGCTGGGGCTGGCGCTCGCGGTGACGGCGGCGTGGTTGCTCACGATCCTCGCCGACCAGACCTCGTGGGCGGCGGCCGGTATCGTGCTCGTAGCGATCCTGTTGCTTGCCACGGCCCTTGCTGCCCGCCTGCGCCGGCCGGTTGCGGCCGGGCTTGCCGGGATCGCGCTCGTTATGGCGGTCGCGGCGCCTTTGCTGCGTAACCCGGCGCCGCGCGGCGCCACAGACTGGGCGAGCTTCGAGCCTGCTTCTATCGGGAAGCTGGTCGCCGAGGGGCACGTCGTGTTCGTGGACGTGACGGCGCGCTGGTGCGTGACGTGCCAGGCAAACCGCGCCCTCGTCATCGACCGCCCCGAAGTGGCGCGCGCTCTAGCCATGCCGGGCGTCGTGCCGATGCTCGCGGACTGGACCCGGCCCAACGCCAGCATTTCCGGCTACCTATCTAAGAACAACCGCTTTGGCATACCGTTTAACGCCGTATATGGCCCGGGCGCGCCGGGGGGGATCGTGCTGTCCGAGGTACTGACGCCCGGTGCCGTGATCGACGCACTGCGCCGGGCGCACGGCACCGAGATCAGCCTACGGTAGCTGGCACCGCCGCCGCGAATATCTCGACCATGTTCGTGCAGAACACCTTGAGGTCGTCCGGCTTGCGCGAGGTGGTGAGCTTGCCGTCGGTGACGCCGGGCTCGTCCACCCAGTTCGCCCCGGCGTTGCGCAGGTCGGTCTGCAGCGACGGCCAGGAGGTCATGCGCTTGCCGCGTACCCCGCCTGCCTCGATCAGCGTCCATGGCCCATGGCAGATCGCAGCGATCGGCTTGCCGCTATCGACGAAGTGCCGCACGAAGGCGACCGCACCCTTGTCGACCCGTAGCTTGTCCGGGTTCGCGACGCCGCCCGGCAGCAGCAGCGCGGCGAAATGCTTGGCCCGCACGTTCGCAAGCGCCGCGTCCACGGGCAGGCTGTCGCCCTTGTCGTCGTGGTTCATGCCCTGGATGTGGCCGGGCGCGAGCCCCACCACCGTCACCTTGGCGCCGGCCGCCTTGAGGACCTTCACCGGCTCGGTCAGCTCCACCTGCTCCACCCCGTCCGTGGCGAGGACCGCCACCGCCATGCCGTCTAGCTGCAACGCCATTGCCTTACTCCCGTGCTGCCTGTTCGGGCCTCATGAACAGGCAGCACGCGCGCGAGTTTCGCGCGGCCGGTCACGACCGCGGGATAAGCAGCATCCGGCGTAGCCCGGCGCGTTGCTGGGCGGCGTAACTGCCCGTCGCCAGCGCCTCGTCGCCAGACGGATCGCCCGTGGCTACGTACTCGCGCGAGAAATCTGCCGTGCCGAACAGCATGTCCCACCACGGCAGCACGGAGCCGTAATTGCAGCTCCGCTGCCCCGCCGCCAGCACGCCGTGATGCGCCCTATGGAAGCGCGGCGAGATCAGCAGCCGCTCGCCCAGCCTTCCATAGCCCACCCGAGCATTGGCGTGCGCCAGGCTCTCGATGAACCGCAGCAGCAGCACCAAAAGCGGGAACTGGAACGGCGAGATGCCGATCAAGAGCGCGATCACCCCGAACCAAGCCGCCGAGATGAAGTCATCCAGCACGTGATTGCGGTCGTCCGACCAGAATGTCATCTGTCGCTGGGCGTGGTGCACCGAATGCAGCGCATACCACCAGCGGAAGCGATGGCTGAGCCGGTGCCGCCAGTAATCCGAAAAGTCGAGGATGATGGCGTACAGGACAAACACCAGCACCGGGTGTCCGGCGAGGCCCGGCAATAGCCGTTCGAGCGTCGGCGGCAGCCAGCCCCATTCGACCAGCAGCCCATTGAACCAGGCCTGGACATTGTAGAACGCGACGAAGGTCACGAGCGGCAGCAGGCCGACGCGGGCGATCACTGTGTAGAGCGCGTCCGTCAGCACGGCCCGGTTATCCGCCCAGCGCTCGACTGGCCGCCACCGTTCGAGCGGGATGCAGATCGCCAGCGTGAGCGAGACTTGCGCGACGCCATAGACCGCGAACAGCGCCCAGCCATAGGCGGCCTCCGACCACTGGGACAAACCGAGCTGGTAGAGCAGCGGCACGAGCCAATGCGCCTGCAACCAGTCCGCGGCAGCGCTGAACGGGTCCGTCACGGCGTGCTGAGCGTGAGCAGGGATGGCCGGCTTGGCCCGGGCAGAGCGGGCGAGGCGGACAGGAACAGTCCATGGGGCGAGCGGCCGACGGCGATCGTCTCGTGGGTTCCGGACGCCGGGTCGAGCACGGCGACATGGCCACCCCAGCGCATCGTGACCCAGAGCTTGCCGTCGGGGGCGAAGGCAAGGCAGTCGGGGCCGTTCGGGATCGTGTAGGTCCGGGTCACGTCGAGCGTCGCGGCATCGAGGGCGGAGACGGTCCCCTCGACGCGGTTGGTGACGTAGACGAGCTTCGCGTCCGGCGAGAAGAACAGATTATGCGCGCCCCGCCCGGTGCGGATGCGGCGCTGGACGGAGCCGTCCACCGGGTCCGCAACCGCGACATGGTCGCTGCCCATGACGCCCACGAGGAGCCGCCCATCGTGCCAGAACACGCCGGCTGGCGTCTTGCCGATCGTCGATTGCCAAGTGACGGTCATGCTGGTGAGATCGATGCCGACCAGCTTGCCGTTATCCTGCAACGTCACGAACACCATGCTGCCGTCGGGGGCGAAGCTGATATGACTCGGCATGGTCGGCAGCGGAAAACGGTGCGCGAGCTGGAGCGTGCGGCCGTCGTACACGTCGACGTGGTTCACCTTAAGGGCGGCGACGACAAAGTGCCGGCCGCCCGGCCCAAACCAGAGCTGGTAGGGATCGCTGAAGGCGGTGCGGCGCTGGACCGTGCCGGTTGCGGGATCGAGGAAGAACATGGCGTCGCCGCTGGTATCGCCGATCAGCAACGATGCACGGTCAGGCGTGAGAGCCCAGTGGTGCGGCTCGCGGAGCACCGGAGTCGTGCGTATGACGCGCCGGGTGGCCACGTCGATGACGCTGAAGGAGGCGGAGGCCGAGTTCATGACGATGGCCACGCCCTGCGGCTCGGCCGCGCGCGCCTGGGGTGCCAGGGTGATCGCGGCGGCGCCGCCAAGCCAGGCGCGGCGCGTGAGGGGCTGTGAGTTGGGGTTCATGGCGCATGACTTTACGACGCGGCGCTGCAGGAGGACAGTCAAACCGGAAGATGCGGCGCACAACAGCCCTTCCCTTCTCGCGCCCGGGATACCAAAATCGATCCCGTATGCTCATCCATGCAAGTTGTGCCGCGCTCCGAGATCACGGGGTGTTGCTGCTCGGGCCGCCTGGGGCGGGCAAGAGCGATCTGCTCCTTCGGCTGATCGACCGCGGCTGGGCGCTCGTTGCCGACGACCAGGTCGAGCTGGATGCCGGGTGCGCGCGGCCGCCCGCGCCATTGGTCGGGCTGATCGAGGTGCGGGGGCTCGGCATCCTGCGCATGGCGCATCAAGCGCCGGTGCGGCTCGCGCTCGCCGTGCATTGCGCCCCGGGCGAGCGGCTGCCGGTTCCGGCCCGGCACGATCTGGCCGGAGTCGCCGCGGTGCATGTCGACCCCTGGCTCGCCTCGGCGCCGCAACGCGTGGCGCTTGCACTCGACTGCGCGACCGGGCGCACGGCCCAGCTCGCAGGCGCCTTCGCGTGAGTGCCCGTCAGCGGATCGTGCTCGTCACCGGGCTGTCCGGCGCCGGCAAGAACAGCGTGCTGCACACGCTCGAAGACCTCGGCTACGAGGCCGTGGACAATCCTCCGCTCGCCATGGTGCCGTCCCTGGTCGGACGGGGCGGCAGGCCGATTGCGCTTGGCCTCGATGCGCGCTCGCGGGGGTTCGATGCCGCGTCTGTGCTCGACATGGTGGCGATGCTACGCCGCAATCCGGCGCTGCAGGCGGAGCTTGTGTACGCCTGGGCCGAGGAGAGTGCGCTGCTCCGGCGCTACACGGAAAGCCGCCGCCGGCATCCGCTAGCGCCCGACAGCCGGGTCATCGACGGCATCAGGGCCGAGACACTGCTCACGCAACCGCTCCGGGATGCGGCCGACCTCGTGCTCGATACGTCCGAGCTGGCTTTGGCCGAGATGCGCCGGCGCATTGCGTCCCGCTACGCCGATTCCGATTCGGGGCCGGCCAGCCTCGCCATCGCCATCGTCTCCTTTGCATTTCGCGCAGGGCTGCCACGCGAAGCCGACATGGTGTTCGATGCGCGTTTCCTGCGCAACCCGCATTACGATCCCATATTACGTTCACGAACAGGGCTGGACCCGGAGGTTGCGGCTTATATTCAGGCCGATCCGGACTACCCGGCCTTCTTTGACGGCATCGTACGGCTGCTCGATTTGGTGCTGCCGCGGTTCGTCCAGGAAGGTAAACGCTATGTGACCGTGGCAATCGGGTGTACGGGTGGCCAGCATCGGTCGGTTCGCCTGTGCGAGGTATTGGCCGAGGCGCTCCGGGCGCGCGATCTGCCCGGGAGTGACAAGACGTGGCAGGTAGCCGTGACACATCGCGAGTTGGCAACTCGGCAAGGGTCGCCCGGCCCCCTCGTCGCCGGGCAGGGAGCCTAGGCAACGCATCATGATAGGCCTCGTGTTGGTGACCCACGGCCGTTTGGCCGAGGAGCTTCGCCTTGCCATGGAGCACGTGGTAGGGGCGCAGCGGAACGTCGTTGCCGTCTGCATTGGGGCGGACGACGACATGGAGCAGCGCCGCGCCGAAATCCGGTCGCGCATCGGCGAGGTCGATAGCGGCGACGGAGTCGTGATGCTAACCGACATGTTCGGCGGAACGCCCAGCAATCTTGCGATTTCGATGATGGACCGGCCCGGCCTCGAAGTGCTGTCCGGCGTCAACCTGCCGATGCTGGTCAAACTCGCCAAGGTGCGCTCGAGCCTCGCTCTGCCGGAGTGCGTGGCGCGCGCCCAGGCGGCCGGACGGAAATACATTACCGCCGCCTCCGAGCAGCCCTGTCTCGGTGTCAAGTTCATGGCGAAGCTCCGCGGCTGAGCGCATGAGCGAGGGGGGCGCGCTCAGCCGGACCGTGGTCGTGACGAACCGTCGCGGGCTGCATGCACGGGCGGCGGCCAAGTTCGTGACCCTTGCCGAGCGGTTCGGGGCATCGGTGGACGTGGTGCGGGACGGGCAATCGGTTTCGGCGCGGTCGATCATGGGGTTGATGATGCTGGGCGCCGGGCCAGGCTCGGCTCTCGAGCTGCAAGCGGAGGGCTGGGACGCCAAGGAAGCGCTCGACGCGCTTGCCGCGCTCGTCGAGGCCGGCTTCCATGAGCACGAGTAGGCTTGCTGCGCCGGGTTGCGGCGGGGTCCGGCTGCGTGGCATCCCGATCTGCCCCGGAGTCGCCATTGGGCCGGTCTTCCTGGCGGAGGAGCCACTGCCGGAGATCACCCGCCAGCGTATCCAGGCGAGCGATATCGAGGCGGAGCGGCTGCGGCTCGAGGAGGCGATCCTTCGCTCGCAGAAGCAGATCCACAAGCTGCGAGCGCGGCTGGTGCTGTTGCCGGTCGACAGCCAGGAGGAGATCGCGCCGCTGCTCGAAGCCTATCAGCACATGCTGGGGGCGTCTCGCCTGCTGCGGGGAACGCGGACGCGTATTGCGGAGCGGCTGGTCTCGGCCGAGACGGCAGTGACGGACGAGGCGCAGCTACTTGCGGGCTCGCTGCTGGAACTTGGCGACGATGAGAGCGCCGCGCGGCAGGCGGATGAGGTCCGCGAGATTGCGCGCCGGGTCGTGCGCAATCTGACGCGGGCGCCGTTTCGCAGCTTCGCCGCGGCGCCGCAGGGCGCGATCCTGGTCGCGGATAGCCTGCGGCCGGCTGACGCCGCGTTGATCAACCCCGCGCGGATCGCGGGCGTAGCGAGCGAGGAGGGCGGCGCGGACGGGCATACGGCAATCCTGCTGCGCGCACTCGGCGTCCCGGCGGTGCTGGGCGTACCGGGCTTGCTCGCCCAGGTGCGGCTCGGCGTCATCGCCATTATCGACGGCGAGGATGGGACGTTGCAGCTTGCCCCCGATCCCGCGAGCCTGGCCGAGGCGCGGCGCGAGATCGTCGCTTATGCCCGGCAGCGGCAGCGGCTCGAGCGGCTGCGCCGCCTGCCAGCCGAGACGCTGGACGGCGAGGCGATCGAGCTGCACGCCAATCTCGAGCTGCCGGCGGAGCTGCCGATGGTGGGCCGCAGCGGCGCTTCGGGGATCGGCCTGGTGCGGAGCGAGTTCCTGTTCATGAACCGCGAGACGGTGCCGGACGAGCACGAGCAGGCCGAGGTCTATCGGGGCATCGTGGACGCGATGGGGGGGGAGCCGGTGACGATCCGGGTGCTGGATTGGGGTGGCGAGAAGGATTTGGAGGCGCTTGGGGGCGCCGGGTTCGTGCGGCCCACCGTCGATGGGAATCCGGCGCTCGGGCTGCGCGGATTGCGGCTGCTGCTGCTCAACGAGGCGCTGTTTGAGACGCAGCTTGCGGCAATCATCCGGGCGGGAGCGGGTGGCCCGGTGCGGGTGCTGCTGCCCATGGTGACGAACGCGGCCGAAATCCGCGCGGCCCGGGTGGTGTATGCGCGGGCCGCCGCAAGGGTGCCTTCGGTGCAGTTGCCGCCGCTAGGGGTGATGATCGAGACGCCGGCGGCGGCGCTGGGGGCCGACCAGCTCGCCGGAGACTCGGATTTTTTCGCGATCGGCACCAACGACCTCACGATGTACACGCTTGCGGTAGACCGGGCGGAGGCGGCGGTCGCCGGGCTTTATGATTCGGTGCACCCGGCGGTGTTGCGGCTCATTCAGGCCACGATCGAGGCGGGGCGGCGGCATCGAATCCCGGTCTCGCTCTGCGGGGAAGTTGCTGGCGACCCGCGCCTCGCGCCGCTGCTGGTGGGCCTCGGGCTCCGCAGTTTCAGCATGGCGGCGGCGAGCGTGCCGCGGGTCAAGCAAGTCATTCGTGGTACGACGACCGAGGCCTGCGTCAGCCTGGCTTGGGCGGTGATGCAGGCGGGTTCCGAGCAGATATCGGCGCTGCTCAACTCATTCGGCCGCTGAGGACCGTGCCGGGGCGGTAGCGTGGCCGCTCATCTCGTCGCCGGCGTCGCGCGGGAGGGCGAGGGCGGTTGGCGCCGCGAGCAGGGCGAGGGCGGCAACGGCGAGGAAGCCCACGGAGAAGTCCTCGAGCGTCGGTTGCGCGTGTCCGCGAAGCGCGGTCATGGCTTCGAGGATTGCGGCGCCCATCGTAATGCCAAGGGAGAGGGAGAGCTGCTGCAGGGTCGAGTACAGACTGGTTGCCGCGCTCATGCGCTCCCGCGGGATGTCGGCATAGGCGATGGTGTTGTAGGCGGTGAACTGCAGGGAGCGGACGAAGCCGCCGACGAGCAGCGCCGCGTAGATCGCGGCTATAGGCCAGGACGGCCGGAACAGGGCGACCACAGCGAGCATCAGGGCCGAAAGGACAGCGTTCCAGATCAGCGTGTTGCGGAAGCCGAACCGGCGAAGGGAGACTTGCGCCACCGGTTTCATGGCGATTGCGCCCGCGGAGCTTGCGAAGGTGACGAGGCCGCTCTGAGCGGCGCTCTCGTGGAAGCCGAGTTGCAGCATCAGCGGCAGTAGAAAGGGGATAGCGCCGATGCCGACGCGGAACAGCGACCCGGCGGTGACCGAGACGGCGAAGGTCGGTAACCGGAGCAGGGAGAAATCGAGCAGCGGTTCGGGGTAACGCCGCGCGTGCCAGGCGAAGGCTGCCGCTGCCATGGCGCCTACGGCCAGCAACCCGGCGGTGCCCGCGATCGGCAATACGCCGCGGCCTGCCGTCTCGAGCCCGATCATTAAGCCTGCCAAAGCGAGGCTCGAGAGGGCGAGGCCGCGGATGTCGAGGCGCTTGGCGCCGGGTTCGCGCACGTCGGCGATATAGCGGGTGACTAGGACGACGCCGAGAATGCCGATCGGGACGTTGAGGTAGAAGATCCAGCGCCAGTTTGCGTAAGTCGCGAGAAAGCCGCCGATCGGTGGCCCGACCACGGGACCGATCAGGGCGGGGACGGTCAGCCAGGCCATGGCGGCGACCAGTTCGCTTTTGGCGACGGCGCGGAGCAGCAGCAGCCGGCCTACGGGCACCATGAGCGCACCGCCCGCGCCTTGCAGGATGCGGGCGGCGACGAGGAAGGTGAGACTGTTGGCGAGGCCGCAGAGGATCGAGCCGATCGTGAAAACGACGATGGCGGCGCGGAACACGGTGCGGCTGCCGAAGCGGTCGGCCATCCAGCCGCTCACCGGAATGAAGACGGCCAGGCTGAGCATGTAGCTGGTCAGCGCCACGTTCATGCGCAGGGGTGGCGCTCCGAAGGCGTGCGCCATGGTGGGTAGCGCGGTCGCGACGACGGTCGAGTCGAGGTTTTGCATGAACAGGGCGCAGGCCACGATCAGGGCCGTAAGGCGCGCGGAGCCGCCAGTCAGGCTGGCGGCGGGAGGGGACGCGTCGATCAGGGCACCAGGATCGTGCTGCCGGTGGTCTGCCGGGCTTCGAGCGCGGTGTGGGCGGCGGCGGCCTCGGCGAGTGGGAAGCGCTGGTTGACGCGGATCTGCACGGCGCCGGACTGCACGACGTCCATGAGGTCGTGGGCGGCGCGCTGCAGGTCGGCGGCGCTTGCCGTGTACGTGGCGAGGGTCGGGCGGGTGATGTAGAGGCTGCCCTTAGCACTCAGCGTGGCGAGGTTGACCGGTGGCACCGGACCGGAGGAGTTGCCGAAGCTTACCATAAGGCCGAGCGGTGCCAGGCAGTCGAGGCTGGTGTTGAAGCTGTCCTGCCCCACGCTGTCGTAGACGACGGGTGCCATGGCACCGTCGGTCACGTGCTTGACAAGGGCCGGGAGGCCTTCGTGGCCGATGGCCACGTGGGCTGCGCCATGGCTGCGGGCGAGTTCGGCTTTGGCTTCGGTCGAGACGACGCCAATGACGGTTGCGCCGATGTGCTTGGCCCATTGGCACAGGATCAGCCCAACGCCACCGGCAGCGGCATAGACCACGATCGTCTCGCCGGGTTTGACGGGGTAGGTGCGGCGGACGAGGTACTGCGCGGTCAGGCCCTGCAGCATCATGGCGGCGGCGGTTTCATCGCTGATCCCGGGCGGCAGCTTGACGAGGCGGTCGGCGGCGATGACGCGCTCCGTCGCATAGGCGCCCATTGGGCCGGTGGCATAGGCGACCCGATCGCCCGGCGCGATCTCCGTAACGCCGGCGCCGATGGCTTTCACGATTCCGGCGGCTTCCATGCCCGGCGTGATGGGCAGCGAGGGCACCTTATAGAGCCCGGTCCGGAAGTATACGTCGATGAAGTTCAAGCCGACGGCGGTGTGCTGGACGAGCACCTCGCCGGGGCCAGGCTCGGGCAATGGCACCTCCTCCCATCGCAAGACCTCGGGGCCGCCGTGCTGGTGGATGCGGATGGCGTGCGTCATGGTCGGCTCCGTTCAGCGGCAAAAGGCCTCGTTGCATCGCAACCCCGTGGCCTCACCCTGTCAAGCTAGGGGTCAGGGTGCGATGGCGATCACGGCTTTGCCGATCAAGACCCAGAGGCCGATGGAGACTCCACCGATGAGAGGAATGGCGAGCCTCCAGGCAAGGGGCGGGTCGGTTTCGGTGTCAGCCGGGCAAGCACTCGGCTCGGTCCTGGCGGCATGATAGGGCAACATTCGACTGGCTCCGGATGGCCGAGCCAGTGTGCCCTCGATCGGTTAACGGCCCCTTAATGGGCCGGGGAGTCTCACGCAGGAAAATTGGGATGGGTCAGAACGCGATACAGCAACCCCACGCAGACGAGGACGGGCACGAGGGCCGCCGTCGCGAAGGTAGCACCTGCAGCCAGGCGACCGCCGGCTGTCCGCGCCCTGGTCAACATCGATACCGCACCCGCGACCGGCAGGCCGAGCGCGGTTAGATCGGCGACCGTGTGGAACGAGCGATCGAGAGTGACCAGCATTACGGCAAGACCGGCGCCGCCCGCGATGCCGGCGAGCAGCACTGCGACCACGAACAGGATACGCTTTGGCGCGACTGGGATATTCGACACCTGGGGAGGATCGATCGTCTGTATTTTAACCTGGTCGGAGTTGGCGTCTGCAGCCCGGCCAATCCGCATGCTCTCGCGGCGCTGCACGAGCTTATCGAAATTGGTGCGCAATACGTCGTAGTCGCGATTGAGGTTGGTGTACTCGGCTTGCAGGCCGGGCGCAGCCCGGGCGATGGCTTCGAGCTGGTCCCGCTCCTTGCGCGCTTCGCCCACTTGCCGGGTCAGCGATGCAATGCTGGATTCGTTGTCAAGGTTGGTGACGCGAAGCTGCTCGTAAACGGGGTTCGGCACGCCCGGGCCGCGCGGTGCCGCTGGAGCGGCCACTGGCCCCGGAGTGCCTGGAACCTTGCCGGCTTTGAGCGCCGCGATTAGGCGCTCCTGCGCAATGACGGCCGGATGCTGATCCGTATCCCGGGTGCGCAACTCGGCAAGCTGGCGCTCGGCGTCCGCAAGCTGAATAGCGGTCGAGCCCGGACTGCCCGGCGCCCCGGCAAGCTGCTCCGTCGCAATTAAGGGCTGCGTCGTCGAGAGCTCGTGTACCAGCATGGCGCGCTTGGCCAACGCGTCCTGAAGCTGGCCTTCGAGTTGCTGCACGCGGCCGCGGGACGCATCGAGGCGGGAGGCGCCCCCATCCTGTCCTGGGAGCAGATCCACGTATTTCGAGCGGAACTCGGCGCGCCGCTTCTCGACGTCGCGAAGCTGGCCTTCATAGTTGGCGATCTGGTTCTCGAGAAACTTGCTGGCCGCCGCCATGTCGTTCCGGTTTTGCCCGGTATTGCTCTCGATAAAGGTGGTCAGGACCGCCTGGACGACTTGCGCTGCGAGCTGCGGCGAGGTGTCCCTATACGTGATGGTGAACAGGTTCTTAGTCTGCGGCGTGACCACGATTTGGCGCGTGAGCGCCTGGACCATCTGTTCGCGCTCAGCCGGCGAATGCACCTCGAGATCGAGATCAGTGGTGCTGATGAGCTTCTCTAGATTGGGCCGGCTGAGCAGGGTGCGCTGCAGCACGTCGAGCTGGGCGGCGGGGTCGCTGTCGACGGCAAGGCCCTTCAGTAGCGGCGTCAGCACGGCGTCGGCGTTGACGTAGAGCCGGGCGCTCGACTCGTACTGGTTCGGGATCAAAAAGGTCAGCGTCCAGCCGACGGCGCAGATGAACCATGCAAAGAAGACGGCCGGCCAACGGTAGCGCCAGCCGGCGGCAGCGTAACGGTGGACGAGCTGGCGGAGATCGAGCATCGCGAATCCTGAGTGGCGCTAGAAGTAGCTTTGCGGAATGATGAGCGTGTCGCCGGGCCGCATGGGGATGTTTTGGCGGATGTCGCCATCGTTCAGCAGGTCGGACAGATGGACGTGAATAACCTGCTGCTTGCCGCCGGTTGTGCGGATGACCTTGGCGCTGTTGCCGGCGGCGTAGCGCGTCAGCCCCTTGGTCGAGATCATCACGTCGAGCAGCGTCATCCCGTCCCGATATGGAAGTGCTACGGGCTCGGTCGCCTCACCGATGACGCGGACCTGGCGGTTGAATGGCCCCGAGAAGGTCTGCACCAGCACAGACACGTTCGGGGCATGCACGTATTTCTTGAGCCGCTCCTGGATGCTGGAAGCGAGCTCGGTGGGCGTACGCCCGGCGGCCTGGATGTCCGGCACGAGGGGCAGGCTGATCTCGCCGTCCGGGCGGACCGGCAAGCTCGGGACGCTCAACTCGGGGGATTGATAGACGAAGACGCTCAGCGTGTCGCCGGGGCCGATCACGTAGGGGCTATCCACGACGGTGTTGGCCACCTGCGGGGAGGGAAGCGACGCGGATGAGCAGCCGGCCAGCGCGAGGGCGAGCAAGGCGGCCGGGGCGACTTGTCTCAACATGCTACGGCGGCTCCGCGCGTGGAACGATGTTGCGTGATAGGCGCGGAAGGAGTTGAACCCCCGACCTCTGCCATGTTGAGGCAGCGCTCTGCCACTGAGCTACACGCCTGCACGCTTGCAGCGCACTGTCTGTCCGGGGGACATACCACGATCGGCCCGCGACGAAAAGTGTTACGCAAGGGCATGGGTCGCCTGGCTGCGCGCAAGTGCCGTGAGAGTCGCGCGCAAGCCGTCCGGCAGCGCAACCCGGGCTTCGACGCCGAGGACCGAGACAGCGCGAGCGTTGGAGCCAACCGATTGCCGGATATCCCCCGGGCGGGCCGGGCCATGCTCCAGCGTTGCCGGGCGACTGCACAAGCGGCCCAGCAGATGGGCGAGGCCGAGCACCGACGTTTGCTGACCGGTGCATACGTTCAGGACATCGTGTCCCTCATCCCGTCGCAGCGCTTCCATCGCAGCCTGCAAATGCGCGACGACATCGGCCACGTAGACAAAATCGCGGGTCTGGCCGCCATCGCCGTTAATGCGAATGCGGCGGCCGGCGCCGACCGCATCCGCGAAGATTGAGATCACGCCGCTATAGGGCGAAGACGGGTCCTGCCGCGGGCCGTACACGTTGAAGAAGCGCAGCCCCATCGTCGGCACGCCATGCACCCGGCTCGCCACGCGCGCATGCAGCTCGCTACCGAGCTTGTCGGCGCCATAAGCGGTGAGCGGCGAGGGCGTCATGCCTTCATGGGCGACGCCCTCCACATCGCCATAGATCGCGGCCGAGGAGGCGTACACGACCGGAATGCCACCGAGGCGGCGCGCTTCGTCGAAGACGGTGATGCTGCCGCCCAGGTTGACCCGATGCGTGCCGAGCCAGTCCTCGTTGGCTCGCGCCACGGAGGCGATGGCCGCGAGATGGAAGCATCCGGCCACGCCTTGCATGGCCCGGCGCACCGCCGCCGGATCCGCCACGTCCGCGCGATGGACGAGGCAACCGGCCGGCAGGTTTTCGATATGGCCGGTCGAAAAGTCGTCGAGGACGCTGACGCTATAGCCCTGCGCCATGAGCGCATCCACGAGGTGCGAGCCAATGAACCCGGCGCCCCCTGTGACCAAATATCGTGCCAAAGCTGCCACCCTCATCGCTGGATCCGGTGCTGTAGCTACTAATAGGCCAACTCGCCCGTGCCTACCTAATCCTACGTCCTGTTACGCGAAAGAGATTAAAAAAGTACTACCGCCGTATCGTTGCCATCGCACGCCCCGCGGCGTGGCGGCCAAGCGTTGCAAGGCCGCCGGCACGCCGCAAATTGACCAGGGCGACGCCGATGCGCTGCCTACGCTGGCCCGCCCATCCCTGTTTGTAGCCGTCATCGCCACGGCCGAAATCGAGCTCGCGCACGCCTTCACCGAGCAGCCGCTCGATCATTAAGGCGGTGAGGACGGTGCCGGGCGAACGGCCCTTCTGGGCGCTGTCATGGGCGAGCTTCAGCACTGTCGCGACCCCGCCGGCTACCGTCCAATACTGGGCGGCGAGGGGCTCCGCGCCATGCCAGAGCACACCGAGACGCAGCCAGCCAGCGGCGGCGAGGCGGGGCAGCAGGGCGGCATCGAACTCGGCATAGGGCTCCGGCTCCTTCCAGCTTCGCCCGTAGACCGAGCGATACGCGGCGAGTGCAGCCGGGATGTCGCCCTCGTCCGTGGCCAAAGTGAGGCGGAGGCCGTCCTTGCTGGCGGTGCGCAGCCGGCGGCGAACGGTTTCGCGCAAGGCGCCGCCGCGGCTCGCGAGGTAGCCCGGCCAGCCGAGGCCGGCCACGGGCTCGAACCAATTGCCGAAATGGGCATAGCGCAGCGGCACGAAGCCGGTGCGGCGCAGCCCGCGCAGCAGCTCCGCCAAGCCCAGCGCGTCCGCATCCAGCGCCTCGAACCGCACTACAGCCTGCCCGCGCAGATATCGGCCGAGGGCGGCGCCGATCGCGGACCAGTCGGCAGCGGCGAGCGCCGGGTTGGCGGGAAGGCTGTACAGGCAGGTATAGGGGGTGGCTAGGGCCTGCACCGTACCGTTTGCTAGGACCAGCAATGGCACGAAGGCGAGCGGGGCTGTGCTGCGTTCGAATAGCATCAGGCGCGGCGCGGCTCCGGGCGGCAGCGCCGCCGCGATGGTCGCATCGAGCCAGGCGAGGCTCGATTGCGGTTGCTGCCAAGCGGGCCAGGCCTGGCAAGCGGCGGGCAGCGCCGCAGTGCTGGGCAGGATACGGGCGCTAACGAACGCTGTAATAGGCAAGGCCGATCCATTCGTGCAGGGCAAAGTAGCTATGCTGCCAGGCGGAGGCTAGCGGCAGGAAGGCGGTCCAGCCGAGGCGTGGATAGGGGTCGATGCGGACCGGGGCCGGCACCGGGATCAGGCCGGCGCGGCGGAAGGAGAGCATGGCCCGGCGCAGGTGCCAGGCATCGGTGACGATGTAGGCCTGGCCGATGCCGGCGGCGTGGAGCATTGCGGTGCTGAACTGGGCGTTGTGCCAGGTATCCTCCGAGCGGTCCTCGATCCAGCGGGCCGGTTCGTGGAAGTCCTTGGCGAGGCTGTCGGCCATGAGCTCGGCGATGGGGGTGGTGCCGGGTGGGACGATGCCGCCGGAGACGAGGATGGGCAGGCCGGTTCGCCGGGCGAGCGCGGCGCCGGCGCGCATGCGGTCGAGGGTGATCGGGCCGACCTCGCCGCCGGGGTGGCCGGCCGCGCGCACGGCCTCGGCGCTCAGGATGACGATGGCGGCGGGAGCGGCGCCGGGCGGCACCGTCAGACCTCCTTCGAGCGAGGCGAGCAGGCTTTGCCCCACTGCCGGCATCGCTAGGACGAGCAGCCCGGCGAGCCCGACCCAGAGCGCCAGCCGGCCGACCCGGTGCCGCAGCAGCAGCGCGCCCAGGATGGCGAGCAGGAGCAGGTCGACCGGCGGCACGATCAGCTCGGCGAGCAGTTGGTGGCTCAGCATGGCGCGGTTCTGCCCGGCTTGGGACTTCGGGGGAAGCGGTTCTTGCAGCGCGGCGAGGGGGCACGTAAAGCGACTTTGTATGGACAGCGGGATCGAATGGGTGCGCCCGGCGCTCGATGCGCTCGAGGGGGAGTGGCGGGCGCTCGAAGGCTGGGCAGAGGCGAGCTTTTTCCAGTCCTGGACCTGGGTGGGGTGCTGCGCCGCCGAGCGCTATCCGCGGCCCTGGCTGCTGCGGGTGCGGGAGGATGGGCGGGTGGTGGCGCTTGGGCTGTTCAACGAGACTCGACGGCGGGGGCTCGGCACGGTCTGGCTAGGCGAGAGCGGCGATCCGGCCCTCGACGCGGTGTTTACCGAGTATAACGGCATTCTGGCGGAGCCGGGCGCGGCCGGGCTCGAGATCTGGCTGGCGACGGCGATGGGGCGGCAGCGGCGGGTGGTGCTGAGCGGGGTGGACCCGGCCTGCGCGGCCGCAGCGGCGCGGGTTGGGGTAGTGCGGGAGCTCGCGGTCCGGCCCGCGTACCGGGCTTCGTTGGAGGGCGTGAACGCGGACGCGTTCCTGGCCGGGCTGAGCCGGAGCGCGCGGCAGCAGTTGCGGCGCTCGGACCGGCTGTATGGCGTGATCGCGGTGCAGCGGGCGGAGACCGTCTACGACGCCCAAGCCATGCTCGCGGCGCTGGTCGCGCTGCACTGCCAGGGCTGGGCGACGCGGGGGCGGGCGACGAACCTGGCGCGGCCGACGATCCAGGCGTTCTTGCGGGCGCTGGTGGACCGCGGCGTGCCTACGGGGGAGGTGGATTTGCTGCGGATCGAGGGGTCGGCTGGGCCGATCGGCTATCTTCTCACCGTGCGCCGCGGCGGCTGGGTCGGGTATTACCAGGGCGGGTTCGATTATGCAGGCGCCGGGCCGCAGCAGAAACCGGGGATGAGCTGCCACCATGCGGCGATCCGCTTTTATATCGGCCAGGGTGCGGCGGCCTATGATTTCATGGCCGGCGAGGGGCAGCTCAAGCGGACTCTATCGAACGCCTCGGTGCCGCTGCATTGGCTTGAGGTGGCGCCGCGCTGGTCGGGGCACGGATTGGTGATGCGGGCGCGGGCGCGCGTGGCCCGGCACCGGGGTTAGACTGGCGGCATGCCCGTTGCGCTGCAGTACCGCCCCAGCCTTGCTCATGCCAGCCTAGGGGACGCGTTCTACGACCGGGTGCAGGCGGCGCGGTTCCCGGCCCAAATCCTGCGTTACCGCAACCAGCGCTGGGCGGCGCGGATCGGGTTGGGTTCGCTCACCGACGGCGAGTGGCTCGAGCATTTTGCGGGCTTCACGCCGCTGCCCGGCAGCTTTCCCGAGCCGCTTGCGCTGCGGTACCATGGCCACCAGTTCCGGGCGTATAACCCCGACCTTGGGGATGGGCGCGGATTTCTGTTCGCGCAGCTCTACGACGACGGCGGGCGGCTGCTGGACCTTGGGACCAAGGGCAGCGGGCGGACGCCTTGGTCGCGCGGCGGCGACGGGCGGCTCACGCTTAAGGGCGGCGTGCGCGAAGTGCTGGCGACCGAGATGCTGGAAGCGCTCCTGGTCGATACAAGCAAGAGCCTGAGCCTGGTCGAGACTGGCGAGGCGCTCGAGCGAGGCGACGAGCCCTCGCCCACCCGGTCGGCGGTGCTGGTGCGGCTCAACCACAGCCATATCCGGATTGGCAGCTTCCAGCGGCTCGCCTATCTCGACGATACCGCTGCGATATTGCGGCTGCTCGACTATACGATCGAGACGTACCGCCCGGAGCTGTGGCGAGAGGACGCGGCGGACCGGGCGGCGGCGTTCCTCGACGATGTAGTCGAGCGAGTGGCCGCACTTGGCGCGCAATGGATGGCGGCAGGGTTCGTGCATGGCGTATTGAACACGGACAACATCAACGTGACGGGCGAGAGCTTCGACTATGGCCCGTGGCGGTTCCTGCCGACTTGCGATTTGGCGTTCACCGCGGCGTATTTCGATCACCAGGGGCTGTATGCCTATGGGCGGCAACCGGACACGCTGCTGTGGAACCTGATCCGGCTGGCGGAGTGCTTGCTGCCGCTCGCTCCGCAGGCGGCGCTGGAGGCTGCTCTTGCACGTTTCGTGCCATTGTTTCACGTGAAACAATCGGCAGCCTTGGTGTCCCGTTTGGGCCTGGCGCCAGGCGGGGCAGAGCGCGATGCCGCGCTGGTCCAGGCCTGGTGGGCGTGGCTGCAGGCGAGCGAGAGCCCGTTCGAGCAGGCGTTCTTCGACTGGTTCGGCGGCCCGGCCGCGGCGGGGCGGGCGCTGGCGGGGCCAAGTGCCGGGCGGTATCGCGAGGCAGAGTTCGCGCCGGTGCGCACGCTCTTCGAGAGCTATGCGCCGGCCGGGGGCGCACGGCTCGACCACCCGTATTGGCGACGCACAAGCCCATCCACGCTGCTCGTCCCGGACGTGGAGGGATTGTGGGCGCCCATCTCGTCGGACGACGATTGGTCGCTTTTTCATGCGAAACTCGCGGAAATTGGCGCCGCGCGGGAGGCGATGCAGACGCTGCCGCGTTAGCGGAGCGCATCAGGAGACAAGAGCAATGCGCCTCAACAAACTTGGCCGGACCGGCCTGTTCGTCTCGGAGCTATGCCTGGGGACCATGACCTTCGGCGGCAGTGAAGGAATGTGGAAGCAGATCGGCGCCTTGGACCAGGCCGACGCCGAGCGGCTAGTGGGCCGCTCGATCGATGCCGGGATCAACTTCCTCGACACCGCCGACGTGTATGCGGACGGCCTATCGGAGCAGATTACCGGGCAGGCGCTGCGGAACCTGAAAGTGCCGCGGGAGAACGTCGTGGTCGCCACCAAGGCCTATGGTCCAACCGGCCCCGGCCCGAACTCCCGCGGGGCCTCGCGCGTCCATCTCATCGACGCGGTCAAGGGTAGCCTCAAGCGCTTGCAGCTCGACCATGTGGACCTCTACCAGATCCACGGCTTCGACCCGGCGACGCCGATCGAGGAAACCGTGCGCGCGCTCGATACGCTCGTGCAGCACGGGCATGTCCGTTACGTCGGTGTCTCGAACTGGGCGGCTTGGCAGGTCGTGAAGGCCCTTGGCATCGCGGAACGGCAGGGGCTGGCGCGGTTCGAGACGTTGCAGGCGTATTATACCCTAGCCGGGCGCGACCTCGAGCGCGAGATCGTGCCGATGCTGAAGAGCGAGATGGTTGGGCTGATGGTGTGGAGCCCGCTGGCGGGTGGGCTGCTCAGCGGCAAGTACGCACGCGACCAGCAGACGGCGGCGGACGGGCGGCGGGCGGCGTTCGACTTTCCACCGGTGGAACGCGAACGCGCTTTCAACTGCATCGACGCGATGACGCCGATGGCGAAGCAGCGAAATGTAAGCGTGGCGCAGATCGCGCTCGCGTGGCTGCTGCATCAGCGCGTGGTCAGCAGCGTCATTATCGGGGCGAAGCGGCTCGACCAGCTCGAGGACAATATCGGCGCGACAAATGCAGAGCTGACGGAGCAGGAGCTCGACGCGCTCGGCCAGGTCAGCGCGCTGCCGCGTGAGTACCCCGGCTGGATGTTCGAGACCCAGGCGGGGCGCTCGAAGCAGCTTGCCGAAGCGGGGCGCAAGACCGTGCGGTAACTGCGCCGTCAGGCGAACGAGGCGTTGAACCCGCCGCCGTCCATCAGCAGGTTCTGCCCCACGATGAACCCGGCGCCGGCGCTGCACAGGAACGCGCAGGCGGCGCCGAACTCGCTGGGATCGCCGACGCGGCCGGCGGGGGCGGCGCGGCCACGCTCGGCGATCTCCTCCTCGACGGTGCGCCCGTTCTTCGCGGCCATCCCGGCCATGTTCGAGCGGAGGCGGTCGGTCAGGAAGGGGCCGGGCAGGAGATTGTTGATGGTGACGTTGTGCCTGGCGACCTGGCGGGCGAGGCCGCCCACGAAGCCGGTGAGGCCGGCGCGGGCGCCGTTGCTCATGCCGAGCGTGGCGATGGGCGACTTCACGCTGCCCGAGGTGATGTTCACGACCCGGCCGAAGCGGCGCTCGATCATGCCGTCGATGGTCGCCTTCATGAGGGCGATCGGCGCCAGCATGTTGGCGTCGAGGGCAGCGATCCAGTCCTCGCGCGACCATTGGCGGAAGTCGCCCGCGGGGGGGCCGCCGGCGTTGTTGACGAGGATGTCGGGCGCCGGGCAGGCGGCGAGGGCGGCGGCGCGGCCGGCCTCGGTCGCGATGTCGCCGGCGATGTAGGCGACCTCCCCGCCCCTTTCCGACCGGAGCCGTTCGGCCGCTGCGGCGAGCGCGCCCTCGGTCCGGGCAGTAATCGTGACGTGCACGCCCTCTCGCGCGAGCGCCTCGGCGCAGGCGTAGCCCAGGCCTTTGCTGGCGGCGCAGACCAGCGCGCGACGCCCTTTGATCCCGAGCTCCATGTAGCGATCCTCCTCGCGCGAGGCGAAGGCAAGTGGTGGGCGCTGTCAAGCGCGGGGTTGCTAATCCCGTACCAGCGTGCGGATTTGGGCCGACATCTGGCGGCTCTCGTCCGAGGAGAAGGCGGTGACGCCGCTGATCCCGAGATAGCGTTCGGCGACTTCGGGCGATGCGAGCAGTTCGGAGGCAGCCGCTTGCATGGCGATGCGGCCGCTCTCGACGACATAGCCACGGTCGGAGATGGCGAGGGCGGAGCGGGCGTTCTGCTCGGACAGGAGGATCGCCAGGCCCTGCTTGCGCAGACCTTGTACCAGCGCAAAGATTTCCGCGACGAGCAGCGGAGAGAGGCCGAGGGATGGCTCGTCCAGGATGAGCAAGCGCGGGTTGGCCATGAGGCCGCGGGCGATCGCCAGCATCTGTTGCTGGCCGCCGGAGAAATTGCCGACCACCTCGCCCATCCGTTCCGCCAGCACCGGGAAGACGGCGCAGACTTCTTCGATGCGGGCCTCGAGCGCGTGCCTCGGCTGCTTGCGATGAGCGTAGGCGCCAAGGCGCAGGTTCTCGGCGACGGTCAGGCCGGCGAACACCTGGCGGCCCTCCGGGACGTGAACGATGCCGAGGCGGACCCGGGCGGCGGTCGGCAGCGCCTCGATGGGCTGGCCGTCGTAGAGGATCTGGCCGGACGCCGGAGGCAACAGGCCGGAGACGGTCTTCACGAGGGTCGACTTGCCGGCGCCGTTCGCGCCGATGAGGGTGACGATCTCGCCCGGCCCGACGGTAAGGCTCACGTCCCACAAGACGTTGCCGGCGGCGTACCCGGCGCATATTTGGCGGAGCTCGAGCATCAGGCGGAGGGCTCCGCCTGGCCGAGATAGGCCGCGATGACGCGGGGGTCGCGCTGCACGGCCGCGGCGTTGCCGGACATGATAAGGCGTCCGGTTTCGAGGACCAGGATCTCGTCGGCGATGCCCATTACGAGCGGCATGTTGTGCTCGACAAGGACAATCGTGACGCCGCTGTCGCGGATGGCACGGAGCAAGGCGGCGAGCTCCGCAGTTTCACTGTCGTTGAGGCCTGCGGCGGGCTCGTCCAGCAACAGCAAGCGGGGCTGGGCGATGAGGGCGCGTATGACCTCGACCATCTTCTGGGCGCCCATCGGCAGGTCGGTCGCGTGCGCGTCCCGGAAGCGGGCGAGGCCCACGAGATCGAGCAGCGCTTCGGCGCGGGTGCGGGCGTCCTGCTCCTCGCGGCCGTGCCGGGGCAGCCAGAGCATCTGCTGCCATAATCCGGCCCGGAGCAGGCGGTGGCGCCCCACGAGCACGTTTTCGAGCACGGTCAGGCCGGGGAAGACGCGGGCGGTCTGGAAGGTGCGGATCAGGCCGAGGGAGGCGATGCGCATGGCGGAGAGGCCGTGCAGGGATAGGCCGTTCAGGCGGATGGCGCCGGAATCGGGGAGGAACAGGTTGGTGATGAGATTGAACAGGGTCGTCTTGCCGGCGCCGTTCGGGCCGATCAGCGCGACGAGACGGCCCTCGGCGACGGTGAAGGACACGTCGCAGGTCGCGTGCAGGCCGCCGAAATGCTTGTTGAGGCTCGTCACTTCGAGCACGGGAGGGGCGCTCAAGGATGGCCGGGGTTGGCCAGCGCGGGGCCGGTTGGATGATGCAGCGCCGGGCCGATTGCCCGGCCCAAGCGCACGAGCCTGCGCTCCGGCTGGTATAGGGGGCTTGACTGGTCGTCGTGGAAGACGACGCGGACGGGGCGGCCGTGGATGTCGCCGGCAGCTTTGATCACCTTCTCCTCGATGAGCATGACCTGCTGCCCGGCTTTGCTCGTGTTGCGCGCGATGACGATTTCGCACATTCTAAGGAGGCTAAGCAATACTGTCCAGGCATGCATTGTCTACACAAGGCTAGGGTCCGCCTCACGAGACGCGTCGCCGGCGAGCCCGGGCGGGGCGGGGCGTGACTGCGCAGGATGGCCGGCTCGTGCCAGTCGCGATTGCCGGGGGCGGCCCGGTGGGGTTGATGCTCGCGCTGTTCCTCGACCGCCACGGCGTGCCTTCGGTCGTGTTCAATGTGGAGCCCGGGGTCCGCCAGCACCCGAAAGGCAGCACGCAGAACGCGCGCACCATGGAGCATTACCGGCGGCTGGGCTTCGCGCCGGAGGTGCGGCGGCTCGGCTTGCCGGCCGATCATCCGACGGACGTGGCCTATTTCACGCGCTTCAATGCATGGGAGCTCGCCCGGCTGAAGATGCCTTCCGAAGCCGAGAAGATGACGGCCCGCGCTGGCGCGGCATCGACTGACCAGGTTCCGGAGCCGATCCACCGGGCCAACCAGATGTATGTAGAGCGCCTGATCTTCGAGCAGGCCCGGCGCCGACCGAACATCACGCTTCGCTTCGGCTGGCAAATCGAGCGGTTCGAGCAGGATCCGGCAGGCGTCACCGTCCATGCTGCGCCCGCGGGCGGCGGTCCTGGCGAGAGCTGGCGGGCGGAGTACCTCGCCGGGTGCGATGGCGGCCGCAGCTTCGTGCGCCGCGCGCTGGGAATCGCGTATACGGGATACGAGACGCTGAAGCAGGCGTTCTTCGGCGGCCGGATGATTTCGACCTACCTGCGCGCGCCGACGCTGTACCGCGATGTCCTGGGCAATCGCCGGGCGTTCCAGTATTGGGTGGTCAATCCCGAGCTGCGCACGGCCATGGTGCCGCTGAACGGCGTCGACGAGTTCCTCCTCTGGACACGCAGCGACGACGAGGCCTTGGGACCCGCGGCCATTGCCGATGTGCTGCGGCGGTGCGTGGGCGCGCCGGTCGAGGTCGAGGTTCTGGGCAGCTATCCCTGGACCGCGGGTGTGGCGCTGCATGCCGAGCGCTTCGGCGCCGGGCGCGTGCTGCTGGCGGGCGACGCGGTTCACCTGTTCACGCCGACTGGGGGATTCGGCATGAATACCGGGGTGGACGACGCGGCCAACCTTGCGTGGAAGCTTGCGGCGATGGTGCAGGGCTGGGGTGGACCGAGGCTGCTCGCCTCGTACGAGACCGAGCGCAAGCCGATTGCCATACGCAACACAGGGGCGGCCCGCATCCTGGCGCAGAGCGTCGGCGAGGTCGTCGTGGCCGCCGAGATCGAGCAGCCGACCGAGGCGGGCGAAGCGGCCCGGCGGCAGGCCGGCGCGTTCCTGGCCACCTTCGGCGAGGAGTTCGCCTCGCTCGGCGTGCAGCTCGGGGCGCGCTATGACGGCTCGCCGATCGTCGTTGCGGACGGGCCGGCGCCGGCCGACGACATCGTTGCCTACACGCCCACGAGTGTCCCGGGCGGCCGCGCGCCGCATCTCTGGCTTGGCCCAGGGCGTGGTCCCGGCAGCTCGCTCTTCGACCATTTCGGTATCGGCTTTACCCTGCTGCAACTCGGCCCCACTGCCACCGGCGTCGCGCCGTTCGAGGCGGCAGCCCGCGCGCGGGGGGTGCCCCTCGCCGTACTGCACGTCCCTGACCCGGCGGCGCAGGCGCTCTATGGCTGCGCTCTTGCGCTGATCCGCCCCGACCAGCATGTCGCCTGGCGCGGGCAAGACGCGCCGGCGGATGCCGACCGTGTGCTCGCGACCGTGACGGGCGCCGCATGATCGAGCTCAGCATCGCCCTCACCGACAATGTTCGCACGCGGCCGGTCATCGAGGGCCGGGTCGCGCCTGAGGGAATCCGCTTCAAGGTTTCGGTGATGACCGCGTCCGAGATGTTTTGGCGGCAATTGAAGTTTGCCGAGTTCGACGTTTCGGAGATGTCGCTATCTTCGCTGTTCATCTCGGTCTCGCGGGGGGACACGCGCTGGGTGGCGCTCCCCGTCTATACGATGCGGCAGTTCTTCCATACCTGGAGCTGGGTGCGGCGGGATCGCGGCATCGCCGGTCCGGCCGATCTGCGGGGCAAGCGCGTCGGCGTGCCCGAGTACCAGCAGACCGCGGCGGTGTGGGCGCGCGGCATCCTGCAGCACGAGTTCGGGGTCCATGCGCGCGAGATCGAGTGGTTCATGGAGCGCACGCCGGAGACGAGCCATGGGGGGGCCACCGGCTTCGTGCCGCCGCCCGGCGTACAAATCCACGCCATCCCGGCGAGCACGAATATCGGGGAGCTGCTCGTCTCGGGCGCGCTCGATGCGACGCTGCTCTACCTGAACCAGACCAATATCGTGGACCGCAGCAGCATCGACCTCGGCGCGAGCTCCGAGGTCAGGCCGCTCTTTGCCGACGCGATCGCCGAGGGGCAGCGCTTCTTTGCGAAAACGGGCCTGTACCCGATCAACCACGCCATGGTGGTACGGCGCGCGCTGCTCGAGCGCGATCCCTGGATTGCGACCGCCCTGCTCGATGCCTTCGAAGCGGCAAAGGCCGCGGCGGCGCGGGATGCGACTGCCGTGCTGGACGGGTATGTGCGGACGGGGTTGGCGCCAGCGAGCCTGGCCAGCACGATGCGTGTGGACCCGATGCCTTATGGCGTGCGGGCAGCGCGCCCGGTGCTGGAGACGGTTGCCGGCTGGGTGTTCGAGCAGGGCCTGAGCGCGCGCCGGGTCACGCTGGAAGAGGTTTTCGCGCCGGGTCTGCTAGAGTCTTAAGGGCCGACTGCCTTGGCTACGACCGAGAAAATGACAGTCTCCCTGGTCCCGTCGTCGCCGGACGATGAGGCATCACCCCGCCTGCCGCTCGATTTGAGCGTCGGCTACCAGGTTCGGGTTACCCACCGGCTGTTCCAGCGGGTGTTGCAGACGAAGATCGAGCCGCATGGGGTGACGCTGGGGATGTGGTACTTCCTGCGGGTGCTCTGGGATCAGGATGGGATGACGCAGAGCGAGCTGTCACAGCGGATCGGCACGATGGAGCCGACGACGCTGTCGGCGGTCCGGGACATGGAGAGGAGCGGCTTCGTCGAGCGGGTCCGCAACGCGTCGGACCGGCGCAAAATCAACATACACTTGACCGAGAAGGGACGTGCGCTGCGGGAGATGCTGCTGCCGCTGGCGATCGAGGTCGTCGGCACCGCGCTGGCCGGGTTTTCCGAGCGCGAGGTGACGATGCTGCTCGCGTTGCTTGCGGGCCTGCAGCGGAATCTGCAGGAGTGAGCTAGTGGCGAGGATCCTTATCCAAGAGGTGAACCCGTTTGATCGGGTGGTGCTCCTAGCGCGGCGCGCTGGCTGCGGCGGCTAGGATCGCGATCGCGTCGTTCTCCGCGGCGGCCGGGGTCTGGTAGCGGGGCAGCGTCGTCACGAATGGGGCCGTGGCGTCGTGAGGGCTGTAAATCTCGAGGAAATACTTGCCCGCCTTCGCGTCTAGAACCGGCTCGATCCTGATGAGCGCCATACCTGTCCCCTAACCATGCAAGCCGATTTGGTGCTTCAACCCGACCTCGCGTTGTTCGTTGCTCGAAGCCAGCATCGCCAGGCAGATTTCCATCGTCGCTAGACCCCAGGCGCCGGAGTGCAGCGGCGGCGCGCCGTCGCGCACCACGGCGACGAGCTCGTCGATGACTTCCGCGCGGGCGATCGAGGGTGGCGGCAAGGCTTCGAAGCGCTTCTCCTGGTCGCCGTAGATCATTACCCCGTCCGGCGCCGGCCGCAGGTCGCCGCGCTCGCAAGAGACGATGACCAGGCCGAAATGGTTGTAGGCGGACGGCGCCGGCGCGGCGAGGATACTGGCAAGCCTCAGCTCGGCGCCGTAGGCCCGGCGGTTCTTCAGCGCGGCTTCGTCCGCACCGGGCTGCACGCCACGCAGGCGCTGCCGCGCGCCGCCATAGGCTGCGGGGTCGCGAGGCTCACCCATTTCGCCGATCCAGCCGCAGAACTCGTCGGTGTCGAACCGGCCGTAGCCGTTATAGGTCAGCGACGCGAATACGCCGTCCTCGAAGGTGAGGTGCGCGGCATAGGCGCCCTCGGTGGGCCGCGCCGGGTCCCAGGCGCCGGCCGAGGCGCGGACACGCTGGGCGCGCGAGCCGGCGAGCAGGCGCACCACATCCACCTGGTGCGGCGCCTGGTTGAACACGGCGCCGCCGCCTTGCGCCGTGTCGAGCTCCTCCGGGCGCCTTGGGCGATAGAGGAAGTCGGTGAAATCGACGGCGTTGATCATACGCACCGCACCGAACTCCCCGCTTTCGATCAGCGCGCGCGTGCGCAAATAGGGCCGGTCGAAGCTGTGGCTGTGCCCGACCAAGAGATGGACGCAAGCGGCCGCTGTCGCCGCGACCATTGCCTCGCACTCGGCGATGCTGAGCGCCATCGGCTTTTCGACCAGCACGTGCCGGCCTGCCGCCGCCGCGGCGCGGACGTGCTCGACGTGGAGCTGATGCGGGCTTGCCACATATACTGCGTCCACGTCCCGGTCGGCGCACATGGACGCTACCGTCTCGTAGGCGCGGCCGCCGAAATCCTGCTCGAAACACGCCCGCGCCTCGGCCCGCGGGTCGGCCGCCGCCACCAGCTGCACACCCGGGTGACGCGCGAGCGCGGGCAGCATGATCGTGAACGCGCGCCCGAGGCCGGCGACCCCAAGGCGCACCGGCTGGGCCATTACAGGTCGAGCACGAGCAGATCGGATTTGGCGCGCGAGACGCAGATCATCATGGCGGACCGACGCTCGGGCTCCGTCAGCACCAGGTCGCGATGGTCGGGCTCGCCGGCCAGCACGGTGGTGCGACAGGTGCCGCAGGTGCCGCTCTCGCAGGAGCTTGGGACCTTGCGGCCGTGCGCGCGGATGATTTCCAGGATGGTGCTGCCGACCGGCACGTTCAGGACGGCGCCCGTGCGCTCCAACCTGATCGAGAAGGGGGTGTCGTCGGCGTGCGGGCGCACCAGGTCGGAGCCGAAGTCCTCGAAATGGATGGCGGTTTCGGGCCAGTGCCCGGTCATGTCGCGGACGGCATCCATCAGCGGGCGGGGGCCGCAGCAGTAGATGTGGGCCTTGGTGGGCTGTTCGAAGACCGGCCAGAGATCGAAGGCTTGGGCCGGGTCGCCGTCGTCGTGATGGATGGTGACGTGGCCGGTGAGGCCGGCGAGTTCGGGGAGGAAGGCGGTGCTGGCGGCGTTGCGGGTGAGGTAATAGAGCTTGAAGGGTTTGGCGCCGCCTGCGGCTTGCAGGTAGCGCATCATCGAGAGGATCGGGGTGATGCCGATGCCGCCGGCGACGAAGATGTAGCTAGGGGCGTTGGGGACGAGCTCGAACAGGTTGCGCGGCGGGACGGCGTGGATCGTGTCGCCGGGCTTGGCGCCGTCGATAAGGCTGATGGAGCCGCCGCGGCCCTTTTCCTCGCGCTTGATGGCGACGAGATAACGGTCGCGCTCGTGCGGGTCGTTGCAGAGGGAGTAGTTGCGCATGGCTCCGCTTGGGACCTCGATGGCGAGGTGGGAGCCGGGGGTGAAGGGCGGCAGGTCGGCGTGGCTGGGGTGGCGGAGCTCGAGAAGCTGGATGCCGTCGGCGGCGGGTTCGGAGCGGGAGACGCGGAGGGTGAGGAGCTCGGGCGCCGGGTCGGCGGTGGTCATGGCGGGGCGTCCTGGCGTGGCCGGTGGGATAAGGTTAGGGAGCTAATGGAGCTGTCGCAAGGGTATCGGAACAGACCATCGCTGGGGGCGAAGGCTTGGCCAAATTTGGCCAAGCGGGTCCGTTGCGGCCCTAGACATCCGGGGCTCACGTGATAAATCAATGCTTAGCTTCGTAAGGTTTGTTAGGCGCATGGAGCTGCAGGGGAGACTGCAATGCTGACATCCGAGGAAAACGGGCTGCTATGCCGGGTCGAGGGCGAGGCTCCGATGGGCAAGATGATGCGGCGGTATTGGGTGCCGGCCGCGCTCTCGGAGCAGCTTGCCGAGCCGGACGGCACGCCGGTCCGGTTGCGGCTGTTTGGCGAAGACTTGGTGGCGTTCCGCGATAGCGAGGGGCGGCTTGGCGTGCTCGGGGAGTTCTGCCCGCATCGCAAGGCGTCGCTGGTGTTCGGCCGTAACGAGGCGTGCGGGCTGCGGTGCCTGTATCATGGCTGGAAATTCGATGTGGAGGGCAACGTCGTCGACATGCCGTCCGAGCCGAAGGAGAGCGGGTTTGCCGGCCGTGTGAAGCATAAGGCCTACCCGGCGCGGGAGGCGGGAGGCTTCGTGTGGGTCTATATGGGCCCGGCCGAGCATATGCCGGCGTTCGAGGCGCCGCCTTGGGCGCCGACGCCCGATGCGAAGGTGTCGGTCATGCGCGTGGACCTGCCCTGCAATTGGGCGCAGGTCATGGAGGGGCAGATCGACTCGGCGCATAGCTCGAGCCTGCACTCGTCGGACATGCGCCCAGCGCGATCGATGACGGCGACGGCGGATGGGGCAAACTGGACGCGGCCTTCCACCGACAAATCGCCGCGGATTCAGGTGCAGGTCACGAATTACGGGATGCGTTATGCGGCGATCCGGCGGCCGATCATGGACGCGGCGACGCAGGATTATGTGCGGATCACGACGTATGTCGCGCCGTTTACGGCACTGATTCCGCCGAACAGCAGCTACAACGTTGCGAGCGTGATCGTGCCGAAGGACGATACGAACTGCTATTTCCACTTCATTGCCTGGGGCTATGCCGATACGGTGATTGGCCAGGATGCTTGGCGCAAGTTTTGCGTGATGGAGCCGGGGGTGGACGTGGACTCGGATTTCCGGCCGCTGACGCGGCACGCCTCGAACAATTACTTGCAGGATCGCGCGGCGATGAAGGCGGGGGATTTTACGGGGCTACCGGGCATTCCCAACCAGGATATTGCGATGTGGGAGTCGATGGGGCCGATTGCCAACCGGACGGCGGAGCGGCTTGGGGCCAGCGACATTGCGCTCATCCAGTTCCGGCGGTTGCTGCTCGATGCGGTGCAGCGCTTTATGGCAGGAGCTGGGCCGATCGGGCTGGTTGAGCCGCATTTGCCGCAGAGTAAGCTCCGGTCGTACCAAGGGGTGGTTGCCAAGACCGCGAACTGGCGGATGCTGGGGGCCGAGGCGGAGGAGATCGCCTACCTGGAGGGGATGGAGGAGGACGAGACGGACCGGGAGATGGCCGAGGCGGCGGCCTGACTGGGGCGCCGCATGGCCAAGCTCCAGCTTTCCGTGGCGATCGGGGATTATGATCGCGTGCGTCCGCTCGTGGACGGGGCGGTACAGATCGATGCGGTCGATCCACAATTCATGTTGCTGGACCCGGAGGAGATTTTCTTCCGGGCCTTCCGGCAAGCGGATTTCGATATTTGCGAGCTGTCGCTCAGCAGCTTCTCTGTGAAGACGGCGGCAGGCGACTGCCCGTATATCGGTGTGCCGGTGTTTCCATCCCGGGCGTTCCGGCATACCTCGATCTACATTCGCACCGACCGGGGCATTAGGACTCCGGCCGATTTTAAGGGCAAGCGCATCGGGGTGCCGGAATATCAGCTCACCGCGAATGTCTGGGCGCGCCTGTTCCTGGAGGAAGACCACGGTTTACGCCCGGCGGACGTGACATGGGTGCGCGGTGGGTACGAGCAACCGGGACGAGTGGAGAAGATCGCGCTAAATCTTCCGGCGGACATTCGGCTGGAGAGCCTGCCGGAGGGTCAGACTGTCTCGCGAATGCTGGCGGAGGGTGGTCTTGACGCCGCGATGGGGCCGCGGGCGCCGTCGTGCTTCGCTGCCGGGCATCCGCAGATCGGCTATCTGTTTGCGGACCCGCAAGCAGCGGCGACGGATTGGTTTCGGCGTACGGGGATATTCCCGATCATGCATCTGCTGGGGATCAAGCGCAGCGTGGCGGAGCGGCATCCGTGGCTGCCGAGTGCGGTGGTGAAGGCGTTTGAGAGATCGAAGGCGGTCGCGCTGGCGCGGCTTGCGGATACGTCGGCAACGAAGGTCACGCTGCCGTTTGTGGAGGAGCAGCTGCAGGCGGCGCGGGCGCTGATGGGCGAGGATTTCTGGTCATACGGCCTGGCGCCGAATCGGCACGTGCTGGAGCGGTTTTTGCGACAGCATCACGCTGAAGGGTTATCGGCCCGGCTGCTCGCGCCGGAGGAGCTGTTCCACCCGGGGTCGCTGGAGGCACATCGGATTTAGGGCTTTTTCCATCAGCCCCGGACTTGACCGCGTAGGCGCCAAACGTACGCAATCACCTCGGCTACTGCTTGGAAATACTCGGCTGGGACCTAGCGGTCGAGCTCGACCTTGTAAAGAGCCCGTGCGAGCGGCGGATTAGCGACCAAGGGCACGCGGCTGCTTTCGGCAACGGCTCTTATGCGAGTTGCCATTTCGTCCACTCCCTTGGCAACTACTCGAGGGGCGCCCCCCCTGCCCCGGTCGTAGCTCAGCGCCACAGCGTAGTGGGTTGGGTTTGTCACGACCACCGTCGCCTTAGGCACCGCGGCCATCATACGCCGCCGGGCCCGCATCATCCGCAGCCGTCGTATACGCGCCTTGATTTGTGGATCGCCCTCCGCCTCCTTGGTTTCTTGCCGTTGATCCTCCCGGCTCATTCGCAACCGGCGCGCATATCGAAGGCGGACCAGCATCAAATCCACGCCCGCCATCGCCGCGTGTGCACCGAGAACGAGAAACAGCAGATAGAGGAGGTTTCGGAGAAGGTGGTCTAGCAACGAAGAGGGTCGCCACAGCAGGCTTTCCCCGAGTTGGGGCATCAATCCGCTCAAGGCGTGCCACGCTGCCCAGGTAAGCAGCCCGAGTTTCAGCAGCGCCCGCCCCGTCTCGACGATGGAGTCGCGCCCACCTATCCGCTTCAGGCCCCGTCGCGGATCGAGCCGGCCAAAACTGGGCCTGAGCGCCCCTAGATGCAGTAGGATGCCGCGCGACAATCAAGGTGAGAACGCCCGACAAACAGGATGAGAAAGTCGTTGCGCGGCTGGCG
>JAABUX010001708.1_pt1 | contig 32447 bp, 34 predicted proteins | sample 5561851 | NCBI WGS metagenome assembly JAABUX01 (sample SAMN10711883, study PRJNA513361) | rock metagenome | isolation source: Antarctica rocks | place: Antarctica: Victoria Land, Richard Nunatak red sandstone | collected 2016-01-03
TACGAGCTCTTCGGGCTGGGCACCTGGGCACCCCGCAGTTAGGTCATACGCCGAAACCCGCACCAGCAACCCACCTGACCTGCAACAACAGTCAGCCAGCATCAAGATCGTCGGAAACTCGGGCTAGTACTTCCCGCGTCCGCCTGATCCTGGCCGTCAGGTCCGCCAGGAAGCCGTCCAGGGCCGCGCGCTTGGCCTGCACCGTCACCCGCAGCTGCTCGTGCAGCACCAGGCACTCGCTGGCCAGCTGTCGGCGCTCGGCGGCGCTGGTGCGCTCGTCGTGGTAAGTGCGGCATATCTGCGCGATCCGGTCCTCGCTGCCGAGTACGACGGCGATCTCGTCGAGGTTCAGGCCGAGTACGGCCTGCAGTTCGCGAATGCGGGCAACACAGTCGATATCCGCCGCGCAGTAACGGCGCATCCCGCCCGGTGTGGTGCAGGCGGGCACCAGCAGTCCCAGCTGCTGGTAGTAGCGGAGAGCTCGCTCGGACACGCCGGCCTGGCTGGCGGCCGCGCCGATTCCGATCAGCGGCTCAGCGCGGGCTGCCAGCTGCGTGCCGGCGGCGGCCGCGCCGTTTTGCCCGGACGTCGCGGCCACCGGCTCAGGCATTTTCCCTGGCCTCCCTGGCCTGCCCGGCGGTGCTGGCTGTGTTGGCGGTGCTGGCCGTGCTGGCGCCCGATTCGCTCCGGGCGGCCGCCGGCTGCGGCGCGTGCAGGTAGCGCCTGCCGCGCGCCGCCGAGGCGATGATCGCGATGCCGGTAGCTGCCGCGGCGAAGCTGAAGGCCAGGTGCAGACCGGCGGCGAACGGCTGCTCGATCAGCTTCGGGAAGAACGACTGGCCGGTGATGTAGGCAGCCTGGCGGGCGGGCAGGTGCGTCAGCGCCCCGGTGGGGCCCAGCAGCTCCTTGATCGGGTTATAGCCGAGGAACGCCGAGAAAAGGCTGCCGATCGGCGGCTCGCTGGCCACCGTATGCGCCGCGGCGGGCGCGACGCCGGCGGCCACCAGCCCCCGGTACAGGTGACTGGGCAGCCGCGAGGCAAGGCCGAGGGTCACGATGGTGAAGAACAGGCCCATCGACAGGACGGTGGCGGAGTTCTGGAAGGTGTTCAGCATGCCCGCGCCAGCGCCGCGCTGGTCCGGCGGCAGGCTGTTCATGACGGCGGCCTGGTTGGGGGAGAAGAACAGGCCCATGCCGACCGCGAACATAAAGATCAGCAGGCCGAACCAGGCGTAATTGAAGTTGATCGGCAGCAGCTCGAGCAGCAGGAAACTAGCGCCGGAGACAGCCAGCCCGCCGGTGGCGAACGCCCGCGCGCCGTACCGGTCGGACAGGATTCCCGAAACCGGCCCGGCGATCAGGAATCCGACGGTCAGCGGCACCATGTAAATGCCCGCCCACAGCGGTGTCCGGCTGAAGCTGTAGCCGTGCTGCGGCAGCCAGATGCCCTGCAGCCAGATGATCAGCATAAACTGCAGGCCGCCGCGGCCCAGGGCGGCGAGCAGGGCGGCGATATTACCGGTGGTAAAAGCTCGAATGCGGAAAAGGTCAAGCCGGAACATCGGCTCCGGTACCTTAGTCTCCACCCAGGCGAACAGTGCCAGCACGGCGATGCCGCCGAAAATCGCGGTCAGCACATAAGGATTAGACCACCCGGTGGTGTGACCGCCGTAGGGCAGAAGTGAGTACACGATCCCGACCAGCACCGAGATCAGCCCGATCGCGAACAGCGCGTTCCCGAGCCAGTCGATCCTGGCCGCGATGCGGACGCCGTTGTCGCGCAGCCGCAGGTAAGCCCAGGCCGTGCCGAACAGGCCGAACGGCACGGACACCAGGAAAACCAGCCGCCACTCGATGGGCGCGAGCACGCCGCCGAGAATGAGCCCGATGAATGAGCCGCCGATCGCGGCGACGCCGTTGATGCCCATCGCCTTGCCGCGCTCGTCCGGCGGGAAGGCGTCGGTCAGGATCGCGGTGGAGTTAGCGAACAGGAACGCCCCGCCGACCCCCTGAAAAACCCGCATGACGATGATCCACAGGGCACCGGGCACGCCGGTCAGCCACGTCACCGACAGCAGGACCGAGAAAAGCGTGAAGACAGCGAAGCCCAGGTTGTACATCTTCACCCGGCCGTAAATATCGCCGACGCGGCCCAGGCTGACCACGAGCACCGCGGTGACGAGCATGAAGCCCAGGAACACCCAGAGAAAATAGGAGGTATTGGCCGGCACCAGCGGGTTCAGCTTGATCCCCCGGAACAGCGCCGGCAGTGAGATCAGCAGGATCGACTGATTGATCATGACCATCAGGATCCCGAGCGTCGTGTTCGACAGCGCGATCCACTTGTAGTGCACCCCCCGGCCGTCGGCCACCGCCGGGTCTGCGGCCACCGCCGGGTCTGCTGCCGATGCCATGGTGTCCCTTCGCTGTCTCCGGCAACGCTGACCCAAGTTTAGCTGACGCTAACGTCAAGGTGAGATTGGGCCCGGGTCGGGTGACCGGGCCGACCGGGAGCGCTGGGACAGCAGCTCGTGGTACTGGCCGTCGGCGCCTTTAAGTCCGCTGACCAGCGGAGAGTGCGCCAGTGACACCGCGCCGGCCACCAGCACCACGAGCGAGAGCGCCTCCAGCGGCCCCCACGGACCGCTGGTCCGCAGGTTCTCGTCGAACAGCCCGACACCGATCAGGATGCTGGCCACCGGGTCGACCAGGACAAGCGTCGACTGGGCCGCGACGATGGGCCCGGCATGCAGCGCGTTCTGGGTCAGGAACACGGCCAGCGCGCCGAAGAACGCCAGTGCGTAGGTCTGCGGGTGCCGGTACAGCGTGACCCAGTCGGCGGTAGCGAAATCCGAGACCGCCTTGGTGCAGGCCGAGGTGAAGGCGAAGCCGATGCCCGCCGCGGTCCCGAACATGGCGGCCCGCCACCAGGGCGGCCCGCGCAGCGCCGCCGCCACGGCGACCGCGATGGCCGCGCCGCAGGCGCCGCCGGCCAGCAGCCAGCTGCTGGCCGGCGGCGAGAGCGTGCCGTCCCGCGGATCGGCGAAGAACAGGAAACCGGCCAGGCCGCCGCTTACGGCCAGGGCGCCCAGCCACTCGCGGCGGCTGATCGAGAAACGGAACCAGACGGCCAGCACGACGACGAGGAACACCAGCTCGGTAGTGAGAATAGGCTGCACTTGAGACAGGCGCCCCAGGTGCAGGGCCACGGCCTGCAGCAGGAACGACACGATCATCAGGGCGAACCCGAGCAGCCAGATCCGGCGGCGCAGCGCGTAGCTGATCAGGCTCAGGCGCAGCGTCATGCCCGCGGGCGCAGTCTCGACGGCCATCCGCTGGAATACGCTCGTCAGGGCATTGGCCAGGGCCGCGCCCAGGGCCAGCACGACAAACATGAGATCCGCCCTCAGCCACCTCAGCGGCCCGCCGGGCGGCTCTGCGCTGAGCCGGCGCACGCCGGACGGGCACCGTGCGGATTCTTTCCCTGCAGTCTATAGACCGGCGAAAAAGAATCCCGGCGTCCGTCCCTGACCGCGACGCCGGGCCCGTGACCGCCGCAGCGGTCACGGGCCCGGAGCTTCCCGGCTGTCAGCGCCGGCGATGACCCGCTGGGGTTAGTTGCCCAGGTAGCCGGCCGGCAGGGTGTGTCCCGGCACCGCGTCCGGTGGCAGGATCGTCTTGTCGCCCGGGTACGGGACCTTCCAGTTGTGCGAGCTGTACCAGTCGAGCCGGTTCAGCTGAGCCGGGTTGGCCCAGTCCTGGATGGCGCCCTTGCCGTTGAACCGGCCATTGCGGCTCCACACCTCCCATTGCGCGTAGACAGCACGCGCCGCGGCCGGGATGCCGGCCCTGGCAGGCGAGGCCGGGACGAACGCGGGCGCCCGGCTGCCCGCGACCGGGGTCAGGCCCTGGGTCAGCGAGATCTGGTTCGGCCGGTAGTTGTACGGCGCGAAGTCCGGCGTGTTGGTGAAGGCGCTGAACATCGGCTCCGCCGCGCGGTCCTCCTGGTTCATCGGGGCGATGCCGAGGATCTGCTCGATGGTTTTCACCACGTTCAGCTGGGTGTAGTAAGTGCTGTCGGTAACACCGCGCCGGGCGTACGGGCTGGCGACCAGCAGCGGCCCGCGGTGCCCGTCGACGTGATCGGTGCCGTTCTGGGTGTCATCCTCGACCACGAAGACCGCCGAGTTCTTCCAGAACCGTGAATGCGCGATGCTGGCGATCATCCGGCCGACAGCCAGGTCGTTGTCGGCCACCTGGGCGACGGGGTACGGGTTGCCGGTGCCGACACCCGAAGTGTGGTCGACCGGCATCCAGATCAGGTTGAGGTTGGCCAGCCGGCCGGACTTCTCGCTCTGCGCGAACGACTGCTGCCAGACGTCGGTCCGGTACTGGTCGGGAATGCCGAGGTTGAATGCCGGGAACGGATGGTAATCGATGGCGTTGAGGGAGGGAATATCGGCGTAGCTCTGCACCGCCGACAGCGGCACCGGCAGCGGCCCCTTCGCCTTGCCTTCGAGGATCCGGGAGTCCTGGTAGAACTGTGACCAGGACGGCGCCGGGGCAGGCTCGGTGATGAAGTTGTTGTACTCGCCGTAGGCCTTGACGGTCCGGCCGGCGGCTTGCGCAGCGTTCCACAGGAAGCCGTCCCGCTGGTAGGCAAGCGCGTCGCCGCCCTGGGCCGGGTAGCTGCGGTAAAACGCGCCGAACTCCTTCTCGATGTAGTCGTTCGCGTCGGCCTGGACCAGCCAGTTGTGACCGTCCGCGGACAGCGTGCCCTCGTCGTAGAAGTTGTCGAACAGGCCGTACCTTCTAGCCAGGGCATGCGCGTTGGGGGTGATGGTGGCGCCGAACTGAGCCAGTGCCGGGTTGCTGTTGCCCTTGCCGATGTCGCCGAGTACCTGATCGTAAGTCCGGTTCTCCCGGATGATCAGGAAGATGTGCTTGATCTTGGACGGGCTGCCGAGCCGGGCCGGGACCGCTACTGCCACGGCCCGCGGGCTGCCCAGCGGGCTGCGGGCGAGCAGGTGCTCCCAGTCGTTGTCGACGAAGACCTGGTGGGTGTAAGCGCCGATCGACGCCTGGCTCGGCATGGCGAACTCGGTGACCGAGCCGGTGTCGTCGTAGGTGTTGTGCCCGGTGACTGCCGCGGGCGCGGGCGCGGTACCCGGGCCCTTGTTGATGGTGCTCACGGGACCGCGGGAGCCGATGCCCTTGTCGTTGGTGACGACTATCTTGCCGATCGCGCGGTCGTAGGTGACGGCGACCGGGTAGAAGTCGGTCGGCAGCAGGCCCTCGTACCGTACCGGCGCGTGCGGGCCGCTGTAGCCGTACACGGCCAGGGCGTTGTCCCGGCCGATGCTGACCAGGATGTGACCGGGGTCGGGCATGGTGACGGCGTTGGGGTAGCTGCCGACGGTGGAACCCGGCAGCGGGTTCACGTTGATGGTCTGCACGACCGACGCCGTCCGTGGGTTGATGACCGACAGGGTGTCGTCGTTGGAGTTCGCGACGATCAGCATGCCGTCGCGGGTGAGGTACTCGGCGGTGGGCTGCAGGCCGACGCGGATTTCCCGCACCTCCTTGCCCGACCTGAGGCTGACCTGCGACACCGTGCCGGTGATTGCGCCGCCGGTGACCTTGCTGGCCACCACGGCAGTCCCGTCTGACTGGTTGGTGAAGTCGCCGGGCCGGGCCGGGCGACCGCCTTCGTTCGACACGAAGGCGGTGCTGCCGACCAGCACTACCTGCCGCGGGGCGTTGCCGACGTGCACGACCCGGACAAGCTGGTTGGTCGCCGTGCTGATGACGCCGAGCTCGTTGACGCCGTTGAGCGCGACATACAGCATGGCCCCGTCCCGGCTCAGGGCCATGCCCGAGGGCAGGTCGGGGGTCACCGTGTTGCCGGTGGTCAGGTTTACGGTGGTCTGCGCGAGGGCGATCGTCACCGGGGCGGTGACTGTGCCGCCCGGCGCGACGGTGAAGCGAACCAGGTCGGATGACTGCGGGAACCACAGCGACTTGCCGTCTGCCGACCACAGCGGGCCGTCCGCGGCGACCGTGCCGTCGCCGATGGTCTTGTCGGTGCCGTTACCGGTACCCAGCTGCTGCACGATCTTGCCGGTCCTCAGGTCGATCATCGTCAGGAAGCCGGTGAAGTCATGCCAGGACAGAGCGGCGAGGTACCTGCCGTCCGGGCTGACGGACGACGAGAGCAGCCGCCCGTTGTTGACCAGCAGCCTGCTGCCGATCGGGTTGATCCGCTGGTTAGTCGGCAGGAGTAGGCCGGTGGCGTTGCTCGAACCCACCGTGTCGTGGCCGAAGCCGGTGGTCACGCCCGCGGCCACGGCGGCGGTGCCGAGACCGGCGATGGTCAGCACCGAAGTGGCTGCGCCGGCGACTACCCGGACGGCGCTCCGGTGTTCGTGGCGCCAGCGCGCGAACCTGAATTTTCGCATTCACAGCTCCCTTTTAACCAGCCACGCGGGGCAGCGGCCGCCCGAAGTACGAGGCCAGGAAACCTCGACGTTACGAGGCTCAACTGGCCCGCCGGCGACCGCAAAGTGAACCCCGGCAGGCTTTCGGCTGACAGCTAAGACTCGGCGCATTCCCAGCCAGCCTTCAGCTGCCGGTCAGCCAGGGCTGATTGCCCACGTCCTGCCGGGCTGGTCCTGCCGGGCTGGTTCAGTCGATGTCGAAACAGCTGTCGACGAGCCGGAGCGGATTGTTCAGCTGCTGGTAGTGCGGCCCGGTAATGGTGGGCGAGCCGTTCACCGAGGCCGGCCCGTCGCCGTCGGCCGCGTAGCAGCCGTCCGCCTGCACGTTCACGTTGTACCGGGCGACCACGGGGTAGGCCGGCCCGGCGACGAAATAGGTGACCAGGCACAGCCAGCTGCCCGCGCCGTTCTGCGGCGCAGCGGCGGTGCCCTTCTGGCAGCTCGCCCGGCTGTGCAGGCTGGCCGCCGCTGGTTTCGGGTTGCCCTGCTCGGCTTGCTGCAGCACATACAGGTTAGCGAACGTGGTGGCGAGGGAGGCCTGCAGCGGCGGTGCGGTAATGCCGGTCGAACCGCAGCCGGATACCCCGAAGCTCACCGCGGCCGCGGTGGCGAGCACCGTCGCGGCGGCGCGGCGGCGCATCAGGGTGCCCCGATGGTGCGCCGCCGGAAAATCAGCCAGGACAGGCCGCCGCAGACGGCGAACCAGCCGGCGCAGGTTATCAGACCAGACCAGAACGGCCGGTAGAACGGCGCCTGCGCCCAGAAACCGTGCCAGGCCCCGAACGGGGTGCTCAGCAGCAGCGACTGCACTGAAGCGGGCAGGCTGACCAGGGTCACCACCTGCAGTGCGAGCACGATCAGCACCGGACCGCCCATGCCCACAGCACTGTTGCGGCTGAGCACCGACAGCAGTACTGCCAGCGCCGTGAAACCCAGCACCGGCGGCAGCTGCGACGCCCAGCTGGCGATGACCAGCTCCGTCGCTTGCCCGGCCGGTACCAGCTGGCCGGACACCCCGACAACCGGCTGCGTGCCGGCCAGCAGGCCGGACACCAGATCGGAGGCTGTCAGCAGCAGGACCGCGGCTACCGCGAAAGTGAGCGCCGCCGCGAACTTGGCGGCGAAAAGCTGACCGCGGGTCCGCGACCGGGTGAGCACGGTCTTCCAGGTGCCGAAATGATCCTCGGCCGAGAAAATGTCACCGGCCACGACCGCGGTGAGGACCGGCAGGATCCACTGACCGCTGAAGCCGAGGATAACCATCGGGATGGCGAACCCGGAGGCATGCACCCACTGGCCGAACAAGGTGTCGCCGGGAGCGGAATTCTGCACCCGGAACACTCCTGCCGCCAGGAAGGGAGTGACCAGGCACAAAACGGCGATCGCCCGCACCCGGAACTGGCCGCCGAGCTTGACCAGCTCGAGCCGCCACACCGTGAGCATCCCGGCGCCGCTGCGGCTGCCCGCGGCGGCCCCGGTGAATTCGGGCCACCTGTCGGCGGCGAGCGTCACGAAACCTCCCGGCTCGCGGTCCGGCGCCGCTCCGGCGGCGGCAGCCTGGTCAGTTCAAAAAACAGCGATTCCAGCGAGGTCACCTCGAGCGCGAGCGCCCGGACGCCGACGCCGTCCCGGCCGAGCTGCAGCACGTAGTCGTCGAGGCACTGCTGGGTGGCGAGCACGACCAGGCCGCCGTCGTCGTGGCGCGAGGCCTTCACCTCGGTGCGCCGGGCTGCGGCGGCAGCCGCGGCATCGTCGCTCGTGCGCAGCCGCCAGGACGGGTCGGGGGCGTCGGCCCGGATGGCATCGAGGCTGCCGGCAAAGGCGGTCCGCCCCTGGTGCAGGACGGTCACGCTGTCACAGATGTCTTCCACCTGGGCCATGTCGTGACTGCTGAGGATGACCGTGACGCCGTCGCGGGCCAGCCGCCGCAGCGCGGCGCGCAGGTCCCGGATCCCGGCCGGGTCCATCCCGTTGGTCGGCTCGTCCAGGATCAGCAGCCGCGGGCGCCGGAGCATCGCGCCAGCCAGGCCCAGCCGCTGGCGCATCCCGAGCGAGTAACCGCGGACCTTCTGCCCGGCCGCCCCGGCGAGGCCGACGCGCTCCAGTGCCGCGTCGATGAGGCCGGCAGCGTCCCCGCCGTCCAGGCCGGCCAGGTACGCCAGGTTACGGCGGCCGCTGAGGTACGGGTAAAAACGCGGCGTCTCAACGAATCCCGCGACCCCGGCGAGCCAGTCCTGGCCCGCGGCCGCGCGGCTGCGCCCGAACAGCTCGACCGTGCCCTCATCAGGCAGAACCAGGCCGAATAGGACCGACAGCAGCGTGGTCTTGCCGGCGCCGTTAGGGCCTAGCAGGCCATGCACGACGCCCGGCCCGACGCTGAAATCAACTTCGTCGAGGGCGGTAGCCGCCCCGAAGAACTTAGTAACGCCCCGGGCGGCGACGACCAGTCCCGCTGCTGTCACCGCGCCGATATTAGGATGCCCGGCTGACCTTCCGGCGAACCGCCCATAACGCGCAGATGAATTCTGGGTGCACTAACCGCGCGGGCTGCCCCGCTCCGGGCTCCCGCTCCGGCTCCCGCTCCGGCTCCCGGTCCCGGCTCGCTGCCAGCTCCGGCCCCGCTAGCCGGCCAGCTCGGCGAGTATCTCGATGAGTGCCCAGCCGAGCGCGATTCCCGCTACCTTCCGCTTCGCGGCCCGGTCGCTGACCAGTCCGGACAGCGAGACGGCGTCTGCGCAGTCGGATATCACCCGCGCCGCCGTCAGCAGCCGCAGCGGGTAGCCGGCCGGCGCCACGATGAGGGCAGCGGAAACGGCCGCGTCCCGGGCCCCGATCGACCGGGTCATCGCCGCGATGCCGGGCGGCACCGACCCGTCGGCGCCGGTCAGGCCGCACGGCCGGGCCAGCAGCGCGGGCTTGACGATAATGGCAGCGCTATATGCGACAGTCGCCGCCGCCACAACCCGGGCCGGCCAGCTTGCCCGTAGATCCATCCCGGCCTCCCGCGAAGTGCTCGTAAGTTTGATACTGGCCAGCGAGCCTATCCGCTGCCCCGGTCAGCTGGCCGTCCGGGGACTGGCAGCGACGGCCGTCAGCATCGAGCGCACCACGGCGAGGTCGACGTCGCCGGGGCGCCGGTAGCGGACGCACCCCTTTCCCACGCTGAGCTGGGCAAGCTGGCCGCGATGCGCGTCGAGGACATTGCCGCGCACGTACAGGGAGATGTATTGCCGCTGGCTGGCCCAGGCGATCTCAGTTGCCCTGTCCCGGCCGTAGGCGGGCATGCCGTACGCCATCATCTCGTCGAAGCCCGCCAGCAGCGCGCGGCATGCGTCCCGGATCTCAGTCAGCACCGGGCGCCGCTCGGCCGGGACTTCGGCGAGGTAAGCGTCCACGTGCTCAGCGTCGCTTCGCATGGCCGCATGCTATGACCTCGGTATCAGCAACCTGCGGACCAACTCGGGGGACTGCCGGCTAAACCGCGGCCGCGGCCCGGCCGGATCCCCGCCGGGGCATCCGTCCGGGCCAGCCGGCAGCAGCGTTTCTAGGAGGTGAACTTGGCGGGCATTGAGGAGACGATGCCCTGTGCGAGGACGGCGCCGGTGCCGGCCATGTGGTCCTGCGCCGCAAGCAGGTCAGCGCTGGCCTTCGGGCTGCCGGCGACGATGGCGTCAATCGCGGTTTCCAGGGTAGTGACGTGCCCCTGCAGATCCGCGGCGACCGCCGAGGCCGGCAGCTTGGTCGCTCCCGCGACGAACTTGCTGAAGTCGCTGATGTAACCGGCCAGGTCCTTCTTGGCGGTGGCGACCTTCGCGGTGTCCTTCGTGGCCGTGCCGAGCGTGTAGTTCACGAAGTAGCCGATGTGCGCGCGCCACAGCTTCAGGAACTCGGTCTGCGCGGCCGACCCGTACACGCTGCCGATTGCCGCGCCGAGCTGGTTGGTGTTGTCGGACAGTGCCGAGATCGCACCCTTGACCTCAGGCGCGGTCAGGCTGCCATTGGCCGCCACGGCCGTCTGCACGACGAATGCTGTCGCCGCGACATGCTGGATGAACAGGCCAGTCAGCCCGGCCCGCAGGACGGAGCTCGCGCCGGTCACGTTGCCCGGCAGGCCCTTCGACGAGACGATCCCCTTGGCCAGTACCTGGGCCGTCCCCTGCATGTGCATGGCGGCCATCGAGATCTTCGTACCCGCGTCGGGGCTCTTGGCGACAATCGCGTTGATGGCGGCTTCCAGTGTGGTGACATGACCCTGCAGGTCAGCGGCCACGGCCGAGGCCGGGAGCTTGGTCGCGCCGGAGACGAACTTGCTGAAGTCGCTGATGTAGCCGGCCAGGTTTTTCTTGGCGGTGGCGACCTTCGCCGGGTCGTGGGTGGCCGTGCCGAGCGTGTAATTCACGAAGTAGCCGATGTGCGCGCGCCACAGCTTCAGGAACTCGGTCTGCGCGGCCGACCCGTACACGCTGCCGAAAGCCTTGCCGAGTCCCTGGGTGTCCTGATCGAGGGCTGCGAGGGCCTGCTTGGTGTTAGCTGAGGTCGCGCCCTTGGTAATCGCGGTCTGCACCACGTTCGCCGTCAGGTCCACGTGCTCCACCAGGAGCTGGTCCAGGCCGGCGTACAGCTGCGCGGCCGCGGTGTTGGTCATCGGGGCGCCCGGCGTCATGCTGGGGGACATGCTCGGCGACGCCATCGCGTGACTCGCCGACGATGATGGCGAGCCGCCGCTGGCACCGGCCCCGCTGCCGCTGCTGCCGCATGCCGCCGCGGCCAGCGCGATGGCCGCCATGCCCACTGTGCTGCGAATAAATACCTTGTTGCGCATTGGGTGTCTCGCTCTCAGTCGGTGAAGAAACCATCCGAGAGGTGTTCGGCTGCCCGGTCAGATCGGTTCACGGGCGCGGCGGGTCAGGCCGGCCGGGCACCGTCGTGCTAGCCTGGGACCTGGCCGAAGGCCATCGGACGCGACGGCCTCGCCGGTATCGTCCGGCCGGTTTCGAGGCTTACCCCGAAAGCCCAGGTGTTCTGGTAGGGCAGCGCCAGCCTGCCGACCCGGATCTTCCCGCTGGCGCCTGGCCGGACATCGAACGACCCCACAGCCTCCGGAGTCCGGGATCCCGATATCTGCCAGAGCACGTAAACCTGCCGGTCGGCCCGGTCGGCGGCCAGCCCGGCGGGCTGCACCCAGGCGGTTCCGTGCGCGACGATGACCCGCGCGACCTCCCCCGAGCTGGAACGCGAGTCGGTCAGCTGAACCTGATAGCACTGGTGCGTCCGGACGCACGCGGCTGGCGGCCGCTGCGCGCTGCCGGCGCCGGCCGTCCTTATCCAGGTCACGCCCCCGGCCAGTGCCACCCCCGCTGCTGCCGCGGCTGCGGCCGCCAGCAGCGGCCGCCTGCGCTGACGCAGGTAGGACACCCCGGCTGGCCGCCCGGCTTCGGGTGGCGGGGCCGCGGCCGGTCCGGCTGGCGGGGCGGCGGCCGTCCAGCCGCCGCCGGCATCGCTGCCGGCCTTCGCGGCAGCTGCCGGGGGGCCAGCAGCCGCGGGGCCAGCTGTCGCAGCGCGGATGCGCTCGCCCAGCTGGTGGTCAGGCTGGCCGGACGAGCCAGCGTCGGCCAGCGTGGCCGCCACTTCCAGGAAATCCCGGACAGACCCCTCACAGCGAGGGCAAGTCGGCAGGTGCTCGCGGAACCGGATGGCCTCTCGCGGCTCCAGCGCGTTTAGTGCGTAACCCGCGGCGAGTTCATCAAAGTAGACGTGCTCGCCCACGGGTCCGGTCACGGTGTCCCGTCTCCCGGCACGCCGGCCAGGGGGGCCAGCCGCTGCATAGCATTGAACATACGCGTCTTAACAGTCCCAAGGGGAGTGTTAGTTAGCACGGCTATCTGACTCTGGGTATAACCGCCGAAGTAGGCGAGGGCCAGGGCATGGCGCTGCACCTCGGGCAGCTCAGTCAGTGCGGACCGCACCTCGGCGGCCCGCAGCTCGGTCCAGACGGCGGCGGCTGGGTCCTCGCTGACCTGCGGCTCAAGTGCCTGCTCGGCGGCCTGGGCGTGCTGCCTGCGCTGCTCGGCCGTCTCCTTGCGCACCAGGTCGACAGACTTGTGATGCGTCAGGCCCAGCAGCCAGGTGCGAACGCTGCCCCGCTCGGCGCGGTAGCCCGCCGGGGCGCGCCACAGGCCGACGAACGCCTCCTGGACGGCGTCGTCGGCCAGCGTGGCGCTAGCGGTTATCCGCCGCGCGAGCCGCTGGCAGGCAGCGCCATGCCGCTGGTAAAGGACCGCGAGCGCATCGTGGTCACGCCGGGCGATGAGAGCTACCAGCGCGCTGTCGTCCACCTCGGCGGCCAGGCTGCCGGCACTGCTGCCAGGGAAACTGCCGGGGGCACTGCCAGCGGCACTGCCGGGGGAGCCCGCAATTCTCATCGTCATGCTGGCTATTCGCGGCCGTGCGGTGGCCGGCTTGGTGCCGGCCACCGCTGCCTTCTCCCCGAGCTTGATCACGAGACCATGAACATGCCAGTCATGCCCGCGCTGGCGTGGTACTGGCAGTGGAAGGGATAGCTGCCAGGCTTGGAAAAGTTCACCGTGAATGAGGTAGTCGATCCGCCGGGGCCGCCGGTTACCGTCGCCGAGGTGAAGTTCAGTTCCGGGATGACGACATTGTGCGGGTACGAGCCCATGTCCTTGAGGGTGATCTGCACCTTCCCGGCATGCACGCGCACCATCATGGGCGCGAATTTCAGCGCGCTGTTCCCGGTGAGCACGACCTTCTGCCCGCTTGCCGAGCCAGCCGCCGCGCCCGCCGGGGAGGCCGCGCCCGAATGGGAAGCCGCGGCGCTGCCCGGCGTGCTGGACGGCGCAGCGCTGGAGGCGGCTGGCGAGCTGCTCCCGCCGCAGCCCGCAATGCCGAGTGCGGCCGTGAAGATCCCGGCGGTCAGGTAATTCCGCCCGCGTGATTTAGTGTCCAGTCCATCTTTTCCGTACCTCCCAGAGCAGGCCGCCGGCGGCAAGCACAGTAGCGACGGCCTCGGCGACAGCGGCGATCGTCTTTTCGGTAAACCAGGCGGGCTCGTACATATTCGGAATCGGGCCAAGCTGGCCGACATTGACGTACCGGTACAGCAAGATTGCCCCGAGTGAGGATGCTGCTACCACGAACGCGAGGGCGAATCCCGACCGCCGGCCGACGACCAGGACCACCAGCGCCGCGAGCGACGCCGCGGCGGCATCGAGCCGGCACAGCATGCCCTGGCTCACGGTGGCCTTGATCGGATCGTAGATCGGAGCGAGATCCGCATGCACGTACGCGCTGACTCCCAGGGCCGCGGCCAGCAGCGCGCGCAGGCCGGGTCCCGCGATCCGGGCCGTGATCCGGGCCGCGCGGCTGGCGTGAACCGGGCGCGTCGTGGTCGCAGTCATGTCATCCCGCCACGTCGGGCCGGCCGGTCACCCGGCCCCGCCGAAAGGTCCCGCATCGGACACCTCGTCTCTGTCTGGAGTCCTTCTCGATAGCACGTATTCGCAGGCCGCCCTGGTTCAGTTCATTCGCTACCGGTCCTGCCGCTCATTCGCTGCCGGTCCTGCTGCCGGGAACGGAATAACCGGCCGGGAGCCCGGCTTGGCGTGCACGAGCCCCGCGGCGCCGGTCTGGGGCGCTGCGATCTGTGGTCCGCGGGCCGGCGCCCGTCGGCCCGCGGCGGAGGAGCGCCAGGCAATGGAAGTCAAAGAACTCGGTCACCTGGTCCTGTACGTGCGGGACGTGGAGCAGTCGGCAGCGTTTTACCGGGACGTGCTCGGCTGGCGGCAGATCCTGGGCGGTGACGGCGGCGCGCCGCCCCAGTTCCGTGCCGCGGCATTCTCGGCGCCGTCCGGCCGGACTCATCACGAACTGCTGCTGATCGAGGTCGGGCCGGACGCCGCTGCCCAGCCGGCCGGCCGGCGAGTCGGCTTGTACCATTTCGGGCTGAAAATTGGCGACAGCGACGATGAGCTGCGCCAGGCGCTGGCAGCCCTGGAAGCGAACAACGTGCCGATTGCCGGCGCCAGCGATCACACGGTCACCCACAGCCTCTACATCACCGATCCGGACGGCAACGAGATCGAGCTGTACATCGACGTTCCCGGCGTCGACTGGCGCAGCGACCCGTCCCTGGTTGCCGCCCCCATCCGGCCGCTCAGACTCTAAGTAATCAGGCGCTGGCAACGGGGTGCGCCCGCGGCTAGCGACACACACAGGAGGTCATCGATGACCACGATTGTTACCGGCCTGGACGAGCTGAAGGCCCTCGCTGGCGCCGACCTCGGCCATACAGACTGGCAGGAGATCACTGCGCAGCGGGTGCAGACGTTCGCGGACGCGACCAGCGATCACCAGTGGATCCACCTGGATCAGGCCCGGGCCGCCGCCGGGCCGTTCGGGGGCACGATCGCGCACGGCTACCTGACCCTGTCCATGGTCATCCCGCTGTTCAGCGAGCTGCTCGAGGTCCGCGGGACCACCATGACCATCAATTACGGCCTGAACAAGGTCCGTTTCCCCGCCCCGGTGCCGGTTGGCGCGAAGATCAGGCTGGCCGCGACGCTGAGCGCGGTGCAAGACGCCGGCCCGGCCGCGGTCCAGGCGACGGCCGATTTTACCGTCGAGGTAGACGGCCTCGCCAAGCCTGCCTGCGTCGCCCAGGCCCTGTACCGTTTCTACGCCTGACCCGATCCCGTTTCCGGCCGCGCGCCGGAATACGCCAGACGACCCGGCGGCTGAGCCAACCGAGCGGGTGCCTCCCGGGCACTAACGTGTCGGCGCCCTGAATCCTGAGGAGAGAAAATGACCACTGAGCTGACCAAGCGCATTTACACGGCTACGGCCACCGCGACCGGCGGCCGGGAGGGGCACGCGACTTCATCGGACAAGATCATCGACCTGGACCTGCAGCCGCCGACGGAGATGGGCGGTCCCGGCGGTGCCACCAACCCCGAGCAGCTTTTCGCCGCCGGGTACGCAGCGTGCTTCCAGGGCGCGCTGGGCGTCGTCGGCAGGCGGGAGAAGGTGGACACCAGTCAGTCGACGGTCGAGGCGGACGTCACCATCGGATCGGTCAGCGGCGGCGGTTTCGGCCTGGCGGTTGCGCTGAAGGTAACCATCCCGGGCGTCGACGAGGCGAAGGCCCGCGAGCTGACCGAGGCGGCGCACCAGGTGTGCCCGTACTCCAACGCGACCCGCGGCAACATCGAGGTCACCATCGAAGTCGGCTGACCGGACGGGAGCCGGGATCGCGGACGCGAGGCGGCCGCGAGCCCCGGCGCGGGCACATGACCGCCCGGTCCGGCAGGCTAGGGCAATGACAACCTCGGCCGCCGGAAGCGGCGGATCCGGCGGCCAGCAGGCGGCGCTGGATGACATTGACCGGGCGATCATCGCAGTACTGCGCGCGGACGGCCGGGTATCGATGCGAGCGTTGGCCGAGCGGCTGCACATCTCGCGCGCCGGGGCCTACACGCGGGTGCAGCGCCTGCAGAACGACGGCGTGATTACCGGGTACACCGCGAAGATCAACCCGCAGCGTTATGGTTACGGCCTGTCGGCGTACGTGTACCTGAAGATCACCCAGCAGTCGTGGAAGCCGCTGCGCACCCGGCTGATGACGATCGCAGGCGTGGAGCACGCTGCCCTGGTTTCCGGTGACACCGACATCGTGCTGCTGGTACGCAGCCGGGACACCGCTGCGCTGCGCGACCTCGTGCTGAACCGGCTGCAGAATATGCCGGAGGTGCTATCGACCCAGACCGTGCTGATATTCGACGAGCCGGACCACGCTCCGGAAGCATCCCCGCGTCCCTAGCCACCGACGCGGATCTACAGGTGCCGCAGCGCTCGGGCGGGGGACTCCACGCAGTCGGCGACGAAGCGCAGGAAGCCCCCGGCTACCGCGCCGTCGCAGGCCCGGTGATCGAATGCGAGGGTAAGCTGCGTCAGCAGCCGGGGTACCACCTGGCCGCCGACAACCCACGGGCGCTCGATGATCCGGCCGATGCCCAGGATCGCTACCTCGGGATGGTTGATGATGGCCGCGGAGCCGTCCACCCCGAAAATGCCGTAGTTGTTGATCGTGAACGTCCCGCCGGCCAGGTCCGCGGCAGCCAGCTTCCCGGCCCTGGCCTGCGCAGTACGCGCGGTCAGCGCCGCGGCGAGCTGGTCCAGGGTGCGGTCCTGCGCGTCGGGCAGCACCGGCACCAGCAGGCCCCGCTGCGTCTGGGTCGCGAAACCGAGATGCACGGCCGAGCTCAACACGATCTCGTCACCTTCGATGCGCGCGTTGAGCTCGGGAAACCGGCGCAACCCGGCGACGGCGAACCTGGCCAGCAGTGCCAGCACGCTGATCTTCGGCGCGGAGCCGTCGGCGTTCAGCGCCGCGCGGAGCGCGGCCAGCTCGGTCGCGTCCGCGTCGACCCAGACGGTGGCCTCCGGTATCTCCCGCCGGGACCGGCTGAGCTTGTCTGCCGCGGCCTTACGGTACCCGCGGATCGGTATCCGGGTCAGCCCGTCGCCGGCCGGCCCGGACGGGTGAGTAAGCGCGTGCGAGCCGGGCTCCGGCGAACCGGACTGTGCCGGCCGCGGGACTGGCTGCTCAGGTAGCTGCGCGGGCGCGGCTGACAGAAGATGCAGCGCCCGGTCGACGTCCCGCCGGGTGATCAGCCCGTCGCTGCCTGACCCCAGGATCGTGCTGAGGTCCAGGCCGCGGCCGCGCGCGAGCCGGCGGACCAGCGGTGAGACGACCGCAATCCTGCTGACCGCGGCCGACGGCGAACCGAACGCGGGGCCGGCCGGCCCGGCCGCAGCGCTGACGTCTGCTGCAGCGCTGACTGATGCGGTAGTGCTGACTGATGCGGCCGGGTGCGCCGCGATGACCGCCCCGCCGGACACGGATCCGGCCGGGCGCCGGCGCCTACGCCGGCTCGCGCCGGCGGTGCCGTAGCCGACCAGGACGCTGCCGCTGGCCTCGGTCTCCTCGCCAGTCCGGCCACCGTCCGGCTCCTGCACGGTGATCAGCGGCTTGCCGACGGCCATCACGTCGCCTGGGCGCCCGTGCAGCTCGGTGATGCGCCCGGCCACCGGCACCGGCACTTCTACCACGGCCTTCGCCGTCTCCACCTCGACGACGGCCTGGTCGATCGACACCATGTCACCGACCCGGACCCGCCAGGCCACGATCTGCGCCTCGGTTAGCCCTTCGCCGAGATCCGGCAGCAGGAACGCGGTCATCGTGCCGCCGCCGGGCCGGCCGCGAACTCCGCGCTCCGGCTCTCGTCCCACGCCAGCGCGTCGATCGCATCGAGAATGCGGTCGACACCCGGCAGGTGATGCCGTTCCAGGCTCGGCGGCGGATACGGGATGTCGAACCCCGCGACCCGCAGCACCGGCGCTTCCAGGTAATGGAAGCACTGCTCGGACAGCCGCGCCGCGACCTCAGCCCCGTACCCGCAAAACCGGCTGGCTTCGTGCACCACCACGGCCCGCCCGGTGCGCCGCACCGACGCGGTCACCGTCTCGTCGTCGAACGGGGACAGGCTGCGCAGGTCGATCACCTCGACGCTGCGCCCCTCCACGGCGGCCGCGTCGGCCGCTTCCAGCGCGGTGGCGACGGTGCCGCCGTAAGAAATGAGAGTCACGTCGGTGCCGGGCCGCCGCACGACGGCGCGGTCCAGCGCGGCGCCCCCGGCGCTGAAGGTGACATGCTCCCTGGACCAGTACCGTCGCTTGGGCTCCAGGAAAATGACCGGGTCCGGGCAGGTAATCGCCGCGCGCAGCAGCGGGTAAGCGTCGCCGGCCGTCGCGGGGGAGACGACCCGCAGGCCGGGCGTATGCGTGTAGTACACCTCGGAGGAATCGCTGTGGTGCTCGACGCCGCCGATCCCGCCGCCATACGGGATCCGGATCACGACCGGCAGCGTCACCGCGCCCTTGGTCCGGTTGGACATTTTCGCCAGCTGACTGGTGATCTGCTCGAACGCGGGGTACGCGAACGCGTCGAACTGCATCTCCACCACCGGCCGCATCCCGTTCATCGCCATCCCGATGGCGGTGCCGACGATGCCGGCCTCCGACAGCGGCGTGTCGAAGACCCGCGCCGGGCCGAACGCGGCCGCCAGCCCGTCGGTAACCCGGAATACCCCGCCGAGCGCCGCGACGTCCTCGCCGAACACCAGCACCCGCTCGTCCGCGCGCAGCGCGTCGGCCAGCGCCCGGTTCAGTGCCCCGGCCATCGTGGTCATCGTCATGCCCGCTCCCCCTCCCCGGCCGCCCCGGCCTCGGCGGCTAGCTCGGCGGCCAGCTGCTGGTGCTGCGCAGTCAGTGCCGCAGTCCGGCTGGCGTACACATAGCCGAACAGGTCGCCGGCCGCACCCGCCACCTCCGCATTCATCCGCAGCCGCAGCTCCGCCGCCTGCGCCTCGCTCTCCGCGTCCAGCGCGGCAATCCCCGCCTCGTCCAGCAGCCCCCGGCTGACTAGGTACGCGCGGATCCGCGCCACCGGATCGCGGCTCAGCCAGCCGGTCACCTCGCCGGGGTCCCGGTACCGGGTCGCGTCGTCGGCGTTGGTGTGGGCCTCGACCCGGTAGGTGACCGCCTCAATCAGCGTCGGGCCGCCGCCCGCCGCTGCCGATTCCACCGCCCGGCGGACGGCGGCGTAGACCATGGCCGGGTCGTTCCCGTCGATCAGCACGCCGGGGATGCCGTAGCCGATCCCCTTGTGCGCCAGGGACGGCGCGGCGCTCTGGCGCGCCAGCGGCACGCTGATCGCGTAGCCATTGTTCTGCACGAAGAACACGACCGGCGATTTCCACACCCCGGCGAAGTTCAGCGCCGCGTGCGTGTCCCCTTCGCTGGTCGCGCCGTCGCCGAGCATCGCCAGCGCGACGGTGTCCTCGCCTTTGAGCGTCGCCGCGTGCGCGAGGCCGACGGCGTGCGGCGTGTTCGTCGCCAGCGGCGTGCACTGCGGCGCGACGCGGCGGGCGTACGGGTCGTACCCGCAGTGCCAGCTGCCGCGCAGCAACGTCAGCACCTCGACCGGGTCGACGCCGCGGGCCACCGCTGCCATCGAGTCGCGGTAAGTCGGGAACAGCCAGTCGCGGCTGCGCAGCGCGAGCACCGCACCGATCTGGCAGGCCTCCTGCCCGCGCGCTGAGGGGTAGACGGCCAGCCGTCCCTGCTTGGTCAGGGCCGTGGCCTGGGTGTCGAACCGGCGGCCCAGCACCATCTGCCGGTGCAGCTCCAGCAGTACTTGCGGGCCGGGCATTTCCTGGCCGGGCATTTCCTGGCCGGGGCACGTCACCGGCTGCCCGCTGGCGTCCAGCAGGGCCAGCGGTGTCCGGCCCGGCAGCAGCTGCCGGACGTCGTCCGGTGCACGACCGTCCGGTGCACGACTGTCCGGTGCGGCCGCTTCCGTTACCAGCATGCATGCTCCGATCTGCGGCGGACAGTTAGCAGCGATTGTGCGCCCCGCCGTTCCGAACATCTAGTTGCAGCAAATCTAAGAGATCAAGATGCGAAAATTTCGTCCCGCCCTAGACGATTGGCCCCACCAGCTCGCAAGCCGGGCTGTTCGCTAGACAGTTTGCGCAGGCAGCGCACGCACGCAGTGCACGCAGGCAGCGCACGCGCCCTAGCGGTGCGCGCGCAGGCCGTCGAAGGCGACGGCGGTGAGGGTATCGGCGAGCTCGGCGGCGGTGTGCGGACTGCCCGGCTTGAGCCACTCGGTCAGCGAGTTGACCATGCCGAAGATCAGCCGCGCGACCACCGCGGGATCGATGTCCGGCCGCAGGTCGCCGTCGCCGGCGGCCTCCTTGACCAGGTCGGCCGCCAGCCGGTCGAGCTGCCGCCGCCGGGCCAGGGCCCGGCGCTCGACCTCGCTGTTCCCGCGCACCCGCAGCAGCAGCGTGACGTACGGGAGCTCGTCCAGGAGTACCTGCACGCTGCGCCGCAGCAGCAGTTCCAGCCGGTCGACGGCCCGCCCGCGCAGTGTGCCGATGTCGGCGGCGGCCGTTTCGAGCCCGGTCAGCGCACGGTCCAGGGCCAGCTCCAGCAGCGCGTCCTTGCCGGCGACATGGTGGTAGATGGCCGACTTGCTGATGCCCAGTCGCTGCGCAAGGTCCGCCATGCTGGTTCCGTCGAAACCGCGCTCGTTGAACACCGCCACCGAGATTGCCAGCACAGTGCCAGCGTCGTGCCGGGCTCCGTCGGGCCGAGCCCCGTCGTGCCAGGTAGCGTCGGGGCGGCCCCCGTCGGGCCGGGTGGCCGGCTGCCGGGCGTCCTGCTGCCGCGCCGCTTCTCGACGGGGCTGGTTCGCGGGCACCCACTCAGGCTAACATGGTGACTGAACGTTCGGTCGGGAGTAATCCTGCCGGTGCCGCCCGCTGGTGCGCACCGCAGGCCGGGAGACGGATGGAGCTCGCGGATGGCGCTACGCAGTTACGTGCACGGATCCTGGTGGGAGCCGGCGGCCGAGGGGACGCCGCTGCTGGACGCGGTCACCGGGGAGCGGGTCGCGACGATCTCCGCCGTCGGCCTGGACATGCGGGCGGTGCTGGACTACGGCCGGACCACCGGCGGCCCGGCGCTGCGAGCGCTGACCTTTCACCAGCGCGCGGCGACACTCAAATCGCTCGGCCTGTTCCTGCGCGAGCACCGCGATGACCTGTACGCCGTGTCAGCCCGGACCGGGGCGACGCTGGCCGACTCCAAGTTCGACGTCGACGGCGGCATCGGCGTGCTGGCGAGCTACGCGAGCAAGGGCCGCCGGGAACTACCGGACGCCGCGGTGCTGCTGGACGGCGACGTCGAGCAGCTGGGCAAGGGCGGCCAGTTCCTCGGTCAGCACATCTGGACCTCCCGCCGCGGCGTCGCCGTCCAGGTCAACGCGTTCAACTTCCCGGTCTGGGGACCGCTGGAGAAGCTCGCGCCGGCCTTTATGGCGGGCGTCCCCACCGTCATCAAGCCGGCCAGCTCGACCGCTTACCTGACCGCCCGGCTAGTCGAGCTGATCGTGGCTTCCGGGCTGCTGCCGGACGGCTCGCTGCAGCTCATCTGCGGCAGTGTCGGGGACCTGCTCGACCATCTGAACGAGGCGGATCACCTGTCGTTCACCGGGTCGGCGCAGACTGCCCGGCTGCTGCGCGGCCATCCCGCGGTGGTCGCGCGGGGAGTCCGCTTCAATGCCGAGGCTGACTCGCTGAACTGCTCCATTCTCGGCCCGGACGCCGGCCCGGGCAGTCCCGAGTTCGACCTCTACGTCAAGCAGCTGGTGACCGAGATGACGGTCAAGGCTGGGCAGAAATGCACCGCGATCCGCCGCGCGCTGGTGCCGGAGCCGCTGCTGGACGCGGTCGCGCAGGCGGCGTCGGACCGGCTGGCCAAGGTGATCATCGGCAGCCCGGCCGACCCGTCAGTGCGGATGGGGGCGCTGGCGAGCCTGGAGCAGCGCGAGGAAGTCCGGCGCGGCGTCAAGGCGCTGCTGCAGGGCGGCTCGGCAGTGTTCGGCGACGCCGAGCACGTCAAGGTCGTCGGCGCTGATCCGGACCGGGGCGCGTTCATCTCGCCGGTGCTGATCCGGGCGGACGGCGCGGACCGGGCGCAGGCGCATGAAGTGGAGGCGTTCGGGCCTGTCGCCACCCTGATCGGCTACCGCGACAGCGCGCACGCGGTGCAGCTGGCCGCGCGGGGCGCCGGCAGCCTGGTAGGCTCGGTCGTAACCAGTGACGCCGGCTTCGCCCGCGACATCGTGCTCGGCGCCGCGCCCTGGCACGGCCGGTTCCTGGTGCTGGACGCCGACGACGCCGCCGAGTCGACCGGGCACGGCTCGCCGCCGCCGGCGCTCGTGCACGGCGGCCCCGGCCGGGCCGGCGGTGGCGAGGAGCTGGGCGGCGTCCGCGGCATCACCGCGTACATGCAGCGGACCGCGGTGCAGGCCAGCCCGCGGGTGCTCGCGAAAATCACCGGCACCTGGGTGCGGGGGAGTGCGCGCGGCACGGACAGCACGCACCCGTTTCGCAAGTCGCTGGCGCAGCTGCGGCCGGGAGATTGCGTGACAGCGGGTCCGCGGACGGTTACCGCTGCCGACATCGCCCATTTCGCTGAGTTCACCGGCGATAATTTTTATGCGCATACTGATCCTGAAGCCGCGGCGGCGAATCCGTTCTTCGACGGCATCGTCGCGCACGGCTACCTGGTCCTGTCGCTGGCCGCCGGCCTGTTCGTCGACCCGGAGCCGGGGCCGGTGCTCGCCAACTACGGCATCGACAATCTGCGGTTCCTTGCCCCGGTTTACCCGGGGGACGCGCTGACCGTGACGCTGACCTGCAAGGCAATCACGCCGCGCGGTGACAGCGAACACGGCGAGGTCCGCTGGGACGCGGACGTCACCAACGCCGGCGGTTCCTCAGTGGCCCGGTACGACGTGCTCACGATGGTGGCGAAGGAGTGGCCCGCATGACGGCCCAGACGCAGGACGCGCAGCCGGACGCCGGGCTGGCGGCGCATTTCGATGCGACGATCGCGCGAGACCGGCGGATCGAGCCGCGGGACTGGATGCCAGACGGCTATCGCAAGACGATGATCCGGCAGATCGCCCAGCACGCGCATTCGGAGATCATCGGCATGCAGCCCGAAGGCAACTGGATCACCCGGGCCCCGTCGCTGCGGCGCAAGGCGATCCTGCTGGCCAAGGTGCAGGACGAGGCCGGTCACGGCATGTACCTGTACTCGGCGGCCGAGACGCTGGGCGCGGACCGGGCCGAGCTGACCAGTAATCTGTGCAACGGCCGGCAGAAGTACTCCTCGATCTTCAACTACCCGACGCTAAGCTACGCCGACGTCGGCGTGATCGGCTGGCTAGTCGACGGCGCGGCGATCTGCAACCAGGTGCCGCTGTGCCGGTCCTCGTACGGGCCGTACGCCCGGGCGATGATCCGGATCTGCAAGGAAGAGTCGTTCCACCAGCGGCAGGGGTATGAGCTGCTGGCGACGATGATGCGCGGCACCGGCGCGCAGCGGGCGATGGTGCAGGCGGCCGTGGACCGGTTCTGGTGGCCGTCACTGATGATGTTCGGCCCGCCGGACGACGAGTCGCCGAACACGGCCCAGTCGATGGCCTGGGGCGTCAAGCGGCACACCAACGACGAGCTGCGGCAGCGGTTCGTCGACATGTCCGTGCCGCAGGCCGGCAAGCTGGGCGCGACGCTGCCCGATGCTGAGCTGCGCTGGAACGCCAGTCGCGGGCACTACGATTTCGGGCCGGTCGACTGGGCGGAATTCCGGGCTGTCGTCGGCGGTAACGGCCCGTGCAACGCCCAGCGGGTCGCCCGCCGCAAGGCCGCGCATGACGACGGCGCGTGGGTCCGCGAGGCGGCCACCGCGTACGCCGCCAAGGCGGCTGGCCGGGACGCCGCGGCGGCAACCGCGGCGGCGGCGTGACCGCCGTGCAGCCCGGCTGGCCGCTATTCGAGGTGTTCCTGCGGGGCAAGCGCGGGCTGAACCACGTGCATGTCGGGTCGCTGCACGCCGCTGACCCGCAGATGGCGCTGCACCATGCCCGCGATCTCTACACCCGGCGCAACGAGGGCGTCAGCATCTGGGTAGTGCCAGCCACCGCGATCACCGCGAGCAGCCCGGACGAGAAAGACCCGTTTTTTGCCCCGTCCGGCGACAAGGTCTACCGGCATCCGACGTTCTACCAGATTCCCGATGACGTCCCGCACATGTGAGAGGCCGCGGTGAGTGACGACGAGTTCGGCGCCTACCAGGCACTGTCGGAGGATTCCGACGATCAGCGGTGGGCGTTCGGCACCGGGTTCACCGACCCGCTCGCGGGCGTTGACACCACTGTTCCGGCCGGCGTCGACGGCGCGGCGCTGGCGGCTTACTGCCTGATGCTCGGCGACGACGCCCTGATCTACAGCCACCGGCTGCAGCAGTGGGTTACCCGGGCGCCCGAGCTGGAGGAGGAGACGGCGCTGGCGAACATCGCGCTGGACCTGCTCGGCCAGGCCCGGATGCTGCTCGCTCGGGCGGGGACCGCCGACGGCAGCGGCCGGGACGAGGACCAGCTCGCGTTCTTCCGGGCTGAGGGCGAGTTCCGCAACGTCCGGCTGGTCGAGCGGCTTGACGCCGACTTCGGGGAGCTGGCCGGGCGGCTGCTGGTGTTTTCCGCCTGGCGTCTTGCGCTGCTCGGCGCGCTGACCGCATCGGGTGATCCGGTACTGGCTGCGATCGCGGCCAAGGGCGTCAAGGAAGTCACTTACCACCGGGACTACGCGGCCCGTTGGGTCATCCGCCTCGGTGACGGTACCGAGCTATCGCACGCGAAAATGCAGGCCGGGCTGACCGTCGTCTGGCCGCTGGTCGGCGAGCTGTTCCAGCCCCACCCGGTCGAGGGGGCGCTGCCGGGTGTCGCGGCGCAAGCGGCCGGGCTCCGCGGCGAGTTCGACACCGTGCTGGATGCCGTGCTGGCCCTGGCGACGCTGGATCGCCCGGACGTGGCGCCGCTGGCCGCCGAGGCCGGCCGGGCTGGCCGCGACGGCCTGCACACGGAAGACCTCGGTTACCTGCTCGCCGAGCTGCAGAGCGTGGCAAGGGCCGACCCGGCGGCGACATGGTGACGGCGCCCGCCGGGAGCGAGGTCACCGGTGGGGAGGTTCGCGGTGGCGCGGCCTGGGCTATCGCCGCGACGGTACCGGACCCGGAATTGCCGATGGTAACGCTGGCTGAGCTGGGGATTTTGCGGGATGTGCGGGACGACGGGGCCGGGGTGACCGTCACGATCACGCCAACCTACTCGGGCTGCCCGGCGATGCACGAGATCAGCCAGGACCTGCGCCGCCGGCTGTCCGCCGCTGGTTACCGCGATGTCACGCTGCTGACCGCGCTGTCGCCGCCGTGGACGAGCGACTGGATCACGCCCGAGGGCCGTCGCAAGCTTGCCGCCGCCGGGATCGCACCCCCGAATGCCGCGCACCCAGACGATCATGCCGGGAAAGGCGGCGATCTTCCGTCCGGACGGCCCGTGCCGCTGACTCTCACCGACCGGCCGCGGTCGGTGACCTGCCCGCTGTGCGGCTCGGCGCGCACGCGGGAGACCTCGGCGTTCAGCGGGACGGCATGCAAGGCGCTGTATCAGTGCACTGACTGCCGGGAACCGTTCGAGTATGTCAAGGAGATCTGACAGCGTGGCACGCACAGAAGCACGCCCGGGAGCGCGGACCGGAGCGCGGGCCGGCTTTCACTCGCTCACGGTGGCCGCCGTCGAGGCTCTTACCGATGACGCGGCGGCCGTCACGCTGAGGGTGCCGATGGAGCTGGACGAAATTTTCGCGTTCGCTCCTGGCCAGTCGCTGACAGTGCGGCGCGGAACGGACCGGCGCTCGTACTCGATCTGCGCGCCGGCCGGGCGGCCGCTGCGCATCGGCGTACGCGAAGTGGCGGGCGGCGCGGTATCGGGCTGGCTGGTCCGGGATGTGCGGGCCGGCGACACCCTGGAGGTGCAGGCGCCGGCCGGGTCGTTCACCCCCGACCTGTCGGTGCCCGGCCACCACGTGCTGATCGCGGCGGGATCGGGGATCACGCCGGTGCTGTCGATCGCGGGGTCGGTGCTGGCGGCGCAGCCGGAGTCGGCGGTGACGCTGCTGTACGGGAACCGGCGCAGTAACTCGGTGATGTTTGCCGATGATGTGGCTGACCTGAAGGACGCGTACACGGGCCGGATGCAGCTCGTGCACCTGCTGTCTCGTGAGGTGCCGGAGGTGGACCTGTTCGCCGGGCGGCTGGACGCCGTGAAACTGCGGGAACTGCTGCCGGTGACCGTGGACGTGGCCCGGGTGGCGCACTGGTGGCTGTGCGGGCCGCTGGGCATGGTCAGCGATGCGGCCGGGGTGCTTGCCGAGATGGGCGCGGCGCCGCAGCGGGTGCACCGGGAGCTGTTTTACGTCGGCGATGAGCCGCCGGAGCAGGTGCGGCACGCGGAGGCGGGGAGCGCGGCGGGCGCGGCGGTGACGGTAATTCTGGACGGCCGGGCGTCGACGGTGGTGATCCCGCCGGGTGTGCCGGTGCTCGACGGGGCCCAGCAGGTACGCGCGGACCTGCCGTTCGCGTGCAAGGGCGGCGTCTGCGGCACCTGCCGGGCGCTGGTGACCGAAGGGAAAGTGACGATGCGCCGCAACTACGCACTGGAGGAAGCCGAGCTCGCCGCCGGCTACGTGCTGACCTGCCAGTCCCTGCCCGTCACCGACACGGTAACCATCGACTACGACAGCTGACCGCGCAGCGGCCCGCGAGCGCAATACGCAGCGACATTGAGGGTCACCGCTTAAGAGCGTAAAGCTAGCCTTGACAGGAAGTTTCGTCAAGGCTAGCTTTACGCTATGGGTGAGGGGCGCGAACTGCCGACGCAGCTGGAACGAGCCGCGCAACTGCTGGCCGATGCCCTGCGCCACACCGCCGGGGTGCCCGCCGCCCTGTCCGCAGTACAGCTGGCAGTCACAATGCGCCAGGTCGCGGACGAGGCTCTCGCTACCTCCGTGCGCCAGGCGCACGCGGCCGGGCATACCTGGCAGGAACTCGGCGACGTTCTGCACACCACCCGTCAGGCGGCCTTCCAGCGCTTCGGCCGGCCAGCTGAAGCCGCCGCCATCGACCCCAGAACAGGACTGCCGATGACAGACGAAATCGTGCCTGGCGCCGCCGAACTAGCCCTGGCCGTGTTCGGTGCGCTCTTCGCGGGCCTAGACGATCAGGTCGCCGCCGGGTTCGACGAGACCATGAGTGCCCAGCTGCCGGTGGCCAAGCTCGGCGAGGTCCGGACGGCGCTGCGGGACATGGTCGGCGGTTATGAGCATACGGGCGAGCCGTTCGTGCGGCGGATTGGCAAGCACACCGTGGTCGACGTTCCCCTCCAGTTCGAGGCGGGACCGATGAAGGGCAGGGTTGCCTACGACCAGGACCGCCGCATCGCCGGGCTGTTCGTCCTGAACCCCGACGTCCCGTAACGTTCGCCGCGGCAGCAGCGCCGTCCGGCAAGCGGGCTGAATGCGCTGTCGCGTCATACGGACGCTGTCGCGTCACACGGCTTCGGGCCGGAAGCGCACTGGCCACTGTCCCTTAAGCCGTTGCTCCCTTACTGGCCTCACGAATCGGCTGTGCGGCTGCCCGGAGCCATTGATTCAGTCGCGTGTTCGAGCGGTCGCCAGAATGTCGTACCCACTCGATATTTTTGTCTAACAAGGTGAGCGCTAGCCGAGGGGAGTGACTGATGCCGGAAGACCCGCCGCCGGAAAACCCGACGCCGGGGGAGAGGCTGCCGCCGCAGAGCCCTGCTGCCGGGAAGCCGATCCCTTCGTCGGAGCCCGGTGGCCGGCATGAGCCCGGCGTATCCCGGGACACGGGCGGCGATGCGTCGGCCGCTGAGGACCACATGCCTGAGGGGCTGGAATGGGCGTGGCAGATTGACGTGCCGGAGCTGCTAGCCGCAGTTTCCTGGTCTGAGCGCGGTGCAGCCGGCGGCCCTCCTGAACAGGACGCCGATCAGGAGGCCGTGCTCGACGCGGAGGCGGAGGCTGCTGCGGTGGGCCGGGTGCGGGAAGTGCCACCGGCGGAGGTTGCGGGCCGAGTGGCGGCACGGCTGCCGGCGGGCCCGGGTCTGGCGGCATTGCTGGGGGCGGTCCCCGCGACGGACCTGGCTGATTACGGTCTGCCGGACGCGGCGGCGGGTTTCCGGCGGCTGGCGTCCTGGGCGCAGGCGCGGGAACTGGCGTGCGTGGCGCAGATCGCGGCGCGGTCGGCGGCCCGGGATCAGCGAATCGGGACAGCGGAAGACGGGCGGCCGGCGCAGGTGAGCAGGGAGGCCTGCGCGCAGGTGTCGCTGGCGCTGATGGCGACAGGCGTCGGGGCGCGGTGGTGGACGGATCTGGCGGTGACGCTGTCGTGGCGGCTGGCGGCGACGGGCGCCGCGCTGGCGGCGGGGAATATCGACCTGGCGCGGGCGCGGCTGATCGCGGACATGACGGGCGCCCTGGGGGAAGAAGCGGCCAGGTCGGTGGAGGCGCAGATTCTGCCCGGCGCGGCCGACAAGACCACCGGGACGCTGCGGGCGGCTTTGCGACGGGCAGTTATCGCCGCAGACCCGGAGGGGGCGGAGCGGCGCCGGGATGAAGCTGAGCGGCATGCCCGGGTGGTCCTGCACCCGGAGGCCGACAGCACCGCGACGCTGGCCGGGCAGGGACTGCCCGGGGTGCATGCCGCGGCTGCGATGGCGCGGGTGAAGGCGATGGCGCGGGCGCTGAAGGCATCGGGCGCGGTAGGCAGGATGGATTTCCTGACCGCCCAGGTGTTCCTGGGAATCTTGATGGGGACGCTGCCGCCGATCCCGCCCCCCGCCGGCGGCTCTCCTGACAATCCGCCCTCCGGTGCGGGCGACCCTCCCGGCGGCGCGTCGCCTGCTGAGGACGAGCCGGCCGCCGGTGAGCCAGCCGGTGATCAGCCGAGCGCCGGTGATGAAATTCCGTGGCCAGACGCGCCCGCTGATGAAAATGATGACCCCGGCCCGGAGGATCCCGGCCCGGAGGATCCCGGCCCGGAGGACGCTGCCCGGGCGCGCGCGCTGTGGCGTCGAGAGGATGAGGACTGGCCGGATGCCGGCTGCAGGGCGCGGGCTTGGCCGCCGCTGCCCGCAGGCCTGCCCGCCGGGCTGGCCCCGGCTGGCCCGACGCTGGATCTGTCGGTGCCGTGGATGACGCTCGCCGGGATTTCATTTGAACCGGGCTCGCTGACCCGGCTAGGCCCGGTGACCCCCATCCAGGCCCGTCACCTGGCGGATCTGGCCGGCGCGGACTCCGCGACGCAGTGGCGGGTCATCGTGACCGACTCATCGGGCCGGGCTCGCGCAGTCGCCCGCATTCCCCGCCGTGACCAGGCCGCCCCTGGCCAGCGCAACGGTCCCGGTCAGCCTGAGCGCAGCCCGCCCGGGACAGGGCTGCGCGACGGGCTCGGCAGCGACCCGGCTAGGGCAGGGCCGCCCCTTACGGGGCTGGTCAGCCGGGTTACTCTCATCGTCCCCGCCGACCTGATAAGCGCCCCGCCCGACGGAATCACCGAGAGGGGAGGAGTGCTGGCCGCCGCGCTGCGTGCCGCCGGCCGCGCCGCTGCCACCGCAGACACCGCCGAGGCAGCCGACGCGGCCGTCGGAGGCTGCGCGCACGGCGGGCAGTCAGCCTCCTACCGGCCGCCGCCGGTGCTGCGGGACTTGGTCGCCGCACGTGACCTGACCTGCCGGTTCCCGACCTGCCGTCGGCCGGCCTGGCGCGGGGACCTGGACCACACCATCGCCTGGGAACATGGCGGCCGGACCTGCAGGTGCAACCTGGGCGGCGTAAGACTACGCTTATGTACCATGAGGATGGAGACGGGCAGGTTAGGGGCGGGCGGTAAGGCCCTGGTTGTGCGTGCGGCGATTTACGTGCGGATTTCCTCGGACCGGGCCGGCGCGGGGATGGGCGTGGCCCGTCAGGAGGAAGACTGCCGGGCGCTGTGTGAGCGGCTGGGCTGGCAGGTCGCCAGCGTGTACCGCGATAATGACGTGTCGGCGTTTTCGGGGCAGACCCGGCCGGCGTGGCAGCAGCTGAACTCGGATATTGCTGCGGGCTGATCGGCGCTATCGCGTGCTGGCACGTGGACCGGCTGACCCGTTCCCCGCGGGAGCTGGAAGATGTCATTGACCTGCATGACCGGCACGGTGTCCAGCTTGCCACCTGCGGCAGCGAGATTGACCTGTCCACTCCGACGGGCCGGCTGATCGCCCGGACGCTGGGCGCCGCCGCCCGCCATGAGGCGGAGCACAAGGGGGAGCGGCAGCGGCGGCAGAGCCGGCAGGCCGCCGGGCAGGGCAAGGCGCACGGCGCGCGGGGGTACGGTCATACCCGCGACCGGGCGCAGGTCGTCGAGGCGGAGGCGCAGGTCCGGGAGTGCGCCCGGCGGGCGCTGGCCGGGGAATCGGTCAAGGGGCTGGCCGTCGCGCTGAACGATCAGGGCATCCTCACGATGACCGGCCGGCAGTGGACCCGGCAGGCGCTGCGCGCGGTGCTGATATCGGCGCGGATCTCGGGCCGCCGCGAGTACCGGCCGACCGACAGTTACCAGCCCGGGCACCGGCCGCTGACCGGCCCTATTACCGCCGCGGGGATGTGGCCGCAGATCATCAGCCCGGAGGACTCAGACCGGCTCCGCGCGCTGCTGGGCGATTCTTCCCGGCTGCGGCCCGCGAACCGGTCTTACCGGTACCTGCTGTCCGGGGTGTTCCGGTGCGGGGTGTGCGGGACGCCGATACGCGGCCGGGCGCACGCCGGCCGGGCCCGTTACCAGTGCGTGAAGCAGCCCGGCCGGCCCGGCTGCGGGAAGATCGCCGTGTTCGCCGATCTCGCCGAGGCCGAGGCCCGCGACAAGATCCTGACCGCGCTGAACGAGTCGCCGGGGCTGCTGGGCGCGCTGCTGGCCAAGCAGCAGGCCGCCGCCGCCGGCGCTGACAGCGATGACCCGGGTGCCCGGCTGAGGGCCATCGACGAGCGCCGCGACGAGCTGGCCGCCGCGTGGGCCGCCGGGGAGATCAGCCGTAAGGAGTGGGCCACCGCCAAACGCGTCCTGGACGGCCAGGCATCCCAGATCGAAAGCCGGATCAACCGGTCCGCCCGGGCCCGCGCGCTCGCCGAGTTCGCCGCGCTCACCGGCGACATGTGGCAGCGGTGGGAAGACCCGGCCATGACCACCTCCGCCCGCCGCGCCCTGATCGAGGCATGCGTGATCGCGATCGACGTCCGCCCCGCCACCCCCGGCAGACGATGGGACGCCGACCGCATCCAGCCCGTCTGGATCGCCTGACACCATCACCCCCGCACCACGACCAACCCGCCCGGGAAGGACGCCAGACCAAGCCCAGTCAGAGACCCCAACCGGGGAAGATCAAACCCGCAGCCGCCGCGCCAGGGCCGCCGCGCCGCCGGCCTCTGCGAGTGCCCGCAAACCACCCCCCGGCCACCCGCCCCCTACAAAGGACGGCCCGAGGGCCGGCCCTTCCCCTCCCGGAGAAAACCTTTAAGGTGGGGTGCCCCGAGGTTGGGTCTGTCAACTTAAAGGTGTAACTGATCTTGTGGTTGTTAGCTCCGTCCGGCGGACAGGCGCCCGTCGAAGGTGATGTCGAACGCGTTCAGGGCGGCTTTCCACCGGTTGGTCCAGCGCTTGCGGCCCTTGCCGGTGGGATCCAGGCTCATGATCGCCATGTAGAGGCACTTGAGCGCTGGGCGGATTCAACCGGTCAACGCAACACTGGGCGGATCTTCTGGAATGGACAGTAGCTGGTCGAGGGCTTCGGCGGGGCTGCGCCAGCTGAGTCGCTTGCGCGGGCGGCGGTTGAGCTCGGCGGCAACGAAGTCGAGGTAGTCGCGGTGGTAGCCGGATAGACCGGTGCCCTTCGGGAAGTACTGGCGCAGCAGGCCATTGGTGTTCTCGCTGGTGCCGCGCTGCCATGGCGAGTGGGGATCGCAGAAGTAGATGTCGATCTCGGCGGCCTCGGCGATCTGGACGTGATTGCACATCTCCCGTCCCTGGTCCCAGGTCAGGGTGCGCCGCAGCATGTCCGGAAGCGAGCTCATGACCTCGACCATCGCGTCCTGGACCTCCAGCGCGCCGTGCGCAGCAGGCAGGTGCAGCAGCATCACGTAGCCAGTCGCGCGCTCGACCAGCGTGCCGATCGCGGACTTGTTCTCCGTTCCGGTGATGAGATCGCCTTCCCAGTGCCCGTGGAGTGTTCCCGCTTTTTTGGACACCGGATTAGGCTGCCAGTTGACTGAGTTCCCTGTATCCCAGCTCGTATTCATCGGGTGTCATGTACCCGAGCGCTGAATGTCTCCGGATGGAATTGTAGTA
>JAABUX010001714.1_pt1 | contig 32362 bp, 33 predicted proteins | sample 5561851 | NCBI WGS metagenome assembly JAABUX01 (sample SAMN10711883, study PRJNA513361) | rock metagenome | isolation source: Antarctica rocks | place: Antarctica: Victoria Land, Richard Nunatak red sandstone | collected 2016-01-03
AAGTGTATCACTTTACCTTCGAAGAGTGGACCTGACGATGTGTAGCCATTATCTGTCCTGACATTAATGTCATCCATAATCTAGTGAAACGCGCATGAATTGTGTCGATGGCAAAATCCGCCGGATCGTTGGGAGGCTTCCCTTCCAGCTTCTTCAGGACTGAGTCGTAGAGAAACGACCATTGAGCCAAAATAGGTAGGGTTGGCGTCTTTGTCCGTGAATGATCTTATATTGGAAAGCGAATCTCTCTAACACACCAAGGCTTGGTAAGGTACCGAATCAAAGCAAGGGCTGTTATTGAATGAGAATAACACCAGAATGTTAGCATGAATGAACCTATAGTGTCAGGTCCTCGCTATGGTACACGCTGAAGTAGGCGAACTCTCCGCAAAGGCGCCTACTTAGATGTCTCAAGTGCAACGTCGATCACGATCTTTCCTTTTGCCCTCCCAGTTTTCAATTTCTCAATCGCTTGTGGGGCTTGTTCGAACGTAAACAACTGATCAACCACTGCTGTGACTTTACCAGCCTTCATCCAAGCCCCAATTTGCGTCAAGTCTTCAGCCTTCGGCTGAGGCCAGAACCCGACCACCTTGCCCTTCAGACCGCCAAAGATGCCCGGCAAGATCTGCCGCTTCAAAGTGTCGGCCAAGCTCCCAAACGAAGGTTCTCCCCCAACTAGGACGTAGACTGCGCCAGATTGCATGAATTCATGACAACGCCAGATCAAAGCTTTATCCTTGCCCACGTTATCAACAACATGATCGAACTTGTGCCCACTAGCTTTCAGTGATTCGAGAACACTGCCTTTCCTGTAATCCAGAACTTCATCCGCGCCTAACTTCTTGCAGAGTTCCACATTTACTGCTGAACACGTCGTCGTCACATGACAACCTACAGTCTTCGCGATTTGAATGCCAAACACACCTGTCCCTCCTGAACCACCATTGATAAAGATTCGGTCGCCCTCCTTGACATGAGGCACGATGGATTGATACGCCGTCAATCCTGCTACGCCAACAGTTGCCCCATCAATAGGCGTGACACCATCCGGAAGCGCAACAGTACACTTGATGTTCGAGACGCAGAGTTCAGCCAGTGCACCGCCTGCCAAAGGCGAATTGCCGGCTGCACCAAAGACGAGCTGGCCGGCCTTGAGGGGAGAGTTGATTGCTGGTTTGATGATGGTGCCGGCGAAATCGATGCCTGGGGTGGCAGGTGTGGTGATTGCAAATCGGGTGATGCCGGGGATTTCTGCGGGTTTGTAGTCGATGGGGTTGAGGGCTGCAGCTAATGTGCGGATGAGATGTTGGTCCGATTTTTGTGGTGGGAGCGGGGCGGAAGGATTGATGTGAAGGTTTTTTTCAAGGCCAGATTTGGTGGTTGTGTATTGCCATGCTCGCATGGTGGATGGAGGCAGTATTTTCGCCATGATGTATGCGGTATATGCACGAGTTGGGTAGGTAACTCTGATGATATGTGAAGGGATCTTTTGATGATGGCTGATGAGACCGTAGTCGAGCCCCTCAGGACATGAGATATTGTATCATTGATACTTGAGATATGGAACTACTATGTATTCGGCCATGTAGAAATCTGGACCAATAAGAGGCCTCTCATCGTGGGTGCGGACCCTGCCAAGCCGGCGAAGGATGATGGCTTCGGACGAACCATCTGCCCGCAATTTCACGTAGCTTCGCAAAGAAGCTGGCTATACGGGTACGATAGTGCCTCATCCAACGAAAACAGCATCGTTCCTTCCAGGCGCTCAACCCCTTTTAATAGGTCTTCGATTGCTGGCTAAAGTACCTTAACAGATGCAACAATCGGTATCATAACAACCGGTGCCATGTATTATTTTCCAAACGTAGCTCGGTTAATCCACCTCGACGATGAACCCTTGTAGCCTTCCCAAACATAAGGTATTCAAGACAGGAGATACTGCTGCAGCAATTGCATTGACATTGATAGCACAACTCCGGAGGCTTCACTTGCCATGAATTGGGAGACCACTCTTTCGTAAGTCTTACCAGGTCTAGGCATATGGCTACAAGACCATGCAACAGTCTTGCGAGCGTAGCGGACACGCTTCCTTCGACGATTCGGACAATTTTCCAATTTTCATGTATCTTTATTCCTCTACCATGACCTAGTTCTACGTTGGTGGCAGCCGTTGATCAGGTAAGAAGCTTCGTAATGTGAGTCTGTAAACGAGGTCGCGAAGGAACTCTGTGAGCACTTCACCTCATTTCAAACATTGTAATATGGTCATTGCGCCTGAGTGCGTGGAGGCAAAGGAACCTTATCATGACTTCCAAAAGATCCTGTACCAATCAAAGCAAACCTAGCGATTTCCTTATAATCAAATGCCATTTTCAATCCCACTGAATATGGTTCCTGAGAACATCCCATCCCACAATCCGCCACACTTCATTTTTGAACCAATTTCTGAGCTCTACGGGTGGAAGGCTCAATGCCCCCATATCGGCATCTGTGAGTGTCCGTGGCATCTGCAACGAAGGCTCAAATGCTGTCGATGCTTCTTGCCCGAAAACGGATTTCAGAAGAGTGTTTTGAAGTCTGTTGCGGATCCTCAACAAAGGTTGATCGATGTTCTGAGACAATTTATGTCGAGATAGAGTGGCTTCAGCTCGATCAAGAATCCATACCAAGTACGGGCCTTGGGCTTCAATCGCTTCATCTTCTCGCCAATCGTGATTTGTGCTTGGCCCATCTTCGTTTGAGTCCCGCGGGAGCTTGCCATCTTCGGAGCCAAATACGAAGCTTTTAAGACCGTGGCCAACTTTCTCGCACAGAATGCAAAGGAAACCCTGCAACACCTGTCCATGTGTCTGGCTTCCAACGTCGAGACATCCCAGCATAGTGATCTCTAGCTCACAAAGCTTGATGATATGATCATTCGGAAGTACGTCGACAGGGGCCCGGACCGCTGTGTGAGCAGAAGAGATAGGGATTCTATTCCGACAGACCAGCTTTTGCCTCGAGCAATTTCGACACTTAGGCGTACGAGCATCACATTTCAAATTCCGGTCTCTGCAAGTAGAACATGGTGTTCTAGCACTCCGGGCTTGCGACATCCCCGGATCAGTGTTCGGCAGTTCTTCGCCTTGGGGCGCTGCTAAAAGTTCCTTCGCTCGAGTGGTAGCTATATCGCATACTCGTTGCAGGAGGGTCCGAAAGATCTGGATATATTCGTAGACGACCCGGTCTTCTAACAATTGCCCTCCTGGTGTAGAAACGAGTTTATCCAGCCCATTCATTAGCTTGGGAAATATCTGCCCGACAGCGAAAAGCTTTGCCGTGGTCTCATCTTCCACTTCGTGAGCCTGCGTAGCCTTTCGCCCTCGAGAATTGGTTACCTCATTTCCACTAATGTCGGCCATTGCAATCTCAATTTTCTGGATCAAATGCACCTCCCTCAAGTATCGGCAGATAGAGGTTGCAGTCTGACACAATGTTGCAGCTAGTGCTGTAGGCTCAAATTTCCTCTGAGCTAGAGTCTGCTGTAGAATGAACAAATGGCTTATAATAGGGGCCCCTGAAATGTCAGCATCCACTAACGGGTGCATTTAAGACGTGATTTACCCAGCGAAGCTGTTGCAGGCCTCTCATTGATCTCAATGTCGGTTCCAGAAACTGTTGGATGGGAAGAAGCAGCTTTCGCGCTCGCTACTAGCCTAGGCTTTTTCTGAATACGACTGGCAGAGGCTTTAAAGGGCTCAATGACTCTCCTCCTTCGTCTCTTTGGCGATGTCAACGCTGAAGGGTCCGTCTCTCCAGTAAACTCCTCAAGTAACCTTTCCAGCTCGAGGTTTCGAGCTCGAAGTATAAGCTGGGCTTCTTCAGACTGCGTGTACGCATTATGCCACATCGCAGCCTCGTCGATGTATTGCATTTTTGATACTCCATCATTCAGGCGAGGTCCATCCTTGATGAACGAAGCAAGAAGTTGGAGCCACTCTGTGACAAGGGTGTAAGTAATACTGGCCATTTTTCGAGGCTCAGACGTCGGCTTACCTTTCCGTGACTTGGTCGCGGGCTTCGACTTCGCCAACACTAAAGCCAGGAAGTAGTGAGGGAACGGAATGATACTCGTGGTCAAATGCGGAGTCATCGATGGCGGTGAAGCTCGCGTTCACGCTTGTTGGCAGGAGAAGGTCGCTCGGGATGGAAACTATTGCTGGTCGCAGAAGGCTCCTGCAAAAACGGCTACGCAGCAAGCAAGAGCTTCTCTATTAGGTCGTTTTGACAAGCAATTGCTGTCTTTACCATGTGCATAGGGTGTAATCTACTACGCTCAACAGAGTACATGTGCCACTGTACCTACCAAATATTTGGTTCCATACTCTTGATCCTACCAACCAAACGCTAATGCATGCCTATTTGGGTATCTCTGATGCTGTAGAACGCTCAACGCCTTTTCTCTTTGGAATCATTCACCTGCCGCGCTTTCCTCGACTGGCTAATCCCCCTCCGCTGTAATTCCTTAGAAAGAACTTGCCGGATCACATCACGCCTGAAGTGAGCATCAGCTCTGCATCTGCTATAGTAGACCAGGCACGAATAACTCACATCAAAAATAGGGTCGTCACAAATACCATCGGGCAAGCAATAATCCAAAAATACCTGATTGATGTAAGTCCACTGCTCGAAAGTCCGGAGAGCTTTCTTGATCACCCGTCACTATGATTATGAGCACCAGTAAAATTGACAAAGTTCATACCGAAGTATCCCTTGATAGCCATTAGCAGACTAACATTGACTAGGATTTGAGAGAGTCACAGTCAAAAAAGTCAGAGGCAGGAATACTATAGTGGCAATGGTCAATTGTTTCATGCTTTCATTTTGCCGAGCACCTGGAAGTGGTCAGCATCCCATAATTCGGCAATGGTTTTGCTGCTTCAAAGCGTACTATTTGTATTGAAGATCAGATCAATCATATTGTCAGCAGCCCTCCTCATTTGATCGAGGCCGTCCGTAATAAGTATACAATGGTCCTCCACGTCGCCAAAGTATACTTGGGTCACTGGACTTATCGTAACACTTGTAGCGCCCAGTTTTGGTGGTCTACCGCTTAGACCCGGCGTACCGAGCGTCTCGGCCTTGTGGTCTCGCAATGCGTTGACGAGATTGATGATTGGAGAGATGTTACTTTTGAATTGAACAATCTCGGATGTAAGGACATACAGCGAGGTGGTGTGGCTGATATCAGCCTCCGTAAGTACGTTCAACTCTAATTCGCCTATGGCGTCCTGATAAGCTTCCGCTACCGGTATAGCCAAGTCGATAATGGTGTCAATGATGGCCTGTGTGACCATACTCGCATCCGACATTCGGCGTAAAATGGTTTCCTTGGTGCTCAAGCGAGTTATGATGGGTGACTCTATATCCTCAGCCGAGCTTTCAAAGAATGAGATGACAGTATTGTCGGCTGTCAGGAAGATCGATACTTGCTCGACACCTACCCCTAGGCTCTTCGATGCCAGAGCCGAATGCTTCTCCATGAATTTTATTTTTTCCTCGTTTGGTCCGCCATGGTATCTTTGTAGGGTGCGAACCTCAGGTACGGGGGCATTGGCCTTCCGAGAAGAGTATACGGTACCGAAGCCGTTACTGGAATCGTGGGTCTCCGCAGTAGTGTCGACAGGCTTTGGCGGCTCGCACCCACGCTTCCTCAGCAATTTTCTCCTCATACTCGACAGGAGTGATTTCTTTTTCCTTTTTCCCTTCTTTTTCCCATTGGTGCCCTCCCAGTCGGAGCAATCGGAGCTATCCGAATCGCAACTATCCTCGGAGTAAATATGAATAAGCTTTTGCATTGGCAAGACCATATAGGTATGGTCAGAATACCAATCGGCCTTTGTCCTGTTCCTCGGATTTGTGAGATCTTCGATGGCAAGTCGATGTAGGTTCTTGTGATTGCCCAGCAGCTTGATAACGTCCCAACTTAATCCATTGACACTGACCCACCTGCAGGTAGCCCACGCCGGCCTCCCTGCATCCACACATTGCCCCAACGTTGCGTTATTTAGATGTTGCACACCTATGTCCTCCTCAGAAAAATCCACTACAGTGATCAGGCACTCCTCGTGTAGCAAAGGCGTCTTCGATGAAGGGTGAGGATTGGTTGCTTTAGTGTCAATACCAGGCTCTTGGCCTGGCTGCCTACATAGTCTTGGTATCAGCATTTCCCTTTCCAGGTAAAGGTCTGACACAGGAGACATGTGTGGGTAGTGGATGCTTCCGAGATACATTATGCAGCTCACAACGAGGCCAATTTGGGGAATGAATCGAAACCAAGATGGTAACATACCAGTCATGTCCTCTTCGTTCCGGCCGATATGTCCTCACTGTGTTCGACCTGGTGGGTTTGCGGGTCCTAACAGACTCAGTAGGCGACGTAGGGTTGAATTTATTGTCTGAATATGGGCTGTGTGAGGTTGGAGGATGGGCCTCGAGATCGGTATGGCCAGGCCTCATTGGAAGCGCATCGAAGCTTGAAGGAGGCGCATCCCCATCCAATCCATAATCGCGTATTTCTGACATTTGTAGGTGGTGTACTTGCACTGTTGGACTGAGGGTTGCATGCATTCGACGGGCCCAAAACCGCGCCGATACTTACACCTCTTGAGGACCCTGCGAAGATGCCAGGTAGTTGTGAGGATCCTTTGTCGGTAATACATGTGTAACTTGTAATGACTACGGTTTACTATGCATTATGATACCAATTGTGTACCGACAATGCTGAGGGCAGTTACGTACAATAGCCGGGATATTTCTCTCTCCAGCAACTAAGAAAGATAGATATGCCTGACAGTCTCACAGCTAGTGATGCTGTTTAATGGAGGCCAATTATAGAACTAGCGTGTGCAATGCTTGGCACCCCTTGTTGTGGAGAATTGTGTACAGCTTAAATCTACCCCATGCTCAGTCATGCTGTTTGACTATATCATATTCTGAGTCACCTATAGCTTTCATCATGACGATCTGAAGAACCTGGGGACTCACATTACTGGACTATTCTCCACTTGTGTTGATCTGCATAGAGAGCATTTTCGCGCCGTGAGTGCAGGTTTCAGGACTGCGGCCCAGCAGGCCCCCTCATAATCTCAATGCAAACGTTCTAGCAGCAGTGCACTTCCTCTAGGATCGTGAAGGCCGGGTCTCGTTGGCTCGGTGGTGAGTTGAATCTTGGAATCTTCATTACACCGTTGCACAGCCCCTAAGAAATGTGCGGGTGGCAAGGCCAACGACTCTGCGGATCACTCAATCTCTTACATCACGTCGTTCTTATTTAAGACTTTTCCTTCATCCCTTGGCTCTGTTGCCAGATGTTTATGATCAACTTCGTTTCCTTGCTTGATTGTTATTGCAGCCATGATTTGCTAGCTCCCTTACTCAAGACAGTCTTTACCTCCTCCATAGCATATGCAGCGCAGTGCATTATCAATCTTTAAGTATGGTATCAATTATGGGCTGCGATTTCAGATATGTTCTTCGTTCGTGCATCATCGCATGGGTCCTAGCCTCCTTGGTCCGAGCTGTTCCTTACGCAGGCTCGAGATCTTTGACTACCCGGCAATCCGCACAAAAGCTGGTCTTTTGTCATTTCATGGTTTGCTTGTCCAGTCCTCTAGCACCTAACACACAATAGCTGACGATGTATCCGTCATAAGATTGGGGTCATAGATGACCGAACAAGTGCAACGGACTATGACAATGACATGAAGCAGGCAAAGGACGCCGGCATAGATGCGTTTGCTTTGAACATCGGGACCGACTCATATACCAATAAGCAACTTAATTATGCTTATCAGTCAGCAGCGAAAGTCGGCATGAATGTCTTCATTTCATTCGATTTTAATTGGTTCACAACAGCGCAAACGTCCGAGATCGGGCAGATAATCAAGACGTATGGGAGCCAAACAGCACAGCTGAAGGTGGACGGTAAAGTTTTCGTATCGTCCTTCAAGGGTGATGGTCTAGATCTGGATGCTGTTGCCTCAGCATCGGGATACGCGCGGAAAGATCTATTCTTTGCCCCAAACTTCGAACCTACGAATGCCGGCTCTGCTGACGCACTATTCAATTGGATGGCATGGCCAAACAACGGAAACAACAAAGCCCCAGATTCAAGCCATAATCTGACAGTATCGAACGGCGATCAGACGTATATCAGCGCCCTAGCCGGGAAGCCATACATGGCCCCTGTCTCCGCCTGGTTCTCCACCCATTTCGGCCTCGAAGTCTCCTACAGCAAAAATTGGGTCTTTCCCTCGGACCTCCTCTGGTTCCAGCGCTGGACCGAGATCCTTACCTTGGCCCCCCGATTTCTCGAAATCATCAGCTGGAACGATTGGGGCGAGAGTCATTATATAAGCCCGCTCGGATCTCCCCATCTCGACGATGGCAACAGCAAATGGACAAATGACATGCCCCACGACGGCTTCCTCCAGATGGCAAAACCCTACATCTCAGCCTTCAAAGCCGGCTCCAAGACTGTCGACAGCTTCATCCAATCTGACCAAATAATCTACTGGTACCGTCCCACCCTCAGATCCGCTTCCTGCGATACGACAGACACGTGCGAGAAGCCCTGGTCGGGCTCGACTCCGAATCCCAATTATTTCGTCGGTAAGCCAAACGGGTACGAGACAATGCAAGACTCCGTCTTCGTCATCGCGCTCCTGAAATCTCCAGGCACCGTTACAGTACTCTCAGGCCGTAACAGCCAGACCTTCAACGCCAACGCCGGCCCCAATGCCTTCCAAGTAGCCATGGGAGCAGGCAAGCAATCTTTCTCCTTGACGCGGTCAGGCCAAACCGTCCTCAGCGGCGACAGTCTGAAAGAAATCATCAGCGACTGCGTCTGCGGCATCTACAACTTCAACGCTTACGTCGGCACATTACCGGCAGCACCCTCCAGTCCCCTACAAGCGGACGGCTTGAAGAGTTTCGCGCTATCTCTCTCTGCTACATGCCAGGCCACGCCCTCCCTCGGTACAGCTGCTGCAGCCTCTGCCACCGTTCCCCTTACGACGGCCACTGCACCAACGTCTACTCCCACAAGCATCAAAGCAAGCTCCTCCTCCACCGTCTCGGCATCCAGCAGCCTTGCACTGGTCGTGTCATTAGCAACTTTAACAACACTTGCATCCACGCCCCCAGCGAATCCCATCACAACAACTGCAGCAGCGCCAGCGACACCTACGACTACGACAGCTGCGGTCGGTGGAAGTGGTGGTGGTGGTAGCAAGACGATTACGGCGTTGAACCAGTTGGCGCCTACGAACTGCATGCATGCGGGTTATGTATGGGCTGGGCCTCCGGGGTCGGACGCGCCTGCTCATTGTGATGGTGGATGAGGGATTTAGGTAGTTTTGTGGGTTGGGCTTGGTGTACTGGTAGATAAGATAAGATGGGATTGGATAGGAGGACGGGTAGATATGCGTTTCTATGTTTATGAATTCATCTGAGTCAGTGGGCTTGTGCTACTTCTGGTATTGCCGTTGTAGTTTTCAGAAGTCCTATATGAGTGAGCGAATATTCTTCAATGTATTCAAATCCTGACTCTATTGCGCTGGGCACGTATCCAAATGGTGGAGTTCTATAAATCAGAAGTGACTAAGGTATTCATGCCCTTCTCATGTATAAAGTTCGAAAGAGTGCTTGGATTATAAACGTCCAAAGCGATGGTGTCATCAATGCTATCTATGGGCTCATCTCATCATTACCGTCACCACCGTCGCCAAACATCGGACCTACTCGACGTTACCAAAACGCATTTCGATTCACATCAATTCGCTTGCACAAAACCGGCCACTGACCCCATCGCCATCCCAACTCTACTCACGCTTCCTCTACGATTACGAGGGCCAGCTGTGCGCATTGAAATAGGACTGACGGGCTGACACTCCTTTGGCGCCGTAGAAGGTACTATCGCGACAGGGGATTCAGCTACTATCTCGGCGGAGGCTGAAGCTGCGGGGTCGGATGTTGTTGTTGGCTGGTGCGAAGGAGATGGAAGGGGTGAGGCGATAGGAACCGGAGCTTCGACGGGCCTTAGGGCTTGGGTAGGAGTCGGACTTGGGGTCCTAGTGCTGTCGACAGCAGTGCTACAAGGCAGGATGTGAGGTGCCTCGCCTTGACCCTGCGGCTTAATGTCTGGCTCAATCTTGCCAGGACTAGGTGGGGGTGTTGGCAGTGCCAACTTATCGGACCTGGGTCGCAGCTCTCCAGGGACTTGATTGGATGACAAGTCATTAGGCGAGACAGCTGCTTCGCTGTGCTGATTCGCCTTAGCATAGTCCTCGGCCACGTCCACCACATGCTCTGGGAAAGTAGCCGGTCCGTGTTCAACAGGGGTTAGGGGAGACGCTACTTTCTCGTAGAAGAGCATGAACACTCCGCCTTGTGAGAGAACAACATCTTTATCAACTTCGGACACCTCCTCGTCGCTGAGACGCCACCAAGTCTCGGAGTCCTCATCGACAACTTTCTCATTGATCGAGGTCGGATATGGAGACTTCCTGTAGCATATGTAATGACCATTCTCATGCCGGCCATAATGCGTAATCACAGCTCGAAGCACAAAAGACATGCCGGAGCCGAAGTCCTCGAGATCGCCGTTGGGCAGCATGGATCTAGAAGGATCCACACTCCACCCCTCTGAAGCGTCATTTTTTCCATTTGAACCAGGTCCTTGACCGAGACACCAAGGTGCCAAATCCAGTTGCTGAGGGTAACTTACTTTGGCTAGGTTCTTGCTCTGCACGCCGGTACGCTCGTCGAAGTTGCTACGGTTGATATGTATCACCAAGGATTTCGGAGCACGAGCGACAACCGCTTGACGAGTCTTTGTTGTTGATACACGATCCTTTGCTGGTATTTGACACCTTTTGAGCGCCTGGTCCGAAAAGTCTTCGTCTTCCAGCGCTTGTTCCACCAATTTGAGACGCTCATGTAGGGAGCTTTGCTGGAGGCTTAGAGATTCGGAAGCGTGTAGCTCCTCCTTGTCACGGTGATGGTTCCGGATCGAATCTAGATCCTTTACTAAATTCTGCTTTGCATGCAATATTGTACACTTGGCACATTCGACTCCAGTAATAGGCTCCAGGGTGGTGTAGTCATCCAAACAAGTGCGGACATCATACATCCACTGCCTGCCCAAGGGAACCGTAAGGCAATTGAACGGTACAAGAGACAAACCTTCAACGTAACCACACTGTTGGCAGCCGACGCGCTGCGCTAAGAGGCCTTCCAACGGATTGCGTACAATGAGCGAATTCAGCTCTTCGGGAAGCAGGCTGATCTTGGATACTTCTTCTGGGGGTTCCCCACCGGTCCCCGTGCTCGGAAGCCTATCTGGCATGGTAGCATTTGTAGCATTCAGCGTTGACCATGTCAGTACCTTGAGACCAGCACCACCCAGTCTTCTATTCACAACCTTGGCAACATCCTTCTCCAACTCATCCGAGATCTTGGAGAAATATTCCTGAGCGTCCTGCTGCTGCCAGCTACTCATGCTCTTCAGCTCTGCTGGAGTCCACAGTGTCTTTCCTACGTTAGCCGGGTCGTTTAACCTCCTGATCACTCCTCTCAAGGCTGACTTCGTTGGTTGCAAGGCATCTGAATCCGTCATCTGATCCAAGAATGCTGGCAAGGATTCCAATGCGGCCAAGCCTTGCAGTATGCTGTTTTGGTAACAGGAATTATCCCAGTTGCCTAGACCTGGCAGACTATTGTTGGACTTGGCCTTGAAGACGCTACCGAGATTGGACAGCGTCCTTGTCCGTTGCACCATGGTCAAGGTTCCTGCGCCATCCAAGCCCAATATACGTCTTATAGCGTTACTCTTGCTTGCATGTGCTTTCGAATCAAACCCCCTGTTGGTGTCATTCGAATCTCCCGCAACAGCTGGCTCGAAGCCACCATCGAGCCTTGCGACTACCTGGGGCGGTGTGATCCAGACAGCTGAATTCCACAGAAGTTCTGAGAGGGGAAGACTCATGTGATTGAGATATTGGAGGATATAGTAAGTAAGAATCAGGAGGACGACACTATAGGCTGCTGTTGTAGGAGAATTTCTGAACAGATGAGGTGGTGGGTTGTGCTGGTTCTGCAAGTGTCTGTAGAAAGCATCTGGGAAGCTCATATCGGTGGGAGAACGAAGGAGGGATGAAGTTTCGAACACCAAGATGCCAGACTCTAGTCAGATCAGAGCTCGGATTTCATCGGTCTAGATGCAATCAAATTATTGATCCTGTATGCCATGTAAGAAGTGTTTAGTATGGTGTTCTAGTGAGGTAGGAGCTCGTGGCTCACAGAACAATAAAGTACCTTTGCCTATTGAGCTAGGCAGCGGGATGGCATGCCTGATCGGGTAAGGCGCCGCTAACGTCATCGGAACCACAATACGTATAGTTTTTACTAGCGTCTGCCAAGACGGTATATTCATCCGACTTAAGTTGATATGTGGAACAACACGACAGTCCTATCCTTCACCAAAATGATAAACAAACATCATTCACGATATATCCCATAGATCACTAACGTCATGTTCCGCTCAAAGGAGGTGCACCTGGACGGCTTAGCCGAAATGCTCCGAACCAATTGGTATCTAGGCTTGACCAGCTTTGGTGGACCGGCTGTTCATTTCCAGATAGTATGTATCACTGCTGTCTGGATCCTACAGTAGATGAGATCACCTGCTAACGACTGGAACAGTTCCATCAATTGTTCGTCGACAAGTATCGATGGATCGATGAACAGATGGTAAGACCCGAAACCACAATCAAACGTCTGATAGGGCTTGAGCACTTGTGATTCATAATAATCCAAGACTGCAGTATCAAGAACTGTTTGCACTATGTCAAGCTCTGCCAGGTCCTGGGAGTACAAAAATGCTATACTGCATCTACTTCATCCACTGCGGCTTCGCTCTTGGTCTACTCTCCTTTCTCATTTGGAGGCACGTTCGTTTGGTTTCCAGGTACGTGGACTGGGTTTAGCTGAAACGCTTCCAGTCTTCCCGCCGCGATCGCCTCATACGGGCTTTCCCTAGGAGTTGCCAGGATCCATGAACAGCTTCCTGCCCCGGTGTATGCGTTGTTGAGCGGACTCAACGCAGCGACCGTTGGTATCATTGCCCTCGCGGCTGTGCAACTATCGCAAAAAGCCATCACAGACAAACTAACGAGGATTTTGGTCTTTTTGGGCGCTACTGCGGGCATGTTGTATAACGCCTTGTGGTATTTTCCGCTCCTTATGTTCCTTGGTGGTACTGCGGCGACCATCTGGGATTATCGATGGGGACACAAACTTCTCAGGAGGTTGAGACGAAACAATGAAGCCATCGACAGGGATCACGAAGCCGCAACGGAGTCCGTGGAGATGAGCGAGGGGTTATCTTCTAGCCTACCAGTGCGCAGAAACCAGGCAAGATCAACTCAATCCGAACGGGTGTCCCCTAGCGACGATGCCGACCTACCTGTTCAAGATGAGCATAGAATCGTACCGGCATCGATAGAGATGAGCGTGCTCTCTTGGAAGCTCGGGATCACCGTAATTGCATGCTTTTTCGTGACATTCATGGTTATCATGATAATACGCGGTACACTCAAGGATCGCCCACGAGGCTTCAACTTATTTGCGAACCTCTACCTTGCCGGTACGTAGTCTTGTCGCAAGCATGCTCTTGCAGAGCAAAATAACACCGCGGGCAGGGACAATCATATTCGGAGGCGGCCCGGTGGTTATCCCACTTCTCAGAGAGTAAGTTAATCACACCCTCCTATAAGCACACGATATCTGAAAAGATCTGCAGATACGTCGTAGCCGAAGGCTGGGTCTCGACACGAGACTTCCTACTCGGGCTAGCCATCATCCAAGCATTCCCAGGGCCAAACTTCAATTGTACTACCTTGAAACCCCCCAAAACATGGCCGAGAGGACTACACTAACGATCCCCCGCAACAGTTGCCGTCTATCTCGGTTCCCTAGCCGCCACAAGCTCACCCGACCTCTCCTCCGCCGCCGGCGCCGTGATCGGTTACGTCGCCATCTTCACCCCGGGCCTGACACTGCACACCGGCACGATGGGTCTGTGGAAGACGCTCCGAGGCTACAGGTGGTTCACGTCGTGTCTGCGCGGTGTCAATGCGTCGGCGGTGGGGCTCGTGTATACGGCTGTGTATCGGCTGTGGGAGATTGGGTTCATTGATGAGGCTTTTCAGAATGGCTCTTCGTTGGGAAGAGATCCGTGGTGGGTGGTTGTGACGGCGACTAGTTTTGTTGGTGGCATGTGGTTTAAGCTTCCGGCACCGGCTGCGATTCTGCTGGGAGGGATCATGGGGTTGGTTTGGTTTGGGGTCTCTAAGTCTTGATAGTAAGGGGATGGCGCCTTCCGAAGAGCTCGAATGAGGGATCTCAGACAGAACGTAAGGCTGTTGGAAATTGTCCGAATGAGCCATATCCTAAAGCTCCAACAGCAGCAAGGTTTTCTGACGGAGCACATGAGACGTAATCATGGGCTTCTAGCTTCTGAGGTCGTAAATATGATCATCAGAGCCTCGAAAGCCGAACATGATTGGGTGCATCCTCTCGATAAAGCTTCACGGTATGGTAGCAGGCAAAAGCTAAATACACGATAACGAGAATGTTATAGGATATAAAAGGAGACCATCCTTGTACGAAGAGCAGGTACAGACAGTACCGTGATTCCCTTGACTACGGGAGTAGCATAAGCATCCCAAGCTGGAGAGTTCCTACCGCATACTCCCCCTTCCTCATCGCGGCCGAAACACCACCCTCAGCTCCCCCGGCGCAGCAGTGAATCGATCTCTCATATCTCCTTCAACCCTCCGTCCATAGTCTTTGTCGTCTGGCGCGAAGGAGATGTCGTATTTCGAAGCGAGCAAGGCGGTGACGTAGCGTAGTTCCGAGAGGGCGAGGGATTTGCCGATGCAGGCGTGACGGCCTGTGTTATAACATTGGCGATTATTATTGATTAGGGAAGATAAAACTTTGGGAGGAGTAGGTGGTGAGGTAGGAATGAAGAAAATCGATATAGGAGGGTAGGAGGGAGGTGGCAATGAAGAAAAGAGGAAAGTAAGGAGAGACTCACCAAGCGCAAAAGGCACGAATACGCTGCGATTCTTGACAAGTTCAAGCTCGCTGTACCACCTTTCGGGGATAAACTCGTGGGGCCGCACAAAGCATGATTCGACTATGCATAGAAAATCTAGATCAGTATCATGCTATCAAGTTGGAACTCAGGTTTGTCAACGATATACTCACGTCTTCCCAAGGTCCACCGCGGCGCACAAATCACCGTCCCCCCCGGCACGAACCTCCCACTGATCGTTGCGCCTTCGGGTGGCGTCTCGCGCAAACCACCTGTTGGTACGGCAGGGTGCAAACGTAGAGTCTCGTTGATGATGCCGTTGAGATGAGGGAGCGTTGCTAAGATTGAGATATCCGTAATGTCACTACTGCTATCGAGCTCATTTTGGAGTTTTTCGAGGTGAAATGGGTCGAGTGCTAGATGGTAGGAGATGCATGTGAGGGTTGAGGCGGTCGTGTCGCTTTTTGGCCATCAGTGATCGGTTTTGGGGTAAGGTAGGGGACGAAGGTGAGATACCTTCCCGCTACGATCATGCCGAGCGCGTCGCCGTACAGGACCTTTCGATCTTTGGTAAGTCGGTTTTGCTTGGAGAAGCCTTTGATCAGGTATTGCGATATCTGGATGGCCTTGTGTCAATACTGGTAATCAGTCGGACCGAATAAGTTACGTCTTGAGTATCCTCCGTGCGCTTACTGGAAGTCAGTGTTTGCTAGGCCTCCTATAGCCAGAGTTGCAACTTGCCTCTATTCTCTCATCCATCTGTTCAGCACACCACCCCAATAATCTATGAAGATCCCGCGCCATAGACATCAGAGGGATTTCGAATCCAATCCGTATCGCCCATGGTACAGGAGAAAAAGGCCCGACGAGGCTCATGCCCGACCTGATCAGGTGAATGGCATCGTGATGTTTCTTATCTCTGAGCATGTTGAAGGATTTGGAGAAGGCAAAGTAGCCCATCACATCAAAGGTAAACCATGCAAAGTAGTCGTTGGCAACGATAGGAAGTGATTCGCTCTCAGCGATCGTCTGCTCGAGTTGATGCGCAAAGCGTTTGATGTGGACTTGGTAGGTCTTGATTGCTTTAGAAGCATCTTAGTGCTCGATGTACTGTGAATTGGATGCCTAGCAAACCTTGGGTGGTAAAGCCATGATCCCATATCCGGCGACGTGGATCGTGCACTTTCCGGTCACGTTGGTTCGTCAAGCCGATGTATGGCTGTAGATTGTCGTGCCAGGCAGGTCGATCGAATTGGCTTTTCTGGCCCTCGAGTATGCACTGCAAGACGTCCGGTGTAAAGACTGTCAACTCGTTGGGTCCTAGACGAATCAAGTGTTCAGTTCTCGATATGGAGAGGATACACACGATCGAATTAGGGGCTCATGTGTCCTTTTCTCATACCTGTGCGAACAAAGTCTCCATATTCCTGATGCAATCTGTCCATCAACAGGTGGTTTTTCGAATCTAGGCAATGTATCACGTGCCATAGCTTGCTGGCTTTGGCGAGGATGGGACCAGGGAATCCTCGTAGTCGGTGGAAGAACAAGCGGTATATGACAATACTGGCGAAGAGACTAGCACAGAAGACACCGCATAAAGCTCCCACAGACGCAACGGCAACGAACAGCGACTCGGCATAATACCATATGTCGAGCATTAGCATGGTGGAAAAACAGGCTACGACGAGTCCCAAGACTCTAGTAGCGTGCATATGCCATTCACCGTGGATGAACACCAGAAAGTGTGTCAAGACCCCTCCAGTTGCTGCCACGATAATGGCCTTGTTCGCAGGGCGGCCCATAATCTTTCGTGGGGATAGGTGATGTTAGGCTAGGCTAGGCGGTTGAGTCTCACGACAACGACTTGGCTATCAACCGGATGAGGCTGTGTGTGTAGTAGTCGTAAGTCATCAACAGGGTTCTGAACACGATGTGTTTCGTATGCATGAGTCCGGGTGCGCCAGAGCTCTGGGTCAATCCTTTTCGTACTGCACGTCTGACATTTCCTGCGCGGCTGCTTCCCTTTAGGCTTAGTTCAGGAGGATGAGCTGAATGTGCTCGCATGGTGCTTCGTACCATGCACTTGAATGCGCCCCCAGTCAGATACACTTGTACCTCTGTGCATCTCAGCTGTGTGGTGATACAGTTCTGGGTGTGATCCTGGGTTTCTCCTATCAGAGCTAGGAGGAAATCTCAGTGAGATATCAAGATTCCTTGGTGGTGAAAACGCTTTGAGTCACAGGTGATACTTCACGTCAGCATCAATTGGATCACCACCGCCCTCACAGCCTTCACGGAGTGCATTGGACTAGGACATCAGCCTGACTCTTTTCATCACTGTTCGGGAACTTCTAAGCATCAGAATACCTATCGACAGCGCAATATGATTCGAGAAGAATCGAAGGGCATGGACGCTCACAAGTTCACCAGCCTCTGGGAAAATATTGTCAGCAGCTTCGTATCCTTGGCCAAGGCCACGACCTTGCTTGGTCCTGGGCTGAGCTGGCTGTTCTATCATGCTCATACTCTCTGGCTGTTCAATTACAGCGACTTGAAAACAATCGTTATCCCAAAGACCTCATTTGCGCTCATCGCTCTCCTGTCAAATCCACGATCACCAACATCAGCCCCTCACAGTACATTAGCACTTCTCCCTCGATGCATCTGTCCAAGCCTGATGTGGACATGGCTCAATCTGTTGCCGCTCTCCATGTGCAATCAGTTCCGGGAGGGCGACGTAGATGAGGACCGCCAGAATAAACCCTGGCGACCTATACCTGCCGGACGAATTACGGTCACGCAGACCAAGTACCTTATGATGGCAAGCTATATGACGGCCATACTTGCCAGTATTTACCTTGGAGGTCTCTTGGAATGCTGTGCGCTGGTATTCGAGGGCTGGGTATATAACGAGGTTGGAGCGGCAAATGACAATCTTCTGGCAAGGAATCTTCTCAACGCACTCGGATATATGACCTTCGCTGCTGGAGCGGTGAAGGTTGCCTGCATCCAGGCTGAGACAAGATTATCATCGGACTTCCACCTCTGGATGGTATTACTGGCGGCAGTGGTTGCGACGACAATTCAATTTCAAGACCTATATGATCAAGCGGGAGACAGACTACGTGGAAGGCAGACGATGCCACTTCTGGTAGGAGACACGAGGACCCGGGTGACAATCGGGTTGGCTGTGATGGTCTGGTCGCTCGTCTGCCCAACATTCTGGCGATTGGATGCGAGAGGCTTCGTTTTGCAGGTTTCTCTGGCAGTCATTATTGTTGGAAGGTTGTACTGTTATCGGACCGTGAAGGCAGATAAGGTCTCGTTCAAAGTGTGGAATGTCTGGATCGTGGCGCTTTATGCTCTGCCTTTCATCAAGAAGATCATAGAACACTGATGCATGTCACGTACGGAATGCACTTCATATGTTGTAGCTTCACTCATTTGCAAGCCTCAAAGCGGCTTACGACCGATTGCCACAACCACATCGTGCGCCATACTGACACCAGTCTTGTTCTCCTCATACACTTCTGCTAGCAACTTCCTAAACAAGGGCCCCTGTGCCTCTGGAGCATCATTCTTCATGGCTTTCAGGCTGACCTCCTCCGCCGCAAAAAGGTGGATGTGCATGAATGGCGCGTACATGTCCGGAGGAATCGCGTATTTTGTAGCTTTAGAATTCTGATATCCTGCTGCTTCTAAATGTGCAGCAAGCTCTCTCGGCCATCTGAGAGGCGGACTAGTTCAGATTATACCTTAAGCAATTAGTGGAATGCCGAGACTCACCTTTTAACTGTGCCATTGGGACCAGCGACGATCCCAATGTATTTCTCAAATGCACTCTGCTTCAACTTGAGATCTGGAGATATAATTTCGAACGAAGCCGGGTCATATTCAACCCATTGAAGCCAGCCTCCTGGCTCTAAACCTAAATAAGCCAAACTCGATGAATGAGGAGGAGAGTCTGACTGAGCATATTGAAGATCGCTTTTAGAATTGCATCGGGACCCTCATTCTGTATCACGCAGAGGAAGAGGCGTACTTGAACAAGATCATACCTAGCTTCCAGATTTTGGGGGATAGCCTTTGTAACATCCAGTCGCTGAAGCGAGATTCGGTCCGGTAGCCAGGCTTTACAAGGGTACTGCTCATCGGAGATATCAAAACCTTCGAGGTGAGCAGCAGGTAGCTCCTTGTTCACGTCAATAAGCCACTGACTAGCGACATTTAGTTCGTTTCCGTCAATTCGAGGGTGGGATAGCGTACGCTGTCCCTGTACCAACGTCTGCGATCTTGGCGTCCCGTGGAAAAGTGTCACTTGCGACGATGTTGGGGTGTATGTTATGTTGAATGAGGTCTTTGAGCATGGCGTACTGAAAGTTGAGCCTGAAGACGTCTGTCAATACCAAGATAGTGACACCGAGTTTGATCGAGAAAGACTCACCGTAAGGAAGCAGCATAGCCGCGGCCTGCAGTGTTGTCAAGGTCAACAGAAGCTCGAGTCTTCACAGTATTGCTAGAACAGGGACTGACCCAATGCATACTCCGCTTCGAGGTATCTCTGACTCTTATCTTCGAACGACATGCTGGCGCACTGAGGCGTATGAGATGATACCTCGCTCTCTGATATGTAAAAGGGTGCCGTTGTCGCAACTAGTCAAAGTCTACCCAGAGAGTTGAGCTGCCCAGAACGCTCATTAAAAGCCATGGTGTTACAGGCCAAACAACGGGTAGGCACATTGATGACCGATTAATGCCGAGCAGTAGCGTAGGTCACCCCAATTGGTTTAGCGTGATGCAACTCAGTTCGTGCACGATAATGGAGACAATAAAGTAGAGACACCATTAGGAGTACCTGCAAGGATTACTTTATGAGATCATGCACGGAAGGAAGTAAGGAGCCATAATTCGCCCGGTGTGGGCATTGCCGTATCGGTGTCGGGTCCTCAATGTTTCATCTCAAATACCTTCGAATCCTTCACAGTGCTTTGACAGCCTACGGCCAGGCTTGGTTGAGATAATTGCCCACTCCAGCTCTGCTGCATGCAACATGCCTCTCGGAGAGGCGGACCGTTCTGCCAATTACAATCCTCATGGTGGAGAGAGCTGCGACTGCCGATTACGAAAGCTCCTAGGACACAGCGCCGTGCAGATACTTCAGGACCTCCACAGTCATCGGACTACCGACGACTCTTCATTGAATGCGGTCTAGCGGCACAGCTTCAGCTCTTGTTGATGGCTCGTATCCACATATAGCTGTTCAGTCCATTTTTCAGACCATGACTCAAAGCTGTGTTGACGACGGTTCAGACTCAATTGCGAAATGGATGATGCACTTCAGCCACCGCCAGGTGGACGACAGAATCGAGGGACAGCCTTCCTGGTCGTGGTGCTTGTCTTCACCATCGTCGCATGGGGGTTCGTAACACCGCGAATCTACATCAGGGCCTTCGTTAAGCGCACCTTTGGATGGGATGATATCTTTGTTGTCCTTTCTCTGGTCAGCTCACCGGCACATGCCCGTCGATGTCGTGAATGGTGTACTGATCGTGCCAGATCCTCGCAACAGTCTCAACCGCTTTCAACGTTCCCGAAGTCGTAGCAGGCTACGGCCAACACCTCTATTACCTTTCGCACCACCAGCTCAGCGAAGCTCTGAAGTGGAACTACCTCGCAACGCCATTGACGGTTTTCAGCTTAGCCACCAGCAAAATCTCCATCTGCTTATTGCTCCTTCGATTGCTCGAGCAAACCCAGACAAAGTTCAAGCGACTCTTCCCCATCGTCATCATCGCCATCCTGACAATCATCGCTGTTCTATCTGCCGGCTACAGTCTGGGTCAATGCCAGCCTGTGTCAAAATTGTGGAACCCAAGAACTTCAGGCCACTGTAAAGATCCTGCCATCTATGTCAAGCTAGGGTATGCCAATGGAGGTACGATATTGGCTGGCTCCGCTCTCTGACATGACTGATGTACCAGCAGCGATTAGTGCCTTCTGCGACTTTGCCCTGGCGCTATTCCCATTCACATTTATACGGAAGTTGCATATCGAGGTACACAAAAGAATCGTCCTAGGCCTTCTTATGTCTTGCGGTGTTGTGTAGGTCTACCCAAGATATGGGTTTAATTCCTTCAGCTGACATTGTCAGTTGTGGTGCCCTTGCCATAACGCGAACAGTCCTGACTAGCGACCTGACAGCGCGAAGTGATCTGAGTTGTGAGCTGATCCTTCCTAAGGGTTGACCTTCTATGATCAGCACAACAAATAACTTATTGGACAGACGATAGCGTTAGCAGCTCCCTACTGACCGTGTTTGTCCTCCCTTAGCCCTTCTACACTCTCCAAGAGGGAGACTAACATTCGTTCCCCAGCGTCGAAGAAAACCTTTCCATAATGGTGGCCTGCGTCCCCACTCTCGGTCCGTGCTTCGCCATCTTCGAATCCAAGATGAAAACCCTCAAGTTCCGCCACCAGCACGCACCCATCACGAACGGCCCCTCTCGTGTGCCCACGAATAAGATGCCACTGCCGTCAATAGTCCTCGGGAGTATGAACGTTGATCGTGGACCTTTTGTTCAGTCGTCAGCTGGGGCAGCGCAGAGATCATATGCAGAGTATCATTACGGCCATGATGTGAGTAATCTTAGTCTTGTGCCGGGGATACAGAAGACTACCACTGTGGAGGTGGAGGTGGAGAGAGGGATTGGATACGTTTGAGGGACCTCTTGGTTCTTGTCAAGGCCTGGGTCCTAACGAACAGCTTATCAATCCGTTGAGTTGGAATTTAGAGTAAATTGATTAATATGAATTGTGACCTTATATGTAGTAGCATCACTCTTTCTCAGATAGCCCGTAGAGTAGTTTCGAATCTGTGAGATATCATGGCTTCTTCCGGCGACGATACAACGAGGTCGACTGGCATTATAACTTTGGTTAACCATACAGCTTAAGTGGGTAAGAGAGGCACGAATGATCCAGTCATTCAACATACCTCCTCCGCCTCAATATCAGCATAGATCAGCCAAGCTGACGATCGAGCGTGCGGTGTGACTTCGCTAGGGACCGGAACCAGCGGCGGAAAAGGACATGCCAATAATCGCAGGAGGAGACACGCCGAGAGGGCGTAAGTCAGCTTGGCCAGGTCAATCCGATTAGGTAATGGCAACACTGTCGACCTTCCAATGAGCCTGGATTCTACCTTTTCGAATATCGAGATTCTGCGTACACATCTTGTAATCTGGGTCCGAAACAGAGCATCCACGGCGCGGTGGAAGCTCCGTCCTTGCAGCGGCCATTGTATGGAGCCGAGATGATCAGCATACTGCGTGATAGAATTGGACCTCCACCTGGCGGCTTCTTCAAGACGTTCCCGTGAAAGCACATGCCTGGCCTAGGCTTATTCTATGGTGTACTTCCGGACCAAGGAGTCCGTCCCTCTCATAGATCGGCCCATTAGGCCTACCAGATACAATCATGCTTGGTATCAGGATATCTCCAGAGGAACGCCCAACCCACGACATTCAAGTGCGAGGGTTTCGATACAGTGAACAAAAAATCCCCTTTTCCAATCAGTCAGGAAGGTCTCAGAGAATGGCGACCCGCTTCAAGCGGCATGGGACCCATAATACACATGCGCGGTCCTCATCCTACGCCCAGTCACATTTACGAGCAACACCTCAGTATCGGTGATAGAGTTTGCGCTGTCCATACCCAATTCGGAAGGCGTCTTGGCATTTAATGCAGAGAAAGATACAATTTTGAATGGCTTCTCTTCAATCCTGGTACCGTGCGATCGGCACCTTCGAGTCAAACGGTCAATGCAGATTGTTATTGGATCCATCGCGTTAACAGCCTTGCCGCTCTCATATATGAAACTAGGCACCAGCGTCTCTGCGATAAGGGTCAACGGCATCACTCTACCATTCCATGCACCTTGACAGTGTCCTCGTCCTCTTTAGCGAGATGGCTTGCAAGAGAGCTTGCGCGTACACGTTTCGTGACGCAAATCCTTGTTGGAGTAGCAATTGGCTCTCATAGTTACCCCTTTCTGAGCGTCTTATATACACGCAGGCGTCTGCCACGATTGTTGACAAATCCATCGTCACATCCGTGCTCTAGTGATTTACGTTTCCTCTTGGTAGTACATCATATTTTATGCTTGATTTGTCTACCTTTCCTCCCTTTATCTATCGTCTCCAAACATCTGAGTAGCAATGTCGGGCGTGCCTCCTGGTTTCAATACTACGCTCTTGGATGAGCCTTGGCTTTGCACCTACGCAACATGTCCCGTGAGCATATTCGGCCAGATACATTACATTCCCTCTCTTGCAGGCAATGCCTTGTACCTGGCGATCTTTGCTCTCTGTCTACTTGTCCAGATCGGTCTTGGGTTTCGCTATCGCACATGGGGCTTTCTTGTGGCTATGATTGGAGGCATTGGCCTAGAGATCGTTGGATACACTGCCCGCGTCGAATTGCACATTGATGATTTCAACAACAATTACTTCATCATCTACCTTGTGGGTACGTACCCCCATAGGGATAATTTAAGTCGCGCTGCTACATGCTCTTTGGAGAGAATTCGCTATCTGACAGTCCAAGTCGTTGTATGGTATCCAGCTAACGAATTGAACAGGACTCACCATAGGTCCCGCATTATTCTCAGCCGCCATATATCTTTGCTTGGCCAGAGTCATCGCGGTATATGGAACCAGCCTGTCCTGGCTCTCGCCCCGGTTCATCACTTGTTTCTTCGTAGCTTGTGACTTTCTCTCACTGGTGCTACAAGCAGCTGGTGGTGCGCTAGCATCTACTGGAGGTACGAAGAGCCAGGGGCAGACCGGAATAAACATCATGATCGCGGGACTGTCTACCCAGGTCGCTTCAACCTTTGCATTCATCTGTGTCTGCTGTCAGCTCGTATGGTCCGTGAGACGACACCCCCTCGAAGTAAACGCCAATAGCTTCTCACTGCGGTCTTCATCCAAGTTCAGAGGTTTCTCAGCTGGTAAGCCAATTGCTGGCACTCGCTCCACTTTTCCAACGTGTAAAAGTGGCTGATGAAGTGACTCACTACATAGCACTCGCCATATCGACCGTAGCGATTCTCATTCGATGCTCCTTCCGCGTCGCAGAGCTCAAAGGTGGTTTCGGTGGCAGCCTTGCGAACAACGAGGTCTCCTTCATGGTTCTTGACGGAGCCATGATGGCCGCGGTCGTTATCCTCTTGACTACGTTCCACCCAGGATTTGTTCTTGGGACCATGTGGCAAGCTGGTAATTTCAGACTCGGGCGGGCCAAGAGAACAAGACGGACAGATGCCGTGCAGGAGACGTCTATGTCTGTGGACGCCGAGAACGGACGCAACTCATTCGCTAAGACAGGCATGTTTCCTAAAACCATGCGTGGTTAGAGCTTACCACACACCCCTTGCGAAGGCAGACACTGAGGATGTGTAGGGAATTTGTAGGGTTTCATGGTGGTTATGTTGGTTTGAGATGGTCCTTCTAATCGAGGGTAGATTCAATTCACAGACAGTTTTGCAATTTTCTGATATAAGGTAGCGCAGATATTGATATAGAGGTCAAAACTCGTCGACAAATATCTCAACAGGTTTCTTTAAATATCTGACATCGTATGTTATCCAACGCTATGAAATCATGCCATCACGAGTCACACGTTGAGCTTCTGTGATGTCCTGGCATTCAGTCCATCAAGCCGAGGTCTCAACGACAAAGATGCTACTTGGCACACAAATCAAAACTTACGTACGAACAGAAGACAACGCCGACAACACTGGTACGATTATGATGAGAGCGAGAATTAAAGCTTCCCACTAAGGCGAGTGAGTCCTACCAAACGCTCAAGCTTGTATCAAAGTCAAAACAATACACTACCCAACAAAATGCAGACAAGGCAGAAAACTTCTCCAATGCAAGGAAGTCGAAAACGTATACGCTTGTGGGTACGTGGGGCTATCTGGCCAAGGAGCAACGCAATCAAATACTCTCTCCTCATCAAAACGCTGCAATGATGCATATCTCGTCAAAGTGTTTCGAGCTCCGTCACTGCTCGGTCAGACGCGTCACTATTCGAACAGACCGTACCATAATGCATCAGTTGGATAATGTCTTGCGAATTAGACTTAGTCCTGACTGACTACCTACAACAAGCACTCGAGTGACGGCGAAGTACAGAGGCAGCAGCAAAAAGGGGTTGCATAACGTACACGTAGACAGACCGAGCACAAACCCATAATTTGGCCAGGGATAGATAGAACATCCTATTCTAAACATCCGAATGCGACCTTGCTGACATGCAGCCACACGAAAGACAGACGACAGGATGTAAAGATAACCAGTCCTGAGATAGTAAGACAATGCAGGATCCGCTAAGCCTTTTCAATCGACCTGCCTCGGTCTTTGAATTTTGATCCTTGCACGAATCTGGACTAGCGAAGTCCAAACCAGGAGATACAGGGTCTCCGTCAAATCAATGTTATTCCGGACATCGCTAATTGACCGTTTGGAAGCGACCACCATTGGTAAGATCGCAATGGTTTCGAGTCAGCCTTGCGTGCCGTCCTTCTGTGGGAGTCGTTGGTGGGAGCACGACGACGCGTCAGCCGCTACGCAGCTCAATTGAAAACATACCGTCGAACGCTGCAGAGTAGCTCTGGCCGTGAGAAAGCCCAATGATGTTGCACTTTCCACTTCAACATTGCTCTTCTGATCGATAATCGCTATGGCATCACCACGAAATGTGAATCCGTCTGTTATTCAGCAGACATGGACGCTTGAACAGATGAATTACATGGAACGTGCTGAAATCAGGGACAATGAAGAGTCGTCAATGGAGTCACCTCCTGCGTATAACCCTGGGAGACTAGATACCGAATATGATGCAAACACTACTCGTACTAACGCCACCGTCGCGGGTAAACCAATAGGCCTCTAGTCTACAACTGCAGCCGAGCATCATGCTGATGTACGAGTAGTCGATGGACGAGTCGACATCAATATCGACGCAAAGGTCGCACGCCAACTATCAAAACTTTTCACTCCCGACCTGAAAGGTCAGTCAGACTCCGAAGACGCCCAGTCGCAACGGCCTTCAGTAACATCCACCGGTGCCGTCGGAGTTTCGCCACCTGGACTGAACATTGTTCTTCAGATTGTAGGCTCGCGGGGAGATCTCCAGCCGTTCATCGCTCTTGGTCTTGAGCTTCGGCGGTTTGGGCATCGAGTCCGTATTGCAACACATCCGACATTCAAGGGCTTCGTTGAAGCAGTAGGTTTGGAGTTTTTCAGTATTGGCGGAGACCCTAAGGAACTCATGGCGTATATGGTGAAGAATCCTAGCCTTATTCCCAAGCTTGATACACTTCGGAATGGCGAGGTACAGAGAAGGCGAGCAGCAATGCGTAACATTATGCGCCGGTGCTGGCGATCTTGCTTTGAGGCAGGAGATGGCATTGATCTACCTGCTCCCGGATCTGCTGAGCAGAGTGGGACTTCGCCTGCAAGGCGCCGTGATCCAAAACCCTTCATGGCCGATGCTATCGTTGCTAATCCACCTTCATTTGCTCACATCCATTGTGCCCAGAAGCTGGGTATACCTCTCCACCTGATGTTCACGTAAGTGTGCCCCTCAGATGGGATTCCTCGAAATTAGTCTGGTCGAAGATACTAAGTTTTTAGTATGCCTTGGACTCCTACGCAAGCCTTCGCACACCCGCTCGCCAATGTCCAGTCTTCAACTACTGACGTAAGAGTGACCAACTACCTATCCTATATCATCTTGGAGATGATCACGTGGCAGGGACTCGGAGATATCGTTAACAGATTCAGATACAAAACCCTAGGTCTTGAGCCGATGGATCCAACGAGGATCCCCGGCATGATGTCGCGTCTGAAAATCCCTTTCACGTACTGCTGGTAAGTGCGAAAGTGCTCGCAATCTTAGGAAGTGAGAACAGAACCCCTGAAATGCGATCAGGTCTCCCAATTTGATTCCGAAGCCTAGAGACTGGGGTTCGAATATTGACGTCGCCGGCTTCTACTTCCTGCCCTCAAATCAAGACTACGCCCCGCCCTCTGAGCTGGTCGCTTTCATTCAGAATGGTTCTCCGCCAATCTACATTGGGTTTGGCTCCATTGTTGTGGACGACCCAGACGCTTTGACAGCCGTGATCTTGGAGGCCATCCGTCTAATTAACGTCCGAGCCATCCTCTGCAAAGGCTGGGCTTCTTTGGGCGAGTCGGCAATGACCACAAGGCCAGATATCTTCTTGGTTGAAGAATGCCAGCATGAATGGCTTTTCCAGCAAGTATCTTGCGTGGTGCATCATGGAGGCGCCGGCACGACAGCTGCTGGTATCGCTGCTGGTAAGCCAGCTGTTGTCGTGCCATTCTTTGGCGACCAAATATTCTGGGGCAGTATGATACATCGCGTAGGCGCAGGACCACGACCTATTCCGTTCACCATGCTCACAGCTTCTAATCTAGCCAAAGCGATCGCCACTGCGTTGACCGAAGAAATGCTGCAAAGAGCTAATGTACTTGGAGAGAGAATTCGCAAAGAAGGGGGAACTGGGGCAGGAGCAAGAAGTTTCCATGACCATCTGCCTGTGGGCGTTGTGGGGTGTTCGGTATTACCTCAGCGGGCAGCAGTCTGGCGGCACAACAGGAAAGACATCCGATTGAGCGCGGTGGCTGCAACCGTACTCAGAAAGCAGGGCCTTGTAGATTTTGGCGACCTGAAGCTGTACGTTATACTTCCTCGACAGAACCCAAGCATAACCTTACAGATCGAATCAGATATCGCCCATGTGAATACGATCTCACACCCGGAGCCTGGGAACCAGTAAGTGGAGCCTCACTAGCCATATTGGACCTTTTCTATGATACTTTCAAAGGCTTGGGGATGATTGGATCAGAGTTTACAAGGTTACCCTACGTTGGTCAAACCAACTCTCGATCCGGCCAGCCGGTGAAGACCGTCGACCTCCCCACGGACTCGCCCACAACCTCTTTTTCGCAGCCGGTCACGGGTGCATGTTCGACTCAAAGATTCATAGGCCAACGCGCAGCGAAGGGACTGTACCAAATCACCAAAGCTGCTGCACGCTCCCCGATGACATTCACCGTAGCTATGGCCCAAGGAGCCCACAACGCGCCAAGGATGTGGGGAGATAGGACAGTCCGACCTCAACCAAAGGTCACAGGTCTGGGCACCGGATTGATGGCCGGCTGTAAGGTAAGCTGTCTACTCAATGCTCATATATTGCTATTGGAAATAGACCCCCAGTTTACCCCTGTCCGTGTTTTGATAAGCACAGATGTGCCTCAATCCTTCCCCTCCAAGAATCCTAGATGCACAGTACGTTGGTGCTGATCTCTTCCCTTCCATCGGTACAGGAGCTTTTCCTAGGCACCTACGACGGAATCGCGGGGCTCGTCACCCAGCCCGTTCTTGGAGCAAAGGAGGACGGCGTCTTAGGCTTGATCAAGGGGTTCGCAAAAGGTGTTGTTGGCACTCCCGTGAAATTTTGGGCCGGTATGTCCCGTTAAATTGCACATGTTTCATCCTGTGGAAGCGAAGGGCAATCAATGAGCTGAGAGTGACACAGGTATGAATGGTATCGTCGGATACCCCCTTAAAGGCATCGATGTCGAGATTACGAATGCCTTCAGGGAGGATCAGGGGAAACTCATCGTCAGCGCAAGGATGGCTCAAGGAGAGAGAGAGGCGTTGGACGCGAACGAGGAGGAGAAAGGGGCTATTGTCGAGCGGTGGCATGCGATTATGGCAGATCGGGAACGCGAGAAGAGTCAATCGAAAAAGGAGGGCAAGAGGAAAGCACAGGCTTAGACTATTCATCCCTGACCGCGAGCTGATGTACCATCCATATAATCTAGAGCTATGGAGAGTACCAAAGTTACGAAAGATATTTGGATGTTGCGTGGTAGAGGAGTCTCGCACGAGACATCATCCATGGCGGCACACCACCGCAGTACAATATGCGATGGGCACCTTGCAGGGTGACAATGGCACGATCGCGAACTCATACATAGACCTGTTCCGACTTGCTCCAGAGCTCGCAAGCTACGAATTGATAACAGGGGTCGCGGGACAACGCACTAAAGCAGCAGGATTACGGACGGAAGGAGTGTAGCCCGCCGTACCAAGCAGGGCATCCGACGAAACGCTGGACGGATCGAGCGTAGCCCAAACTCAAAGACCGATGCCAGTAGCGGCTACAAGATGCACCTTTTAGACTCTCACAATGAGTACTTCAGTTGGCAGTGCACCTTCTTATCGAAACAACCAAAGCTGGAGCCAATTTTGCTTGCTACAAACTCTGCTACAGCATAGGCTCGTTGGCTGTAGCGTTAAGGGGGTGCACTGCCTAATATTGGGAAAGAAGCTACACCATTCAGTCGTCGTCACCAATTCCTTTTTTGTGTTGTCTCCGCGAACAGCGATGCTGATGAGTCTTCACTTCGTGGCCTCAGTCAAGAAGACCGCAAATGCTCGATCGACCAACCTTGTCAACGCCAATCTGGTCGTTCGTCACTCCATATATGGCTTAGACGGAAGGACGTACTGTTTTTTAGGACTTCCTCAGCCTTGATCCAATCCCAAGTCTGTTTCACCTCTAGATCATACCGATTCTGTGGAAGGAACAGAGCACGATCATGACACTTACGAAGCGTACTCGGATCTGTGGCCTACAGTCTAAAAACGGTTGCTTCACCTGCAAGTACGGTTTTCCTATGCTGAAAGTTGCTAATGGTGGACTAATCATTTAGGGCTCGTCGCGTTAAGTGCGGCGAGGAGTTGCCTGCGTGCCTACGCTGCGTACAGTCGGGTCGGGCCTGTGAAGGGTATCGGACCACTCCTGGAAGTACAGCTGATCGACTGCAGTCTGGCAACATTGCTGGATCCGACAAGGTTCGGGATCCAACCCCTACCTCTGGCCTACTCGACGGCCTTCGTCAGCCCCTGGAAGAAGCTAGGCTTGCCCGCGTGGGCTGCAGTCTTCTAAGCCTCGACTCGTATGGACAGTTTGGAGCCGCCGGATCAATTCTAGAAATCCTACTTCCCCAGCTTAGCCACGCAATTCCAATCGTCAACGCCGCTGCGGCTGCCCTTGGCGCCATCTACGAGTTGCAGACGTTGTCACCGAGAACTTCGGATCGTGCTCGTTTCTTTGCAGGTACCCTGTATGGAAAGGCAATCAGTGGCACACAGCAAGCCTTAGTTACACAGCCTCATGGATCAGTGCCGTTGTTGATGGTCTGTACGCTCTTAGCCTTTGCTGAAATTTTCTTGTGTCGTGAGCAAAATGCACTCCTCCATCTTCAAGGCGCGTTCAAGCTTCTCGAGCTCCGCCAAGCAGGACAAACAACCAGTGGTGCCCGGGCTGTCGAATCGGCGGAGCCGACCAATTGTGCGTCGGAAGACAACATTTCTATGCTTTTCCGGACTTTAGACATCCAAACTGCATCCTATTCGCTCGCCCATTATCCAGATATGCCAATTAGCAGTCTCCTTGCGCAATTGCCGCCTGTGGTCGATGTCACTACTGCTCGCTTGCACCTCATTCCTCTTGTTCATAGATGCTATCAATTTACCACCACCGCACCCAAGTACAAATACCATCCCCGTGCAGCAAGCTCCGATCTTGTTATCACTCAAGGTCGGCTCATTGGCCAACTCCGCCTTTGGCTCGACGCCCTTGACCAATACATCTCTTCAAAGGCGTCAGATTCGCCTAGTTACACTACAAATTCCTCACATTCTCACATCCTGATACTTCGTGTCCTATGCCTGGCCACTATCATCTGGACTTCGGCGGTCCTCGACCCATATGAAACAAGCTACGATGCCCATGCTGTCCATTTCCAGCGGATCGTGACTGATGCCGCCCAGATTCTAGCCAACAGGAGTGCTCAGCCACGGCCATCTTTGCTCCGAGAAGGCCAGCGTTTTTCCCCTGGGCCAGGCATCATTCAACCGCTCTTTCTCACAGCGATCAAGTACCGCAATCCTGTCTGGCGACGGCGTGCCGTCAACATCCTCCGGGACGCGGGTAGAGAGGGCCCGTGGCATGGTCCGCGGATCGCAAAAGCTGCTTTGCGCACTGCGGAGATAGAAGAGGCATATGTATTACCAGAGTCGGATTTGCGTGTGGGCATAGATTGCATCGGTGCTATCGAGGAGCGTAACAGGGTCCACGGGTGTTGTGTGATTCCGCAGACCGACACGGGCGAACGACAGACTGACGAGTTAGTATCCGTCAAGTTCAGTCGCTGTCCTGACATCGAGAAGCTGGTACATGCTACAGCATTCGATCATGATGGGGTTGAGTATCCGGCGTGTGAAGATGAGACATACTGGGAGTTGTGGGATGAGCTTATCGCTTGACTTTGACAGCGTATGGAGCTGTACGTTCCTTCTTGAATTACTTACCCTGGAGACTTTCTTCTACCTACGAGTCCTATGAGGTATTCCTCTCGGATCCGTTTCTTCGTGAAACTTATCAACAGTAATGTTATCTTGAACGACGGGTTCAGTAATTAGCAAATATCATTGTTAGGCCAATGAATCTATAATCCCAGCTATGAAAGTGCTTTAATTCAACAATCATCCCGGATAATCAGGAAAGCCCCAAGAAGAGCAATCCATAAGAAAAGTGTAACTAGATCTTCTTAGTCGGTGCCCAGTCTGGCATAAGCCAATTGAAAGTGTTCTTCATAGAAACGCTGGTCATCTTACTCAGCTCTCGAAATTTAGACGACCCAAATTTCCCAAGTTTTTATAGAATATTGGAATGCTAGTCCCCTGGCTCTTAAACTATTCCAACGGTCGTCTAGCGTTTCATAACGACTCACTCTCGTGGAAATTTCTGGGTATCTGATGTAAAAATGTAACGTGATGACCAAGGTAAGAACTACCCTTCACCAGGTAAGGCCATACGGCCACAAGAGAAGACTCCGTAGCCGAAGAGTCTAAGTCGAATCATACACGCGTAATATTCTGCTCCATCTCAAAAATGACCAATCGAACACCATCAACCTAAATACCGACTTCCCCCTCCCACCCATCTTCCACCCCAAGAGAACCCCCCTCCTCCCTATGCCCCCCCCACAATGGCAGCGACAGCGCCTCCCCCCCAACCCACCACCACCCTCCAACAACAATCCTCCG
>JAABUX010001719.1_pt1 | contig 32327 bp, 27 predicted proteins | sample 5561851 | NCBI WGS metagenome assembly JAABUX01 (sample SAMN10711883, study PRJNA513361) | rock metagenome | isolation source: Antarctica rocks | place: Antarctica: Victoria Land, Richard Nunatak red sandstone | collected 2016-01-03
CTCTCTTCCCCTATTGTTTTTAACTCTGCCGTAGGAATTCCACTTCATGCCAACGCTCTATATGTAACGAAGAACGGCTTGGAGACACTTCGCATGGAAGGTACATCTCGTTGCGCATCTCGTGGGGAGACCCCCCATCATGTGAGTCGGTGTCATCCATACGCTACCTATGTATCGTTGGGTGTGTCCACAAAACAGCAGTACCAGAATCAGGCTCAGCAGGTCTACGATCTACTTAAAGCTCACCAGCAGGAGTATATCTATCATTCATCGCCTCAGAGCTTTGCCCTTGCCCTCCAGAACGCACGCATAATCGTGCAGTTTACAACCTACCTCAATTATGATACGCAGAATGAAGCACTGACTCGCTACTATCAGCGTGATACCTTCATGGCCGAAAACGTGACGTGGATTCACGATCATACTGCTGGTAGCAACCCGAAAATCATTGTCTGGGCGCATGATGGGCATATCGCCAACGATACATTCTACAACTCCCAGGATGGCAGAAATATGGGAGGTGAATTGCGTACACGATACAAAGACAGCTATCTCTCTATCGGCACCACTCTTTACCAAGGTGCGTTTAGAGTCTATCATTATCCTGAAACCTCAACCCAACAGATTCCAACTCCGAATCTGGATACCTACAACTACGATCTTGGTCAAGCTAATCTTCCCCTCTATATGCTCAACCTCCGCAAAGTCCCATTCGGTCCTGTAGCTAATTGGGCGAATAGCTTTACCGACATCTTCCTCAACTATGGTCTTGGAGGGGAAGATTTGTCTTCCATATGCGTACTCAGTCAGTGGTTCGACGTTATCATCCACGTTCAGAAGACCGCCCCATCCAATCCCCTGTAAACCAGGAGAAGAGAGATGTGTGGAGGATGAGTTTTTCGGCTTGAGACCGAAAAACTCATCCTCCATAGACAACAGTTTGCGAAGCACCAGAGGCACTAAGGAATCAAGGGGAGGTGAGTAGTTACGTTGTATAATGTGGTAATGAATAATTTGGATGCTAGTAAGAGTAGGTAGTTTATATGCAGCTTGTAAAAATAGCTGTTGTAGAGCGGCTATGAGAAAGTAGAGTTAAGATATGTGGGTTGATATAGTAGCCTCAATCCTGGAAGGTGTTATTGACGGTGGGGTCGCACTTTTGTCTCACACCGTCAATAAGACTGAGAAACTTTCTTTAGCACGAAAAGCTGAGTTAGACATACGGCTAAGGCATCCGAAAGAGCTTCAGCGGTTGCTACGCGACAAGCAGAAGTTACCAGCGATTAAGCTGTATCGCGATGAGACGAAGGCAACTTTGAGAGAGGCCAAGCTTGCTGTAGAAATGATGCAAGACGAGATGCTTGTAGCTCAATACGAAACGCGCCTCTCTAAGGGTAATCCAGCAGATTTGGAAGAGGTACGATACCAATTACAAGAAGGGAACAAGCTAAAAGCTATCAAGGTGTACCGCAAAAGCACTGGCGTTGGTTTGAAAGAAGCGAAAGAGGCGGTGGAAATGCTGGCAACGAAATGGAGTCTGGGCTAATAAAGCATTTCGCAAGCGTGACTTCTCTAAGAAACCACGCTTGTTTTTTGTTGGAAGTTGTCCGTACTTTCCGCTGTCAAATCAAAACGGTAATGATAAGATATAGAGTAATGACAGCGAAGCACTATCTCGCGTCATAGTGTTTCACCTTCTACAAAGAAATGTATGTTACACAGCTTGAGGAGGAAACAACGATGGCCCCACAATCCAACGATGGACAGCAGCAGGAAGAGTTTCGACAACTTTTGACGAAAGAGGAGCATTTTGCCCCTAGCCCCGAAATGATGGCGATGGTCGATGTGAAGGACTATCAAGCTCTCTATGATAAGGCGGAGAGCAATCTTGAGGCGTTCTGGGATGAGATAGCGAAGGGCTTCGAGTGGGTCAAGCCCTGGACAAGTGTGATGGAGGGAACAGTGCCACATACACGCTGGTTTGTCGATGGGCAGGTGAATATCACAACGAACTGTCTTGACCGTCATGCGAATGGGAGTCGCGCCAACAAAACGGCTTTGTTATGGGTTGGTGAGGATGGCGAGGAGCGCAGATATACTTTTCCTGAATTGTTAGCGTTGACATGTCAAGTTGCGAATGGATTGCGTTCGCTTGGTGTCAAGAAGGGTGATCGCATCTGTATTTATTTGCCATTGACGCCGGAGGGCATTGTGACGATGCTGGCGTGTGCGAGGATTGGTGCGATTCATTCGGTGGTCTATGCAGGTCTCGGTAGTGGCGCGCTACGGTCACGTATCGAGGATGCACAGGCGCGTGTGATTGTGACCTCGGATATTGGCTATCGGCGTGGCAAGGTGACGCAGTTGAAGTCTATCGTCGATGAGGCCGTGAAGGACCTGAACCTTGTAGAGAAGGTGGTGGTGCATCGCCGTGCTAATCCGTTTGTGCCGTTGGACCCAACACGCGAGATTGATTTCTATGACCTGTGTAGTACACAGGCGACGACCTGTCCTGCCGAGGTAATGGAGTCGGAGGATCCGTTGTTCATGCTCTACACTTCTGGCTCGACGGGTGCTCCGAAAGGGTGTGTCTACGTGCATGGTGGCTATATGGTTGGAGCAGCATATTATATCAAACTGGCCTTCGACATGAAGGAGGATGATATCTACCTGTGCATGTCCGATATCGGCTGGATCGTGGGACATAGCGCGATGGTGTACGGTCCATTGGCGAATGGCACCACGATTTTTGTGCGTGAGGGTGCGCCCGATTATCCAAATCCTGGCATTATCTGGGAACTGGTCGAGAAGTATGGCATCACCAAGCTCTTCACGGCACCGACCGCGCTACGCATGTTTATGAAGTTTGGGCCTCAGCATGTGCAGGTACATGATCTCAAAAGTTTGCGTTTGATCGTATGCGCGGGCGAGCCACTTAATCCAGAGGCGTATCTGTGGGCACGCGAGCATATCGGTGACAATGGACGCATTCCCATCTGTGATAACTGGTGGCAGACGGAGACAGCGGCTCCAACGGTGGCGACGCTACCGAGCATGGAGGTACGTTTGGGACGCGCGGGTAAAGCGTTGCCGGGGTATACGGTGAAGGTGCTTGATCGAAAAGGACAAGCAGTCGGCGTCAATCAGGGTGGCTATCTCGTGATTGAGGGATCGTGGCCGCAAATGTTCCGCACGATATGGGGCAACGAGGAACGCTATCTCGCGTACTGGCAAACAGTGCCACCCTACTATACGGCAGGCGATGTGGCAACAACGGATGAAGACGGTTATATCGCGGTACTGGGTCGCTTCGACGATGTAATGAATGTCGCAGGGCATCGTATCGGTACTTCGGATGTCGAGAGTGCGCTGGTGAGCCATCCCTCTGTCGCTGAAGCAGGTGTTATTAGCAAGCCTGATGCCATGAAAGGCGAGGCAATCAAAGCTTTTGTGACGCTCAAAGTGGGTCAAACGCCGAGCGAGGAGCTACGACGCGACTTGATCAACCATGTGCGGAGCGAGCTGGGACCGATTGCGACACCATCCGAGCTAGATTTTGTAGCAGCCTTGCCTAAGACGCGCTCTGGTAAAATCATGCGGCGTGTGTTGAAGGCGAGGGAGTTAGGGACAGAGCTAGGTGATGTAACTACGATTGAGGAGTAATAATTTCTAATTTGCTCGTTTTGTTGCTAGTAACAAAACGAGCAAATTAGAAATCAAGTTTTTTATATGTATTACTCTAGTCTCGCACCTAGAAGCACTTGTAGCAGAGGTGCTTGTTGCCCTCGGCTCAGAGACACTCGTGTTCCCTCTACATCGGTATTCATGCGATGTACAATTACCGTATCGAGGGTTGGAATAATTAACATAGTATGTCCACCTGAGCCAAGATTGGAAAATTGATGTATCCAGGATGATACGAGCTATTACCTTAGTTTTGCACAGCAGCTTGAAAGACAATGACATAACTGAACGTGGTTCCATCGACCTGATAAGCATAACAACCTGGGGCTTGTAGACGAGTGTATCCGCCACCATTAGGCCAGGGAGAACCACCAAGCGACGTATCTATCATTAACTGATGCATAAGAGGTTGAGAAGATGATGTATCAAAGCGTATTTCATGTGGACCATCTACCTGATGACCCCGCACTAGAACAAATCCTTGGTAGCTCGGATTGACGAACCACAGTACCTTTGCCCCACCCCATCCCTGTGTGCCTACTCCATTCGCCCAATGCTGTGCATCAGCGTAGAAGAGAACAGCAGACGACATAATCTCATTCGTTCCAATTGTAGCATATGCGGGACCATTTCCTTGTACGACAACCAATCATGGATCGACTCGTTTCTCTGGTGAGGTCGGACAGGAAGTATTCGATGCAACAACAGGGAGATGCAAAGGCCGTTGTTGTAGCGTTTGTAAAGATGCAGATGTTGGTGTCTTTGCTTGTAGAGATGTGCTGTGAGTGGTTGCTGATTGTGTGTAGCTAGTCGAACTACAGGCTACGATCACCAACAGCAAGCTGGAGAATAGCACGAAGCGTGTAATGGTACGTCGTGAAGCCATGTGTAGCTCCTTTTTGAATGATGATGTGTTCGCTACGCAACGTATGTCTATTTATCGCATCTGATGCCAACTACTTACCACTAAGAGTATACTACCTCCTATTATCAAGAGCAAATTCAGTTTTCGCACATACTGTGTTAGTGTGAAAAAAGCGGATAACTCATGTTACATAACAGGCAATAAAAAGAGAACTGCAATTGAGTCAATTGCAGTTCTCTTTTTATTGCTTAGTTTACGGTTTGTTATTACCAGCACCACCGAGAATGACGGTTGGGTCATTAGTAGGAGTGGCGTCGGTGGGCGGCGTGATGGTTACGGGAACGTTAAATTTGCTGAGGTCGATGATAGAGTCTTGATTTGATGTGACATTTGTTGGTACGGTGCCTGCTACTGTTGGGGTACCACTAAGAGAGCTTGTATCAAGAGCGAGGCTGAGTTTGAACTCGGTGCGATGGACATAGAATTGAGTCTCGTCAATCCATACGTCAATCAAGGATTGGAATGATTTCGTTTTGTTCAGGACGGCATCAATATTCTGCTGGCTGAGACCACCACTTAGCTGCGGATTGTCTTTGAGCAACTGGCTCAGCGCAGTCTTGTCGAGATCGGCGGTGATATGACGCAGGTTTTGGCCGTTCAACTGCTGGGTGCCATAATCGGTGATTTTGGCGTGTTGAATAAGGCCGATCAAGGTATTCTGGTCAATGTTAAAACCGGAGAAGGTGCTACCGATTGCTCCCTGTAAGGAAGATTTATCAAGTACGTACCATTTGCCTTGCGCGTTTTGTATATAGACCTTTTCGCCTTTCAGTATTTCGGAGAGGGTTGTCCCTTGATTGATAGTCAGTTTGAGTTGCTCTTGATCGGGTAGAGCCTCATCGCCACTACCTGTTAGATTGACAGTAAGATTGTTTGCGGTAGGTGTTCCGGTAGCAGTTGTTGAAGTGGCACTCGTTGAGCCAGATGTTTGAACGGCGGAATGTTGTATTTCAACATGAGCGGACTTGAGTTGTTTCATGGCATCCGCGCTTTTTTGCAATACCTGTAATGGCGTCAGTGAACTTCCACTTCCAGGAGTTGTCACCGTAGAACCGCAGGCACTGGCAAACAACGCCGTTAGCAGTAGTGCGAGGAATAGCATGACATAGTTTTTTCGCATTCATTAGCTCCTTCAATATAACAGTAGTTATGTAGCATAATTTGTATCTATACCTCTGCTTATAATACGGGCCAAACAGAGACAATGTTTACATTTGCACTTTAGTAGTTTGTTTCATGTTGTATCTCTCTCTTGTCCCCATTCGTTATTATTTTACAGATTACTACTTTAAGAAAGAAGGAACAAGGACACTATCAGTATATTTACATACTACATTTCAACTGTTACATATCTTATGTTGTATTATGCATGAGAATACGTAGGAAAACCGCTTGCTATCTGTACATTTTATGCAACTAGTCCTGTAAATTAGACGTATTTTATAGGGTATAAGATATAATAATGCTGTAAGAAAGTCCCTTATTCTGTAGCTGGGGTAGGATAGATACGATGTCAATAATGAACACTACACGGAAACTGTTACATAAAAACTGTTATATAGCATATTTACTTGCATTGATGAGTGTGCTATATGCGGTCTTTTCTCTTGGAGGGTATACGGTAGCGTATGCTGATGGTACGCCTGGTGGTAATATTGCTGATCCGGTGGTACGTGCAGTCGATATTGCAAACCCTGCCATAGTGCGTATTATCACCGCTATACCTGCAAAATTGACCGTTCACTTTTCGGCGACGGATAACGTCACATTCCCTCAATCAGGAAATCCTTACCCATTGGAATTTTCTGGTAGTGGTGCCTTTATTAGTGGTCATGGTGATATTCTGACCGCTGACCATGTTGTTAATCCACCACAAGATGCATTGCTCAGTCAGTATCTCGATCAAACGGCAGCACAGGATGTGGCGACATACATCAATCAGCATGGTACGCAACAGGTAACAAGCGATCAGGTAACGCAGGCATTGCAAAGCAAGCAAATTGCATCAGACCCACAATACGGTACACCGATAAGCGATGCTTTTCTCAGTACAGCCTATACAGGAACATTAACGGCAACAACCTTCAGTGCGCTGCCCAAGGGAATTTATGCAAGGGTCGATAGTATCGAGAAGCAAAGCCCTGTTGACCAGAAAGATGTGGCAGTTGTGCATGTGCCAATGAATGATACACCAAATATCGTTATTGGTGACTCGACGGCGGTACAGCAACAGGACGAACTCACGATTATTGGTTTTCCTGGCAATGGCGATGTTGGAAACAACCCAAGCAGCGTGCTTTCCTCATCGATCAACAAGGTTATTGTTAGTTCATTGAAAACAAAAGATAATGGTGCGCCAGTTATTCAGGTTGGTGGCAATGTCGAGCATGGTGATAGTGGTGGTCCAGCATTAAACAGCGGAGGTAAGATTGTCGGTGTTGTCAGTTTCGGCACCTCTGATCCTAATTCCCCTGGTAGCACTAGTTTTCTACAAGCAAGTAGCAGCGCAGAGGAGTTAGTGCAATCGCTTAACCTGGATACGACCCCAGGAGCATTTCAAAAGACATGGGGTCAAGCCTTTACAGACTACGCGTCAACATCAGCAGGGCACTGGCATAAAGCGGCAAGTGAGTTTTCGCAGTTGCAGAGCAGTTATCCTAATTTCAAAGCGGTCACGCCGTACCTGAACTATGCACAGGATCAAGCGAAGAACGAGCAAGTACCTAATGCTCCGATCAGCATCGGCAGTATTAGCTCTGTATCCGCCCTTGCATGGACGATTGGAGCCGTAACGTTTATTGCTCTACTCGTGCTCGTGATTGTTGCGCTTGGTTTTGGACGCAAGGGCAAGAAGAGTGTGGTAGCACCAATTCATGGAGGTCAGGGGTATCCTATTCAACCAGGACAGGTGTCCCCAATGTATGGGCAGATGGTACAACCACAACAGAGCAACAATGCTTACGGCTCTAATACTCCTCCCGCTCCTCAAGTGTATGGTAATGGCTTATCAGCTTTTGGTGCTCCACAACCAACTTCAACGTATTCTGTTCCACCCTATCCAGGACAGGCACCAATAGTACAGCCTCCACCAATAGTTCCTTCGGAAGAAAAGACGGTAATTGGCTCAGTGCCTCAGCCGCAAGGACAGACACCAGTACAACCTCCACCAATAGTTCCTTTGGAAGAAAGAACAGTGATTGGTTCAGTACCACAGCCGCAAGGACAGGCATCTGATAATTCTGCTGTATTGCGTCCATGGCCGTGTGGACATCTCAACCGCTCGAACGCACGCTTCTGTAGTGTATGTGGTGAACCAACGCCGCCACCACCTGCGTCATCAACATTTATACGTCACATCGAGCAATAGAAAGAGAACAACATGATACGCAAAGTGGCGCAGGGCACAATATTCCCGCGCGAAGATGGCAAGGTTATCAACGAGCATTTTGGGGTTCTGAACACACACAGTGATGCGTTCAGCCTCGCCCATATGACGGCTCCTCCAGCATGGCACGAGCCTGCACAGGTTGCGGCATTCGATGAGGTGGTGATTGTTGTCCGTGGAACGTTGGCAATAGAGGCGGACGGTGAAGACCTCGCAATTGAGCCAGGAGAGACGTGTATGATCGAGAAGGGTACACGCGTTGTTTACAGCAACGCCAGCCAGGAATATGCATGTGAATACTGGTCATTATGTATACCAGCATTCCGGCCAGAGCGCACAAATATGGGCGCGTAAAACTTGGATAGAACACGGAAAAACAGGGAGACCGCAAGGGTCTCCCTGTTCATCACGAACGATATGGTTATGCACCCATGATATTGTAGCCTGCATCGACGAACATGATTTCGCCTGTGATGGCTCGTGAATGAGGTCCACACAGGAAAAGAGCAGCATCGCCAACTTCGCTCTGCTCAATGTTACGGCGGAGCGGAGCGACCTGTCCCATCTGCTCACGAAACGATGTGAAGCCGGAGACGCCGCGTGCTGCAAGAGTGTTGAGCGGACCGGCGGAGATAGCGTTGACGCGGATGTTATGTTCGCCTAATTCAAATGCAAGGTACCGCACACTACACTCTAATGCGGCCTTGGCAACGGCCATCACGTTATACTTGGGCATGACGCGCTCGCTCGCCATGTAAGTAAGTGTAAGGATACTGCCACCCTTCACCTGCATCAGTGGTTTCGCTCGCTTCGCCATCGCAACTAGAGAATAGGCACTGATATCGAGGGCGGTATGGAAGCCAGCACGCGTTGTCTCGGTGAAGGGATTCTCTAGCTCGCTTGGTGGAGCATAGGCGACGGAGTGAACAAGGATATCAAGTTCGCCATTAAATAATTTGCTTGCTTCCGCAAAAGCCGCGTCAAGCTGGTCGTCTTGTTGTACATCGCAGGGGATTACAGAAGTATTGGGAATTTTTGTTGCGAGTTCGCGGACGTACTTCTCCATACGTTCCTGATATGCCAGAATAATCTGTGTACCTTCGGCGGCGAGTGACTGAGCGATAGCCCAGCCGATAGAGCGGTGGTTGGCGACACCAAAAATAAGGGCCTTTTTACCTTCCAGTAAGGGCATAGTCTTTCTCCTCTACTTGTGTAGGGGCCATAATTTATTACGCCCTTGTCCCAAATGTACATGACGACGAGGGCGTAATAAATTATGGCCCCTACAGGTTAACGTTCGATTGGATAGCGACGGCCAACCCAGCCGTTCATACCATTAGCAAGGTTATGAACCTTCGTGAGACCTGTCAGCGATGCGATTTCTGATGCCGTTGCGCTATGCTGCCCTGATGCACAGACAAAGATTACATCTTCATCCGGCGGTAAATTCATATCTTGCAATGCTTTGCCAAAGATATAAATGCCACTAATCGTCACAAGGTCAGCTTCAGCAATGTGACCGCGATTCCATTCTTCCGGTGTACGTACATCTATGACACGAGTGCCTGCCTCGATCATGCGCTTTGCGTCATCGGTGCCAATCGTAGTATAGGGTAACATTTCTTCTTCGTCTTCGTATGCCATACCTAACTCCTTACGCTCTTTTATCTTTACTGTATTGCTCTAGCCAGATGCGACCTAGCAAGGTGGGAGTAATCATGTATTCGTCACCCACAAAATCCATTGTGAGGAAGCCCTGGTCTTCCATTTCACGAAAGTCATCGGTGGTAAGATAATACGTGCGAAGCATCCGTGTTATATCGCTCTCTGGCAACTGTTTCCAGTTCAAGAGGACGCCAAGAATAGCAGCATATTTAGGGCTGCCATCATCAACTGCTCGCATACATACCTCTAACTTTTACAGGTTCGGCGGTGTGCCGTGTTGTTCCATTATAACACAATATTTCGTCCCCTCAGTCGTGGATAAGATGTGCTATAACGTTAGCAGAAAGAGAGCGAGAGAACGAAGGAGTGCTGGTGAAATGAACGATAACAGGCAACGAGAAGAGATACAAGGTATGCAAGCAAGTACACTTGTGCGGAATATCGGGCAACTGGTAACGATGGCGCAAGAACCAATGAAAGGAGGCAGTGGACAGCTACAGATAGTAGAACATGCAGCGATAGCGGTTCGAGATGGCATCATCGTTTGGGTTGGTCGCGATGCCTCTATTCCCCAATTTCGGCATACGGATAGTAAAAACGCGGCTAAGATTCCGACTATTGACGCGCAAGGGATGGTTGTTACGCCAGGCTTTGTGGACTCACACACACATCTTGTTTTTGCGGGGAATCGCGCGGAAGAATTTCATTTGCGGCGTAGTGGTATGAGTTATGGCGAATTGTTAGCACAGGGACGCGGTATTCTTACAACGATGAGTGCTACCCGTAGTGCTGATGCACAAACGCTGCTAGCATCAGCAAATGTACGACTATCGGCGATGCGTAGTTATGGTACAACAACGGTTGAGGTCAAGACGGGCTATGGTTTGAATGTGGAGACAGAAGAGATGTGTTTACGTCTCTTGGCTGAACTCGACATAGAGAATGCGCTACGTGTCGTGCCTACGTTTCTTGGAGCACATAGTGTACCACCAGAATACAAACATAAGCGCGATGATTATGTTGCCTTGGTCGTTAACGAGATGCTCCCCCGATTCGTGGGGTTGGCGCGTTTCTGTGACGTTTTTTGTGAGCGCGAAGCCTTCACACTAAGTGAGAGCCGTAGCATACTGACACGCGCTAAAGAGTTAGGGTATAAGCTCAAAGTCCATGCCGATCAATTGAGTTCATCGGGTGGCACTCAATTAGCAGCCGAATTGGGGGCGGTTTCTGCTGATCATCTGGATCACGCAACTGATGCTGATCTCGACGCACTGCAGAATGCTGGTGTTGTTGCTACGCTCCTTCCCGGTTGTTCTTATACATTGCGGAGTCCGTATCCGACGGCGCGACGTTATTTTGAGCATGGCCTTACCGTTGCATTAGCTACTGACTTCAATCCAGGTACCTCGTATTGTGAAAATATGCAAATGATAATTGGGCTGGCGATGTCGGAGATGGGTATGACATTGGAGGAAGCGTTGCTAGCGGCGACAATCAACGGTGCGAAGGCCCTTGCCTTGCAGGAGCAGATTGGGAGTATCGAGATTGGCAAACGGTGCGAGCTTGCACTGTGGTCAATACAAGATTATCATGAGATAGGCTACCACTTCGGCGTCAACCTTGTACAATCAGTTTTGCTAGTGTAATAGTATTTGTGTTTCACGCCACAATGTTTCACGTGAAACATTGTTGTAGGCAAAGAGCAAATTGTTTCACGTGAAACATTGAGAGATGAATTATGCATCAGCCAGTCAACAGCGAAAATCAGTTTGTTGTCGATTTGCTTACAACGCTACAACAGGAGCGATTTAGTCCTTTAGCATGGTGGCATTTTCTAGTACGCTCCTGGCGTATGGCGTGGAAGACGGCGCGTACTAATCCTTCACTTATGACATCGTGGCTACGAGCAACAACGTTTATGAGTGTGTTAATGATAGGCTTATGTGTACTAATGAGTTTCTTTGAAAGTCCAGTTGCATTGGTACGCCTGTTTCCAGGCTTTCTCTTTTGCGTAGCATGGCAGCAAAGTGATCTTTTCTGGCACCTGGGATTGAATCGACAGACGCATACGGGTAAGCTGTTACCAACTATAGGTATAGCTACTATGCTAACGGGAATACGTGGTCTGGGTGCATCACTGCTATTGGGTCGGCTTGTCGGTGGACTTGATACACCTATAGAGTTTGCTTTATGGATTTTTGTTTTTGGAGTTGCTACCGATATTCTCGATGGACTAGTTGCACGTGGAACCAAAACGCAAAGTAAACTTGGTCAAATTATAGATGGTGAGGCTGATTTTTGTCTGTACGTTGCACTTAGCATTATTCTTGTGCAGGATGGCGTGCTTCTGCTCTGGCTCGGTATTATCCTAGTTCTCCGCTTTTTTGTACCGCTGATTGCAGCATTGACAAGTTACTTTCTTTTCGCACAGCCAGTACGCTTCGGCTCGACAATCTGGGGTAAATGTGCAGGCGTGGCACAATGTTTGTATTTTTTCGTGTTGCTGGCACCAGCACAACTTGTGTGGATTACACGTCCCATCAATCTATCGTTGCTCATTCTAACACTTGCTCTTACTATCATGGCACCGCTAGCACAGATAAGAGCGAACAAGGCTTCTATTAGAGGGAAACAATGATTAGAGATGTTTCACGTGAAACATCGAATGACTGCACCAGTGAACAATGGTTTAGTAATACACTATCAACTTTGGTGTGATAGTATTTCGTAGGGACCAGATTATCGTCTTTGGCGAAATAATGAGGGTATTGTAGGGACCGATTTATCGCACGAAATCCTTGCCAACCCTATTTGGGAGTGTGTTAGAACTGATATCTCGTGATAAATCACGCCCTCGGACGCGATAAATCTGGTCCCTACGAAAGAACGTTAAAACACAGGTATGAGTGTTCAAGCATGCTAAGATATGGACAACGAGGTTCAGAAAGGAGTCTTCATGATGAAGACAGAATCAATACAACAAATTATATTGAATGGACAAGCACTTACAAGCGACGAGGTACTTGCCGTCGCTCGGCAGTATGTACCTGTAACAATAGGTGACGAAGCAATACAGCTTATCAAGGCTGCCAGGGCGGTGATCGACACCATTGCGGTTGAAGGAAAAAAAGTCTATGGTGTGACAACAGGCTTTGGACATTTGAGTAGTGTGCGTATTCCACAAGAGCAGTTAGTGGACCTGCAACACAATCTATTGCGAAGTCACGCAGCAGGTGTTGGTGAACCTTTGAGCGAAGAGGTTACACGCGCTATGATGCTCTTACTAGCAGCCAGTCTTGCACGCGGCCATTCGGGTGTACGCGTCAAGCTTGTGCAATCGTTGCTTGCATTGCTTAATGCTCATGTCTATCCGTACATTCCTTCGCGTGGCTCGGTTGGAGCGAGTGGTGATCTTGCGCCATTAGCACATCTTGGCTTATTGTTGGTTGGTGAAGGTGAGGCTTTTTACAACGGTCAACGAACGCCTGGTGCCGATGTACTTTTACATATTGGACTGGATCCCCTACGCTTGCAAGCAAAAGAGGGCCTTGCTCTTATCAACGGCACACATCTTATGGAGGCAATCGCGATTTTAGCACTTGCCGATGCAGAGATGCTGATGCAGAGTGCTGAGGTTGCGTATGCTATGAGCCTCGAAGGATTGCTGGGCAGCCATGTACCACTTGATGCACGTATTCATGCGCGACGCGGACAGGTGGGACAACAACAGAGTGCGGCACACTTGCGTCAACTGGTACGTGAAAGCGCGATATGCGAAAGTCATAGTGATTGCCCAAGAGTGCAAGACCCCTATACGCTACGCTGTGCGCCGCAGGTGTTCGGTGCTATTCGCGATGCCCTGCACTATTGCAAAAACACTTTTGAGCGTGAATTAGGAGCGGTGACGGATAATCCATTGGTGTTTCCAGCAGAGAACGATGTGATCAGTGGCGGTAATTTTCATGGGCAACCACTGGCACTGGCACTGGACATGATGGCGATTGCGTTGGCGCAACTAGCAAGCTTCTCTGAACGGCGCATCTTTGATTTAATGGGACCTCATGAATGGGATAAGGATGGCGCACCACTGTTTCTCACGCCAAATCCTGGCCTCAATTCAGGCTTGATGATAACTCAGTATGTAGCGGCGGCATTGGTGAATGAGATTAAAATACTGGCGCATCCAGCCAGCATCGACTCTATCCCCACGTCGGCAGGCATGGAAGATTTTGTCAGTATGGGTGTGACGAGTGCCCACAAGTTGTCACGTGTCATTGAGCAGGCACAGCAGGTTATAGCGATTGAGTTGATGTGCGCGGCACAAATGTTAGAGTTTCGGGAGCCACTACAACCGGGAGTGGGCGTGCGTGTAGCATTCGAGCGTGTGCGTAGCCTTGTTCCTAAATTGGAACAGGACCGTGTACTTGCGCCGGACATGGCAATACTCGCGCAAGCGGTTAAAAATGGTGTGTTTGTCATAGAGGCATAATGTTTCACGTGAAACATAAATACAGTAGGGTAGCAAATGGGAGCAATGTTTCACGTGAAACATTGCTCCCATTTGCTACCCCTCTTCACAATGTGCTACACTGAATTGTCGGCAGATCAACGACGATGCTGTCGTGCATAAGTACGCCAGGATGTGCGTATACGAAGGGAGCATACACGGTGATTACCCACGAGGATTCGCAATCTTCATTTTCCTCTTCCACCTCGGACTACTATACACTACTACAACGACTTCGACACGATATACTGGTACGCTATCGTCCACATATTCAGGAAGGCCCTGGCCCAATTCGCATGATGGCACGCATTGTAGCAGAGCTTGAGCAAGAATGTCGAGAACACGGTATACCCGATGCCATTATCAAAACTGAAATCGTCAATCGTACTATCGGCGATATCAATCTACGTCTCGTCACTGAATGCGAAGGAGAGCCAGGGGGTACTGAAGATTACCGTAGTCTGGCGGACGAAGTAGGCGTTGCGCTCCCCGGCGAGCAGTTGAGCGGCTATACCGCAACGGGGGCAAGATATCTCTGGTTACGTGAGCAGATGATGGAGTGCGAACGACTATTGCTCTCGCAGCATATTGACCCACGTATGTACGATATCTACGGTATCGGGAACCCACTTTTGCGCGAACGGCTCACACAAGAGATGCAGCACTGGGGCTTGCCAGTACATAGAGAGCAGGTTGCAGCGAGTCTGGGGGCGATGGATGGCATTGATAAAGTGTTGCGTAGCTTACATGTATACTATCAAGCTCGTGGTATTACGGATAGCGCAATACTTTTTCCAGAACCGGGCTTTGCTGTTCCAGAATGGCAGGCACGTTCCTATGGGTATTGTCTTCATCATTTCAGAACATTAGAAGAAAATCGTTTTAAGATCACGGGACAAGAACTCGACGCTCTCCTACATGAACATCCAGATATTCGAGTTATGTATTTGACCATTACAAACAATCCCACAACCTTTGCCTATAGTGCAGAAGAGTTGAATGCCTTGCATGCCGTCCTGAGAAAATATAGAGAGGCTGGACGCGACATTATCATTCTTGCCGACCTCGCATATATTGGCACTGGCAATCCTGCTGATGATAGGGCACGCATGGCAACGTTTGCAGAGGTGGATGTATTGCAGCATGCAGTGCTTGTCAGCAGTTTTTCAAAGACGTATAGCTTAACAGGAGAACGTTTTGGTTGGGTGACAATAGGGGATCCCGCACTGGTAACGGCGTTTACTCCGTCCTGGACGAACACAATGGCTTCGCTGCCAGGAGAATGGCAATTGCGTTTTATGGCATATATGCACCTGTTCGATACATACCCCTACCTCGCTGAAAAGTTACGTGCCTTCTACAAGCTCCGTCGTCAACGCTTTATAGCCCAATTGCGTCGTATCGACGAAGAGCTGCACATCTTCAAGCACATTTACCTCGATGATGATGCAACCGTTTACAATTGGAGTCAGTTGCAAGCAGGAGAGGACGCATTCTCACTGTTCGAGAAGACGGGTATTGCCAGTGTTCCCGGTTCGGGCTTTGGTTATAGTGATGAATATGTGCGCTTCTCTATCGGCGTCATTCCTATTGTTTGACCTTGCCAGTTGCGTAACCACATGGTACCCTTATAGTATTCCAGAGGAATGAAAATGTAATGTTTCACGTGAAACATTACAATGCTACGGATAAGAAAGATAGGAGAACAAGTTATGACCTTACGCGTAGGTATCAATGGTTTCGGACGCATTGGTCGTCAGTCTATGAAGGCTATGCTTGAGCGGTATCCGCAAGATATTGAGGTCGTTGCGATTAACGATCTTACCGATACGAAGACGAACGCACACCTGCTGAAATATGACTCCACCTATGGACGTTTCCCCGGTGAGGTCGAGGCCACACCAGAGGCACTGATTGTTAACGGACATAGCATCAAGGTTATTTCACAGCGCGACCCCGCACAAATTCCCTGGGGCGATCTCGGCGTGCAACTCGTCATCGAGTCCACTGGATTTTTCACCGATGCCGATAAAGCAGCGGCACACCTGCAAGGTGGCGCAAAAAAGGTTATTATTTCAGCACCGGCAAAGGGCGAAGATATAACGATTGCGATGGGCGTCAATGATAATGTCTACGACCCAACCAAACATAATATTATCTCCAATGCATCCTGCACCACCAATTGTCTCGCACCAACGGCGAAGGTACTCAACGATACATTCGGTATCGAGTATGGCCTGATGAATACCATCCACTCCTACACGAATGATCAGCGCATCCTCGATCAGGTACACAAGGACTTACGCCGCGCTCGTACCGCTGGTGCCAACATTATCCCAACCTCTTCAGGTGCCGCACTCGCGCTCGCGCTGGTTATTCCAGAACTCAAGGGTCGCTTTGATGGCATGTCACTGCGCGTACCAACCGTGACAGTTTCAGTAGTTGACTTCGTGGCTACGGTCCGTAAAAATGCGACAAAGGATAGCATCAATGCGGCATTCAAAGAGGCTGCGGCAGGGCCGCTCAATGGCATTTTGGATATTAACGAAGAGCCACTGGTATCTACCGATTATCGCGGTGACTCACATTCGTCTATCGTCGATGGTCTCTCGACAATGGTGCTGGGCAACAACATGGTCAAGGTGATTGCATGGTACGACAACGAGTGGGGTTATTCGTGCCGCGTGGCAGACCTGGCGAATTTCATTGGACAAAAGGGTTTCTAATGGACAAGAAAACTCTACGCGATATCGACATTCAAGGGAAGCGTACACTTGTGCGCGTTGACTTCAATGTGCCACTGGATGCGGAACAGCACATCACCGATGATACACGTATCGTAGCCGCTCTCCCCACGATCAATGCATTGCTTGATGGTGGGGCTTCAGTTGTATTGATGTCACATCTCGGCAGACCTAAAGGGCAGGTTGTCGAGACGCTGCGTATGACTCCCATTGCACAACGTTTGGGCGAACTACTGCACAAACCAGTGCAGACGGCAAGTGACAGCGTTGGACCAGAGGTTGAGGCGCAGGTTAAGGCACTACAACCGGGGCAGATGTTGCTACTGGAAAATCTTCGCTTCCACAGGGAAGAAGAGGAGAATGATAACGCATTCGCACAGCAGTTGGCAGCTCTCGGTGATATCTATGTCAACGATGCCTTTGGCACGGCACATCGCGCCCATGCCTCGACCGAAGGCGTTGCACACATCTTGCCAGGAGTCGCAGGGTTCTTGATGGAAAAAGAACTGAACTTCCTGGGATCAGCGTTAGAAAATCCAAAGCGACCATTCGCAGCTATTGTTGGTGGGGCGAAGGTTTCTGATAAAATCGCTGTTCTGGAGCGACTTATCGAGCTTGCTGATAGAGTGTTAATTGGTGGTGGCATGGCGAATACGTTTTTGGCTGCTACGAACTACGAGATCGGCGAGTCGCTCTTCGAGGAGAGCAAACTTGATGTTGCACGTGAAATGATTGCAAAGGCTCACGAACGTAGAATCACACTCCATCTACCGTCGGATGTGGTAATCGCTGATCGCTTCGCAGCGGATGCGACACACAAAACGGTTCCATGCTATCAGGTACCGAAACAGGGATGGCGCATTTTGGATATTGGACCAGCAACGGTGGCTAATTTCCGCGAGACGTTAGCAGATGCAAACACGATTATCTGGAACGGTACGCTTGGTGTGGCGGAGATGCCAGCGTTTGCAGAAGGTACCAATAGCATGATACAGATACTGGTGGAACGTACTCAAGAGGGTGCTATAACCATCATCGGTGGTGGCGATTCTGCTGCTGCTGTCGAACATGCAGGCGCGGCTGACAAGATGACGCATGTCTCGACTGGTGGCGGAGCTTCGTTGGAATTTCTCGAAGGTCGTACCTTGCCAGGAGTCGCAGCATTGCAGGATAAACAATGATCTAATGAAACAGGGAGACCGCAAGGGTCTCCCCTACACATAGGGAATGAAATGTAGGGGAGACCCTTGCGGTCTCCCTGCCCCTTGCAAACACATGGAGGATCAGTGATGGCACGCGCTCGTACCGCAATCATCGCGGGTAACTGGAAGATGAATTATGGCCCGAACGAGGCTGATCATTTTGTCAAAGAGATATTGCCAGAGCTTGAGCAGGTTCTTGACAACAGTTCACAAACACTGTGTATTCTCTGTCCGCCGACCATTTCGTTGAGTGTAGTACGCACAGTTCTTGATATGCTGCCATCATCGCAACAAAACCACGTTGAGTTGGGCGCACAAAATATGTATTTCGAGGAGAAGGGAGCCTACACAGGCGAGATTTCACCAACAATGGTACGTGAGTTGTGTAGTACTGTTATACTAGGTCATTCTGAACGTCGCATGTACTTTGGTGAAAGCAACGAACTGGTCAACAAAAAAGCGCAAGCCGCTCTTCAGTACGGATTGCGTCCAATTATCTGCATTGGTGAAAATGATGAGCAGCACGAAGCAGGACAGACAGAACAGGTTATCCACGAACAGGTGCAGAACTGTCTCTGCAATTTTCCGACAGAACGGCTTGATACTATTGTGGTAGCATACGAGCCAATCTGGGCGATTGGTACCGGCAAGGCGGCAACAACAGAAGATGCTGGCAACGTTGCCCATATGATTCGCCAGCTTTATCGCGACATGTATAGCGAAGAGGTTGCCAATACACTACACATTCTGTATGGTGGGAGCGTAACATCTGAAAATATCAACGAATTTATAGCACACCCCGACATTGATGGCGCGCTCGTGGGTGGTGCAAGTATCAAAGCTGATTTTGTCGAAATTGTACGGAATGTTATAGCAATGAAGTAGGTGTTGCTTGTTCAATAACTAGCTACTCATAAGTATGCCAGGCTAGTTATTGGACAAACAACAGGCTAAGCCTTTGTGGTACGTTCTCTACGTTTCTTGCAGGACCGAAAGGATATTGCCAGCAGGGTCTTTGAACCATGCTATTAGCGGACCTCCGCCGCGTTGAATGCCCTTTTCGTCTGTACCTGGATAGTGCTCAAAGGAAACGCCAGCAGCAGCAAGTTCCTCTATCGCCTTTTCGATATCATCTACCGGAAAGTTGAGGATTGTATAACTTGCAGGAACGTGATTGTCCTTTGGGTAGAGAAGTATTTCGGCACCGGTGGCAAGATGGAGTCGTAGCATGCCGTAAGCCTCGGAGACTTCCAGACCAAGGGTGGTACCGTAGAATTCTTTTGCTTTTGGTATGTTGCTCACCGAAAAACCACTAAATGCGTGTGTATCTTTGAACATTGTTCACTCCTTTTTCATGTTTTTTGCGACTACACACAGTATATCTCTTTGGAAAGAAAAAAACTTCTCTTATCTTGCTCGATTACGAACTTTACCTGACAAATAACTGTAGGGGGTGGAACTTCCTTTTATAGAGCAGTTTATGGCATAAATGTATCACGTAGTAGAGAGATACCGAGTGCCTTACACCGTTCTACAAATTCGGGGTAAAAACCACTGGCCTCGAAGGAGCCTTTGGCATCTTTCGCAGCAAAGTGCTTGCCCTCTTGATAATGAAAGAGGCTCTGAATTTTCAAAGGCCCTTCGTCGGCTGACTGTACTTCAGCGATGTTTGTGACTTTGTGTTCTGGCGAGAGCGAAACGACGATGTTGATTGACTGGGCTATCTGACTCCGAATCAGTTTTGGTGTTGCGGAAGAATACGCTTCACTTTTCAAAAGACAAAGCGTCTCAAGACGCGTCAGACAGTCTTTTACGCTATGACCATACATTGTTGTCATTACCCCGTCAAGGCCGTTGTACATGGCTTGTAGCAACACTGGTGCTTCATCACTGCGACATTCACCGACGATGATACGACTCGCATGCATACGCTCTGCATAAGAGACAAGATCGCGTATCCTCTTCTGCTCTGCCCCCGGCTCATCATGCACTTGCAACGCAATTACTTGCGGTTGACGCAAGCGTAGCTCGACTCTCTCTTCGATAGTAGCGATACGCTCGTTTTCAGGGATGGCAGCACAAAGCGCGTTTAGGAGGGTTGTTCTTCCTGAACCATTATGACCACAGACAATGATATTGAGACGCGCCTGTACACAGGCATACAATATATCAGCCATCGTGCGGCTCATGGACGCTTGCCTTACCAGATCGTGTAAGGTAGGAGAATGTTTTGGGTATTTACGGAGTGTCAATGCTGGTCCACATGGTGCTTCTGGCGGCAAAGCGAGGGTAAGAAATACACCATTCGGTAACGGTATATCAGATACAAGGTGCTGTGCAGGCATAGTTTGACCAGCAGATTGCAGCAGTTGTTGAATAGTGTGCATCATGTGCTGTTCATCCGAAAAGCGTAATGAGGTTTGTTGCACAACACCGTCACGCTCGATAAAGATACGTTGCGGGCCGAGTGCAGTTATTACCGAGATGGTTTCGTCGGCTAAAAGGGCGACAAGCGGATTGTCTGGCGTGTTTTTTCTGCGTTTTACGAATTTGATAGTTTTGTCTTCATCAAACGTTTCTTCCGCACTGATAGTATCCTGAGCAGGGGCATGAGCAAACAAAGTAAGTGGCATTGTCGGCACATCTTCATAGCAGACAGTATGCTCTTGCGTTTGAGCTACAGATGTAAGCGAGCCGGAGTACATATCATTTAGCCAGCTATCGTCCGCGTCGTTATGTTTCTCAAGAATATTCAAAACATTACGTTTGATTTGCGCCTTTAAGCGTGCTGACGGCAAAGTATATTTTTTTGTTTGCATAGTGTGTTCCCTCACCATATTACTATAAGTGTCTTTTCTCTCCTTCAGTATAGCGAGTGAGTCATAATGGTAGTAGTAAACACAACAAAAAAGAGCATGCGAGGAATATTTCTCGCGTGCTCTTTTTTGTTGTGTTTACTACTAATCCAGGTAATCTTTCAACTTACGACTACGGCTTGGATGACGCAATTTGCGTAATGCCTTCGCTTCAATTTGGCGGATGCGCTCACGTGTAACGTGAAACTCTTTTCCAACCTCTTCAAGTGTGCGGCTACGTCCATCATCGAGTCCAAAACGCAGTTGTAGCACTTTACGCTCACGCTCGGTCAGGCTTTCCAGGACATCCTCAACCTGCTCTTTGAGCAACTGATGACTGGCTGCCTCAGCAGGTGCCAGAGCGGTGTGGTCCTCGATGAAGTCACCGAGATGGCTATCGTCCTCTTCGCCAATCGGAGTTTCGAGGCTGACCGGTTCCTGGCTGACCTTGATAATCTCACGTACCTTCTCCGCCGTGATCTCCATCTGCTCTGCAATCTCTTCGGATGTTGGTTCGCGCCCAAGGTCTTGCAGCAAACGCCGACTAATGCGAATCAGCCGATTGATTGTCTCGACCATATGCACCGGAATACGAATGGTACGGGCCTGATCAGCAATAGCGCGAGTGATCGCCTGGCGAATCCACCATGTTGCATAGGTGCTGAACTTATAACCTTTGGTATAGTCGAACTTTTCAACGGCACGAATGAGACCAATGTTACCTTCCTGGATCAAGTCCAGCAAGCTCATACCACGTCCAATATACTTTTTCGCCACGCTCACAACGAGACGCAGGTTTGCCTCAGTCAAGCGGCGTTGTGCCTCTTCGCCATCGTCGATGGCACGGCGCGTCGCCTTTGTCTGTTCGGCTTTTGCTCGCTCTAATTTGCCGCGCTCCATGCGCTGTGCAAGGCGTACCTCTTCCTCTGCCGTAAGCAGGGGAACACGCCCAATTTCGCGTAAGTACATACGCACGGGATCATCGAGGCTGCTTTCTAAGTCAGCGACCACGATACCGAAGCCATCTTGTAGCTCTTCCCATTTTGGATATACCATTACTTCTGCATCCGCGATTACCTCGACATCTTCAGGTCCCGGTTCCCAGTCTGCTGGTGGTTCTTTTGTTGGGTCCAGGGCATCCATAGGCTCTTCGTCCTGTAGCTTGAACAGGTCAAACGCCTCAGGCTCTTCTGTGGATGTCGCGAGACCGCCACCAGCCGCTTGAGTGGAATGACCTATGGCATCAGCACTAAAAACATTATTTGCATCATTTAACATAGACTTATCAAAACGCTCTAATACAAAAACATCTTGTAGAGGTTGCAGGGAGCCTGTATTCCCTGAATCCCCTCTGGCAATTCCAACACCACCTCCACGCTCTTCCTCTACTCGATCCATCACATCTTGTTCCCGATTCACCATTCTGACATCCCCCTTCAGAAAACAGGCATACAACAATAATTAAAAACACAAGGAAAAAAGTTCCTGTCTCCCGATTCCGACTTGGTAAAAATGATTGCACTCGTTGACTAACGTTATAAATCACCCTTGAAGGTGAGTCGCAGAGTCGATTGTTCGTACTTGCTGATGTACCTCTATCAGCCGTTGCCGAAGCTGCTGCACTCCTGCTCTATCGCCGGAGCCGACTGCTTCGCGCAGTAAGTATAATAGTTCCGTATTCAGTTGTAGCAAGCGTGTTCGTTTGAGGCGTGTGGCGCATTGGACGGCTTCCTTTACCTGTCCCACCCCATCTAATGGGGACCGCGACTCAACGAACGCTCTAGCTCTGTTGACTGCAGACTGCAGTTCCACAGGTACAAGTTGCTCTAAGGATTGATATGAGGGGGAAGAACCACGTTGATACAAAGAGTTCAGTATCTGGTATAACTCTCGCGTCTCTGTCCCGGCAAAGTCACCATCATGTATTATACCACAGATATACGGATTCAAACCAGGATTCTGTAAGAGTAGCCCGATCAGGTAGTCCTCCCATTGTAGCTTATTTGCCTTACTCTTGTCAATACTAACGTATGGAACACCGGAATTGGTAACAGTAGTACTTTGTGGATGGGACTCTTCTCCCTGTCCCCCCTGTTTTCCATCGTTTCTTTCATTCAACCACTGTGATTCGGCTATTTCTGACTTCGCTGTCTTTGCTTGCCTGTGACTCATCGGGTCCGCAAACGCTGCCGTTACCCCTTGAGTCTTCTGACCACGCAAGACACGCTGCAACTCTTCATACAGGGTGCGCTCGTCAATGCTAATCATCGTCGCCAACTTACGCATGTATGCATCACGCTTGATGCGATCACTCATCATACCAATAACAGGAAGTAGACGTTTGGCGGCTTCTGTTTTTCCATACGGCTCACGTAAGTTGAGATCCTCTATCTTTACTACGAAGTAGTAGTCAATGAGTGGCAAAGGATGTGACACGGCATACAACCACGCCGGATAGTCGCGTCGAATCACTTCGTCGGGGTCTTCTCCCTGTGGCAGTTGCAGCACGTTGATCTCGGCATCAACCTGTTCTTCGAGCATAATCATACCGCGTGAAGCAGGCCCATTTTTGCCGCGATACTTTTGTGTAGCGTTACCTGAAAGCGGCACTGGCACGATAGTTTTATCGAAGCCCTTGAGTGCTTCCTGAATACCATGTTCAGTCGCCGCACTACCGGCAGCATCAGGGTCTAAGGCAAGCGTTACCTGCTTAGTGAGCTTCTTGAGTTGTTGAATATGCTTTTCTGTGATCGCACTACCAATGCACGCTACCGTCTGTTTTGTGCCATACTGGTGCGCTATGATGGCATCGACATAGCCTTCTACTATAACAACTTGTCCGGCCTGTTTTATTGCATCACGAGCCATGTCTATGCCATACAACACTGTGTTCTTTTCAAACAGTGGCGTCTGCGGTGAATTGAGGTATTTTGGTTTGCTATCGCCCAGTGCGCGACCACCAAAGCCTATGACACGATTGCGTGTGTCGCGAATAGGAAAGATGATACGGTTTCTGAAGTAGTCATAGACGCCATTGCCGCCTTCGGCACTGATTGCTCCCTCACGCTCACGAGCGAGTCCAGCCATGACCAGTTCGCGTTCCGTATAACCCTGTGTCAGGAGATAGCGCGAAAGACCGTCCCATGATTCAGGAGCATAACCAAGGCTAAACGCGAGTATTGTTTCAGATGATATACCACGACTCTGCACGTATGCACGGGCCTCTGTTGCCTCTCTGGAACGCAATAACGATTGGTGAAACCATAGTAGCGCATCCTCGTTGAGTTTGCGTAGCCGCTCTTTCACAGCACTGCGTTCACGCTCCTCTTCTGGATCGCGACCAGGGGTGTCTTCGACGGTAACGCCAGCTTTTTCGGCAAGATAGTGGAGCGTATCACGAAACTCAAGCCCTTGCTGTTTTTGTACAAAGGAAAAGACATCGCCACCTTCGTTGCAGCCAAAGCAATGAAAGGTTTGCGTCTCGCGGTTCACGTAAAACGAGGGTGTACGCTCGTTATGAAACGGACATAACCCTTTCAGTGCCTTCCCCGATTTTTGCAGATTCACTACCAGACCGATTTCATCGGCGATATCAATTTTTGCTTTAATGGTTTCGATGGCAGAAGAAGGCATCGTTATTCCTCGATCAAATACTCAGGGTTCGGACTGTAAGTAGTGCGTTGCATATTATATAACGTGTCACACAAGCACATCTTGTGCTACTTCTGTAGGACGTGTGGGTGCGTTCACAGCATCAATTATATTGTACCCACTGTTCATACTTTTTATAAGAGCATAGGACCTATAGATTTTCCTATTAGTGATAAGACGCATGGAAGTGAACAGAATTAAAATTTATATTCTTTGCTCACAGAACTCATCCATGAAAGTTATCCACTTTTCCACATGCTCTATATACTATGATTCTTAATTTATATAAAGAGATATAAGAATCGCAGTAGTAGTAGGGGATGTGGAAAAGTGGATAACTTTGGCTAAGAAGGTTTCTGTCTTTTTTTACTTAGCTACTCCATCAGGCTGTCGAGCCACACGAACATATGGGGATAAGTTATCCACTATGAAAAAAGAGTAAAAAAGGGTGTTGATAAGTAGCGATAATGGTGGATAAGTTTGCTCCAAATTGGGGATAAGTTATCCACTTATTTTTTCTCTCGTTGGGATGGTGGATAACTTATCCACTCCCTCTGTGGATAGTTTTGCTACTTATCCACTACTTGTTTTTGATGTGGAAAACTTATGCACATATTTTGTGGATAAAAAAGGTTGGAGGGAAGACAGGCGTACTTGTCCACAAAGATGAGCAGTTGTCCACATTTTTAGGTAGTTTATCCACTTTTTGCACACGATGCCCGATAGTTCACAGACTACTATATTTGCAGGCGACGAAAAGGTTATCCACCACCCCAAAAAATGTGGAGAACTTATGCACACAAAATGTGGATAACTATATCGCATCGATATATTGTATCAAAAATGTGGAGAACTTATGCACACAAAATGTGGATAAACATCAGCAGTGTAACAGTGAGGCTGTCATGGTGTGAGTATGTGGATAAGTTTTCCACATTTTGTGTGCATAAATAAAGATTAAGAAATGGCGTAGTGGATATGTGGAAAACTTGTGGAAAGCTTTGTGGATAAATTACATCGCACCGATATACTATATCAAAAATGTGGAGAACTTATGCACACAGAATGTGGAAAAATGCTGAATATATAACAGTGTAACTGTCACGTTGTGGATATGTGGATAAGTTCTCCACATTGAATGTGGATAAAGATGAAAAATGTATCGTAGCGATGTATGAGAAGAAAAATGTGGAAAACTTGTCCACAAAACTTGTGGAAAACTTGGAAGAATATTGCAGTGGAACTGTTATATGCAAGGGATGAAGGAGCCAACGAGAAGTTTCACTCTATATCCGACGTATTTTAGTTGACATTATAAAAATTTGGATACGAAATACTGGACAAGGAGGAAATTTATGCTAGCGAGAGATGAAACAGATTTTGTGCTTTCTCCGTTTTGGGGAGGGAAGAAATTGCCAAGCGGCGGTGCTGTCTCTCTATTAAGACAAATGGTTTATGTAATGCTGCTAGCACCGCTTGTTTTGATGTGTGCTGCATGTTCGTCAAACACTACGCTGCCACAGCAGGTTAAGCACACACCGACGACGCAACCAGTACAGAGAGCGACTGCAACTGTATCAACACTACCTGAAGGAACGCTCTTGTACCGGGCGAACTGGTCACGAGGTCTTGCTGGTTGGCAAGGAGCGCAAGGGTGGAAGATAGAGCAGGGACAGTTAACGACACAGAGCAACGATCCTGTTGTAATCGCGATACCCTATACAGTAACAGTTCCTAACTATGCTATAGAGGCCCGTGTACGGATCGTGCGTCTGCTGCACAGGGATAGTGGCTATTTCAGTATCTTCACCAAATCTACTCCAAACAAGGACGGCTATCAGACAGGTGTAAGCGACTTGAAGGGGGCGGAACCGCGTCCAAACGGAAGCCATCCGCAGGCACAAGCCTTTATTGATCCAATGAGTTCAATGTATCCTGGCAGTTTTAAACCCATAGACTATGAGCCGCACTTCGACTGGCATACCTATCGTGTAGAAATCCAGGGTAGTCAGGTGAGCTTTCTTATTGATGGTGTAGAAGTAAGTACGGCAAATAGTACCATGACGGATACACTTTCAAACGGGCCAATTAGCCTGGGGAGTGAAATGATTGTAATACAAATCAGCGACTTGACCGTTACAGCGTTGTAGCTGATAAGATATTCAGCCTGCCTTCTGCTGTCGTACAATGGAACGTTTCATGCCTGTTACGTTTCGCGCCTCGTGTTGTGTTTTGTAGAAGTCGTACCAGTATTCCTCAATCCACTGGTTGCACATGAACAAGGTAGTGCTTAATCCACGACGTTTAAGTTCATTCTCGACCACATTGTTAGCATGTGGATGCTCATACAATTGTGGTAGCGGAGAGCCAAAACCATGTGTGTAGTGAACAAGCTCATGAGCAATTGTTGTAACCAGTATCGTATCTGGCACCTCCGCATGTTGTAAGAGCGTATTGATACCGATAAACGAGTGTGTACTATCTAGCGACATACGAATGAGTCCCAGGCGGCTCTTCCAGGGGCGGCAATAGGCAATTTGTACATCGTTTGCATGAGGAACATCGGAAAAATAACGTTGCCATATGGAATTGAGATAGATTGTAAGGTCACGATGTAATGCTCTGAATGGCTCTGCATGAATATGAGTGGAAACAGGTGGAAGCATAGCAGGACTCCTTTGTAATACATGTTTATAACAGATGCTACAGGGCGATTTTATCATTGCCCCTGACCTGTGAGTCTAGTATAACGAGAAGGTCATAATCAGTAGAATGAGACTCTCACGGAGATTTTCGATGTATGTACAAAACGTGTCATTTGTCCCATGTATACATGCCTAATTTCCAGTATCATTGAGCGTATAAAGAATAAGAGAGTAAGAACATGAGGGGGTAAGGCAATGAACAGTGTTCTGTGCAGAGAAACCAGCGTAGCGTTGAACGAATACAGCGTTCAATCCGATGTGATAAGTATGGATACACCAATCAGTGAAGATTCTTATGCTACGGCCCCTATGATGGCGGTGGTAAGACCAACAAGTATGAGCGAAGATGACCTTCACACTCTGTTCGAGGCGGCTATCAGCAGTCGTCTACTTGCGATGCGCGAACAAATGGACCGGATCAGCGGTCCACTAGCAACTCGCCAACAGCGCCACTATGAGACAGAGGCACTTCCTGTTATAAAAAAGCAGCCTGTGAATATGCGTTTGTTCAACAGCACATGGCAGCGTGTCATCGTATGTAGCAGTCTTGGCCTGATATTGGCTATGATCGGCTTCGATATCATGGGTTTACTGATCCTCGCCGCACGTTAAATGGTTCGTTTCTTCTCTCTAATCTTCTCCAACCCCCGAGGGTGTGATAATGCTGTTTGAATTTTTAATTATGGCAGCGGGCGACCACAAGGGTCGCGCCCTACTATACACAGCATATAGGGGCGACCCTTGTGGTCGCCCGTTCGTTGACACATTACGTTGTGACCAGACCTTGTTCGATGGCTTTGCTCAGGGCTTCGGTACGACCGGAGACATTGAGTTTTTGGTAGATGTTCGCAAGGTGGAAATTTACAGTGCGCTCGCTGACGTAGAGACGGGCGGCAATTTCTTTGTTACGCATGCCGCGTGCTAGTAGTCGCAACACGTCGAGTTCACGTATGGTTAGTGATTCATAGGGGGCGCGTCCATTCTGTTTTCCAACGCGTGAGAGGAGCCTACCTGCCAGTTGTGGTTGCACCAGTACCTCGCCGCTTGCTACGACACGTAGTGCGTGTGCCAGCTCGTCGGGAGCGATATCCTTCAAGACATACCCGTCGGCACCGGCACGTAGCGTTTCATAGAGGTATTCTTCACGGTCTTGAGCCGAGAGCAATAACACTTTGGTTTCGAGGTTGAGTTGCTTGATCTGGCGCAGAGCGTTTAGACTCTGCCCGTTGGGGAGTTGTGAGTCCAGCAACACGACCTGTGGCCCAAGTTCGAGCGTTTCACTGACTGCCTGTACGCCATCTGCCGCCTCGCCAACAACATGTAGCCCTGTATAGCTATCAAGTAGGCGATGCAAACCAGCTCGTGTCACTGCTTGCCCATCGACGATCAAGACTGTTATGAGAGCGGTCTCATCTCTCTCTACTCCTGGTGTCGTTTGAGTAGAGAAAGTTGGTGTGTCGTTCGCTATCTCTGTGTAGCGCAGACGTGCGACAACATGTGTCCCCTGCTCGCCTTGCGAACCGACCTCTAATGAGCCACCGAGATGCATAATGCGGTGGCGCAAATCAATAAATGGACGTGGCTCGTTGCGTGTATGCGCGGTATAATTCTCGGTTGGTAAGGGCAGAGGTGAAGTATCTTCGGCGGTGGGAAGAGTACCATCATCCTCGATGCTCATCTGCACTTCTTCGTTATTGTAGGCAAGGACGAGGCGTACTCTATGTACACCGACATGGTAGGGGATTTGGTACAGTGCCTCGCGTGCGATGAAGTACAGGATGCGTTCTTTGTGTGGTGAGAGTACATGTTCTTTTGGGCGTCCCTGCTCGTCGATGCCGTTAAAAGAGACGCGGCTAGAAACGCCTATCGTCTCCGCGGTTTCCTCGACAAGGCGTGAAAGTGCCTCTGAAAGTGTAACGCCCTCTAGCTCAACAGGTGGTATATCCTCGTCTGCCGAACGTATTACAAAGAGGGTATCGCGTGCCATCTGCTCCAACGTATCCATACCCTCACGGAGTGTAGGCAGGTCGGTGGGTTCATCCTGTACAAGCGTCTGCAACGCATTTAATTGAATGAGCAGTGTACTCAGCATCTGCACCAGTTCCATGTGTGGGCTTTCTACGATTGTTGTGTTGCCGTTATTCATGGGTGTTGCTCTTTTGTTTGTATATGAAATAGTGTTTTGGACGGATTCGACAACCAAATTGAGAATAATTTCTGTAGGGGCCATTATTCATAATGCCTTGGTCCCAAACGTGTACGGTACGAGGGCGTTATGAATAATGGCCCCTACAGAGTTGTCATTGTTAACGCGCCATCTTGCATATCTAACAGCGCGGTGCCGTTTTCATGTAGGGTACCATCCAGTATAGCACGAGCGATGCGGTTCTCGATCTCTTTTTGGATAACGCGTTTGAGTGGACGCGCCCCGAATTGAGGATCGTAACCCCGTTGCGCTAGATAGCTTTGTGCAGTATCACTCACTGTGAGTGTGATGTGTCGCTCTTGTAGACGTGGTTGCAGACGTTGTAACTGGATGGCGACGATGTTTTTCATTTGCTCGCGGCTGATCTGTTGGAAGATAACAACCTCGTCGATTCTATTGATAAACTCCGGTCGAAAACCTTCAGTGCGTAGCTCCTGCCGTGTGTTACGTTGCATCGCCTCTTCGTCCATACCGTCAAACTCTTGTAACCAGTTGCCACCAACGTTGCTGGTCATGATAATGACGGTGTTCTTGAAATCGACGGTGCGTCCCTGTCCATCAGTCAGGCGTCCGTCGTCCAGCAGTTGCAGCAGCACGTTGAATATCTCCGGTGCCGCCTTCTCTATTTCGTCCAACAGGATGACGCTATAGGGATGGCGGCGTACCGCCTCGGTGAGTTGCCCCCCTTCGTCATAGCCGATGTAGCCAGGGGGCGCACCGATGAGGCGCGAGACTGAGTGTTTCTCGTTGTACTCGGACATGCCGATACGCACAAGTGCTTGCTCGTTGTCGAAGAGAAATTCGGCGAGGGCGCGTGCCAGTTCTGTCTTGCCAACGCCAGTCGGTCCTAGAAATAAGAAGCTGGCAAGCGGACGATTGGGGTCTTGTAAACCTGCACGTGAACGACGGATAGCATCAGCGACAATCTGTAGTGCGACATCTTGTCCTACAACGCGGCTCTGTAGACGATTCTCCATCATGAGCAGACGTTGTACTTCGGCCTCCACCAGGCGTGCGACGGGTATGTGGGTCCATTTGGAGACGATTCCGGCGATATCTTCGGCATCAACCTCTTCTTTCAGCATACGTGCATTCTTGATGTGTGTGAGTTGCGCTTCCATACCCTGGATACGTTGCTGTATCTCCGGTAGAACGCCATAGTGAAGTCGCGCCATCTCGTCGAGATTGCCAGCGCGTTCGGCCCGTTCATACGCAGTTTGCGCTTCGTCGAGTTCGCGTTTCAGGTGGCGCATTTCCTCAACGGGTGCGCGTTCGGTTTCGAGTGTGAGGCGGAGGGCGTGTAATTGTTCTGTGAGGTTGGCAACTTCGCGCTCGACGCGTTCACGTCGCTCTTTGCTGGCGGCGTCGGTCTCTTTTTTCAGGGCTTCTTGTTCAACCTGCAAGCGGCGCACGCGACGGTCTAGGGCATCAATTTTGCTGGGCGTACTATCGAGTTCCACGCGGCGATGGCTCGCGGCCTCATCAATCAGGTCGATAGCTTTGTCGGGTAGGAAGCGTTCGGTGATATAGCGATTCGAGAGCATTGCGGCTGCGATGAGCGCACTATCCTGAATCCGCACACCATGATGCACCTCGTAACGCTGCTTGAGACCGCGCAGGATGCTAATGGTGTCTTCAACCGAGGGTGGCTCGACGAGAACGGGTTGGAAGCGGCGTTCAAGGGCGGCGTCCTTCTCGATATATTTGCGGTACTCGTTAAGTGTGGTGGCACCAATGCAGTGCAACTCGCCGCGTGCCAGCATTGGTTTGAGCATATTCGAGGCATCCATTGCGCCCTCTGCTGCTCCTGCTCCAACAAGTGTGTGTAGCTCGTCGATGAAGAGGATGATGCCACCATCGGAACTGGTAATCTCTTTGAGGACGGCTTTGAGCCGCTCCTCAAACTCGCCTCTATACTTTGCACCTGCGATAAGGGCAGCAAGGTCGAGCGTGACGACGTGCTTATCGGCGAGTGTTTTAGGAATATCGCCACGCACGATACGCTGTGTCAATCCCTCGACAATCGCGGTTTTGCCGACGCCGGGTTCGCCGATCAATACAGGGTTATTTTTTGTGCGCCGACTCAACACCTGCACCACGCGGCGTATCTCCTCATCGCGTCCAATCACAGGATCAAGCTTGCCCTGCTGTGCTAGTTCTGTCAGGTTACGTCCATAACGTTCCAGTGCCTGATACTTGCCCTCTGGGTCCTGATCGATGGCACGTTGTGCCCCACGAATACCCGTCAGAGCCTTTAAGACTTGATCGCGGCTCAGGCCAGCAAGCTGTAGTGCCTGTTGCGCGGTTCCCTCGCTATTGAACATTGCCAGCAGCATATGTTCGACGCTCAAGTACTCATCCTTGAAATTGTTCATCTCCGTCCACGCGTTTTCAAGGACTGTACGCAGACGCGGCGAAATACTCGGCTCGACAGCACCATACACACGCGGCAACCGCTCTATCTCTCGTTCGACAAGACGCTGGGCCGCTGTGAGATTACCGCTAGCTTTCTGAATGACCTGTTGCGTAACACCACTCTCCTGCTTGAGGAGAGCATCAAGTAGGTGTTCGGCCTCGATCTGGCTATGATTATGTTGTTGTGCTAGCTCGGATGCATCATGCAGGGCTTGACGCGCCTTATCTGTGAAGCGTTCGATTTTCATAGCAATTTCTGTAACTGCCCAGGACCCCCTTTACGAGGGGTAGTGAAAACGGGTAAACTGCGGATATGACCGAAGAAGAAGCGCGGAAACTGAGAGAAGAGAACGCGGCACTCAAAACGGAGTTAGCGCAAAAAG
>JAABUX010001721.1_pt1 | contig 32326 bp, 24 predicted proteins | sample 5561851 | NCBI WGS metagenome assembly JAABUX01 (sample SAMN10711883, study PRJNA513361) | rock metagenome | isolation source: Antarctica rocks | place: Antarctica: Victoria Land, Richard Nunatak red sandstone | collected 2016-01-03
CGGGATGGACCGGGCCCGGCAATGGGTCGCCCTGAGCGATTGCGGCGGCGGGGTCGAGGATCTCCTGCGGGTGAACTTCCCGCGAGCGGTGCGAGTCGCCGACTTCTACCACGTCGCGGAGCACCTGAGCGACCTGGCCAAGGCGTGGCATCCCGGCGACCCCGAGGCGGCCGAGGGCCTGTCCGGCGGGCGGTGTCATACGCTGAAGCACGAGGGCGGCCGTGCGGCCCTGGCGGTGCTGGAGGGGTTGGATCGGGCCGGCCGATCGGAGTCGGCCATCGAGGTGCATCGCCAGGTGACGCAGTACGTCGGCAACCACGTGGATCGGATGGACTACCCGAGCGACATCAAGGCTGGCCGGCGGATCGGCTCGGGGCACATCGAGGCGGCGTGTCGGACGGTAGTCAACGAGCGATTGAAGAAGAGCGGGATGCGTTGGGGAGAGGACGGGGCCGACGCGGTCTGCCATCTGCGGGCCCTCTTCAAGGGCGATGCCGAGCAATGGGAGGCATTCTGGACATCGCCCATCAACTGATGCCCCAACCATCTACCACACGAAAGACGCTCACCCGATAGGGGCGATTCTCGTTCGGGTGCGGCGACGGACTCTGGTAGAGGCCCGACGTTCCCTGCTTCATCATCGCTGGTCGCCCCCCCACCCCGGCCCTCCCCCACAAGGCATTGGTCTCTACAAGAACATGCGATTTTATTTCTTCGTGGCAAAGAGGGGCAAGTGATCTTCCAGCATGGCATTGAGTTGGTCGGGACCGTGGCGAGCCAGGGGGTCCAGTGCGCTTTGCAAGACCCACAGCCCGGCCAACAGGCCGCTGATCGTGATCGGCCGATCTCGTTTCGTCTGCCGGCCGCTGAGCTGCATCAGCAACGCCTGGAACGCCGCCGACTCCGCGTCGCTCCTCCGTTCCAACGCCCAGACCGAGACGCAGGCCCCCAACGCGATCAGCAGCTTGATCAGCAACCGCTCGCCGGTCTGCTGCAGCCAGCCTTCCAATTGCCAGCCGGCTTTCTTCAACAGCTTGTGAAAGCTCTCGATCCGCCAGCGAAGGTAGTACCAACGTGCGATCGTCGCGGCATCGGCCAACGTCGCCGGGACATTCCTCAGCAACAGCCAGCGAGCCAGGACCCGGCCCTTGGCGTCGCGGACCTCGGTGACGACCAGACGCAACGGCAGCGGCGGGCCGGGGATCTCGACCTTCTTCTTGCCCTGGTTCCGCTTGCCGGGCCGGTGCAGCACGACCTCGGCCTCGGCGATGAACAATCGGGCCTTGCGGCCGTGGTCGAGGGCCTCCCCGGCGTCCTTGAAGGCACCGTCGCGGCCCGGCTTCTCGGCGATGCCGAGCAGCGAGGTCTCTTCCCCGTCGCGGAGGACCTTGCGGTCATCGGCCCGGACCAATGCCAGGTGCCCGTCGGCCGACCACGGCCGCCGGTGGTTGACCGAATCGGCCTCGCGGTCGATCACATGGACCACGGCCGCTCCGAAGGCCATGCCGCGGACGTCTCGCATCGCGGGGAGGATCCGGTCAACGTGAGGGATGTCGCCCGCCGGGGCTTCGTCGTGGGTGCTCAGGACCCGGTCGGCGGTGGTCAACGAGACCAGGGCCGGGGCGATCGGGGCCCCATCGTCGCCCCGGGCCATCAGGACGGTGGCCAGGTCGTAGCCCACGTCATGGGCATGGGTCAGGGTGGCGCGGTCGGCCTTGGAGGGATGTCCGCCGAAGCTCGGCGTCGACCAGTCTGGATGGCCAGGAGGACGCCGGGATGGTCGGCTGCCTCGCGCCGGATCGCCTCGTGCATCGGCTCGATCAAGGCCGACTCCTCGACACGAGGGTCGATACAGAACCGCCACAATTTCTGGGAGAAGGAGGCCGGCTTCATGCCCCCGATCGTGGCCCCCGGGCCCGGCGAGGTGCTGGAGCCGGTTTTCCCGAACCCCTTGACGAGTATGGCGTAAGCGTCCTGGAGGGAGGGCACCAGCCGTGTTGGAATTAGAGCATGCGCTCCCTTTCACCACGCATGACAAGTTGTTTGTAGAGACCAATGCCTTGTGGGGGAGGGCTGGGGTGGGGGGAGACCGTGGCACCACCAGAATCGCCGGGCTCACCCCCCTACCCCGGCCCCGGAATCACCGAGACGTTTCGGACTCGGTTCGGTTATACTCCCGCGACCGAGGGGCTTCGTCGGCCCCTCCGGCCCGGTTATCGGTCGACTCGATTTCGCAAAGGGTGGGCAGGCCATGCGCAAACGTTGGCTGGCGGGGACGGTCGCGGTGCTGGCCCTGGTCGGAGGTGCCGCCACCTCGGCCCAGCGGTCCTGGAGGAAACCGCCCCTGGCGAAGATCACCCCGCCGAGGCCCTGCCCGCTCCCCACGGCGATGGAAGTCGCGCCGATCGCGCAACTCGCCGCACTCCAGGACTTGCCCGGCGGCGAGGTTTCGACCGGGTTGCCCGCGATGCCGGCCGATGCCCCGCTGCCTTTGCCGGGAGCCCCCGCGGATCCCACGATCCCGGCGTTCCCGCCCTCGGCCGAGCCCGAAACTGCCGCGGGCGTCGACCCGCTCCGCGACGTCGAGGCGTTCGTCCGCCGGGGCCGCAAGGAGGCCGACGACTCGATCGTGGCCCTCACTCGCGAGGCCGAGCGGCTCAAGGCCCGGCTCGCGAAGGTCGAGGCGGCGCTCGCCCGCTGGCAGGGCGTCTCGAACGCCCTCGCCCCCGACGCGGACCCGGCGGTGATCGTGTCCGAACCCGGGCACGTACTCAACGAGCCCGCGCTCGACCCTGCCGGGAACGCTCGACCCGACCCCGCCTCGTCGATCCCGGCACCCGACTCTCAGCCCTCGCCCGCCCGGATCATCCCTGCTCCCGAAGTTGCTCCCGCCCCACCGGCCGCGCCCGGCCCGCCTACCACCGACCCGGACGCCATCCCCCCCGCCCCGGCCGCGCCCGGCCCGGTCGCCCCCGATTCGAACACGATTCCCTCACCCGATCCCGGACCCGTCCCGCCCCCCCGGTCGGAGTCGGCCGGCTGATCGATGGGGCTCGACCCCCTCGTACAATGGGGGGAACCGCCCGGGAGATTCACGCCATGCCCGACCCCGAGAAGCCCGAACCGACGCCTACTCCTGCGCCGCCCTCCGCCGACTGGCTCTCGCTGGCGAGGACGGCCGCGCGGGCGGCGTCGAGCTTCCTGAGGCCCGAGCCCCGACCCCCGGCCGGTGACGAGGCCGAGCCCGGGGCCGGATCGGCGGAGTTGCCCCGGGTCGTCAGCCCCGACACCCTCCGCGACGAGCGAATCCCGCGCGGCCAGGTCCGGACCCGGAAGTGGCCGGTCCTGCACGCGGGGCCGACGCCGCAGGTCGACCTGAAGACGTGGGACCTGCGGTGCTTCGGGGCGGTGGACCGGCCGGTGACCTGGACCTGGGACGAGTTCCGCGCGTTGCCCGCCGCCGTCGTCGCGGCCGACATGCATTGCGTGACCCACTGGAGCCGGCTCGACAACGCCTGGCAAGGGGTACTCGTCCGCGACCTGATCCGGCACGTCGGGCCGAGGCCCGAGGCCCGGTTCGTCCTGATCCACGCCGAGGGCGGCTTCACCACGAACCTGCCGATCGACGAGTTCCAGGCCGAAGACTGCCTGTTCGCCTGGTCGCACGACGGCCGGGCCCTCGACCGCGACCACGGCTGGCCCCTCCGCCTGGTCGTCCCCCGGCTCTACGCCTGGAAGTCGGCCAAGTGGGTCCGCGGCGTGGAGTTCCTCGAAGCCGACCGGCCCGGCTTCTGGGAGCAGAACGGCTACCACAACCACGGCGACCCCTGGAAACTGAACAGTCGGGGCACCGACTCCGCCGAAAGATACTGGTGACGACGGCCGGGCGGGTCGTCCCGATCGCGGCCCGGCCGAGGGCGGGCCGACACCTTTGACACAGGCAAAATATATTCACTTCTTGCTGATGTGTGATTTGATGGGGTGCCATCAATCCGGCCGGCGGACGAGACGGCTCGCCCGCAACGTGGGCCTTCCGGGGCCTGCGGCTCGGTTTCGCCGAGACCCGGAAGTGCCGATGGGCCTGCCTGATCGAGGATTTCGGCCCGGCGGACGAGCCCGGCGGCGACGCCCCCGGCACCTGCGGCCGGTGCGAGAACTGCCCGGCCTGAAATCGGCCTGGCCCCGGCGCGGCCCCCGCCGTAAGATGCCCCGGTCGATCGACCAATCGCCCGCCCGGCCGGCCGCCCTCGGCCCCGGGCCGTCCCCATACCCGAGGCCCGACCGAGGATGTCGCAAGGTTCCGTGGTCTCGATCTATCTGCATGTCGGCACCTCCGGCGGCGAGCCGATGGCCCGGGTCGACCGGGCCCGGGCGGTCGCCGGCGGCGGGCTCGCGGGCGACCGGTTCTTCCAGGGGGCCGGCGGGACCTCCAAGCAAAAGGGCGCCGACCGCGAGGTCACGCTGATCGAGGCCGAGGCGATCGAGGCCGTCGGCCGCGAGGGCAAGGTCACGCTCGACGCCGAGGAGAGCCGGCGGAACATCGTGACCCGGGGCGTCGCCCTGAACCACCTGGTCGGCCGCGAGTTCCGGGTCGGCACCGCCACCCTCCGAGGCATCCGGCTCTGCGAGCCCTGCAAGCACCTCGAATCCGTCACCCGCCCCGGCGTCCTGATGGCCCTCCTCCATCGAGGCGGCCTCCGCGCCCAAGTCCTCGAAGGCGGCGAGGTCCGGGTCGGCGACCCGGTCGAGGTCGAAGCGGTAGTCACGGACCTCGGATCACGCGATTAATCCTCGATCCGTCGAAGCTCCCCCGGATACCCGGTGATTCGACCCCTGACGCCGGATCGATCAATCGGCATCCGCGAGGAGACGTCGGCGCCGGGGAAGCAAGGCGGGGACCGATGGGCGTTACGATTGCCGACATCGGTCTTGCGGTGAAAGAATTGAATCTCACCGGTCGGCCGCTCTGCATTCATTCCTCGCTCCGCTCGTTCGGTGAGCTGGAGGGTGGGGCAGCCTCGATCATCGAAGGCTTGTCGGCCGAGGGCTGCACCTCGCTCGTCCCGGCCCACTCCGACGGTTTTTTGGTCCCGCCGCCGTCGGAGCAGCGACCGGCCCGCAACGGCTGGGACTATCGTAGCTCCGACGCGTTGCCGTCGAGGGGAGCCGGCCTCGTCTACACGCCCGACTCCGAGGTGGTCGACCGAGATATGGGCGCACTACCGGCCGCCGTCCTGACCCTGCCGGGTCGATGCCGAGGCGACCACGCGCTCAACTCATTCGCCGCGGTCGGCCCGCTTGCCCGGCGGCTGATCTCCAAGCAGCGGCCGCTCGACGTTCACGGCCCGCTGAAGGAGCTCGCCGAGGCGGATGGATTCGTCGTCCTGATGGGTGTAGGCCCGGATAAGATGACGCTCATCCACCTGGCCGAAGCGATGGCGGGTCGCCGGCCCTTCCGCAGATGGGCCAACGGGCCCGACGGCCGGCCGATGATGCACGAGACCGGCGGGTGCTCCGAGGGCTTCGGCAATCTCGAGCCGATCCTCTCCTTCCATGCCGTGACGGCGCAAGTCGGGCAGAGTTGCTGGAGGGCGTACCCGGCTTGGAGTACGCTGGAGGCCTTGGTTGCGGAGATCCGATCACGGCCCGAGGTGACCCATTGCGGTGATCCTTCCTGTGGAAGATGCAACGATGCCGTCAGAGGCGGACCGATCCCTCTCGACGAAAAAGGTTGATTCAGGCTCGTGGAGGGCTACCGAGAAGCTTTCCTGGACCCGATGACCTGGTATGCTTCCCATCTGGAACCGGCAATCTCAGATCCCTGATCCCCGCACGACGAGGCCAGCCGTAGACGGCCCGACCCCAACCCCGGCCGTATCCCGGCACCCCCGAACCCGGCGAGCGTCTTATGTCCGCGATCGACCCGGCCAGCCCCAAGGTGGGAGTCGTGATGGGGAGCCGGTCGGACTGGGAGACGCTCCGCCACGCGGCGGAGATCCTCGATGGGCTGGGCATCCCCCACGAGGCCCGGGTCGTCTCGGCCCACCGGACCCCCGACCGCCTGTTCCGCTATGCCCGCGAGGCGGAGGGGCGGGGGCTCGAGATCCTGATCGCCGGGGCGGGGGGCGCGGCGCACCTGCCGGGGATGCTCGCGGCGCTCACGATCCTGCCGGTCCTGGGCGTGCCGGTCGAGAGCAAGGTGCTTCGCGGGGTCGACTCGCTGCTCTCGATCGTCCAGATGCCCCGGGGGGTCCCGGTCGGCACGCTCGCGATCGGGCCGGCCGGCGCGGCGAACGCGGCGTTGCTCGCCGCCGCGATCCTCGCCCGCCACGACCCGGCGTTGCGGTCGGCCCTGGCCGCGTTCCGCGAGCGGCAGGCCGCGGGCGTGGACGAGTCGCCGACATGAACGACCGCCACGCCTCGACCGTCCTCCACCCCCCGGCCTCGCTCGGCGTGATCGGCGGCGGCCAGCTCGGCCGGATGTTCGTCCAGGCCGCGCAGCGGATGGGCTACCGCGTGGGGGTCCTGGGGATGATCGACGACGGGCCCGGCCCGCAGGTGGCCCAATGGTCGGTGATCGGCCCGCCCGACCACCTCCCCGCGCTCCGGTCGTTCGCGGCGCGGGCCGACGCCGTGACCGTGGAGTTCGAGAACGTCTCGGCCCCCGCCCTCCGCTGGCTCGAGCGGCGGAAGGTGGTCCGGCCCGGCTGGCGGACCGTCTGGGTGAGCCAGGATCGGCTCCGCGAGAAGGCCTTCCTCGCCCGCCACGGCCTGCCCCTCGCCCCCTGGCGTCCGGTCCGGACCGGGGCCGAGCTGGCCGGGGCCGTCGCCGACCTCGGCACGCCCTCGATCCTCAAGACCGCCGCCTCGGGCTACGACGGCAAGGGGCAGGCCCGGGTCGACGACCCCGGCGACGCCGCCGCGGCCTGGGCCCAGCTCGGCCGGGTCGCGTGCGTGGCGGAGGCCTGGGTGACGTTCGCCTCGGAGGTCTCGGTGGTCGTCGCCCGGGGGGCCGACGGCGCGGCCGCCTGCTTCCCCGTCGCCCTGAACCACCACGAGCGGCACATCCTCGACTCGACGTCGATGCCGGCGCCGGTCGGGCCGATCGTCGCGTGCGAGGCGCGCGACCTCGCCCTCTCGGTCGCCCAAGCCTTGGGGACGGTGGGCGTCCTGACGGTCGAGTTCTTCCTGACCGCCGCGGGCCGGCTCGTCATCAACGAGATCGCCCCCCGGCCGCACAACTCGGGGCACCTGACGATCGAGGCGGCCGTCACCGGCCAGTTCGAGCAGCAGGTCCGCGCCCTCTGCGGCCTCCCCCTGGGCGGGACCGACCTGGTCTCGCCGGCCGCGATGGCCAACCTCCTCGGCGACCTCTGGCGCGACGGCGAGCCCGATTGGGACCGGATGGGCCGGCTCGACCCCGGCGTCAAGCTCCACCTCTACGGCAAGCGGACCCCCGCGCCCGGCCGCAAGATGGGCCACCTCACCGTGCTCGACCCCGACCGCGACGTCGCCCTGGCCCGCGTCCTCGCCGCCCGACGGGCCCTCACTCGCCCCTGATCTCGGCCCGGGGCCGCGGCTTGATCCGCCCCGACCCGATCCGCTCCTCGCGGCCCCACCAGAACCCCAGCAGGCCGTTCAGGCCGAGCACGACCAGCGTCAGGATCGGCAACTGATGCAGATGCGACACATAAGCCGGGAAGCTGCCGTCGAACTCGAAGGGCGGCGAGAACAGCTTCCACTGCGCGAATATCGACAGGCCGAGCGCCAGGAGCCCGTTCAGGGCGCCCCGCCGCGTCGACGCGATCGAGGACAGTTGCCCGCAGGCCAGGCCGGCGAAGGCGCCCGGGAGGATCGGCACCCAGAAGCCGGTCCGGCCGATGAGGAAGCCCACGGCGAGGTAGCCCAGATAGCCGCCGACCGCCCCGCCGAGCAGGCCCGGGACGTATTCCATCAACGTTCTTCGCATCGTTCACCTTGGCCGGCCGGGTGGGTGTCGTCGGGTCGGTACGGTCAGACGCCGATGTCTTCGTCCCAGAGGTCGGGCCGGTCGCGGATGAAGGCTTCCATCAGCCCGACGCATTCGGGATCGTCGAGGACTTCGACCGCGACGCCCCGGGACCGGGCATGATCCTCGGGGCCCCGGAACGTCCGGTTCTCGCCGATCACGACCCGGGGGATCCGGTAGAGCAGCGCCGCGCCGCTGCACATCTCGCACGGCGAGAGCGTGGAGTACAGGACCGACCGGCGATACTCGGCCGCCCGGAGCCGCCCGGCATCCTCCAGGCAGTCCATCTCGGCGTGGAGGATGGCGCTGCCGCGTTGGACCCGGCGGTTGTGCCCGCGGCCGACGATCCGGCCGTCGATCACCAGGACCGAGCCGATCGGGATGCCCCCCTCGGCGAGCCCGAGCCGGGCCTCGTCGATCGCGGCGCGGAGGAACGGCTCGTGGCGGTCGTCTCGGCCCATGGATCGTGACACCCCCTCGGCGCCGACTCCGGTCGTCCGGCCATGCATGCATACCGGACCGGCCGGTCGTCGGCAAGGGGTGTCCGAATTTCCTCGTCGGGCGGATGCCGGCCGGGCTCACTGGCCGATCGAGTCGCCGCGGGGCCGGGCCTGGACCAGGAGGGGGTCGGAGGGCGAGGGCCGGACCCGGGCGTCCGCGGTCACCTTGTGCCAGGATCGCCAGGCGCGGTCGAGCTCGTGGACCCCGGCCAGCCCGTAGTGCGACCGGGCGGCGGCGTCCCAACCGCCCCGCGAGCCGTCGCGTACGAACTGGAGGAACCGGGGGCGACCGCCCATCTCGACCAGGAACCGGGAGATCGAATACCCCTGGCCGTAGAAGCCCATCAAATCGCGCGGGTAGTCCTCGGCCACGAACAGCCGGTCGAGCGGGAGGTTGCCCCGGCGGGAGAAGAGGTCGACCACGATCCGGTCGTGGCGGTCGTGCTCGACGTGGTCCTCGCTCAGGAGCGAGGCCCCTTCGTCGGCCCACCGCGGCATCGGCCCGCCGAAATAGGCGGCGAAGACCGTGTGGGTGACCTCGTGAGGGAGCGACGACGCGAGAATCCGGTCGATCCGCCCCTCGACGGTCATGGTCTGGTCGGAGACTTTTCCCTTGTTAAACCCGAACGACGTCAGCCCGCCCGCCTCGCCGAGGGTGAGTCGGACCCGGATCGGGCAGGGGCTCGACCAATCGGGAAGCTCGCGGCCGAGCCAGGCCCTGGCGATCGAGACCCGGCAGGCCTCGGCGTGCTCGGCCACCACCTTGGCGGCCTCGGCGGTCGGGGCCTCGGCGACGAAGTTGGTCGTGCGGTACGAGGCTCCCGCGAGGGCGGGGAAGAGCCCCAGCGCGAGCAGGGCGGCCAGCCGCCGCGCGGGGACCGGGCCGAGTCTTCGAGCGTCCATGCTCCCGAGTCCTCCGTGACATCTTCGTCGGTCCGATGACGCCCCGGGGCCGGCGTCGGCCCCCGGGATGTCGATGCGACCGGGCCCGGCCGGGTCGGTCCTGCGACCGGGCCGGGGCGGTGGCCGACCATAGCAGAAGATCGGTCCGATGTCGTCCCCGGAATGAGCAATCCGGCCCGACTCAGGCGCGGGCGGGGTCGAGGTCCGGGAGCACGCCGACCATCTCGGCCACGTCGATGATCCGCCGGGCGGTCTCGGCGTCGAGCGACCGGAGCGGCGGCGGGAGCATCCGGTCGAAGTAACCGCGGTGGCGGCAGAGGACTTCCAGGCAGGCGTGCATCGTGCCGAAGCCGGTCAGGCGGGCCAGCCGGGTCAACTGCGACTGGAGCCGGAAGGCCCGGTCGGCGTCGTCGCCGCGGGCGGCGTCCCAGATCGCCACGGTCAGCTCGGGCAGGGGATTGGAGAGGGCGGAGACGAATCCATCGGCGCCCAGCTCGGTCGAGATCGCCATCTGATCGTTGCCGTGAAGGTAGCTGAAATTCATCGCCCGCCGCTCGGCCTCCGGCCAGTCGAGCGTCCGGCAGAGGCTGGGGCTCACATCCTTGCAGCCCACGATCCGGGGATGCTCGGCGAGCTGGCGGAGCTGGGCGAAGCTGAGCTGGTTGCAGGCCCAGGGGGCGTTGTAGATCACGACCGGGCGGGCCAGGCGGTCGGCCAGGGCGTGGAAATAGTCGCCCACCTCGCCCACGCTCATCGGCACGTACCAGGGGGGGAGGGCCGCGTAATAGTCGTAAGGCAGGTCGTCGAGCCGCGAGGCCCGGGCCAGGGTCCGGTCGGTCCCCATGTCGGAGACGTTGAGGACGAGCGGGAGCCGGCCGGCGGCGACCCGGGCGACGACCTCGGCGATCCGCCGCTGGCGGTCGTCCGTCAGGAGGTCGAACCGGCCCGTGGTCCCGAGGACCCAAAGCCCGTGGACGCCGGCGGCGATCTGGGCCTCGACGAATCGCCCCAGGGCCGGCTCGTCGAGCGAGCCGTCGGCCTTGAGCGGCGTGGCCAGGGGCGGGATGATGCCGTGGAGATGCGGGAGGTCCATCGTCGGGCTGCCTCGGTGCGGAAGTCGGGGTGATCGGCCGATCCGTCGAGTATCGCCCGACCGGTCGGGCGAAGCAATCCGATCGCCCCTGTCCGAAATTACGGAATCGGTCAATGCGGCTTTTTCCGGCGAGCCGATCGGACAATACGACCGGTCGGGCCGGTTTTGGCTCATGCTCCGTCACCCGCCCGGCCGATCCCAGGAAAGTCCGAAGCCGGTGGAGGAGGGTCGGAGACGCCCAAGCGTCGGCCGGCCTCACCTCGACCGCTCGCCGGGGAGGTCGACGCCGACCCTCCGGGGCGACGTCTCGAGTCCGCAGTCCATGTCAGCCCGCGGCCCGGCCCTGACGGGGCAACGTTCGGGTCCGCACGGAGGAGGAGATCCGCATGGCCACAGCCCGTCTTCGCCTGTTCCCCCGGCCCGACGATCAGCCGATCGAGGAATTCCACGCCCCGGCCGTGCCGATCCGGCTCTCGGACCTCTACCCCCTCCTGGCCCAAGCCGTCCGCGACAATTACGTCTGGCTCCGCGACTTCGAGAACGAAGAGGTCATGGTGAGCGGCGACCTCTACGAGGTCGTCCGCGCCTTCTCGGACATGAGACCCTCGGCCTGACCCCGACCCCACCCGCACCCGAAAGCCCGACGTCCCGGCCGCCGCGATCGGGCGGCCGGGGATGGCTCGGGTGATCGCGGCTCAACGGCCGCCCACGACCGAGAACTCGGCCGACGAGCCGGGGGCCCGCGTGACCTCGACCCGGACCGGGATCTCGCCCCGGACCCGGGCATCCACCCGGACCGTGAGCTTGTGCGTGCCCTCCGCGACCTCGACGGTCGGGGCCTCGCCGGCCGGGAGCGGCTCGCCATCGAGCCAGGCCGCGAGCCCGGCGGCCGAGTTGATCCGGAAGGCGATCGGGCCGGCGGCCGAGACGGTGATCTCCCCCTGGGCGTAGGCGACCTTCCCCTCGGTCAGGGCGGCGAGGTCCGCCATCGGCAGGCCGCCGCCGACCAGCGCGTAGGCCGCGGCCCAGCGTCCGGCCTCGGCCCCGAGGACCTGGCCCTGGAATGCCTCGGGGTCGGGCACGGACCGGGCGAGCGCCTCGGGCGTGGGCTTCAGGACCCGCCAGCGCTGGACGGTGGGGACCGCCTTGATCGCGTACGGCCCGGGCTTGCCCAGCTCGGAGAGGAAGCGGACGAGGTCGACGAACTCGCCGCGGGTGAGGAGCCTCGCCAGCCCCTTGGGCATCAGCGACCCCCCCTTCTTGCTGTCCTCGATCGCCGAGGTCGGGATCGTCCGGAGTTCGGAGCTGGCGTCCTTGAGGAGGAGCCGCTTGTCGTCCTCGTCGACGACGATCCCCTGGAAGACCCGGCCGTCGTCGGTGAGGACGACGCGGGTCTGGTACTCCTCCTTGATCGACTGGTCGGGCAGCAGGATCGAGTCGACGACGTAGTCGACCGGCGAGCTGAGGCCGAGGGCGGAAAGCTCGGGCCCGATCCCGCCCCCGGCGGCGGCGAGGGCGTGGCACTTCATACAGTTCATCTCGGCCCGGCGGAAGATGGCCTCGCCCCGGGCGGAGTCCCCCTTGGTGGCCACGTCGGCGATCAGGGCGTCCATCTCGGCCCGGGTCGGCGGCCCCGACTCGGCCTCGAGACCGGCCGCCTTGCTCAGGGCGGCGACCAGGCTTTCATCCGCCCGGCCGAGGGCGTAGACGGCGCGGAGGGCGATCCGGGCGCCGTCGGCGGTCGGCGGCCGATGGTCGAGGGCGGCGGCCAGCTTCTCGGCCCCCCCCTGGCGGTCGAGGAAGGCGGCCATCAGCGGCGTGACCGCGCGGATGTCGGCGTCGTCCCGCAAGACGGCGGGCGCCCGGGTCGCCGCGGCGTCGACGTCGATCCGGGCGAGCGAGGCGACGGCCAGGGTCCTGGCCCGGAGCGGCTGGTCGGCCGCGGCGAGGGCCTCGATCGCGGCGCGGGCCGGCCCGTCGCCGACGGCCGCGAGGGCGTCGAGCGCGGCGGCGCGGAGGGATTCGTCGGTCGTGCGGGATCGGGCGATCGCGGCGAGGGGGCCGACGCTCGGGCCGGCCTTCCAGGCCGCGGCCAGGCGGATCGCGGCGAGCCGGACGGCGGGGTCGGCCCCCTCCTCGTCGAGCAGCCGGCCGAGCCCGCCCGGGCTCCCCGAGGGGACGAGCTTGCGGGTGGCCGCGGCGTCGGCCAGGATGTCGAGGGCCTTGAGCCGGACGGCGGCGGGGAAGCCGCCCGGCTCGGCGGCCCGGGCGAAGATCGCGGCCAGGTCGTCGGCGTCGCCCCGCTTGCCGATGATGTCGACGATCGGGGCCAGGCGGCCTTCGGGGGCCTTCTTGAGGAGCTTGACGTAGTTGCTCTCGGGCTTCGCGGCGTCCTCCGCGACCAGCGGCGGCGCGAGGGCGGCGAAGATCAGGGCGACGAGGGCGCGTCGGCCCGAGGTCGCGATCGGCCTCATGGTGGGGACCTCGATGCGGGTGGGGGCGTCTGGGCGGATCGGTCGGGAAGCGGTCGGGCGGAGGGGCGGGGCGTCGTCATCCGTCGGCCGGATGGCGGCGGCGGGCCTCGCCGCGCCCCTCCGCATCCTTATCGGCGGGCGTTCACTTGGCGGCGGCCTTGATCCGCCGGTCGAGGGTCTTGTTGGTCTCGTTCAGGGTGTACTCCAGGTAATAATCCTGGGGCTGGAGCAGCGACTCCATCGCGGCCTCTTGCGCCTTGGCCGCGTCCTTGCCGTCGAAGAAGCTCAGGGCCCGGACGGCTTCGAGGCGGACCCGGGCGTTGTCGTCGTTGACCTGCTTGCGGAGCAGCTCGACGGGGTCGGCCACCTTGTCGCGCCAGTAGCAGAGGACGCGGGTGGCCGCGGCGCGGGCCTTGGGCTCGGGGCAGGCGAGGACCTGCTTGAGCATAGCCTCGTCGCAGTCGTCGAGGCTCTGGTGCAGCCAGAGGGCTTCGAGCCGGTGGTGCCAGTACTCGGGGTCGTCCTTGTAGAGGCCGGCGACCCACTTCTTCAGCGCGGCCAGGACGACCCGGGGCGGGTGCTCGCGGAGCTCGCGGCGGGCCCGGTAGCGGGTCCGGTCCTCGTAAGCCTTGAGCAGGTCGAGCAGTTCGGGGACGGTCGCGCCGGCGATCCTGGCCTTCTCGACGAGCGGCTTCTTGGTGTAGTGGACCCGCCAGATCCGGCCGTGCTCGACGTCGCGGTTGGGGTCGCGGAGCGAGTGCTGCATGTGGCCGACGAGGGGGTTGAACCAGTCGACCAGGTAGAGCGCACCGTCGGGGCCGAACTCGATGTCGACCGGGCGATAGTTGGGGTCGGTCGAGCGGAGCAGGGGCTCGACGGGGTCGGCGTGGAAGCCCGAGCCGTCGTCCTTGACGCGGTAGCGGAGCACGCCCTGGAAGCCGATCACGTTGTTCAGGAGGAAGTCGCCCTGGGTCTCGTCGGGGAAGTTGCGGCTGGAGACCAGCTCGCAGCCCGAGGTCGGCCGCCACTGCTTCTCCAGGAACTGGTGCATGTTGCCGTGCTGCTGCGGGTAGTCGACCTGGCCGGAGAAGGCGGTCCCGTAGTAATTGGCCCCGCCCGAGGCGTCGGCCACAAAGTTCTGGCCCCACTTGTCGAAGTAGTGGCCCCAGGGATTGGCGAAGTTATAAGAGACGAAGACGTCGAACTTCTTCGACTTCGGCTCGAACCGGAAGATCCCGGCGTCGAGCCCGCGGCGGGGGCCGTAGGGGGTCTCGACCTGGGTCCTGTGGAAGATCCCCTCCTGCCAGTAGAGCGCCCCGCCCGGGTCCCAGGTGAAGGCGTGCATCGCGTGGTGAGAGTCGCCGGTGTCGAAGCCGTGCATGATCAGGTCGCGGGTGTCGGCCTTGTCGTCGCCGTCGAGGTCCTTGAGGAACATCAGGTTCGGCTGCTGCGAGACGTAGGCCCCGCCGTCGCCCAGCTCGATCCCGGTGGGGACGTGGAGCTTGTCGGCGAAGACGGTCTGCTTGTCGGCCACCCCGTCGCCGTCGGTGTCTTCGAGGATCAGGACCTTGTCGTTAACCGGCCTGCCGGGCAGGTACATCGGGTACGACGCCATGGTCGTCACCCAGAGCCGCCCCCGGGCGTCGAAGGTCATCTGCACGGGCTTCTTGAGGTCGGGGAACTCGACCTCCGAGGCGAAGAGGTTGACCTCGTACCCCTCGGGCAGGGTGAACGTCCGCCGCGACTCCTCGGGCGAGGTGATCCGGATCGGGATCTTGGCGTTGGTCGGGACCCGGGCCAGCTCGCCGGTGTCGGAGTCGTCGATCGCCGCCGGGACCGCCTCGCCCTTCGCCACGGCCCAGACCCGGGCCTCGCGCTTGGCGATCATCTTGCGGAGCTTGACGAACTCCTCGGGGAAGTTCACGATCCCGAACGGGGCCTTCCGGCCGCCGTAGATGTAGCAGCCGTTGATCGCCCGGTAGTCGTAGAAGAACTGCAAGTTCTTCTCGGCGATCTCGGCCTTGAGCCGCGCCAGGTCGGCCTTGACCGACGCCGGCCGCGGCCCGAACAGGGCCCCGTCGAGGATCTCGGCGACCGCCGCATCGCCGGTCGCCGAGAGGTGGATGCCGTTGATCGTCAACGGCTCGGCGCCCCTGGCCTTGCCGTCCATCAGGGCCTTCGTCGGGGCGAACAGGTCGACGAAGCCGACCTTGTGCCGCGCCGCCGCCTCGGCCATCGCATCGGCGTAGAGCTTGATGTTGACATTGTTCGCCTTGCCGTCGACGACGAGCGGGTCGCCCAGGTCTTCGTGGGCGATCGGCGAGAGCAGGACGAGCCTCGGCGCGGCCTTGCCGTTGAACTTGGTGGTGGTCGTGTCGACGACGAACTTGTCGAGGTCTTTCCGGAACCCGGCCAGCCCGGGCGGCCCGGCGAACGACTCGTTGAAGCCGAACGCGGCGATCACGACGTCGGGCTTCTCGTCCTCCAGGCGGTGGCCGTGGTCCTGGAAGCCGGCCGAGCGGGGCCGCAAGGTCAGCTCGTCGGCCGACCAGCCGAGGTCGTGGAAGACGAGGTCGCGACCGGGGAAGCGGCTCTGGAGCAGCGTCTCGAAGTTGCCGAAGTACTGCATCCGCTCGGCCAGGGTGTTGCCGATCAGGATGATCCGGTCCCCCTGGCGAAGTTCCAACTTCGGGGCGTCGTCGGCCGCCGCCCGCCCGGGGGCGGCGAGCAGCGGGGCCGTCGCCAAGGCCAGCCAGATCGCGAGTCTCGGCCTCATCATCGTCGTCCCTCAAAGCACGGGTGTGGTCTCGGGGCGCCGTCGGCACTGGCCGCCCGAGCAATCCGGGGTGGGCGGGCCAATGAACGTGGCGGCCGGAGTCTTGGTCGGGTCAGATCGGGCGGGTCGCGAGCCGGGCGGCCGGGCGCGGGGCGCCGACCGGAGCGACATTCATCCTACTCCCTTCCCATCGGATTGCAATCAACCCGGATCGACCCGAGTTCGGCCCCGATCCAGCGGCCTCGATCCCCCCCGTCGGCCGCGAACGCGACGGCCCCGCTCCTTGACAGGCGGGGCCGACTGGGGTCAAATGGACTCCACGTGCTCGTAGCTCAATTGGATAGAGCGTCGGCCTCCGAAGCCGAAGGTTGCAGGTTCAAGTCCCGCCGGGCACACTCAAGGCTCCGACTCCATGACAAGGAGGCGGGGCCTTTTTTCCATTGCAAGATCGGGACAAGCCCCCGCAAAATCAGCCGAACCCATCTGGCTTTGTTGCACAACCGTCCACTAAACGCTAGGTTGTGCAACAAAGCACCGGGTTGTTCATCAGTTCATTATAAGGCGATAATTACCGCCAAGGTAGGTCGTCATTATAAGCTCGCGTCGATGCCGACGTACCGGCCCTAGGACGATTGTTGAATATTTGCCCCGCCTCCCTATTAACCCCTTGTGTAGACAGTTCCGGTCGAGTGGAGTGGAAGTTTGTCGATTGGAGATCGACTCCCAATCGAACGGTTCCAATCCCATCACGGGAGCATGGATGTGGAATCCGGTCCTACTCGCTCTGATCCTGAACAGGTGGAAATTCTTCGCATAAGGGAAACCCAGAAGACTCTACGTTATTTGATCCTGACTCTCGGCACCGTTACAGCACTTGGCTTAATTGTTTGGGCGGCGGTTCGCATGACCGAAAAACCGCCTTGGCTTGTCCTAGCATTAGCCATTCTGGCGTCCCTAAGTGGGCCATCTGGATTGCTCGTATTCACCGTTCGCTATGTGTGGCGATGGACCCGTACTCACATGGGACGGACAGCGGAATTGGAGAGGCTCAACGATCCCGCGCGAACGACCAGTTCCCTGAACCCTGATGGAACAGATCCCCCGGACTCCCTGCCATGAATTCCTCCATCCAACTGATTCTCGGGTGCTTTCTTCTGTCAATGGTCGTGACTTATGGATGGTGGAGTTACTTGCGAGTCTGGTTTCTCCGTCAGGATCTTTTTACGATTCGTGACGAGTTATGGGACGCCATGCGAGCCGGGGGGACTCTGGATCTACCTGCCCATCGCGAATGCAGGGATAGTATCAACGCGATTATCCGCGTTGCTCCGTTTTTGTCGCCGCTGACCGTATTTCGTCTGTTCACAATCGAAGTTCATCATACTGAACCGGACATCCGATCGATGCCGGCAGAAGTCGTAAGAGCGCGCAATCTAGTCGTTCTTCGCGTGACTCGCTACCTACTCTGCGAGTCTCTTACCGGCTTGAGAATCAGCCTGTTCCTATTGACCTATATGTCCAGGCGGGTTGTTAGAGACTGGGTCAATGGCATCGTGCAGAGTATTTTCGACTCGTCCGAAATAAAAGCGCTGGCCAATACGGCAGCCAAATACCATATTACGACTTAATTATAATCCCACCCAATGAGAAGGATTTGTCTCTAAACACTCGTATACAAGTAAACTAAACAACAATATTGACTGGCTTTGTTGAATAACCCGTCAGTTAGTGGACGGTTGTATAACAAGAGATCCGGTTATTCATAAAAGCCATTTATAGCTAGAATCTGTGCCATCGTAAGCCTAGATTCGGGCCGACGCGGTGGGCATAAAAGGCGTTTCGGAAATTCTTCCCCAACCCATTGCTTTAGGTGGACGTCTGTTGTTTGATACAGGCTACACCCTGGAGCCTGCTACGTGCGAGAATTCTGCGCCGAGACGATTCCTAATGCTACTTGGGTTAACCCGGTTGCGACCTCCGGGGGCGCGTCGGCCCCTAGGACGTGCGACTTCGATGACAAGGTACTTCGTCATGTCAAGTGGCATCCATCGAATCACGGAATAACTTCAACATATTCAGAATTGATAGCCTCAAGGATTGGTCTCCTCTTTGGAGCGCCAGTATTACGGGGCATGGTCATTCACGTTGATTTGGCAAAACTTCCGGCGGACCTAAGAGGTCGGATCAGTCAGCCCTATCACCTTGGTTTCGCATTCTCGCCCGGAAAGGACTTCCGAGAGAGTGATTACGCGGCCATCAAGAACATTTCTGCGTTGCCTGCAGCCGTAGTATTGCTCGCGTGGCTTCAAGTCGCTGATCAGATGAGCCATAATCAATACCTCTTTCAACTTGAAAGGGTACTGCCTGATAAGAGCACTGAAAAGTTAAATGATTTTCTTTTGATCGATTTGGCCGCTATTTGTGGGGCCCATGATTGGAGTTCCCAAACGCTGGACAATCACAAGGTCGCCTACACACTTCCGCCTCACTTGGCCAGTCGCGTCAAATTCAAGGACGTTGAGCCGATCATCGGGGCCATCAAGGATATTCCGGAGGACCAGATTCGAAGGTGTCTCTCCGATTATCCGCAGGATTGGTCAATCCGGGCGGATCTCATCTCGAAGCTCGGAGATTTTATCATCGGGCGACGCGCCGAGGTCGAACAAATCGTTAAAGGTCAGTTAGCCTAGACGGAGCGGCGCCGTGGGTCACAATACATATTATTTCAGTCTTGTCAGTTATGTACATCAATTGCGAGGAGATCGCCTCAATCTCGGTGTAGCAGTTTGGCATCCGCTCTATGGCGGAGACTTCAAATTCAAGTCCGACCTACGATGCCTTGATTGCATCGATCCCGACGCCGATACCGCCAATATCGAGAACGAATTCGAGTCCATCCGTTCTTCCTTGGGTGGCCACGGGACATCGGCCCGGTCGCCGCTGGATGACATTGCAAATAAATATCAGCATGGTCTCGTCGTGACATCTCCTTGCGAGGCAACCGGCGCGAGCGTGGACGCCCTCATGGAGCGACTATGGGGTAATCTCGTCGCCCCGGATCGGCCGACGCGGGTGAAGTCTCCTCAGGCGTCGGACAAAATTTTTACGCGTTCATTTCTCGATGCTTTAACCAAAGTCCCTCGGATTGCCGACGTGATCGCACTCAAGGTCGATTACGTCGAGAAGCGGACCTTCAAACCCGTGAAGATTGCGGCCTCCTATGTCGTCGGCGACCACGAAGACATTTGGCGGGCAGTCACCTTCCGTAATCTTTCAAGTGGCCACCAAGCTAACAAGGCGAAGGCAATCTTTGCGGATAGCCTTGAAATCCTGGGACTCGACAAGGGGCATCGGGCTCACTTGAAAATTGCCGTCCAAATTCCGAGGCCGGAATATTTGGGTGGTGAGTGGGATTCCTCGTTGGATTGGCTTCAACGTGAGGCTGAAACCGTCGTTCCCGTCGAAGATGGGAAACCGTTTACCGAAGCCCTTCAATTGGCGATCGGGGCCTGAACAATCAAATCCAGGCGAACGCTTCGATTTGGTCGCACGCGGCATCGGTCTCGATCGGGGCCGGTTCCCCCGGTGCCCAAAACGTCGTCTCAATTCCCAATTCGCATGCACTTTGAATCAGGCAACAAACGTTGTGGCAGAGCACCTTGCACAACGCCTCATTGACCATCGCCGTGTCCGTCTTGCTCCGAAGGCTGTCCCCGAACTTCGCTTTCATCATCGAAAACGTAGATTCCACATTTGATCGTTTGTGATAGTGGGCGAAGTAATTCTCCTTGTTGAAGTTGAACAGGTGGAACATGCGGGCCATCGTCCCGCCGCGATCGGCCGTCGCGTTGCACTTGAACGCGATGTAGGGCGTCCCGCCGTGGCTCGCGACCAACTCCATGTTGTCGTAGCTCATGTACGCGGAGTCCGCCGAGACCTCGCGGGGCTTGAACCCGTTCGCGACCGTCGCGTTGAGCAGCGGGGCGAACCGTGGGCAGTCCGCCGAGTAGCGTTCGTCGATCTCGACGGCGGTGACGACGTTGGTCGTCCGCCCCGTGCAGACGCTCACCTTGACCCAATCGTATTGCCGCTTGACGACGCCATACTTGTGGTCGAACCAGCGGATGAACCGGGTGGACGTAAAGCCGCTCGAATCCACGGCGAAATCCTGCTCGATCGACCGGAGCGGCAAAGAAGCTTCCGCGATGAGCCCCCTCAAGATCGGCGTCATCGCCGGGTCTTCCATGTAGCGGGCCACCCCGCTGTAGTGGGGCGACCGCGAGAGGTGCCCCTTGTCCCGGGCGTCCCGCATGTCCGTCGAGGCTCGCCGGCCCGAAATGGTCGTGTAGACCTTCAAGGCGCAGGCGAACGCCCGATCGGCCATCGGCACGGGCGGACGGCCCCCCTTGGGGTTGGCATCCGGCGAAGGGATGCCGCCGCAGAGGTCGTGCAAGAGCCCCTGGAACTTGGCCTTCTCGTAGATCTGGGCGGCGTTGTACGCGGGCCAGTCTTGCTTGTAGGTCTTCCGTGGGGCGCAGGTCCGTCCGGATGGCTGGGGCGAACCCTCATCGACTGGGGAAGGATCAGGCGTGACGATGGACGCCGGGTCGGCATCCCGGCGCTTCGTGAACTCGACGGCGTAGACGTGCTTGCACGCCGATCCCCGTTCGCCGAAGTCGGGGCAATCGCACGTTGGCGAGGCCCCGACCAGACTGACGGTATACTTCTTCTGCCCCGTCTGGGACGGGACGATCCAGCGTTCCTCGTTCCCCTTGGCGCGAACGATCTTGGTCACGGCGGCGATGGCCAAGCCACGCTGACGGCGGACCTCGGCCGGGTCGGAGGTTTGGGGGGCGACGGGCTGAGCGGCGGCGGCATCGAGCGCGAGCATGGACGGACCCTTCCCCGAAAGGGGCGGGTCCGGTAGAATGGAGACCGCTACGACGCCATTCGGGCCTGACCGCCCGAGTTGCCGAGCCCCCATGCGACTGTTAGTAGCAGTCGCATGGGGTTTTTCCTGTACCGACGAACAGTGATTGTCATGGATTACGAGCCAAAAGTCAAAGACTAATTGTCCCCGAGCCTGTCGAATTTTCACGACGTTAACCTAGGCCAGATAACACATTCAGGCAATTAATTGCCGTTAGCATCGGGCCGGCAAGCGTCGTCGCGAGTGTCACTCTCGACGGGCAATACGTTGCTCCGCCGATGGACGGACGGGGAGCGAACCTACCGCAATACGTTGATACGTTCGCGGTCGGCATGAACGCCCCCTTCGAATCGGAATGTCTCGATCCTTGACCGATTCCGATGAGTGGACTTTCGTATACTAAGCCGAAAAATTGGGAAGATCCCGGGGATTCGGGCCAGTCGGGATGCGGGGCCGATCCGGGTTATTCAACAGGATGGGTTGTGCAACAAGGGTTATTCATCAAGTCGAGGTTATTCAACAAAGCAAACCCATCTTGACCTAAGTGTCTTGTAGGGTGGATGAAATCCACCACGGCTCGGGCCGCGCCGCGGGGGTCGGTCAGTTTAGCCGAAGCTCGACCGCCCGACGAGGGACCAAGGTACGGGCCACGTCGGTGGATTGGTGGATTTCATCCACCCTGCAAGACGGGAGATTGACCAAAATCCGTCGCTCATCGGATGAGGGATTCAGGAACCAGTTCCCGATCGACCTCGATCATCGCTTGGAAGCAGGCGAGGTCGCATGTATGATGGCGACTGATATTGGCCTGCGTCTGCTGGCTCGACGTCGTTGGTCGGGAGCCGGTGCGAGTCGCGTCGCCGTCCGACGCCCCATCCTCTGTTGTGCCGCCTCGTCCCTCCCCGCCCCCGTGGTGGATCTCAATCATGAATCTCTTCTTCGAGCAGCCGAAGCCAGCGAAGGGCGAGGAAGGCATCCCGCGGATCATGGTCGACTGCGGCCTCCTGCCCGACCTGATGCAGGCTTATGACGGGGGCCGTCCGCCGAGGCGGGTCAACATCCGGGCACTCGCGATCGTCTCCTCGATTTTGGTGCTGATCCTGGTCCTCTACTTCCCGATCATGGCGAGGCAGGAGGGCCGCCTGCGTCGCGCCGCGCTGGCCCAGGCCAGGATCTTCGCCGACGATCAGAAGCTCGACCTCGCCCTGATCACGCTGGAGCATCACCTCGAAACCTGGCCCGACGACGTGCCCGCGCTCGCCTTGCAGGCCGGGCTGCTGACCGACTCGGCCCGGACGCCCGAGGAGATCCTCAAGGCCGCCGGCGTCCAGGATCAGCTCGTCCGGATCGACCCGATGGGGCAGGGGCGGCAGGACAACCGCCGCCGGCTCGTCGAGCTGTACCTCCGCCACGGCGAGTGGCTCCGCTACGCGACGACCAAGAAGGAGCTGGCGGTCGACCGCCACCAGAGCCGGTACCGGGCGGCGGCGAAGATCGCCCGGCAGCGGGTCCTGTTCGGCGCCGACGACGCGGAGTCGCATCGGCTCGTCGCGATGGCCCTGGAGGCCCTGGGGTCGATGGGCGACGCCAGGTCGCAATCCGAGGCGAGCATCGAGTACGAGAAGGCCCTCCGCCGCGATCCCGGCGATGCGCTCGCCGCCGAGCGGCTGGCGACGATCGACCTGGAGCGGCGGGCCAACCCGGCCGGCGGCGACGAGATCCTCGACGAGCTGCTCCGCGCCCGGCCCGACTCGGCCCCGGTCCGCCTGGTCCGGTACCGCTTCTTCCGCAGGACCCGCCGCGACGAGAAGGCCGTGGCCGAGCTGGTCGCGGCGACCCGGCTGGCCCCGTCGGACCCGGAGACCCGGCTCGCCGCCGCCGGCGACGCCCTCCGCCGCAACGACGCCGCCTCCGCCCGCCGTCACCTCGCCGCGGTCGCCGAGGAGCATCGGGGCGATCCGAGGCTCACGGTCGTCCAAGGCCAGGTCGACCTGGTCGAGCAGCACCCCGACGGCGCCATCGAGACCTGGCGGAAGGGCCTGGCCGCGGTCGGCGGCCGGGACCGCGAGCTGACCTGGCAGCTCGCCAGCACCCTGATCCGCCAGGGCCGGCTCGCCGAGGCCGGGCCGCTGGTCGGGCGATTCGAGCGGCTCATGGGCGACGGCTCGGACCCCATGAGCAGCCTGCTCCGCGGGATGCTCAAGGAGCGATCGGGCCACACCGCCGCCGCCATCGCCGAGCTGGAGCCGACCCGCGGGAGCTTCGGCGCGGACCTGAACCTGGAACTCTCCGTCGTCCTCGGCCGGTGCTACGAGACGCTCAATGACGACGCCCGGGCCACGATCGAGTACCGCCGGGCGGTGGAGGCCGCCCCGCTCTCGGCCTATCCCCGCCGCGCCGTCGCCCGCCTGCTCCGGAAGGTCGACCCGGAACAGGCGGCCTCGGAGCTGGAGGCCGGCCTCGGCGTCGTCACCGAACCGGCCCCGTTGCTCCACGACCTGGCGGCCCTCCGGCTCGACCAGCAGCGGGCCAACCCGCCCGATCGCCGGTCCTGGAAGCCGTTCGAAGAGGCCCTGGGGCGGCTGGAGCAGGCGTCGCCCGACGACCTCGACGTCCCCAAGCTCCGGGCTGAATTCCTGATGATCTCCGGCCGGACCGACGAGGCCTTCGACCTCCTGGCGAGGCTGACGCGGGGGGCGGCCCGCGGCCGGGAAGACTTCTGGCTGAGCTGGGCCGCCGCCCTGGCGGGCCGGGGCCGGGCCGTCGAGGCCCTCGGCGTGCTCGACGAGGCGTCGGCCCGGGAGGCCCTCGGCGATCACGCCTCGATCCGCGCCGCGAAGGCCCGGATTCTCGTCGGGCTCGGCCGGGCCCGGGCGGCCCGCGACCTCCTCGGCGTCGGGATCGAGAAGATCCCCGCCCACGAGCGCGGCGGCCTGGCCCGGGCCCGGGCCGAGATCCTCCACGGGCTCGGCGACCACGCCGCGGCCCGAGCGGCCTGCGGCGAGTGGTCGCGGCTCTCCCCCGGCGACCCCCAGCCCGGGCTGACGCTCCTCTCGATGGCCCGGCGGGGCGGCGGCGACGAGGAGGCGAAGCTCGGCCTCGAACTGCTCCGGAAGGTCGGCGGCGAGGGCGAGCCCTACGCGCTGGCCGCCCGGGCGCTCGACCTGCTCGGCTCGAGCCGGGACCGCGAGGTCACCCGGAGCGCCCGGCTCGACCAGGCCGACCGCCTGATCGAGGACTTGCAGGCGATCGCCCCGCAGCTCCCCGTCGCCTCCTTCCTCCGGGGGGTCATGCTGGAGCGGAACCACCGGATCGAGGAGGCCGTGGTCGCCTATCGGATAGCGATCCGGGGCAACGCCACGGGGATGGCCCTGCCCCGCCTGGTCGCGCTGTTCAACCGGCTCGGGCGCCTCGACGACCTGGCCGAGCTGAAAGAGAGCACCGGCGAGTCGCTGATGATCGACCAGCTCTCGGCCAACGCCTCGATGGAGGCGGGCGACAAGGATCGGGCCCAGAAGCTCGTGTCCCGGCTCGTCGAGAGCCTGCCCGACAGCATGGAGATGAGGGCCGCCCAGGTCCGGCTCCTCGGCGAGTCCGGCAAGCCGGAGGAGGCCGTGGAGTCGCTCCGGTCGCTGGCCAGGCGCCGTCCCGATCAGCCCGGCCCCTGGCTCGCCCTGGTCATCGTGCAGCTCGGCCAGGGCTGGCGCGAAGAGGTCGCCCGGACGATCGACCAGGCGCAAACTTCCTACAAGGGGGAGCGAGCCGACGTCCTGATCGCCCGCTGCCGCTGGATCGCCGGCGACAAGGAGGCGGCGGCCCGGCTCCTCGAAGGGGCGCTCGCCGCCCGCCCGACCGACCTCGGGACGATGAAGGAGGGCGACGAGTTCTTCGAGGCCACCGGCAGGCCCGACCGCGCCGAGGCCATCCTCCGCCGGGCCTTGAAGGTCGACCCGACCTCGCCGTGGGCGACGCGACGGCTCGCCCTCCTGCTCTCCGCCCGGCCCGACCTCGCGTCCTGGGTCGAGGCCTGGGGCCTGATCGCCCCCGGGAGCCCGGGCGCCGGCGACGGCCCGGAGGATCGCCTGACCCGCGTCGACGTCCTCCAACGCAGCCCCGACCCCGCCCGCCGCGGCGAGGTCGCCGCCGCCCTCGCCGCCCTGATCGAGGACCTCCCCGCCGCCAACCCGATCGCCGTCGACGCCCGGGTGCGGCTGGCCCGGGCCCATCTCGACGCGGGCCGGGCCGACGAGGCGGCGCGGGTGATCGCCCCGGCCGCCGAGGCTTCAAGCGTCCCGCCGCCGGCCACGCTCGCCCTCGCGGTCGAGGCCCTGGCCCGGTCGGGCCATGCCGAAGCGGCCGGCAGGCAGCTTGCCCGGCTGGTCGCGGTCGAGCCCAACACCCCGAGGGCGGTCGCCTGCCGGGCCTGGGTCTTCACCGCGGCCGGCAAGCGGGCCGACGCCACGGCGACGATCGAGGACGCGCTGGCCGAGTCCCGGGGCAAGCCCGAGGAGGCCGCGGCGACCGTCGCCTACGTCAACCTCTTGCGGAAGATCGGCCAGCCCGACGCGGCCGAGGCCCTGGCCCGCCGCGTCGCCGGGCGGCGGCCGGTTGATGCCTGGCTCCTGGCCGGCTTCCAGGCCACGAGCGGCCGGGCGGCCGAGGCCCTGGCCACCTGCCGGATCGCCGCGGACGCCGGCGCCGGCCGCGAGCCGGTCCAGGTCGCGCTCGGCCTGATGCTCACCCGCAAGCTCGACCCGACGCTCAAAGACCAGGCCGGGGCCGTCGCCGACGTGGCCCGGGCCCGGGCCCCCGACGACCGGGTCCTGATCGGGATGGTCACCGCCATCCGCCACCTCCAGGGCCGATTCGAGGACGAGCTGGCGCTCCACCGCCGGGGCCTGGAACTCGACCCCGCCGACGTCCCCCGGCTCAACGACATCGCCTGGGTCCTCTCCGAGTGCCTGGGCCGGCCCGAGGAAGGGCTCGCGCCGATCGACGAGGCGATCCGCCGGGGGGTCCGGTCGCCGCAGTTCTCCGACACCCGCGGCGTCATCCTCACCCGCCTCGGCCGGTTCGATGAAGCGATCGCCGAGCTGGAGGAGGCGTCGAGGCAGAAGCCCTCCGGCACTTACTTCTTCCACCTCGCCCGCGCGGCGATGAAGTCCGGCCGGGTCGACCTCCAGGCCCGGAGCTGCGCCCGGGCCCGAAAGGCCGGGATCGACCCGTCCCGGCTCGAAGAGGGCGAGCGGACCGACTTCGCCGCCGTGATGGGCCCCTGAGCCGGGCCCGAGCCGGATGCCTTCGAAACGGCCCGGCCCGGCCGGGGGAGCAATCCCCCGGCCGGGCCGGACTGCGATACGAGTCGAATGATGAGTTCAGTTCGAGGCCGTGACGGCGTTCCAGCGCGACCAGTTCGACAGCCAGGCGGGAGTCGAAGTGGGGGCCGGGGCCGCGAGGACCTCGGGGGCGGCGGTCGGGGCCGGGGTGGGGGCGGGAGCAGGGGCCGGCGCGGGGGCGGGAGCCGGGGCCGGGGTGGAACCGTCGAGGACGAAGTCGACCTTCTCGTTCACGCCGGAGACGTGCACTTGCTGGCTATGGACGACCTGGCCGTTGACCGTGGCCGTCACCTTGTAGTCGGCGTTGGAGGCGACGGGGACCTGATAGCCGCCCGACTGCCAGTTCTGGACCTGGAAATCCTGGCCGGTGGCGGTGTTGACCGCGTCGATCGTGACGCCGGAGTGGCCCGCACCCGGGGCATAGAAGCCGGAGTGGCCGGGGTCGTCGTAGACCACGCCGAGGATCTGCGGCTTCTCGTTCTGCTGGTTGCCGAAGTCCTGGGTGATGACCACAGGGCCGACGCCCTTCTGGTGGCTCGTCACCAGGCCGATCCCGACGTCCTTGAACGAGTTCGAGGCGTTCGTGCCGGGCTGGAGCAGGTTGTTGTAGTGGCCGTGGTCGGCCACGCCCCAGTCGAACAGGAACGACTGCATGGCCTCGTCGACCGAGGAGGCGTAGGCGTAGGTGTTCTCGCCGCCGGCGGCCAGGTTGTCGTATCCGGCCGCGGTCAGGCGATCGCCGAGGCTCGACCCGCCGGCGCCGGTGTGGGTCTGCTGAGCGGTGTCGGCCTCGTACTGGCTCTGGCCCTGGGCGGTCGAGTCGAGGGCATCGCTGTAACCGACGGGGGGCTGGGCGGTTGCCGACCCCAGCTTGCCCTTGAGGGCGTCGGTCGTCAGGCCATACTGGTTTAGGGTCGCCTGGACGTCGGGGGCGATCCGCGCGGTCAATCGATCGGCGGCGGCCGAGGGATTGGTCCGGACCAGGTTGATCAGTTCCAGGACGTACTGCTTGTCGGCGGTGGGCCCGGCGACGCTGCTGAGCACCTGGCGGGTTTCGAGGCTCTCCAGCTTCGGAGTCCGGCGGGGGGACGGTCGTGACATTCGACCTCCTAGGGCCGATCGAAACGCCCCGAGGGGGGCGTTAGTCGTTGAATGCGACCGCTCCAACGTCGGAGCGAGTCTCGTCGTGGTTGGGCCCTTCCGACTTGAGGAAATTATTCTCTAAGCTGTTGGTCAGTGCCGGCTTGGCGAGAAACAGAAAAAGCAAGCGACGTGCCATTGACTTCGAAGGTCGGGGGAATGTCGAACCCCTGTTCGACAAGCCAAACACTCATCGAGAGTTGCGTTTTTCGGCCGGCTCGGTGACCTCGAACGATCGATCAAACAGCTCCAATCCGTCATCATCGCGGCGGCCGCAGGATGGCCGTCCAACTTACAAACGGGCGGTTTTTACAACCGAAAATGCGGACTCGGGACGGTCGGAAGTTTCTCTCAAGATAACAGTTACGACGACCGAAACGGCCACGCTGGATGCCCCGAAGATGAGCGTGCGACCGGCCGGATTGATGGTCGGGATCGCGTCGGTGAGGAAGGTCTTGCCAACCCATGAGTTCGCGGGATAGCCTGGGTCCGGCCGGGGCGGAAGCCTGCCCACGGGCCGCCGACCGCCCACGGAGCCGCATCCGATGCCAGGGTCCGACGACGCTTCGAACCAGATCTCCCGGGCCGAAACGGCCGGCGACCTCTCCGGCTCGGCGGCGGCCAACATCCGCCGCTGGCTGACCGAGCCCCCCTTCGCCGCCTACCGCGACCGGTTGGTCGAGGACATCGACGCCGGCAGGTGGAAGGTGCTCGACGACGCCTTCTACGCCGTCCTCGAGTTCGGCACCGGCGGCCGTCGGGGCAAGATGTACCCGGTTGGGACGAACGTCCTCAACGAGCGGACGATCGCCGAGAGCGCCCGCGGCCTGGCCGACTACGTCACCCGGGCCAAGGGGGCCGGAGCCCCCCGGTCGTGCGCCGTCGCCCGCGACACCCGGCACAACTCCCCCGAGTTCGCCCGGATGTGCGCCACGGTCCTGGCCGCCGCCGGCTTCAAGGTCCACCTCTTCGCCGACTATCGCTCGACCCCGCTGCTCTCCTTCGCCGTCCGCCACCTGGGATGCGACTGCGGGATCATGATCACGGCGTCGCACAACGCCCCGTCCGACAACGGCTTCAAGTGCTACTCCGCCACCGGCGGCCAGGTGATCCCGCCCGACGACGCCGGGATCATCGCCTGCGTGAAGGAGGCCTCCGACCGCGCGATCCCGGCGGCGGACTACGACGCGGCCCTCGCGGACGGCTCGATCGTCCTGGTCGGGCCGGACGTCGACGACGCCTACACCACGGCGGTCGTCTCCGAGTCCGTCAGCCATGCCCGCGACGTCTCGATCGTCTACACGCCGATGCACGGGGTGGGCGAGACCTCCGTCGCCGCGTCGCTGCTCAAGGCCGGCTTCGGCAAGCTCAACGTCCTGGCCTCGCAGCGGACCCCGGACGGCGACTTCCCCAACGTCCCCGGCCACGTCTCGAACCCCGAGATCCCCAAGACCCTCGACGCCGCCATCGCCGAGGCCAAGGCCACCGGCACCGACCTCGTCCTGGCGAGCGACCCCGACGCCGACCGGATCGGCGTCGGCCTGCCCGTCACCGGCGACCCGAAGGGGGACTGGACCACCCTCGACGGCAACCAGATCGGCACCCTGCTCGCCGCCTTCGTGGTGAAGCAGGTCAAGGCCGCCGGCCGGCTCCGGCCCGACCATTACCTGGTGACCACGCTCGTCTCGACCGAGATGGTCCGCGCCCTGGCGACCCGCGAGGGGGTCCACATCGAGGACGACCTCCTCGTCGGCTACAAGTGGATCGCCGAGCGGATCGACCGCCGCGGCCCGCTCGGCTTCCTCTTCGGCTTCGAGGAGTCGCACGGCTACCTCAAGGGCACCCACGTCCGCGACAAGGACGCCGCCGTCGCCTCGCTCCTCTTCGCCGAGCTGGCGGCGACCGTGAAGGATCGCCAGCAGACCGTCCTCGAATATCTCGACGACCTCTACATCGACGTCGGCCACTACGGCGAGCGCCAGGTGAACAAGACGCTCGAAGGCCGCGAAGGCGTCGCGCAGATCCAGGAGCTGATGGCCGCGTTCCGCTCGAAGCCGCCCAGGTCGGCCGGCGGGCTCGCCCTCGTCGAGGCCCGCGATTACAAGACTCATGAGGTCCGCCACCTCGACGGCTCCGGCAAGGCGACCCCGCTCCCCGAACCCTCCGGCGACATCGTGATGTTCCAGACCGAGGCCGCCGGGACCCGCTTCGCCGTCCGACCGTCCGGGACCGAGCCCAAGATCAAGCTCTACCTCTTCGCCCGGACCGACACCGAGGGCGTGACCGACCGGGTCAAGCTCGCCCAGATCAAGTTGAAAACCGAGGCGAGGCTTGACGCGATCGCGGCGGACATCGAACAATTCATGAAGAGTGTGCTGCAAGCCTGAATCGTCGCCCCGATCGCCCTCGCCATGACCCGGTGAGCACGAAACCATCGAGATCGCACCTTCCTTCCCGCCGCGGCGCATTCGCCCATCCGAGATGAACGATGTGGCGAGTTTCGGCGGTCTCGGAAGATTGGGTTGATAAGGGGTGCCACATTCATATTGATCAGATCGAACTATCCGTCCGCCCCGATCATTCCGGCGGACTAATTCTCCGGAAGGTCTTCTCCTCGACCACGGATGCGGATTTCGACGTCGCGTCGAGGCTTGCCCTGGGTCTGATGGCGGGTTCGAGCTTTCGCCAGAAGCTTCGCGATTCGATCGAACGGGCCATGACCCACATGCTGGGGATCACCGGATACAAAATGGTCGGCTCATGTGCCCGGAGCGGTGGTCGGACACAATGAGCCGCTTCGTCGAGGGGGCTAGCGGTCGCGGTCGACGTCGGGCCAAACTTCATCGGAGCAAAGACTTGCGGCACCTAACGTGCCCCACGGCGCGTCCCTCCGGGTCCGGTTCCCCCGAGTGCCGACCACCGCTCCGGGCACATGAGCCAAATGGTCAAGGCTCGCGGCAAACTCCGCGAGTTTAAGTTCCTCCTCGTCGCCCTCGATCGGTTGGAGGCGTCTTGATGGCATCCTTCGACGAATTCCTGAAGACCGGGCAAATCGGCCCGCTCGCGACCGGCTTGACGAGAGATGCTGTCCGCGATCTCCTGGGCGACCCCGGGGATACTTCCGTCGGCAAATCCCCAGAAATCTGGAAATATGGCCCAATTGAGTTGACCTATTATCGCACCCCTGGTGGCCTGGAACCCTTCCTGACTTCCATTACTTGTTATTTCAACCGATCATCGTCGAATCTGCCGCCGACCTTGAAATTCTCGGGCTGGATGCCCACCGACGAGACCAGTATCGAGGACTTCAGGGGCCACCTGAAGGAGGCCGAGATCCCTGTGATCGGGGGTGTCGCTTCCGGGCCACGGCAGCACCTCGTCCTGGGTTCATCCCTCCGGGTCACCTTCGAGGATTGGAAACTTTCGAGCGTCGGATACACGATCAAACGTGAGCCCGAATTCAGACAGTTGTCCCTCTCGGTCCGGAAGGAAGATTTCGATCAAATTTACCGCGAGGCGAAAGCCCGGGGGATCTCGGCGTCCGCCCTCTGCTCTCTCTGGATCGGAGAGCATGCCATGAGCTTGAAAGGCCAGAAGGTCTGATCGGGCGGAGGCCCAACCCATCCAACACCATTGAAAGCCTGTCGCATGTCCGACGCACCCTCGAAGGCCATCGAGCCCCGCGACAAGGTCCGGGGGTTCCCCGCCGCCCCCGGCGTCTACCTGATGAAGGATGCCGCGGGGCGGGTGATCTACGTCGGCAAGGCGAAGAACCTCCGCGCCCGCGCCGGCTCGTATTTCCAGAAGACCGCCGCCGACGACAAGCGGATCTGCGACTGGGTGGGCGAGATCGCCGACGTCGACTTCCTCGCCGCCGACAGCGAGGTCGACGCCCTGCTCCTCGAGGCCCGGCTCATCAAGGACATCCAGCCCAAGCACAACCGCGACCTCAAGGACGACCGGTCGTTCCCCTACCTCCAGATCACCACCGGCGACGACTTCCCCCGGGTCAACTTCACCCGCGAGCCGGCCGACCGGGGCGTCAAGCTCTACGGCCCCTTCCCCCGGGCCAAGAGCCTCCGGGGGGCGATCCAGGTCCTCCAGAAGATCTTCAAATTCCGGACCTGCTCGCTCGACATCGAGGAGGACGATCCCCGCTGGCGGTGGTTCCGGCCCTGCCTCCTGCACTCGATCGACCAGTGCTCCGCGCCCTGCAACATGCGGATCGACAAGGAGGCGTACAAGAAGGATATCCGCCGGCTCCGCCTCTTCCTCGACGGCAAGAAGGACGTCGTCTTGGCCGAGGTGGAGGCCGAGATGAAGGAGGCGAGCAAGGCCCTGAAGTTCGAGAAGGCCGCCCGGCTCCGCGACGAGCTGAAGTCGCTCCAGAACATCAACCTCCGCGGCGACCTGGAGAAGCACGCCCAGCCCGAGGTGTTTTACGTCGACCCCCGCAAGGGCCTCAAGGGGCTCCAGAAGGTCCTCCACCTGGATTCGATCCCGCGGACGATCGACTGCGTCGACATCGCCCACCTGGGCGGGACCGAGACCGTCGGCTCGCTCGTGACGTTCATCGACGGCCTCCCCTTCAAGCCGGGCTATCGTCGCTACAAGATCGGCAGCGTGAAGGGGGTCGACGACTATGCCTCGATCCGCGAGGTCGTCTCCCGGCGGATTCAAGGTCTCCGCGAGCGCGACGAGCCGTTCCCGGACATCTTCGTGATCGACGGCGGCAAGGGGCAGCTCAACGCGGCCCTCTCCGCCTTCGAGGCCCTGGGCGTCGCGCCTCCGACCCTGATCTCGCTCGCCAAGCAGAACGAGGAGATCTACGTCCCCGGTCGACCCGATCCCATCGTCCTCCGACGCCAGTCCTTCTCGCTCCGCCTGCTCCAGTACGCCCGCGACGAGGCCCACCGCTTCGCCCAGCATTACCACCACATGCTTCGCAAGAAACGCACCCTGGGCGACGACGGGGCGTGAAGGCTCGGGAGGAAAAGAAGAGCTATTAGGTTTTGGCTCATGATGGGTTGCAGGGTGGTGCGAGTAAGAGGCCAATCAGCGACCCCAATAGCCTCCTTCCACGGGCCCGGACGTTGTGAACGAACTCGAAGAATCCCAGGTACAGCGGCAGGCTCTCCTGGGGGATTCCTCGGCGGGGACGAAGCC